>Ga0075520_1000477_pt1 | contig 17533 bp, 16 predicted proteins | sample NGEPerB_FD_75100 | JGI IMG/M metagenome (GOLD analysis project Ga0075520, IMG submission 75100) | Arctic peat soil microbial communities from the Barrow Environmental Observatory site, Barrow, Alaska, USA - NGEE PermafrostAB12-B | ecosystem: Environmental > Terrestrial > Soil > Wetlands > Peat ... | reverse complement strand
GGGTGTGGAGGGTCGAGAGCACGAGGTGGCCGGTTTCGGCGGCGAGGAGCGACGTCTCGATCGTCTCGTAGTCGCGCATCTCGCCGACGAGGATCACGTCGGGGTCCTGACGCAGGCCCGAGCGCAACGCCACCGAGAAGCTGCGCGTGTCCACCTCGACCTCGCGCTGGTTGATGATCGCCTTCTTGTCGCGGTGCAGGAACTCGATCGGGTCCTCGATGGTGACGATGTGGCAGTTGCGGGTGCTGTTGACGTGGTCGATCATCGCCGCGAGCGAGGTCGACTTCCCCGAGCCGGTGGTCCCGGTCACCAGGACGAGGCCCCGTTCCTCCTCCGCGATCTTCTCGAGGACGGGCGGAAGCAGCAGTTCCTTCACCGTGAGGATGCGCGCCGGGATCAACCGCAGAACCAGGCCGACCGAACCGCGCTGCTGGAAGATGTTGCACCGGAACCGGCCGAGGCCAGGGACCGAGTACGCGATGTCGATCTCGAGGAACTGCTTGAACTTCTCCTTCTGCTGCGTCGACATCATCGAGAACGCCATCGCGATGGTGTCCTCCTGCATGAGGCGCTTGAACTCCACCAACGGGACGAGCGTCCCGTCAACCCGGATGAGCGGGTGCGCGCCGACCTTCAAGTGCACGTCCGACGCCTTCCGCTCCGTTGCCGCTTTGAGGATGTCGTTGATGTGCATGGCCGTGCCCCCTTTGCCGCCGCTTGTGCTCTTGTACTCTCCAGACACACTAACCCGACGGGACCAAGGTGTCAAAGCGGTGACGCGCGGCCGCGCACCTCCGGCTCACTCCAGCTTCAGCAGGCCCCGGAGCGCGTCCTTGTCCACGGCCCTGGCGAGCGCCTCCTGGGCGTCCACCTTGCCGTCCCGCACCAGCTCGGCGAGGGAGTCGTTCAAGGTGCGCATCCCGAGACGCTTGCCGGTCTGCATGACGGTGGGGATCTGGAACGTCTTCCCCTCGCGAATGAGGTTGGCGACCGCGGGGATCCCGAGCAGGATCTCGTAGGCCGCGACGCGTCCGCCGCCGATGCGCTTCAGGAGGATCTGCGCGATGACACCCTTGAGCGACTCCGCCAGCATCACCCGGATCTGGGCCTGGCGGTCGGGGGGGAATTGGTCCACGAGACGCTCGACCGTGGAGACGGCGGTCGTGGTGTGCAACGTCGCGAACACGAGGTGTCCGGTCTCGGCGGTTTCGATCGCGATCGCCATCGTCTCGAGGTCGCGCAGCTCCCCCACGAGCACGATGTCGGGATCCTCGCGCAGCGCCGCCCGCAGGGCGCGCTTGAACGACCCCGTGTGGGTGTAGACCTCGCGCTGGTTGACCAGACATTTCTTGTTCTCGTGGACGAACTCGATCGGGTCCTCGATCGTGATGATGTGGTCGTTGCGCGTGTCGTTGATGAGGTCGATCATGGCGGCGAGGGTGGTGGACTTCCCCGACCCGGTCGGCCCGGTCACCAGCACCAGCCCCTTGTTGAGCGAGCACAGGCTGCGCACGCACTCGGGCAACCCGAGGTCGTCGAAGCTCAGGATTTGGTTCGGAATCTGACGGAAGACCGCGCCGACGCCGTGGCGGTCGCGGAAGAGGTTGACCCGGAACCTCGCCACGCCGGCGATCTCGTACGCGAAGTCGGTGTCGCTATCCGTCCGAAACTCCGTGCGGTTGGCGGCCGCCGCGACCTCGTCGCACATCAGGAGGACGTGTTCCGACGAGAGCGGCGTCGAAAACTCGGGCAAGGCCGCCATGTCGCCGTGGAGGCGCATCAGAGGCGGCCGCGATGCCGTCAGGTGCAGGTCGGAGCCCCCCAGTTCGACCAGGCGGCGCAGCATCCGGTCGAGGGGTCGCTCGAGTGCCGGCGACACCAGGGGCGGGACCGCCATCGGCTGTGACGGCGACGGGGCGGGTGCCGCGACGGGCGCCCGCTCGACCGGCGCTAAGTCGAGGGTGGCGCGGGGCTCCCCGCCAGTGCGACCGGCGCGCAGCATGAGGTGCGCGCCCGCCACCTCGACCACCGCGGAGACTTCTTCGCCCAGCTCCAACGCCACCCAGCGCGCGGGCCCGACGGCGCTCTCGATCCACCGCTCCAGCTCCTCGCTGCCCACAACGGCCTTTCCCGCCTGGAGCAGCGCGCCGTTGCTCACCAGCACCGCCGGCTTGCCGCCGCGCAGGTCGAGCCGCTCGCCGCCTTTCTGGCGCGCAGCCTTGACCAGCCTCTCGATCATGCCGGCGTCGGTCACCTTTCCATGGTAGTCCGGCGCGGCGGAGTTCACCAGGGGATTATTTGGCCACCGCCGTACCTTCTCGTGGAGCGGAGGGACCGATAAAGGCTCATGCCGCGCCCGGGTACGCCGGCGGGTGAGCCCACGCCAATGACCCCAGCGCAACCTGCCAACCGCCTGATCGGCGAGCCGAGCCCCTACCTCAGGCAGCACGCCCACAACCCGGTGGCGTGGTACCCGTGGGGGGAAGAAGCCCTGGCCAGAGCGACCGATGAGGACAAGCCGATCTTCCTCTCCATCGGGTACGCGGCGTGCCACTGGTGCCACGTCATGGAACGGGAGTCGTTCGAGGACCCGGCGATCGCGGCGCTCCTCGCCGAGCACTTCGTCGCGGTCAAGGTGGACCGCGAGGAAAGACCGGACCTGGACGCCGTCTACATGAACGCGGTGCAGGCGATGACCGGCTCGGGCGGCTGGCCGCTCTCGGTGTTCCTCACCCCCGAACTGAAGCCTTTCTTCGGGGGCACCTACTTCCCTTCCGAACGCAAATGGGGGACGCCGTCGTTCCGGGAGGTCATCGCAGCCGTTGCCGACGCTTGGCTGAACCGCCGCGAGGAACTCGACGGCGCGGCCGCAACCCTCGCCGCCCAGTTGGCGAAGGACGAGGAGCCGGCCCCAGGCTCCCTCGACGCCGCGGCAGCCGCCGCCGCAGCGCTCGGGACGCTGGCGGCCCAGTACGATCGGCGCTGGGGCGGCTTCGGCGCGGCGCCGAAGTTCCCGACCCCGGCGCGGCTCTTCTTCTTGATCGACAAGGCGCGCCGCGACCCGGCGGCGCGCGATGCCCTCACCGGCACGCTCGACGGGATGGCGGCCGGCGGGATGTACGACTGGCTCGGCGGCGGGTTCCACCGCTACTCGGTCGACGAGGTGTGGCTCGTGCCCCACTTCGAGAAGATGCTCTACGACAACGCGCTGCTCGCGCGGGCGTACGCCGAGGCCGGCCTCGCCCTCGACCGCCCCGAATGGGTGGCGGTGGCGCGCTCGACCGCCGACTACATGCTGGGCGAGATGCGCGGGCCGGAGGGGGCGTTCTTCTCCTCCACCGACGCCGACAGCGAGGGGCACGAAGGGCGCTACTTCACCTGGACAGTGGCGCAGGTGCGCGAGGCCCTCCCCCCCGGCGAGGCCGAGCTGGCGATTGCGCTGTGCGGGCTTGGCGCCACGAGCAACCTCGAGGGGGATGCCCGCGTGCTGCGGCCCGCCCGGCCGCTGGCGGAGGTCTCCGCCGAGTTGCAGCTCACGCCCGTTCTTGCGGCCGGCCGGCTTGCCTCGGCGCGCGAGGGCTTGCTCGCGGCGCGGCGGCTGCGGGTGCCCCCGGCCACCGACGACAAGCGCCTCGCCGGCTGGAACGGGATGGCGGCGTGGTCGCTCGCCTACCTCGGGGCGGCCCTCCCCGAACCTCGCTACCTCGATGCCGCCAGGGCGGCGGGCCATTTCCTTCTCGCCCGCACCGGCCCCGACAGGCGCCTGGAGCGCTCGTGGCGCGACGGCGCGGTTTCGGGCGTCGAGACGCTCGAGGACGTGGCCTGGGTCGCGGCGGCGTTCGCCCAACTCTTCGAGGCGGACGGTGAGGTGGCGTGGCTGACGGCCGCCACGGCGCTCGTCGAGCGGCGGTTGCCGCACTACCAGACGCGGTCGGGGGCGTTCTGCGACACCCCGGACGACGGGCCGGATCTGCTCCTGCGCCCGCGAACCCCTTCCGACGCGGCCGCCCCCTCGGCGGCCGGCGTCCTCGCCGGCGCCTTGCTCCGCCTCGCGGCGCTGACCGGGGATGAACGCTTCCGGGCGGCCGGCGAGCGCGCCGTCACGGCCGAGGCGGGGCTCGTGACACGGGTCCCGGCGGCGTGCCTGACGCTCGTGCAGGCGTGCGAGGCCGCCGCGCTGCCGGGAATGACCCTCGTGGTGGTCGGCGACCCTCGCTGGGTCTCGACGCGCGAGCTGCTCGCCACCGCCTGGCGCCGCAAGCCCGCGCGCTGCGTCCTGGCGCCCTCGGGGCCGCTCCCGCTCCGGGAAGAGTCCCTGCGTGCTGTGCCCCTGTTCTCGGGCCGGGAAACCGTCCCCGCCGGCCGGGCGCGCGCGTACCTTTGCGAGGGCGGCGCCTGCCGCATCCCGGTCGAGGAACCTGCCGCGCTCGCACGCCTTCTCGCTACTGTCGGCGGTTGACGTGAGATAGGGCGTCGGGCTACGCCGCCGGCGCCTTGCCCGGCAGCAGGCCGCGCAGGAACTGGTACAGGGCGAACGCCGCCAGCGCGAACGGGGCGAAGCCGAGGAACCCGAACACAGGCATCTCGTATAGCTTCACCGAACCGAGAAACGGCACGGTGTACCGCCAGCGTGCCGACGCCAGCATGTTCCAGCTCTCCCACAGCAGGCCGCATGCGAGTCCTGACGCGAGCAGCGCCGCCGGCCGGGAGCGCCGGCCCTGCTCGAGGTCGCCAATCAGCGACGGCCGGCCCATGAAGCGGTTCACCGGGTCGAGCAGCAGCGGCCAGGCCAGCCACACGTCGGCTGCAAAGAAGACCGACGGCCACAGCAGCGGGATCGCCGCGAGGATGGCGCCGACGCACGCCATCCCGGCCGCGAGCTCGCCGGGGACCTTGCCGCCCGCGCCGCGGCCGGCGAGCCGGACCGCCATCGGCTCGAGCAGCTCGGCGAGCAGGATGATCGCCGGCGTGATGGTGGCGAACGACCAGGCGTAGCCCAGGCCGCGCCACGGCCACGGCGGCAACCCCGAGTAGTGCCACCACAGCTCGGGCCCGGCTCCGGTCCAGAACCTGGGCCGGTCGTAGAGCTCGAACAGCAGCCACGACGGGACGGAAACCGCAGCCATGAGCGCGAGCTCGAGCGGCGCGTTGCGCAGCCACGAGAGGCCGCGCCTCGCCAGGAGTCCGTCCACCGCCACGATGAAACCGGTCCAGCACAGCGGCGTGAGGTTCTGCGCGGCCGGGGCGACGCGCGCCGCCGCGAGCGCCATGCTGGCTGCGACGAGTGCGACGCCGGGCCAGAACCACCACGCCGATCGTGCCATATGTGAATTCTACCGGTTCCCCGGCGGACCGGGATTCCCGGTCGCCGCGAGGCTACCGCCTCACGCGGGGCCGGTGCCGCGGCACCGCCACGTGGGCGAATGCGGTGACGCACGGCGGGCCGGCCGCAAAGCGGTAGGTCGCGACCTCGGAGCCGGCCAGTCCGACCACCGTCGAGCACACCGTGCCGTAGGTCTCGCCGTGGCGGCAGAGCGAGTCCTCGCCCTCGTGGTCGCCGAGCAGGCGCTCCAGGTCGGCCCGGAGGGCATCCGCGGGAAGTTCCCTCATCGACATCGCCCGCTCCGACGCGCGCATCACCCGGTCGCCCGGCGCGTCGAGGGGGTCGTTGCCGATCGCCGCCACCGGCGCCTGGACGCGCTCGACCCGCGAGAACGGGTGGTTCGTCGCGAGCCACCGCTCGCGGTTGTCGCCGAGGAAGAGGTTGAAAAGTCCGTAGCGCGCCAGGTCCAGCTCCGAGAGCAACGCCAGCGCCCCGGGGAGCGTGCGCTCGGCGGCAAGGTCCACGACGAGGGCGCCGCGGGAGCGCTCGCGGGGCAGGGCGCCGCGGCGCGCGTTGGTGACCGCGATCACGAACCCCGCCTCGAGGTTGACCGCGAGCCAACTCCCGCCGCCGACCACATCGCGGCCGCCGAACACCGGCGGGTCGGGCCGCAGAACCCTCGGCGGCTCCCACGGGCGGTCCAGGCGCTCGTCCCGGTTGGCGGCGACCCAGAGTTCCCCCGCCGCGGAGCCGCGCGCGAGGGTGAGGAGGACGCACACGGCTCGGCCCTAGCTCACCTGGCCAAGCGCGCGGGTGAACCCGAGGTGGGTGCCGTCACCCGCCTGCTCGGCAAAGCCCAGGCCGCGCAGGAGTGCCGTGGCCTCGGCGTATTCCGCCGGCACTGAGCACGAGAGCGCCAGTGCCCCCGCGCCCTGCGCGCTGCGCATCGCCTGTTCGACGAGCGAGCGGCCGAGGCCGAACCCGCGCCAGTCGGGCGCGAGGTAGAGCGAGTGCAGCTCCCAGATGCCGTTGGTGCCCTCACGCACCCCGCAGCAGCCCACGATCTGGCCCCGTCCCGCCTCGACGACCCACATCAAGTCGACCGACTCTCGCCCGCCGGGCACCTCGGCGCCGCGCACGGCGAGGTGGAACTCCCGCCGCACACGCCGCGCCAGCTCAGTGACCGCCTTGCGGTCCGCCGGCCGGGCCGGACGCACCCAGTACGAGGTCATGGCTTCTCGGCCAGCTCGTCGAGCAACGCCATCAGCAGGCGGACGCCGAAGCCGGTCGCTCCCGGCGGCAGGCCGTTGTGGCTGCGGGACACGTACGCCACCCCGGCGATGTCGAGGTGCGCCCACCGCGCCTTCTCGGGGACGAAACGGGCGAGGAACGCCGCCGAGGCCGGCAGCGACCCCCAGCGCCCGGCACTGTTCTTGATGTCGGCCCACTCGCTTCGCAGGAGGTGGCGGTACTCCGGCAGGAGCGGCAGGCGCCACACCCGGTCACCGGTGGAGTGGCCGAGGCGCTCGAGTTGCTGTGCCAGAAGGTCGTTGTTGGCGAACATGCCGGCGAGTTCCGATCCGAGGGCGACCTTGCACGCGCTGGTCAGGGTGGCCAGGTCGACGACGATCTCGGGGTGGAACCGCGCCGCGTACGCCATCGCGTCGGCGAGGAGCAACCGCCCCTCGGCGTCGGTGTTATCCACCTCGACCGTGGTCCCGTTGACCATGGTCACGATGTCGCCAGGCTTGAGCGCGCTCCCGGACGGCAGGTTTTCCACCAGCGGCAGGAGGCCCACGACCTTGAGCGGCGGCAGCTTCTCGGCCACCGCCCGCATCGCCGCGACGACCGCCGCCGCCCCGGCCATGTCGTGCTTCATCTCCGCCATCTCCACGGCGGGCTTGAGCGAGATGCCGCCGGCGTCGAACGTGACCCCCTTGCCGACCAGGACGAGCGCGGCACGCGGCTTCTTGGCGCGGTACTCGAGCCGAACCATCCTGGGCTCCTGGACGGACCCCCGGCCGACGGCAAGGATCCCGCGCAGCCCGTCCTTCTCCAACTCCTTCGCGCCCATCACGGTGACGCGCACGGCCGAACCGGCAAACATCGCGCTCACCTCGGTCGCGAACGCCTCCGGCGTGAGGTCGTTCCCCGGCCGGTTGCCGAGGTCGCGCGCGAGCCTGACCAGCGCGTCCAGGCGCCTGGCTCGCTCCACGAGCGCGCCGAGCCCGGTCTCGTCCTCGCCAACGAGCGGCACCACGTGCACGGCATCCACCTTGGTCGCCTCGTCGGGCCGCGACCGGAAGCGGTCGAAGCGGTAGTCCGCAAGGGCCAGCTCACCGAGCGCGACGGCGCGGGCCTGATCCGGGGCGACATCGCGGGCCGCAACCGGCAGCGCGACCGCGATCTGGTACTCGCGGTTGTGCCCCGCCTGTTCGAGCACGCGCCGCAGGAGCTTGCGCAGCGAGTGGACGGTGAACTCCTCGGCCTTGCCGATGCCGAAGCACGCGATCCGGCGGAAGTTGCGGCTCGGGCTGGCGGTGACCAGGACCTCGCCCTCGAGGCCGCGCACGCCGAGTTCCGCGGTCGTGTGCCCGATGGCTTTGCGGTCGGCGCCGGGGAGGACGATGCCGTCGAGGGGGCCCCCGCCTTCGTGGGTCACGAGATAGAGGCAGTCCAGCGGTTCGTCCGGGGCGTTCCACAGCTGTACGAGGTCTGCCATCGATACCCCCCACGTGAAATAGCGCCCGAAACGGGCGCGCCGGCGATTCTACCACGGGCGCCGCACCGCGGCGAGGAAGTGCGACGCGGTCTCCTCGTCGATGCTCACCAGGCGGACCTCGACGACCGTGCCCCTGGGGCCGCCGAGATGCCGGGCGGCCTCCTCGGCGATGACCCGGCAACCCGGGCCTTTCGGGTACCCGAAGATCCCGGTCGAGATCCCCGGCATCGCAACCGAGGCGAGGGCCATCTCCTCGGCCCGCGCTAGCGCGCTCCCGACCGCCCGGCGCAACTTCGCCTCCTCGTTCCCCTCGCCCCACACCGGCCCGACGGCGTGGATCACGTAGCGGCAGGGAAGCCGCCCGGCGCCGGTGGCGACCGCGCCCCCGACCGGGACCGGAGCCAACGCGTCCGACTCCGCCTGGATCTCGCGTCCTCCCCGGCGGACGATCGCCCCGGCGACGCCACCGCCGTGGGACAGCGCGGTGTTGGCTGGGTTGACGATCGCGTCCACGCGCTCCTCGGTGAGGTCGCCGAGGACGACCGAGATCTCACCGCGCCCGACTGCAACGGTTGCGAGCACTGTGGCCATAGCGCTTCCGCAGGCCCAAAGCCTAGCACCGCTGGCCAAATGGCACGGCGCCCCGTACACTCCTCGCGTGTTTGCGGTCCTCGTCCCCGCCGTCGCCGCCGTCTGCTTCGCTCACCCGGCCGCCCTCGACCGGGAGGTCGGGCGCCGCGCGCTGCCGTGGCTGCCGCCGGACCTCGCGCGCCAGATCACCCGCTACGAGCCGGAGTTCGCGGCGGGCGCCGCGGCCGCGGCGAGGTGGCCGCGCTCGTACCATCTCCCGGCCGGGCAGCCGGGCCTCGAAGGCGCGATCCGCACCCAGTGCGAGCGACTGGCGGCGGCGTTGCGCTCGCAGGCCCCGTTCGCCGAGGTGGTCGCGGGTCTGGGCGCACTGGCCCACCTCGCGGGCGACCTCGAGACCCCGTTCCTGGCCGCGCACGCCGACGACGCCTATGCTCGCTCCTTCGCCAGCTACCTCCCGACCGCCTCTCCCCGAATCCCATTGGTGTTCTACGGCCAGCAGCGCGCGGTCATCGCCGGCCCGGCCGCCGGCGTGGGCGCCCTCGTCGCCGCGCGCAGGCGCGACGCCGACGCGCTGGCGGGGATCGTGCGCGACGACCTCGACCGCCTGGGCGGTCCGGGGGCGTGGGCCCGCCTCGACGACCGCTCGTCGAGCTTCGGCACGGCTTCGCTGGTGCTCAACCACGCCGCGTCCGACTTCGCCAACCTGGCCTCGTGGGTCTGGTTCCACGGTGGCGGCCTGGTGCCGGATCTCCCATCGCAACAGGGTATGATTCTGGTCTGGAAGGGAGAGCCTCAGCCCCGTGAAGCGCCAAGCCCTCGTCTCGGTTTCCGACAAGCGCGGCCTTGAAGGCTTCGCGCGCGGCCTCATCGCGCAAGGCTTCGAGGTCCTTTCCACCGGCGGCACCGCCCGCGTGCTGCGCACCGCCGGCATCGCCGTACGCGAGATCAGCGAGCTGACCGGGTCGCCCGAGGTCCTCGGCGGCCGCGTCAAGACGCTCCACCCCAAGGTCTACGCCGGCATCCTCGCCGACCTGGACGACCCCGCGCACCGCGCCGTGCTCGACGAATGGGGCGTTCCGCCCATCGCCCTCGTCGTGGTGAACCTCTACCCGTTCGCCGCGACGGCCGCCCGGCCGGGCGTGAGGGCCGCCGAGGTGATCGAGAACATCGACATCGGCGGGCCAACGCTCGTGCGCGCCGCGGCCAAGAACCACCGCCACGTGGCCGTCGTCGTGGATCCCGACGACTACGCCCCCGTGCTGGCGGCGCTCCAGACCGGCGAACTGGACGAGCCGTTCCGCCGCCGCCTCGCGGTCAAAGCCTTCCGGCACACCGCCGCGTACGACGCGGCGATCTCGCAAGCGCTGCCCGCGCACCTCGGCCTGCCGGGCAGCCTGCTTCTGGATGGGATCGCGCCGTGGCTCGGGGCGGAGGAGATCCCGCTTCGCTACGGCGAGAACCCGCACCAGGGCGCGGTGTTCGCCCGCCCGCGGACGCCGGCGGGTCTGGCGGCGTTCGCGCAGCTCCAGGGCAAGGAACTCTCCTACAACAACCTGATGGACGCCGACGGCGCGTGGCGCCTAGCGCACGACCTCCCCGGCCCGGGCGTGGTCATCGTCAAGCACGGCGGGCCCTGCGGCGCGGGCCTCGGCGAGGTGCCGGCCACGGCGTACGTGCGCGCCCTCGCGTGCGATCCCGTCTCGGCGTTCGGCGGCGTCATCGCCTCGTCCCTCCCGCTCGACGGCGAGGCCGCGACCCGCATCGGACAGCTGTTCGCGGAGGTCGTCGTCGCCCCGGCCGTCAACCAGGAAGCGCGCGAGGCGTTTCTCGCCAAGAAGAACCTCCGCATCCTCACCGCCCAGCGCCCGGCGGCCCCGGCCCCGCGCCTCCGGGTCATCGACGGCGGCCTGCTCGTGCAGAGCGCGGACGCCGGGTGGGACGAGTCGTGGCGCGTCGTCACCGAACGCACCCCGAGCGAGGACGAGCGTGCGGCGTTGACGCTCGCCTGGCGGGTCGCGAAGCACGCGCCGTCCAATGCGGTCGTGATCGCCAACGCCACCGCGACGGTGGGGATCGGCGCCGGCCAGCCGAGCCGCGTTGACTCGTGCAGGATCGCGGTCGAGAAGGCCGGCGCCGCCGGTCTCTCGCTCGCGGGCACCGCCGCAGGCAGCGACGCCTTTTTCCCGTTCCCGGACGGGGTCGAGGTGCTGGCGGAGGCCGGCGTGAGCGCGGTGGCGCAGCCGGGCGGTTCGGTGCGCGACGCCGAGGTGGTCGAGGCCGCGAACCGGCTGGGCATCGCGATGGTGTTCACCGGACGGCGCCACTTCCGCCACTGAGGCCGCCATGCTGACCGCGCTCCTCCTCCTCGTCCTCTCCGCGAACCCGGCGCCCGACGCGCTCGACCGCCTCGCCGGCGCGTTGCGCGCCAGCCGGGGATGGCGGGCGGCATTTGCGCAGGAGTACATCCCCGAGGGGTTCGACACCGGAACCACGGAGCGCGGGACGGTCACGCTCGCGCCGCCGGCGCGCCTCCGTTTCGACTACACCTCCGGCGCGGCCCGCATTTTCGCGACGGACGGCTCGGTCGGCCGCCTCGTCGACCCCGGCGCCGGCACGTGCGATGCGGTCCGTCTCGACGCGGGGGTCTGGGCCCGGTTGCCGCTCTCGGCGGTCCTCGACCCAGCCGCCGCCCGTCGCGCCTTCGTCGTCGAGGCGAACGGCGCGGCCATCCGCCTGATCCCCAGGGAGCCGACCCCCGATCTCGCGCAGGTGACGGTGATTATCGGCCCCGACGACCTCCCGCACGAGGTCACAGTGCGGGACGCCAGCGGCAACCGCAACCAGTTCACATTCAGCGGCTGGCGCCCCGACCGCGAGCCTCCCCCCTCCTTCTTCCAGCCCTCGCTCCCCGGCTCCGGCCCCTGCGCCCCGGAAGAGTAATGACATGGGGCCGTGTTGCAGCTACGATGGTCGCCGCCGCCGCGAGCGGCTGGAGGACGAAGCCCTGAACGCACCGCGCCCGTCACCGGACCCGAAGGCAGCCTCGCTGGCGGCCAGCTTCGAAGTCGTGCGCCCCCGGCTCGAACTGGTGGAGCGCTTCATCGCCGACCAGCTCGGCGGCGGCCCGGAACTCGTCAGGGAGGCGGGCGGCTACGTGCTCCAGGCCGGCGGCAAGCGGCTGCGCCCCGCGATCCTGCTAACGGTCTCGCGCCTGCTCGGCTATCACGGCGACCTCGACCTCCGCTACGGCGCGATCGTCGAGATGATCCACACCGCCACGCTGGTGCACGACGACATCATCGACAGCGCCACGGTCCGCCGCGGCCGGGCGACCGCCAACCACCGCTGGGGGAACCAGCTCACCGTCCTCCTCGGGGACTGGCTGTACCTGCGGGCGATCGACCTCGCGCTGCAGGTCGCGGACATCGCAGCGATGCAGCGCCTCTCGTTCGCCACCACGCAGATGACCGAGGGCGAGATCCTCGGCCTTGCCCTGCAGGGGGTGGTCGGCGTGACCCGCGAGCAGTACCTCGAGATCACCCGCCGCAAGACCGCCGAACTCTTCGCCGCGGCGTGCGCCCTGCCGACCCACTTCTCACCCGCGTTCGAGCGCCATCGGCGGGCGCTCGACGAGTACGGGCGCAACATCGGCATGTGCTTCCAGATCGTCGACGACATCCTCGACATCGTGGGATCGCAACAGCGCCTCGGCAAGCCGGTGTTCTCCGACCTGCGCGAGGGCAAGCTCACGCTCCCGTTCATCCTGGCGCTCCCCCGCATGGCCGCCGCCGAGCGCGCGATGGTGGAGCGCGTTCTCCTCAACGGCGACCTCCCGGACGCGGATCCCGAGAGCCTGCGCACCCTCCTCGACCGCCTCGGGGTCGTGGACGAGGCGCGCGAGATCGCGGACGAGTTCGGGCGCCGCGCGATCGCCGCCATTTCCGAGTTGCCTCCTGGGCCCGAACTCGACGCCCTGGCGGCTGCGCCCCGCTTCGTCGTCGAGCGCGAGTTCTGATCATCTTGCCAGTTGACATTTCGGGTGTTAGATTGTCGATTGAACATGGTAGCGGCGATCTTGCGTCAGGTGGTCGGGCGGGAAAGCGAGTCCCAGGCGGATTACGCGCTCGTTTCGGCCTTTCGAGCGCAGATCGTGCGCGCGCTCGGTGAGGGCCGCTGGCGTTTTGCCGACCACTTCTGCGACAAGCTGCTCGCCGAAGAGCCGTGCAACCTCGAGGCCTGGCTCCTGAAAGGACACCTGGCCTGGCGCCACTTCCAGGACACCCGGGCCGCCCTCAACTGCTTTCAGCGGGTCGTCATTCTGGGGGGGTTCGAGTCGTCCAACGAGTACGTGGCACGGGCCCGAAGCTCCCTGGCACAACTCCTGGAGCAGTTGAGCTGAACTCCTCGGTTACGGGCCACACCTCGGCCCCCGTCGGCCGCTGCACCCCGAAGACGTAGATCCTGGCGATCAGCCGCGGCTCCGGGTCGAGCCACCGGCGCTGGCCCCTGACGCGAGCCACCGGCTGCGCTCCCTCGCGCAGCGCCCACGGCTCGTTGGCGGTGCCGCCGGCCGTGGCGGCGAACGCCGCTCCGTCGCCGGCGAACTCAAGCCACAGGTAGCCGAAGACCGGACGCGGCAAGGGGATCTCCCACCCGCCGTTCGGCAACGCTCGGATCGCCCCCGCCCCCATTCGGACCGGCTCCTCCACCACGGCCTCGTCCAGCGTTCGGGGGTGCGAAAGGGGCTTCGGGTACCCCCAGGGGAAGTGCGGCGGGCGCCCCCAGTCGACCGGCGCGCGCGCGTCGAAAGGCTCGTGCGCCGCGAGCGAGAAGCGGGGCCGGGCCGCGAACGCCGGCCCGCTCACCAGCACGTTGCGGCCGACGCCGTCGACGTCGAGCGCCAGGAGCAGACCGCCGACCGGAGTGGGCGAGCGCACCTCGGCGGCGATCACGTTGTCCCCCTGGCGGAGCAGGTGGCCGACGTCGAAGAGGTCGAGGCGGAACCCGGGACGGCTCCAGCCGCACGCCGCCGCGGTCCCGTTCACGTACACCACGTACTCGCGGTCGCCGCAGACCTTCAGGAGCGCCCCTCGCGGCGGCGCGTCGAGGTGCAGCGAGGCGACAAACAGGGCAGCCTGAGGGTGGACCTCGTCAAGCTCGTCGGTGACCCAGATCCAGCGGGCTGCCCCAGTGAGGTGGGACAACTCCCGCTCCCAGAAGGCGTGCACGGCGAACGCTGCAGCCGCCACTCCGACGGCGAGAACGAGAAGCGTGAGGTGTTGCCGGCGGCGGGTCGGCTCGCGCACCGGGAGAGTGTAGCAACCCCGCCGCAGGAGAGCGCGTTCCGTTTGACACCCACAGGCCGATGCCTTAGAGTGCCGCCACAGGATGGACAGGAACCGCGTCCTTGCCGTGATTCCGGCGCGTTACTCCTCTACCCGCTTCCCCGGCAAACCCCTCGCCCCCATCGCGGGCAAACCGATGGTGGCGCACGTCGTGGAGCGGGCGGTGGATGCCGGCTGCTTCGACGAGGTGATCGTCGCCACCGACGACGAGCGCATCGCGAAGGCCGCCGCGGCTGCCGGAGCCCGCCCGGTGATGACCGGCAACTGCCGCAGCGGCACCGACCGCGTCGCGGAGGCCGTCCGCGACCTGCCGGCGGGCGCGGTGCTCAACGTCCAGGGGGACGAGCCGGCCCTACCGCCGGAGAACCTGCGCCTGCTGGCCCGATTCCTGCGCGACAACCCGCAGGCGCCGATGGCGACGCTCGCGCTCCCGGGCACGGCGCAGGACCTCGACAACCCCAACATCGTCAAGGTGGTGTGCGACCTCACCGGGCGAGCGCTGTACTTCTCGCGAGCCCCGATCCCGTTCCCCCGCAACGCGGTCGCGGGCCTCGTGCGCCGCCACATTGGGCTGTACGGCTTCCAGAAGCACGCGTTGCTCGCGTTCGCCTCGTGGGAGGAAACCGGCATCGAGAGGGCGGAGGGACTCGAGCAGCTGCGCGCCCTCGCTCACGGCATGGCGCTGCACGTGCTCGACGCCGCCGCTGACTCCGTGGCGGTCGACGTCCCCGGCGACATCCCCCGCGCCGAGGCCGCCCTCGCGGCCCTCGCGAAGACGGGGCCCGGGGCCCGGGGTCAGGGGTCCGGGCAATGACTGCACGGATGCCGGCTCGGACCAGTGAAACGAAGAGCTATTGCATCGAACCGTTGTGGAACGCTGCCCGGTGCGGATTGGGCGGGGGCCGGATCCCGGACCCCGGTCCCCGGAACCCAGGGCGGGATGGGGGTTGTTGATGGCAACGAAGTACGTCTTCGTCACTGGCGGCGTGGTCTCGTCCCTCGGGAAGGGGATCACGGCGGCGTCGATCGGCGCGCTCTTCGAGGCGCACGGGCTCAAGGTCACGTTGATGAAGTGCGACCCGTACATCAACGTGGACCCGGGCACGATGTCGCCGTTCCAGCACGGCGAGGTCTACGTCACTGACGACGGCGCCGAGACCGACCTCGACCTCGGCCACTACGAGCGTTTCACCGACGTGGTGACGTCGCGCAAGAACAACCTCACCACCGGCCGCGTCTATCAGTCGGTGATCGAGAAGGAGCGCCGCGGTGATTACTTGGGCTCGACCGTCCAGGTGATCCCCCACATCACGGACGAGATCAAGGAGGCGATCCGTGATGTGGCCGAGGACCACGACGTCGTGATCGTCGAGATCGGCGGCGTCGTCGGCGACATCGAGTCGCTGCCGTTCCTCGAGGCGATCCGCCAGTTCCGCCAGGATGCCGGGCGCGGCAACGCGATCAACGTGCACGTCACCCTCGTGCCGTACCTCGCCGCGCCCGACGAGCTCAAGACCAAGCCCACGCAGCACTCGGTGAAGGAGCTGCTCTCGATCGGAATCCAGCCCGACGTGCTGGTGTGCCGCGTGGACCGCCACCTTCCCGAGGAGATGCGCCGCAAGATTTCGCTCTTCTGCAACGTGGAGGAGAGCGCGGTGATCCCGGCGCGGACCGCGGACACGATCTACGACGTCCCCCTCCGTCTCGCCGCCGAGGACCTCGACGGGTTGCTGCTCTCGATGCTCAACCTGCCGCGCGGCAAGCGAGATCTCTCCCGTTGGCAGACGATCGTGGACCGCATGCGCAAGCCGGTGCGCAGCACGCGCATCGGCATCGTGGGCAAGTACGTCAACCTCGTCGACAGCTACAAGTCGCTCAACGAGGCGCTGCTGCACGCCGGCATCGCCAACGACGCCAAGGTCGAGCTCGTCTTCATCGACTCGGAGAAGCTCGAGGAAGAGGCGTACGTGGAGGAGCTTTTCCAGGTCGACGGGATCCTCGTGCCGGGCGGGTTCGGCAAGCGCGGCATCGAGGGGATGATCAAGGCGATCGAGTTCGCCCGTGGCCACAAGATCCCATACTTCGGGATCTGTCTCGGCCTGCAGACTGCGGTCATCGAGTTCGCCCGCAACGCATGTCACCTCGAGCGCGCCAACTCCTCGGAGTTCGTCCAGGACCCCCCGTACAAGGTGATCTACAAGATGCGCGAGCTGCTCGGCGTGGACGCGATGGGCGGCACGATGCGCCTGGGCAAGTACCCGTGCCAGCTCAAGCCGGGTTCGCACGCCTGGAAGGCGTACGGCGCCGACACGGTCTGGGAACGGCACCGCCACCGCTACGAGGTGAACCAGGACTACGTGCAGATCCTCGAGCAGAACGGCATGCTGGTGACGGGGCGCTCCCCCGACCGCATCTTCGTCGAGATGATCGAGGTCCCCGACCACCCCTGGTTCGTGGCGTGCCAGTTCCACCCCGAGCTGAAGTCCAAGCCGTTCGCACCGCACCCCCTCTTCATCGCCTTCATCAAGGCGTCGCTCGAGTACCAGGCGAGGCGGAACGCCAACGAGGAGGCCGCGACCGTCCTGGAGCCGGCCGAACCGACCGAGGCGCACGCCGGTGAGTGAAGGACCCGACCCCGTCGTCCTCGCCCCCGGTCTCGCGGTGGGACGCGCCCGCCCGCTCGCCTTCATTGCCGGTCCGTGCGTGATCGAGTCGCCCGAGCACGTGGTGCGCATGGCCCTCCTGCTCAGGGACGTTGCGGCCGATCTCGGCATCCCCCTCGTCTTCAAGGCCTCCTTCGACAAGGCCAACCGGTCCTCGCTCGCCAGCTACCGCGGCCCCGGCCTCGAGGCGGGTCTCGCGGCGCTCGCCGAGGTCAAACGGGCGACCGGACTGCCGCTGCTCACCGACGTCCACGAGCCGGCGCAGGCCGCGGCCGCGGCTGCCGTCGTGGACGTGCTCCAGGTCCCGGCGTTCCTATGCCGCCAGACCGACCTGCTGCTCGCCTGCGGGCGGACCGGCAAACCGGTCAACGTCAAGAAGGGCCAGTTCGTGGCGCCGCACGACATGGGCAACGTCGCGGCCAAGGTACGTTCCACCGGGAACCGGGCCGTGACCCTCACCGAGCGCGGGACGTCGTTCGGCTACAACAACCTCGTCGTAGATCTGCGCGGCCTCGCGATCATGCGCCGAATCGCGCCGCTCATCTTCGACGCGACGCACTCGCTGCAGCTCCCTGGCGGCCTCGGCGACGCCACCGGCGGGGCTAGGGAGTTCGCCTTCGACTTGGCGCGCGGCGCCGTCGCGGCGGGCGTCGACGCGGTGTTCGCCGAGGTGCACGACGATCCCCCGCACGCGCTCTCCGACGCGGCGACGCAGCTCTCGCCGGCCGAGTTCCGCGCCTTGGTCACGCAGCTCCTCGCCATCCGGCGCGCCTACGACGCGGCAACGGCCGAGTGAGCCGAGTGAAGAGTTAAGAATGAAGAGTTGAGAATCAAGAGACAAGTGAGAGCGAAAGCCGGGGATCGAGCTGTTCCCCCAACTCTTCACTCT
>Ga0075520_1000475_pt1 | contig 17556 bp, 23 predicted proteins | sample NGEPerB_FD_75100 | JGI IMG/M metagenome (GOLD analysis project Ga0075520, IMG submission 75100) | Arctic peat soil microbial communities from the Barrow Environmental Observatory site, Barrow, Alaska, USA - NGEE PermafrostAB12-B | ecosystem: Environmental > Terrestrial > Soil > Wetlands > Peat ... | reverse complement strand
CTCGAAGGCCACCGATCCTCTTCGCATCGAGAACAATTCAATCCGAGCAGCGACGCTCATAGATCAGCGATTCCCTAGCGCCGGCTACGCGTATCGGCTTTCAGATAGCGAAGACGAGTTTGAGTCGGCTGGAAGCGGACTCCTTGCTCCTAAATCTCCCGCCTAACCGCCGCCGTCCCCATATCCCCCGTATTTGGCGTGCCCTTCCTCTCGATCAGCAGCACCTCCGCCCCCTCCTCTGCCACTGGGCAGTGCTCCACGCCCCGCGGCACGACGTAGAGCTGCCCCGGGCCGAGCGTCACGTCGCCTTCGCGCATGCGGATCGTCACGCTGCCCTTCAGCACCAGAAAGAAGTCGTCGGTGTCGTCGTGCGTGTGCCAGGTGAACTCGCCCTTGAGCTTAGCCACCATCAGGTCGTGGCCGTTGAACTGGCCCACGACGCGCGGCTGCCAGGGCTCGCTGAAGGTGGCTAGCTTTGCGGCGAGGTCGATGCTGGTGGGCGTTGTCGAGACACTAGCTGGCATCACGTTCCCTTTCGCCGGTTCGTACAAAGCGTGACAAGTGGAAGCTCGCCAACTTGGCGTTGGACGCCTCCAAGCGTCGAGGCTCTCCTTCGAGGAACGCCGGGAGCGCTTTGGGCTCCAGCACCCAGATGCGGTTTAGGCTTCCGGGCGAGTTCTCCACGAACCACCCAGGAAACAAAATGATCGGCGCCACCGCAAAACTTCGTCCAGTGCTCTCGTTGATCAAATTCTTCAGCCATGACGCTTGCGCGCGAGCTTGCACGATGGGGCTCCGATCCGGAGTCTTGCCCGCGACGGTCAACGACTCACCATCGCATTGGATGCGAGGGTTCCCAGCGTTTGGCTTGCTCCAAGTCTTGGTCTCGATGGTAAATATGCCGGCCGGACCTATTAGCACGTGATCGATGTTGAAGCCCGGACCGACGATGTCGTGGAAGACGTCGTACTCCTGCCCACGTAGGCGCTCCAAATACTGGCCTACGACCTTCTCGCCTTCGATACCGAGGCGGAGAGCGCGAAGCCTCGGCCGCAGTCTGTGGACGCGCCAAGCGGTCCAACACACCATCAAGACTGCCACGACCGTGTACAGCAAGGGGTGCGGCTTCAAGTCTCGCAACTCACGCCACCACTCCATACAGGCTAGGTACACGAGTAGCACAACGTAGAGAACATACGGAAGCAGCTTGTCTTCAGCAGCTTCGTTCGTTCTTCCTCAAGCGATTGCGCCGAGAGGCGGAGCGGCTTGTCCTTCAGTGGCGATCGGCTCTCGGTGGTCGTGACCATGCGTCCCCCGCTTCTCCGGGCGTACTCACTAGGTATCCGCAAAGTTGGACTCTAGCCGGCTTGCCCGCATTGCTGCTGCTCAGTCAGCCATCAAGCAATCGATTGACGGTGTCGCGATGCGTACCCGTTCGTAACGGCCGTGCGATCGTTGACGAAGATGCGGGCTTTCGACAGTTCGCACTCGAAAGAATGACCCGGCCGCGCCGATAGGGCCAGATCGAGTCATCGCGAAAGACTGTCATGCCCAACCATGCTCCGCGCCGCCTGACCGTGTGCCTTCACGCCCTAGTCGCTCTGTCGCTTCTCGGCGGTTGCTCGTCCATGGTGACTTACCAGCCCCGTATCAGTGGAGAGGGCCAAACACTCAAGTACGCACAAGGAGTGGGCACCCTTGCCGTCAGGGACAGCGATCACGAGCTGTTCATGTATCCGACCTTCAAGATGCAGGGCCCGAGCCAGCCAACTTTCACGATTGGCTACGCGAACAGCTCGGCAGCGGACGTCAATTTCAGCGCCGACGACATCAAGGCATATTTCCGGGGAACGCAGGTTCCGATCTACACCTATGCCGAGCGGATCGACGAGATCCAGAGCGATAAGCGAGGCAAGCAAATTGCTCTCGCCATCCTCGGCGGCTTTGCAGCAGGAGCCGCCGCCTACGGCGTCTCGCATCAAACCTACACGTCTAACTACTCAGGTGCAGTCGTTGGTCGCCACGGCGTCACGAACTTCTACGGCTCCAATACGCTGCGCGTCTATGACCCCGCAAGCGGAATATTGGCAGGGGCTGTCGTCGGCGGCGCAACCGGTCTTGGCATCCGGCAACTCGAGTTCAACGCTCAGGCGCAAGAGGAAGCAGCGAATTCCATCCTGCAAGCGAACACGGTCGAGCCGCTGCGGATGGTCTCTGGCCATGTCATTCTTAAGAACTGCTGCGACAAGTACGCTGGCCCGAACGATGTTGTGAGATTCGAGGTGACGGCTAACTCGAAGACCAGCGTCTTCGAGTTCGTGCGCACCGGGCCGGGCGGATCATTTACACCGGCTACATCGCCCGCCAAGGTAGCTCAACTATCGGCACAGACTCCTGCCCTTGCCGTGCCGCCCAACGCCACGATCCCGCCGGTGGCCGCGAAGAACAATCCGGCCGAACTTGTGCCCGTTCCCGTGCCGGCACAAGCGCCGCCGACGAAACTTGCCAAAGCTGTTCCATTGCAGACTCCCCGCCTCGCTGGCGGGCAAGACGGCTACAGCGCAGAAAAGTTGGCGTCGTCGCAGGGATGCAGCTCACAGTCCGTCGCTTCGCTCGTCGCGAAAGGCGCTGGCTTCGAGTCGTACAGCGTCACCTGCACGAACGGCGACGCAATGGCGATTCGATGCGAAATGGGCGTTTGCAGAGTTCTTCGCTAGTTCGGCAAGCGACTGGCCCATCCTGGGCTGATCGAGCCGTTAGTAGCACCCTGCCCCTGCCCCTGCTGCAACGCAGCTCATCGGCCGCGCTCCAGCTCGGCGGCCAGCTCGTCGACGTAGCGCCGATACGAGAACACGCGGCCGCGTTGCCGGTTCGTCAGCTCGCTGACGACGCCCAGGCGCTCCAGGTGCGCGAGCGACTTGTTGACGGTGGCGGCCGTGAGCGCGGTGGCTTTCACGAGCGCGCCCGAGGTGGCGAGCGGCTGGCGTTGCAGCGCCTGGTGCACCGCGAGTGCCGAGCCCGCGGCGCGGCCGAGCTGCGCGATGCGATCGCGGTCGGCATTGACCAATGCGAGCAGCGCATTCGCCGTGGCCACCGCCTGCGTTGCGCTCGCCTCGACGCCCTCGGCGAAGAACTCGAGCCAGCGCTCCCAGTCGCCATGCAGCCGCACCTCGTTCAGCAGCTCGTAGTACAGCGCGCGATGCTTCTTGAAGTAGAGGCTCGGGTAGAGCATGGGCTCGCGGAGCACGCCGTCGGCCACCAGCTGCAGCACGATCAGGAGCCGCCCGAGGCGGCCGTTGCCGTCGAGAAAGGGATGGATCGTCTCGAACTGCACATGCGCGAGCGCCGCCTTGATGAGCGGCGGCGTCGGCTCGGGCTCGTCGTTGAGGAAGCGCTCGAACGACTTCAGGCATGGCGCGAGCGTGTGGGCTGGCGGCGGCACGAAAGCGGCGTTGCCGGGCCGCGTGCCGCCGATCCACACCTGCGAGCGGCGCACCTCGCCCGGCGTCTTGCCGCGCCCGCCCGGGTGGGCCATCAGCACCTCGTGCATGCCGCGCAGGAGGCGCATCGAGAGCGGCAGCCCGCGGCGCAAGGCGTCGAGCCCATGCTCGAGCGCGGCGACGCAGCGGCTCACCTCGCGCGCGTCTTCCACCGGCACGCCCGGCTGCTCGTCGATCTCGTAGAGCAGCAGGTCGGCCAGCGACGACTGCGTGCCCTCGATCTGCGACGACAGCACCGCCTCCTTGCGCACGAAGCTGTAGAGGAGCAGCGAGGCGTTGGGCAGATGCGCCGAGAGCGCATCGAGCCGGCCGAGTGCGAGCAACGCGTCGTCGAAACGACGCCGCAATGCGGCAGACCAGCGGACCGGGGGCTTGGGCGGCAGCGCGGCTGGCACGAACGCACGGAAGCGCTCGCCTGCGGTGGCAACCTCGACGTACGTTCCGGGCGGGCGTCTGCGCATGAGGTCGGCAACCTCAAACAAGAATGGCCGTTATTTTAGGTTATGGGCTGATGTTAAATCAACGGCGGGTGCTGTTTCAGGATCGCGTTCACGCGGATGCCGTGCTCGGCCCATTCGAGCGCCAGCACCTGCGTGAGCTGCACCACCTCGATGCCGGTCTCGACTTGCGCTGTCCCTAGGCCAGCGCTTCCGTCAGCAAGCCACACACGTCGTGCGACCTGAGCCCTTCGCCGTGGGCCAGCTCCTCGGCCAGCCTGGTGCTCGTTAGCTGCTCGCGGAGCGTGGCCAGAGTCGTTTGCGCGATCCGCTCTTCGTTGGCTTGCCCGAGCTCGCGGCCGCTGCGCCGGCGGGCCGCCTGCGCACCGAGCACGCGTGCGGCCTCCGGGAAATGCCCCAGGCCGGCAAGCAGTTGGGCGAAGGCCTCGAATCGGAATTTCGGCATCCGGCGCATCACCGGCAGCGCCTGGCGAGTAGCAGCCGTGGCTTCCTCGAAGCGGCGGCTGTCGCCGAGGATTCCAATCCGCTGCACCATGACGTCCACCAGGTCGTAGTCCGGGATCGAACGCAACCCGTTCCAAGCCAGGACCTCGTCGAACTGTTCCAGCGCATCGGCGGCGCGGCCCATTTCCCAGAGGAGCTCACCCAGGTTGCTGCGCTCCAGGAACTCGAGTCGCCAATCCGCGCCATCGCGTGCCAGCCGGATCGCCTCCTCGTACAGTGCAATCGACGCTTCGTAGGCACGGGATTGCCGATGGGCAGACGCCCTGAAGCGCAGGATCACGATCCGAAACTCGGCCGGCCAATCGGGCTGGATCAAGGCGGCCGCCTCGTCGATGGCCCGTTGCGCGCCCTCCCCGTCGCCCGCAGCGCGCTGCCAGATGGCGAACAGGCGCAGCGACGAGAACAGCAGTCGCGGCCGATGCAGTTCGCGGTAGGCAGCGACCGCGCGGCGAGCAGCCTCCTGGAGATCGTCGACCGTGAGCGTCCCGCCCATGTTCGTGGCCGCGAGGGCGCGCCAGTAGCGCGCCTGGGTGGTGGCGTCGGCTCCGGCCACCGGCGTGCGAGCCCGCTGCGCGAGCAGCCAATCGGCGAACTCGATGCTGTAGTCGATCAGCGGCCCGGCGTGCGCGGCCAGGCCCAACGCCAGCGCCGGGTCGCCGCCTTCGTGCATCGCCCATGCGTAGGCGGCGCGCAGATTGTCGACCTCGGGCAACAGGAGCGCGGCGTACTCGTCGCTTTGCATCGTGCTCTCCATGTTGCCGTCGTCGGCACGGGTGAGCAGCAGCAGCATCGCAGCGGCGTGCCGACGCAGCGCCTCGGCCGTCTCGCCGGTGACGGCCAGCTGCTCGATCGCGAACGCACGCGGTGATTCGAGGAGGCGATAGCGCACCGGCTCACCGGCTTCGGCGACGACGAGCGACTTGTCGACCAGCGCGGCGAGCAGGTCGAGCACGGCCCAGGCGTCGTGCCCGTCGTCGGTGCAGGCGGCCTGGGCGAGCTCCATCGTGAAGCCGCCGGAGAAAACGCCGAGGCGGCGGAACAGCACGCGCTGCGGCTCGCTCAGGAGCGCGTAACTCCATTCCATCGTCGCGCGCAGGGTCTGGTGCCGGCGCAGCGCCGTTCGCGTGCCGGCCGTGAGCAGATGAAAGCGCTCGCGCACGCGGGCCTGCACCATGCGCAATCCGAGCAGCGGCACCCGCGCCGCGGCGAGCTCGATGGCGAGCGGCAGGCCATCGAGCTCGCGGCACAGGGCCACCGCGACGGGCACGTCGTCGTCGGCGAGCACGAAGCGCGGCGACGCCTCGCGAATGCGCGCTTCGAGCAGCTGCAGCGCGCTGTGCTCGCGCGCGCCGGGCGCTGCGGCGTCGCGCGGCACGGCCAGCGGATCGACCCGACATTGCTGTTCGCCGGCGATGCGCAGCGGCTCCTGGCTGGTGGCCAGCACCGTCACCGCCGGCGCCGCCTGCAGCAGGCGCTCGACGAGGGAAGCAACGGCATCGAGCAGATGCTCGCAGTTGTCGAGCACGAGGAGCATCTCGCGGCTGGCGAGCGCTTCGACCAGCGCCTGCTCGCGAGCGCCCCGTTCTTCGATCGAAAGGTCGAGCTGCCTCGCCACGGTGAGCGGCAGCAGCTCAGGGTCGGCGAGGCCGGCCAGCTCCACCCAGCACACGCCGTCGCGACGCTGCTCGCGCTCGGCGGCCGCCTGCGCGAGCCGGCTCTTGCCGATGCCACCGGCGCCGAGCACGGTGACGAGGCGATGCGACGCCAGCAAGGCGCCGAGGGCTTCGAGATCCTGGTCGCGGCCGACCAGCGAAGGGCGATGCGCAGGCAGGTTCGACGCCGGAAAGCGACCGGCATCGGTCCGCGCCGGCGCCGATGGGGCGGCCGCGTCGAGGCCGGCAGGGTCCGCTGCTTCGATGAGCGGAGCGACGAAGCGATAGCCGCGCCCGGGCACGGTCGCGATGGCCCGCGCACCGAGCAGCTTGCGCAAGGCGCTGACGTGCACCGGCAGGTTGTTTTCCTCGACGACGACACCTGGCCAGACGACGTCGAGCAGCTCGTCCTTCGAGACGACGCGGTCGCGGCGTTCGATCAGGGCCATGAGCAGGTCGAACGCACGCGCGCCGACCTGGCGGTCGCTCCCGCCCACCCGCAGCAGTCGCTGCTCGGGCTGCACCTCGGCGCTCTCGAAACGATAGAGGCCCGCTGACATCGTCGTTGCTCCGGCCGGCGCGCACTGCTTCGCGAGCGCGCCTCTGCAGCCCATTCTCGCGCCGCAGGGCCGCAGAGCAGCGCGGCCATTCAGAACGATTCAGAACGATTTGGCGGTCTTCAATACGACAGGGCGTGCCGGCGCCGATGATCCTCTCATTGCACTGCTGCCAAGGAGTTCCCCGTGCCTCGCTTCATGATCGAACGCGTCTTCCCCGCCGGCCTTTCGGTGCCGATGACGTCGGAAGGCGCCAAAGGTTGCGCCCGCATCGCTGCCGTCAACGCCGAGCGCGGCGTGACCTGGCTGCATTCCTACGTGAGCCCCGACAAGACCCGCACGTATTGCGTCTACGACGCGCCTTCGGCCGACGCGATCCGCGAAGTGGCCAGGACGAACGAATTGCCGGTCGGCAGCATCACCGAAGTGTCGGTCCTCGATCCTTACTTCTATCACTAGCGCAGGCGGCCGAGGAGTCTCTCCCGACCGTCAGAGCGTGTTCACCAGGTGCCCGCCGTCGACCGGGATCACCGCGCCGGTCATGTACGACGACGCGTCGGAGGCCAGCAGCAGCAGCGGGCCGTCGAGCTCGGCGAGCTCGCCCACGCGCTGCTGCGGGATGCGCGCGACGATCGCCTGGCCCACCGGCGTGCGCAGCAGGTCGCGGTTGATGTCGGTATCGAAGTAGCCGGGCGCGATGGCGTTCACGCGGATGCCGTGCTCGGCCCATTCGAGCGCCAGCACCTTCGTGAGCTGCACCACCGCCGCCTTGCTCGCGGCGTAGGCCGCCACCTGGGCGCGCACGCGCAGGCCCAGGATCGAGGCGATGTTGATGATGCTGCCGCGCGTGCCGGTGCGCACCATCTCGCGCGCGCTCGCCTGCGCCACGCGGAACACGCCCGAGAGGTTGGTGTCGATCGCGCCCTGCCATTGCGCCTCGCTCAGCTCGAGGCTGGGCGCCCGCGCGGGGATGCCGGCGTTGTTGACCACGATCTGCGGCACGCCGAGCTCGGCGACGATGTGCCCCATGGCGCTGGCGATGCTCGCCGCATCGGTGACGTCCATCGCGTAGGCGCGCACGTCGCCGGGCCGCGCAGAGGCTTCGCCGATCTCGGCGGCCAGGGTGCGCCCGAGCTCGATGCGCCGGCCCGCCATCGCCACCTTGGCGCCGTGCGCGGCCAGCACCCGCGCGAAGTGCAGGCCCAGGCCGCTGAAGGCGCCGGTGACGAGGGCGGTGCGGCCGGTGAGCGGGTGGCCTTGGGTCTTGCTCATCATCGTTCCTTCTGCGATTGCGACCATCGCTCCTTGGCCAACTCGATCTCTCTTTGGGGCGTTGCCTGCGTCTTCTGATGCCCTCGGCGGAGCCCGTTGCGGCGATGCGGCAAGGCGCATGGTAGAGCGACAATGGTGCTAACTGGCTCGGGCGTGCGGTCCACGATCGCTGATTGGGCGGCGCGCGTACCATGGCGCGCAGTCAGACGAGGAGCAAGCGTGGAACAACTCGATCGCATTACACAGCAGCCCGACGTGATGGCTGGAAGGGCCTGCATCCGCGGAATGCGGGTCACCGTCGGCAACCTGGTTAGCCAGATCGGCGCGGGTCGCAGCATCGAAGAGGTCCTCGGCGACTATCCCTATCTCGAACGCGAGGATGTCCTGCAAGCGCTTCGATATGCCGCCTGGCGCGCTGAGGAGCGCGAGGTCACGTTGGCCGGTGCATGACGGTCCATGCGGCTCCTTGTCGACATGAACTTGTCGCCACGATGGGTCGGTGTATTGAATGAAGGCGGCATCGAGGCGGTCCACTGGTCAACGGTGGGTGCTCACGACGCGACCGACCGGGAAATCATGGCCTATGCCGCGAAGCACGACTATGTGGTGCTCACGCATGATCTCGACTTCGGCGCCATTCTCGCGGTGACGCAAGGCGCCAGACCCAGCGTCGTTCAGGTGCGCGCCGAGCTTCCGAACTCCGACGCCGTTGGCCTGCAGGTCATCGGTGCCGTGAAGCAGATGGCCAGCGAATTGCAGGCAGGCGCCCTGTTGACCATCGACACAAACCGCAAGCGATTGCGTCTCTTGCCGCTGCAATCGAGAGGGTGAACCCGAACGCCACTGGGTTTCGCGTCGTTGAGCCGTGCGTAGACGATGGCCATGCGCCCCATCCGCCATTCAGCGGGGCTTCACGCCTTTGACCAAGGCCCTGTCTCGCTTGGCATCGGCGTCCGTGTACGCAACCACGGTGTCGGGCTGGCGTTGCAGACGCTGGTCCAGCAGGGTCAGGAAAGGTTCAAGAGCTCGGCGAGCCCGGAGCGGCCGCGAATTTCTGCCACATCGATTCGCCTGTCTTCCTCTTCTCCTGTCCGAAAAACGTACTATTTTTCGGACATGAATATGAGCGATAAGCCAACTTCTCCGGTGCGGCGGCGCGTGCCCCGCAGCGTTGACGCCGCCGTGGCGCGCCGAGTCCGCCATTCGAGCGCCAGCGCGCCGAGCTATCGGATCAACGTCATGCCCGCGGTCTTCGCGGCTCCGGCATCGAAGGTCATGGTCCGCTCGCAACCGGCGTGCGCGGCCGTCCGCTCGATCAGGCAATCGGCAAAGTCCGCCAACCCGGTCTTGAACACGCGAAGCGCGCTCAGCACCTGGTCGGCACGATCGACGACCACCTGCTTTGTTCTGAGCAAGAGATCGAGCGTTTGCGCCACCTGTTCGCGCGTCAGCTCATACGACGACGAGAGCACCCACCCCAGCTCGACGACCGACACGAGCGAGACGAACCCGGGCACCTCGGCCGTCAGCGACTCGACCAGGGCCGTGGCCTTCGCCGCCTGCTTCGTGTCGTCCTGCATGATGTAGCGAACGAGGACGTTGGTGTCCAGGCCGATCATCGTGCCGCCTTGCCGCGGGATGCGATCGCCTTGTTCATTGCATCGATCGAGACGCTTCTTGCGGGCTTGCCGAACAGGCCCTTCAGTTCCGTCACCGAGACCGTGGCGGCCACGACTTCAAACCGGCCAGGGTCGACCTCCACGAACTCCACCCGATCGCCCGGTTTGACCTGGAGCGCGAGCCGGACGTTGGCCGGGATCGTGATCTGCCCCTTGCTGGTGACGGTTGCGGTGGTCATGGTCGAAGCTCCTTCGTTCCTCCTTACTATAAAGTAAGGAGAGTGATCCTGAACGCTTCGACTTTGCCATTTTTTGCCATCAGCGCTAGCATTGAGGCATGAGCACCATGAACATTTCCCTGCCGGATTCGCTGAAGTCATTCGTCGACGAGCAGATCGCGGAACGCGGCTTCGGCACGATCAGCGAATACGTGCGCGAGCTGATTCGCAAGGAGCAAGACCGCAACCAGCTGCGCACCGTCTTTCTCGAAGCCGCGGCCTCGCCCGTGGTGGCCGAGATGGGGCCCACCTACTTCGCTCAGGTGCGCGAACGCATCCGCAAGCCAGCCGGTCGATGAAGGCCAAGCGTGTCGCCGTCCGCCAGGCGGCAGCACGCGACATCGACGTGGCAGTGAGCCACTACCTGCAAGAAGGCGGCGCCGCCCTCGCTACCCGGTTCGTCGCAGCGCTAGCAGAGGCTTACCGCCATATCCGCCGCTTCCCGGCAACCGGGGCATTGCGCTACGCGGCCGCGCTCGGCATCGCCGGGCTGCGCTTCTGGCCGCTGAACAAGTTTCCGTACCTCGTCTTCTACGTCGAGCGGGAAGACCCGGTGGACGTCCTGAAAGTGCTGCATGCACAGCGAGACAGTCCGGCCTGGTTGAGGGATGGCCCGGACCTGTAGATGTCGGTCGACGCGCAGCCCCGCAATCCCCTCCACGGCCTCACCCTGGAAGCGATCCTCATCGCCCTCGTCGCTCACTACGGTTGGCCTGATCTCGCCGAGCGCATTCCGGTGCGCTGTTTCCAGAGCGGCCCGAGCATCAAGTCGAGCCTCGCCTTCCTGCGCCGCACGCCGTGGGCGCGCGAGAAGGTCGAGGGCCTCTACCTCTTCATGCTGCGTGAGCAGCGCCGCAACGCCTGACGATGCTCAAGTACCTGGCCGGCTATCCGCCCACCCTGCTCGCTCAGGTGCGCGGGCTCATCGCCGAAGGCCGCCTGGCGGAGAGCGTGAGCCGCCGTTATCCCGAAGGCCACGAGGTCAACACCGACCGCGCCCTCTACGACTACGTCGGCGAGCTCAAGTCGCGCTACCTGCGCAGCGCGCCGCCGCTGGCGAAGGTGCAATACGACCAGAAGCTGCACATCGTGCGCAACGCGCTGGGCACGCACACCACCGTGTCGCGGGTGCAGGGCAACCGGCTCAAGGCCAAGCGCGAGATCCGCGTCGCCAGCCTGTTCAAGCAGGCGCCGGCGCCGTTCCTGAAGATGATCGTCGTGCACGAGCTGGCGCACCTGAAGGAGCGCGAGCACGACAAGGCGTTCTATGCGCTCTGCACGCACATGGAGCCCGAGTATCACCAGCTCGAGCTCGACGTGCGGCTGTGGTTGACGGCGCTCGAGCTCGAGTCGAAGGCAGCCGCCGGTCGCTGAATTTCGGCTTCAAGTCACTGCTCGACCCGATTTCGGCGGCCTGGGGTCTCAAGGTCCGGGGAATGGCGCCGATACCCCGGCACGTCATCCAACGGAGCCCTGATGAAACGCTTCCTTGCACTCTCGCTTTGCGCATTCGCCATCGGCGTTGCCGTCTCATCCTGCGGCGGCGGCGACGATTCCAGCGCCGACAAGCTGACGATCGTCGGGGCTGGCAGCTAGCCCGCACGAGGCCACCACCATGAAATCGCTCAGATTCGCACTCATCGCTGCCGGCTTGGTCTCGGCGAACGCCATGGCGCTCGACGCGAGCTCGCTGAAGCTCCAGGTCTATTCCGTCATGCTGTCGACCAGCCCGCAGTGCACCAGTCCCGTGACGGTGTTCTCCAGCCCGACGGCGACCGAAGTCGACTTCCTCGCGTCACCGATGCTCGGCAGCGGCAACCCGCCGGACGCGACGTACAACTGCGTCATCATCAAGATGTCGGACCTGATCAAGTTCACGCCCAGCTCGACCTCGGGCTTGTGCATGGGCGGCACGCAGTACACCGCCGATGTCTGCCGAACCGACAACGGCGGCACGACGCAGGCCCCGGATGCGGCCGGCGCGCCGACCACGTGCAACGGCACCGATGCGGCACCGGTGTCGGACGCCGTGTATCTCTACCTGACGACCAACCCGTCGGCCGGCGCGGGCGGCAACACCTTCATGCAACCGACCGGCCCGAGCAGCACCAACGGCCTGAACCTGACGGCACCCCTCGTGATCGCCGGCACAGCCAAGTCGAAGTTCATCGTCAACGCGACCGGAAAGGTCGCCGACGACGGCGTGAGCTGCGGCATGAACCCGCCGGTGTTCGGCTTCAGCAAGCTTCCATAGCCGCTGAAGTCGACTCGAACGGGCACGTTACGGATCGATTCCCTTCTTCGCTGCAAACGCCTTCCATGCCGCCGCGTGCGCCTGGTCGAACAACGGGCACTTCGGCGAGGCGATCTCGAAGTTGTGAATCTCGAATTGCGCTTCGTTGTCGGAAACGTGCGCCTTGGTCGGTGGAATGCTGACGCCTGCCACTTCGTCCATGTCGCGCGGCGCCAGGCCGACGTCGTCGGGAGCCAGGAAGCATTCCATCCATGTCACCGCCCCCGCCCGGCGCTTGCGCACGTCGACGAGGATCTTCGTCCTCAGCTCGGGCCGGATCTTCTGGTAGGTGGCGACGAAGACCTTGCCCTCGAATTCCTGCTTGGTCGCGGCGAGCGCGGCGGCCGCAGCGTCGATCTCCTTCTTGTGTTTCGCGGCCTCGTCCTTCTTCGCTTGCTCCTGCTTCAGGCGCTTGTCCTCCTCCACCCATTGCTTGCGCTGGCCGACGAATCTCCTCAGCGTGTTCTCGTCCCTCTGGCCCGCTTCGATCGAAAGCTCCTCCCTGGATTTCCATGGCGCCGGCGTCGGCGGAGGCGCCGCATCCGGTTCGTCGAAGATCTTTTTCATCAGCCTGTCGTAGCGGGCGAAATAGGCGCCTTCGTTCTTCAGCCCCTGGTCGAGCGCTTCCAGCGCCGCCATGAACTCCGCCCCGGCAATCGGGATCGACGCCGCCACTTTGCCGGCCAGCGCCGAGCCGCCGAAGGCCTCGGCGACGGCAGCCGTGTGCGCCCAGTCGATGAACGGAGCCGCTGCGTTGTAGAGAGACTTCGAAGCCTTCACCCAACGTTCCACGCTCTTTCTGTCGTTCATGTTCAGCTGCATCGTCGCGTCGGCGAAATGATCGGCCTGGTGCAGCAAGGCCAGCGCTTCCCTCGCTTTCTGGGCCGCGTTGGCCGTGCTGGCGATCGCGCCCAGAACGCGGCCGGTCATGTTCTTGAGGCTCGACGCAATGGCGACTGCCTCCGACACCTTCGCGACCGCTCCCGTCTTGATCACGAAATCCATCGTCTTGTTGATGTAGTTCGTGTACTCGGCCGCCTTCTTCAGGCTGCTCTCGAAGTCCTTGATCAGCCGGATCGCAGGAGTGTCGGCGTCGAACTCGGCCTCGAAGCGCGGTAGCCGCGCATCGGCCATCGCCTTCAGCCGTTTCGCAGGATCTCCGATCGCATCTTCGGCTTCCTTCACGACCGGATCCACGGGGTCGGGCGCGGAGGGCTTGGCATCGGCCTTCGGGCGGTTGGCCTCGTCGCGGCGCCTCTGCTCGCGTGCCTCGTCTTCCCGGCGCCTGGCCGTCGCGTCGGTCGGGAAATCGGCATCGGTCAGGCCCGGGTCTCCCTTGCTCCGCTTGACCGTCTGCGATCCGGCCGCCATCGGCGCTGTCAAGCCGAGAGCCCTGAAAAAGGCAGCACTCATCTTGTTCCGATGCCCTTGCGCAGCTCTCAGCGCCGACCGAGACCGACAGCCCGCACGTCAGGCCGCCTGCAGCCGCTGCTCAACGCACGGCCGCCACGTCTCCCCACGACAGCCGCCGCCGGCGACGGCACCCGCGTCGCGCATGCGGCGCAGATGGCGCAACGCCGTCGGGCAAGCGACGCCGACCGCCCTGGCCACCTCGATCACCCTCGCCCCGCCGGAGCGCAACGCGAGGAAGGCGGCGATTTTCGACTGGGTCGTCAGGACCGGTTCCGATGCGAGGGCGCCTGGCCGTGACGGCTCGGCGCGGCGAACGATGCGTCGGCTGTGTTCGGGCCAATCGAACGGCGGCGGCGGCGCAGGGTCGGCGAGCGACTGAAAAGCGGTTGACCACGAGTCGTCCATGTGCGTGTCCTGAAAGCTTGGTGCAGCCCGGGGTTGGCCGCCTTGCTTTCAGTAACCGAATTGCGGCCCGAAAGCTGCCATCGGTTACCGACTTTTACGTTCGCGCGAACCGGCGTCCGCTGGACGCGACGGGCGCTCAGCCCGGGAGCTGGGCGACATCGACCCACTGCGCGCCGGCGAGCTGCACCAGCCGTTCGGGTGCGATGCGAAGTGCGGCGTGGGTGTCGCCGGCCGCCGGCACCACGACGTCGTAGGCGCGCAGCGACGCATCGGCATAGACGCGCAGCGGCTGCGGCAAGCCGAACGGGCAAACGCCGCCGACCGGATGGCTGGTCGCAGCCAGTACGTCGGCCGCGCCGAGCATCGTCGGCTTGGTTCCGAACCGGTCCTTGTACTTGCGGTTGTCGATGCGGGCATCGCCGCTCATCACGAGCAGGATCACGCCGTCCCTCAACCGCAGCGACAGGGTCTTGGCGATCTAGCCGGGTGCGACGCCGTGCGCCTCGGCCGCGAGAGCAACCGTGGCAGTGCTGGTTGGCGCCTCGACGATCTCGATGTCGGGCGCGTGCTCGGCGAGGAAGGATCGGACCGATTCCAGGCTCATGGCCTGCGCGCCACGACGGCCGAGTGCCTAGGCACTTCTCCAGATCTCGTCGTGGAGCGATCCGGCAATCCAGAGCTCTGCTCCGGTGCCCAGCAGTTCCTGGTACTTGGCATCAGCCATGCTCTTGACCGAGACAGCGTCGAACGCGGCCAGGTCCTTGTAGGCCGAGGTGAACGCGATCCGGTTCGGGTTGCCGCCGATGGGCCGGCGCAGCTCCAGCTCCTGGTGGAAGTTGTCTTTCCAGTAGGCGGCGACCTTCTGTGCGAAGGCGAATGCGCCTGCGCCTTTGCCTGGGGCGATGGCTCCGGTGCGAGTGAAGGAAATCATGAGGGCTCCCTTTCGTCGAAACGAGCGACGGTCTCGTCCGCGACATGCGGAGCAGCAGTCTGCGGCAAGGCGCGGTGCATTCAAAGCCGTGCATTCCCACACCCGCCGCTAACATCGGCGGCATGAAGACCTATCGCATCGCGACCATCCCCGGCGACGGCATCGGCAAGGAAGTGGTGCCCGCCGGCCGCGAGCTGCTCGAGGCGCTGGCCGCGGCCAGCAGCACCTTCCGCTTCGAGTTCGAGAACTTCGGCTGGGGCGGCGACTGGTACCGGGCCCACGGCGCGATGATGCCGGCCGACGGGCTCGATGCGCTGCGCGACAAGGATGCGATCCTGTTCGGCTCGGCGGGCGACCCGCACATTGCCGACCACATCACGCTGTGGGGCTTGCGGCTCAAGATCTGCCAGGGCTTCGACCAGTACGCCAACGTTCGGCCGACGCGCATCCTGCCCGGCATCGACGGCCCGTTGAAGCGCTGCAAGCCGGACGATCTGAACTGGGTGATCGTGCGCGAGAACTCCGAAGGCGAATACGCCGGCGTCGGCGGGCGTGTCCACCAGGGCCACCCGATCGAGGTGGCCACCGACGTGTCGGTGATGACGCGCGTGGGCGTCGAGCGCGTGATGCGCTTCGCGTTCGCGCTCGCCCGCTCGCGGCCGAGAAAGCTCCTCACCGTGGTGACGAAGAGCAACGCGCAACGCCACGCGATGGTGATGTGGGACGAGATCGCGCTGCAGATCGCGCAGGAGTTCCCCGACGTGAGGTGGGACAAGGAGCTGGTCGACGCCGCGACCGCGCGCATGGTCAACCGGCCGGCCTCGCTCGACACGCTGGTCGCCACCAACCTGCACGCCGACGTGCTCAGCGACCTTGCTGCCGCGCTCGCCGGCAGCCTCGGCATCGCGCCCACCGCCAACATCGATCCGGAGCGCCGCTACCCGTCGATGTTCGAGCCCATCCACGGCTCGGCCTTCGACATCATGGGCAAGGGGCTCGCCAATCCGATCGGTACGTTCTGGTCGATCGTGATGATGCTCGAGCACCTCGGCGAGGCCGAGGCCGCGGCGCGCGTGATGGCGGCGATCGAGCGCACCACGGCGAACCAGGCGCTGCACACGCGAGACCTCGGCGGCTCGGCGACGACCGCGCAGGTCACCAGGGCGGTTTGCGAGATGCTCGCCGAAACGAGCGAGCGCCAGGCCGCCTGAGCCCGATTCCATCCAGGAGACAACGACATGGTTTGTTCGACCGCTCGCCGCGCGGTGCTTCGCGCCTGCGCCCTCGCTGCCTTCGCCAGCGCCTGCGCGCTCGCGCACGCGCAAGACTTCCCGACCAGGACGATCAGCCTCGTCGTGCCCTTCCCTCCCGGCGGCACGACCGACCTGGTGGCCCGCACGCTGGCCGAGTCGCTGACGAAGAGCCTGGGCCAGCAGGTCATCGTCGAGAACCGGCCGGGCGCCGGCACGACGCTGGGCGCCGACTATGTGGCCAAGGCGAAGCCCGACGGCTACACCTTGCTGATCGGCGCGGTGCACCACACGATCGCGCCGAGCGTCTACAAGAAGCTGCCGTACGACTTCCAGAAGGACCTCGCACCGATCACCACCGTCGCCTCGGTGCCGAACATCGTCGCCGTCAACCCGGCGGTCACGCCGGTGAAAAACATCGCCGAGCTGATCGCGCTGGCCAAGGCATCGTCGGCCAAGCCGCTCAGCTACGGATCGAACGGCAACGGCACCGCGCAGCACCTGATCGGCACGCTGTTCCAGCTGCAGACCGGCACGACCTTGCTGCACGTGCCCTACAAGGGCAGCGCGCCGCTCACGGCCGACCTGCTCGCCGGCCAGGTGAACATGTCGTTCGACAGCATCACGGCGGAGCTGGCGTTTCTCAAGAACGGCCGGCTGCTGCCGCTGGCGGTGACCTCGCATGCGCGCACCACGTTCCTGCCCAACGTGCCCACGCTCGAAGAGGCCGGCCTCAAGGGCTTCGACATCCAGACCTGGTACGGCGTGCTGGCCCCGGCCGCCACACCCAAGCCGATCCTCGATCGCCTGAACACCGAGATGCTCAGGATCATCAAGTCGCCTCAGTTCGCGGCGTCGATGGCCGCGGGCGGCTGCGAGCCGCTCGGCAGCACGCAAGCCGAGATGGCCGCCCTCATCGCCAGCGAGACGACCAAGTTCGCGAAGATCGTCAAGGACGGCAAGGTCGTGATCGAGTGAGGCGCCGGCTCGAGTCGGCGCTGCCTACCTGGGCGCAGTCCCCGGCGTTTCCTGGATCATGAGCTGGAAGGGGCGCAACTCGGCCTCCCGGTAGAGCTGCCGGAAGAAGGCGATCAGCAGCGGATTGCTGAAGTCGTTGTGGTCGTTGACGATGGGCGACTGGGTCCGGATGTTCCAGACGGGCGAGTTCTCGATCGCCGATCCGACACCCTGCCGGGTCTCGAGCTTGAGCAGCTCGCCGCCGCAGAAATAGCGCGGGAACAGGCCGCGGCCATCGAAGCGCTGCGCGTCGAGCCGTTGCAGGAACGCCATCGACGCCTCCCATTCGATGGCGAGCCGCTTGCCGAAATCGGGCAGCGCGAGATTCCAGCCGGCGCAGACGCCGGGCGGGGCCGGCGCGGCAGCGCTTGCCGATGCCGGGTAGGGAACGGCGGTGAGCTGGAAGT
>Ga0075520_1000474_pt1 | contig 17565 bp, 18 predicted proteins | sample NGEPerB_FD_75100 | JGI IMG/M metagenome (GOLD analysis project Ga0075520, IMG submission 75100) | Arctic peat soil microbial communities from the Barrow Environmental Observatory site, Barrow, Alaska, USA - NGEE PermafrostAB12-B | ecosystem: Environmental > Terrestrial > Soil > Wetlands > Peat ... | reverse complement strand
TTGCTGTGGGCCAAGGACTCCAGCCGCGACGAACCCCACGACATCGAGGTGTTCGGCCCGGTCAGCACCGTGCTGGGCTACCGGGACACCGAACATGCCATCGAGCTCGCCGCCCGCGGGCGGGGCAGCCTTGTCGGCTCCCTGGTGTCCGCCGACCCGCAGGTCGTCCGCGAACTTGTCCTGGGCGTCGCGCCGTGGCACGGCCGGGTACTGGTTCTGGACCAGGACTCCGCGGCCGAATCCACCGGTCACGGCGCTGCGCTGCCGCACCTGGTGCACGGCGGTCCCGGCCGCGCCGGCGACGGGGAGGAGCTAGGTGGCATCCGCGGCGTTCTGCATTACATGCAGCGCACCGCCGTCCAGGGTTCCCCTGCTGCGGTGTCCGCAGTGACGGGCACCTGGGTGACCGGGGCACCGCGGAACACGGACGGCAAACACCCGTTCCGCAAGAGCCTCGCCGAGCTGCGCGTCGGCGACGCCGTGATCGCCGGGCCAAGAACCATCACCCTCGACGATGTCGACGCGTTCGCCGACCTGTCCGGGGACAAGTTCTACGCTCACACCGACCAGGACGCCGCGGCGGCGAGCCCGTTCTTCGAAGGCCGGGTCGCGCATGGCTACTTCCTGGTCTCGCTCGCGGCCGGGCTGTTCGTCTCCCCCGAGTACGGCCCGGTGCTGGCCAACTACGGACTGGAGAACCTGCGGTTCACCACCCCGGTCTACCCCGGTGACGCGTTGACCGTCACCTTGACCGCCAAGCGGATCTCTCGCCGTGCGGACGCCGAGTACGGCGAAGTCATTTGGGACGCAATCGTTGTCAACCAGAAAGGCGAGCCGGTCGCGACCTACGATGTGCTCACCCTGGTCGCGAAACAGTGGCCGGCATGAGCACGGACACCCGACAGCCGGCTGTCGACGCTCTGCGCGTGAGTGTCGACGGAGCCGTCGCCGAGGTGCTCATCAACCCCCCCGACGGGTGGCCCCTGTCGAACCGCCGGCCGCTTCCGCGTGGGCGGATGCTCCGACGGCCAGGAGCTCTTCCCGATCATGAATCTTGACCCGTCCCCGGCCGGCCGGCCGGCCCTTCGCGATCTCCGCGGCATCGATCTGTTGCCACCCGGTCCAGTCGACGACGTTGACGCCGCGGGCCCGCAGCACGGCCAGCAGTTCGTCGGTGTCGCGGTGCGGAGCCGACGGCAGCGCCGGGAGATCGGCGACCAGCGTCGCCACCGTTTCCGACGCGTCCTTGCGGTTGGCGCCGATCAAGCCGTTCGGGCCGTGCTTGATCCATCCGGCGACGTACACACCGGGCACGGGCCGGCCGTCCGACAGCACGGCCCCATGCCGGTGCGGGATGATGCCCTCGGCCGTGTCGAACGGCAGGCCTTCCGTGGGCAGGCCGCGGTAGCCGACCGAACGCACCACCAGCTGCACGGGTAGTCGCTCGATCTGCCCGGTGCCGGTGAGCCGGCCGGTGCTATCGAACGCGGTGCGTTCGACGTCGAGCCCATCGACCCGATCGATGCCGGTCACGGCATGCGGCCGCGCCATGAACCGGAAGTGCAGCCGTTTGCTCCTACCCTGCGGCTCCCGCCCCGCGAAGGACCGCAGGACATCGACCGCGTGGTGCCGGGCCGGGTCGCCGTTCAGGTCGTTCTGCGTCGGCTCGTCAAGGTGCAGGTCCTGCGGCCGCAGCAGGACGTCGACGTCGGCCAGTTCGCCGATCTCGTGCAGTTCCTTGCTGGAGAACTTGGCCTGCGCGACCCCCCGACGGGCGACGATGTAGACGTCCCGGACGGGGCTGGAGGCCAGCTCCTTCAGCACGTGCTCGGGTACGTCGGTGGCCCGCAGTCGCTGCTGCGATGCGAGGAGCATCCGGGCGACGTCGAGCGCGACATTGCCCGCGCCGACGATCGCGACACTGGTTGCGGTCAAGGCGATTGCGTCGACGGCCGTATCGGGGTGCCCGCTGTACCAGGAGACGAACTCAGTGGCCGAGATGCTGCCCGGAAGTTCCTCGCCCGGGATCGACAACGCTCGATCGGCACTGGCGCCGCACGCCACGACAACCGCGTCGTAGTAGGTGCGCAGCTCGGCGAGGGTGACGTCCCGACCCAGCCGGATGTTGCCCAGGAACCGGACAGCCGGCCGTTCCATCACCCTGCGCAGCTGCTCGATGATCGACTTGATCCTCGGATGATCGGGTGCGACGCCGTACCGAACCAGGCCATACGGCACCGGCAGCCGGTCGTAGACGTCAACCTGCACGTCCCTCCGGGCCGCAGGATCGGTGAGCGCCCGGGCAGTGTAGATGCCGGCCGGTCCCGACCCGATGACCGCCACTCGCGCGACGTCGCGCTCACTGACCATCACATCGTCGCTCGACCTGGTGACTTCTGCCATGTCTCATGGTGCCGCCTGGTGGCGGCGGCTTGTCCGTCGGGGTTGGGTTCGGGCTGATGGCGACCGGGCACTGACTGTCATGGGCTGACCAACAAACAGACCGCAACGCAACTCTTCGTGTCTCCGCGGACCGTCTCGGCCAATCTATCCGTACCTGCTGCGCGGCCGGGGATTGTCAGGGAGCTGCCAGTCGTGTCACGAGTATCTCGAGTTCGGTGTGATCTCCCTCGGAGAGCCGCTCGAGTAGGTTCGAGATTCTGTCGGAGACGACCCCCTCGACCTCGGCCGCGAGAGTGTTGCCCGCCGGGGTGATCGACACCTGAACGCCGCGTTTGTCGTGTTCCGCCGCCTGGCGGCGCACGAGGCCGCGTCGCTCGGCCCGATCGACGAGCCCGGTCATGCTCGACTTGTCGACCCCGAAGTGGTTGGCCAGTTCCAGCATCCCGGGGCTTCGGTCGCGTAGCACCCCCAGCAAGCGAAGCTGCTGGACGGACAAGTCCTGGGCGTTCGCGGCATCTGAGAGAACCGACTGCACGGCGAAGGAGAGCTGGACGAGCCCGTCCACGAGTTCGGGGCGAGCGGACGGACGATGGTCGACCACGTGGATCTCCTCGTTGGTTGGTGACCCGAACTACTTTACATGGTTGGTAGAGCCAACTACATTGGTTGGTGGTACCACCTATCCGCCCGCAGTCATCCGCGAGGAGTATCGCCGTGTACGCCGCAGTCGTCACCAGCTTCGACAACCCACCCCACTACCAGGGATTCAGCACTCCAACCCCGTCAGGCCCGCACGAGGTGCTCGTCGACGTCGTAGCAGCCGGACTGCATCCGAGGGTGCGATCCCAGGCCGCCGGCAGCCACTACACCAGTACCGACGAACTCCCCCTTGTTCCAGGCATCGATGGTGTCGGCCGGCTCCCTGGTGGGCAACTCGTCTATTTCATCCTTCCCGACACCGCCATGGGGGCCATGGCCGAGCAGACCGTCATCGACCGTCGACGCAGCATCAGCCTGCCCGACGGAGCGGATCCCATGCGGATCGCTGCGGCGATGAATCCCGCCATGTCGTCGTGGGTGGCGCTGCACCGCCGGATCCAGTTCCGGCCCGGGCAGAACGTGCTGATCCTCGGGGCCACCGGCAGCGCAGGCCGGCTGGCCATCCAGGTGGCCAGGCACCTTGGCGCCGGCCGTGTCATCGCAGCGGGCCGCAACCAGAAGCTGCTGGACATGCTCCCCGGCCTCGGGTCCGACGTCGTCATCAGCCTCGAAGGTGATCCCGACGACGTCTTCGCGCGCCTCGGTCACGCCGCCGGTGACGTCGACGTCGTCATCGACTATCTCTGGGGCAAACCCGCTGAACGGGCCATCACCGCGCTCGTCACCGACCGCACCGACCGGGGAAAAGCACTGTCCTGGATACAAATCGGCTCCGTCGCCGGCCCCACCGCCAGCATCCCCTCCGCCGCCCTTCGAGCCGCGAATCTGCAGATCCTCGGTAGCGGTCAAGGGTCGGTCAGCACCGCCGGCATTCTCGCCGAACTCCCCGCGCTGGCAATCGGAATCTCCGACGGCACGCTCACCGTCAACGCAGTCAGCATCCCGCTGTCCCACGCTGAAACCGCCTGGATCACACCGCCTTCCGCCGGACAGCGGGTCGTCATCTGCCCCGACGTCAACTGAACCATCAGCCGCCGGGGGTGTTTGTGCCTGCGGGCAAGAGGAGGTGCCGGGCAGCGATCCGGGAGCTGGGCTGGTTCCGCTCACGGTGACGCGGTTCGTCAGTGAGGGCCTGCCGGTGCTGACGGCGCGGCAGCTGGGCGCGGTGGGTGCGGTGGGTGCGGCGATGGCGCGGGTGAAGGCTGCCAGGTAGCTGTGGGCTGCGGCCCGGGCGGCGGGGCCGATGACGAGATGCTCGACTGGGACGGTATGTCGGGTCAACGGTGGCAGGTACCGTCCGCACAAGGTCAGCTGGCTGGTGCCTCCGGGCGGGGGTCGAGTTCGAGGGTGGCGTCCAGCGCTGGTACGGGGGCGCCGGTCGAGGTCCACCAGATCGGGATGACGGTGCTGACACCGCGCCGGCGGGCCGGGCCGGTGTGTGCGGTCACCCGGGTGCCAACACCGGTGACTCCGGGGCACCGAAGGAGCGTCGCGCCCTGTGCGGAGGCGTGCCACGTGTCCGGCTGGAGGCGAGCGTCGTCGTGCAGATAGGCCAGCAGCCGGTCCCGCGCAAGGGTCACCGGTATCGGCAGCGGGGCGCTGTCCTGCACGAACATGGCTCAGTGCACCACCACCGGCCAATGAGGGGATAGAGCACTCGGTCTGCGGCCGACCGCCAAAGGGTCCCCTCATCGTTCACCAACCGGCTGTCCAAGGGTTTCCTGGGCGGTGCCCGTCTCGAATCCGGTGATCGAGGTGATGACGGTGGTCACCCGCCCGCCGATCATCAAGACGGTTGTTCGTCCTTCTCGCCCGCGTCTGTGGCGGCGGCGTTGAGTTGTGCGGCGAGCGAGCGCACCAGGTCGCGCAGGGCATCGGGCCGGTCGATGACGAACGGGACCCCCAGGCCGGCGAGTACGGCGGGCACCCAGTCGAGCCGTTCAGCGTTGATGCGCACGCAAGCCCAGCCCTCCTCGTCGCCGTCGCGCACAGTGGCGACAACGGGTGGCAATCGCCTCCGCACGTCATCAACCGAACCTTGGACCCGCAACGAGATCCGGTGTCGGTACGGCACCCTGGCGAGTCCGGACAGTACCTCCTCGGCGGCGTTGAATCCCTCCGGAGCGTCGAACGTGCCGTCCAGCACCTGCGGCGTCGAGATCCGGTCGAGCCGGAAGGTCCGCGTGGTGCCGGTCGCGGAGTCGACACCGATGGCGTACCAGCGTCCGGAATGGGCGACGATCCCGTACGGATGCAGGGTGCGCTCGCTGCGCCGGTCGCCGATGCTCGTGTACGTGATCGCGACCGGACGACGGTCACGTGCCGCCTCGGCAATGGTCAGCAGGATGTCGGTTCTCGGGGTGGCCACGGGGTGGGCACCGAGGGTGAACTCGGCCGTGTCCAGCAGGGCTGCCAGCCGGCGTGCGAGCGCCTCAGGCAGCACGCGACGCAGCTTTGCCGCCGCGCTCTCGGCCGCGGCGACCGAGCTGGTGGCAAGCCCGGCCCGATGCCCGGCGACCAGACCCAGCAACACGGCTACCGCCTCGTCATCGGAGAGCATGAGCGGGGGCATGCGGTACCCGGGCGCCAGCCGGTAGCCGCCGTAGCGGCCCCGCAGCGACCGCACCGGGATCCCCAGGTCGATCAGGTGGGCGACATAGCGACGGACGGTGCGCTCATCGACGTCAAGATGTGCGGCGAGTGTGGCGAGGGTGTGGGTGCCGCCGGACTGCAGGATCTCGAGCAGGGCCAGCACCCGTGCCGTGGGTCGGGTCACCGGAGAAGTATCGCGCCGATACCGGGCGGATTCTGTCCGGTATCCGTCCTAGCGTATGTGTCATGACAAACCACACCACCGCATCCCATCCGGCGAACCTCGTCTCGATCCGCATGATCAGCGACGACGTCGCCCGCCTCGCCGAGTTCTACGAACTGGTCACCGGCACGGCCGTCACATGGCTGACGCCCGATTTCGTCGAGCTCGCCACCCCGGCGGGAACCCTCGCGATCGGCAGCACCCGCACGGTGGCGCTCTTCAGCCCGGGCCCGGCACGCGCCGCCGACAACCACACTGCGATCATCGAGTTCCTCGTCGACGACGTCGACACCGAATACGACCGGATCAGGAAGTTGTCCATCGACTTGTCCGTCGACTTCGTCAACGAGCCGACGACAATGCCATGGGGCAACCGATCCCTGTTGTTCCGCGATCCCGACGGCAACCTGGTCAACTTCTTCACACCGGTCACCCCGGAAGCCAAGGTCAAGTTCGGCCGCTGACACCCGCCTCGGACCAAGCGGGTACTGCCGGGGGAAGGCGGACGCGGCGGACCTGGACGTGGACGTGGACCGTGTTGATGGGTCTGCAGCGTTGATGGGTCTGCAGCCCACAGTCTCACCCTGATCGGTGGATGCCATGGTGCGCCGCAGGCACGACACTGGGCGGGGGCCCGGATCGGGCCGCCGTACGTGCCTCACCGAAAGGCTCATTGATGTTCAACGACAACGGATCGTTCCTACTCGCGCTGCTCGAGTTCTTCCTGTTCTTCGCCTGGATCATGTGCCTTTTCTGGATCTTCGGCGACATCTTCCGCAGCAAGGACATGGGCGGAGTAGCCAAGACGATCTGGGTGCTGTTCGTGATCTTGATTCCGTGGCTGGGCATCCTGGTTTACCTGATCGCCCGGGGGAAGGGCATGCACGAGCGCCAACTGGAGCAGGTCCAGGAAATGCAGCATGCCCAGAGTGAGTACATCAAGTCGGTGGCCGCTAGCTCTTCCACGAATGCCGCGGACCAGATCGCGTCGGCCAAGGGGCTGCTCGACAGCGGTGCGATCACCCAGGCCGAGTTCGACCAGCTCAAGGCAAAGGCCCTCGCCTCCTGATTGCGAGGTCCGTGATCGGCGTCGTTCGAGGGCGACCCGGCCCGGAGTCGCCCGGCCCGCCGAGCTGAGGCACGCACCCACCGCCGCCCCTGGTCCGAGGTGCTGCGACGTTTCCGCGATATCGACTATTCGGGCATATCGGTCAGTGTGGCCGCCAGTGAGCCCGATTTGTCTCTATCTCGGTACCGTCTCGTCTGTGCGGGCCCACTGCTCCGCGCTGCCGGCATTCGGGCGCTGCCACCATCGGCGACTCCGACCCCCACAGACCTCCCGGAAGGCATCGGGCGTTGCCACCATCGGCGACTCCGACCCCCACAGACCTCCCGGAAGGCATCGGGCGCTGCCATCGGCGTGGCTCACTTGACCCGGCGATCACCGGGGGGCACGGTCAGGTCATGAGCTCATCGGGCGCCGACCGCGCGCGAGGCGCGGACACTGCCGAGCGGCGGGAGGCGCTGCCTGACGAGCTCGCCACCATGCTCGACGCCTATGTGCGAAATCTGGCCGCCGAACGAGGGCTGTCCGACGCCACCGTCGCCGCGTACACCGCCGATATTGCCGGCCTGCTGGATCATCTGGTCCGGTTCACCGGTGCCGGCCCGGCGACCACCTCCGACGACCTGACGCTGACGGTGCTGCGGAGTTGGCTTGCTCGTCTTCGGACCACCGGCGCTGCCCGAGCGTCCCTCGCCCGCCGTGCCGCTGCTGCCCGATCGTTCACCGCATGGGCGCACCGCACCGGACGGCTGGACAGCGATGTCGGAGCCAGGCTGGCCTCGCCGAAGGGCGGCCGCACCCTGCCGTCGGTGCTGCGGGTCGACCAGGCCGCGGAGATGCTGCTGCCTGCCCAGGCACGCGATGGGAGCGAGAGCGCTGGGGTCGGTGAGGTGAACGACGCAGGCAGCGACCGCCCGGCCACCGGTTCCGCACCGGGCGGCCGGAGGGACCCGGGCCAGCAGGCGGGCTGGGGAGCGGTGGTCGGCCCGGGACGGTCGCCAGGAGCCGTCATTCCCGGCGAGGCGGAGTCCGCAGAGGAGCACGCCATCGCGCTGCGCGACCAGGCCGTGCTCGAGGTGCTGTACGCAACGGGGGTACGGGTTTCCGAACTGACCGGGCTGGACATCGCGGACGTCGACCGGCACCGCCGCGTGCTGCGGGTGCTCGGCAAGGGCTCGAAGGAGCGCACCGTTCCCTTCGGCGTGCCGGCGGACGCGGCGATCGGAGCCTGGTTGGACCACGGGCGGGCCTGGTTGACAATCCCAGATTCCGGGCATGCCTTGTTCCTGGGCAGCCGCGGTCGCCGCATGGACCCTCGCGCCGTGCGCACCCTGGTACACCGTCGCACGGCCGCAGTTGACGGCGCGCCGGAACTCGCGCCGCACGGCCTGCGGCACACCGCTGCCACCCACCTGCTGGCAGGCGGTGCCGATCTCCGGACGGTGCAGGAAATGCTCGGGCACGCCAGCCTCGCGACCACGCAGATCTACACGCACGTCTCTGCGGAGCGGCTCAGCGCGGTGTATCGGCAGGCGCATCCCCGGGCCTGAGTTGGGCGGGTGCCGATCGCGTGCCTACGGATCCGCCCAGGGCAGCAATCGAACCTCCCACCCGGTCAGCAGGCTCATCGGATCCAGGTACACCCGATCGGGCAGCCGGGCACCCCAGTGCAAACAGTCCGCCGGCGCGCAGCCCGGGTGGCCGGCCTGGAGCACGCCGATCACCTGACCCGCTCGGACCGCAGCCCCGGCGGTGACCGACGAGGTGACGGGCTCGTAGGTGGTGCGCAGCCCTCCAGCGTGCTCGATGGACACCACTCCACGCCCGGCCAGATCCGCCGCGTAGACGACGATTCCCGTTCCCGCCGAACGGATCTCGGTACCCGCAGTGACGGCCAGATCCACCCCGCGATGACCCGGCCCGTAGCGGTTCGCCGGTGGCGCGAAGGCGGTCAACACGATCGGGGGCGGCGGGACCGGCAGCACGAAACCGGTGGCTGCGGCCCGCGCCGCACCCGCGACGGTGGCGGCCCACGCCGGAGCCGCGGCGGTCGTATGGTTCGGACAGGTCAGCACCAAGACCACGGTGACGAGCACCGCGATCGCCCGAGCTGTCCCGCGAACCGGCTGCCGAGCCAACCGGCGGGTGGGGCCGCCGATCCCAAGGCCCGGGATATCAACGGATGGTGATGCTGCCATCGCCTGAGCCTGGTCGGCACCGCCAGGTGGCGCGAGTGCCGCCGCGGGATTGTGGACTGCTCGGACGGATGTGGACAACTCGGCGGGACCAGTGGACGGCGGGCCTGCCGAGGGCAGTTCGATCGCCGTCATGAGCGGCATGCGCACCGCGCCGCCAGCACGGCACCCCACGGCGCTGCACCGCACGGCGCGGCACCGCACGGCGCGGCCCACGGCGCCGCACCGCACGGCCCGCGCTCGCCGATTCACCCCGGACACTGCACATCGGATACCCTGGCCAGGCAACCCGTGACGAGCGGGTTGACTTCGCACGCCCTGTTGCTGCAGTGGCCGCGCCGCCGTCCGGACCCGCCGAGGGTGCCCGGCGGCGCGTAGCTCACGGGCCGGGACGCACCGAGGTCTTCCAGCGAACCGACCACCGTGCCGGCGAGCGACGAGGCGGTGCGCACCGAGGGCGTCAGGGCCGAAGGTCACCCGACCGGCGGCGACAAACCGAAACTGCGCCCGCACGACCGCAAGCGGTCGGCGGCGCCCGCACCGAGGAAGGACGCGCCCTCACATGGCTGTCGTCACCATGCGTCAGATGCTGGACGCAGGTGTCCATTTCGGACACCAAACCAGGCGCTGGAACCCGAAGATGAAGCGGTTCATCTTCACCGAGCGCAACGGTATCTACATCATCGACCTGCAGCAGACGCTGCAATACGTCGACCGGGCCTACGAGTTCATCCGCGAAACAGTCGCGCACGGCGGCACCGTGCTGTTCATCGGCACCAAGCGCCAGGCCCAGGAGGCCATCGCCGAGCAGGCGACCCGGGTGTCGATGCCGTATGTCAACCAGCGCTGGCTGGGCGGCATGCTGACCAACTTCCAGACCGTGCACAAGCGGCTGCAGCGTCTCAAGGACCTCGAGGCGATGGAGACTTCCGGCGAGTTCGCCGGGCGCACCAAGAAGGAGGTGCTGCTGCTGACCCGCGAGAAGGACAAGCTGGCCAAGACCCTCGGCGGCATCCGGGACATGGCCAAGATCCCCTCCGCGGTGTGGATCGTCGACACCAAGAAGGAGCACATCGCCGTCGGCGAGGCCCGCAAGCTGAACATCCCGGTGGTCGCGGTGCTGGACACCAACTGCGACCCCGATGAGGTCGATTACCCGGTTCCCGGCAACGACGACGCGATCCGGTCCGCAGCGCTGCTGACCAAGGTCGTGGCCGAAGCCGTCGCCGAGGGCCTGCTGGCCCGCAGTGGTGGGCTCTCGGGCGGTTCTTCCACCGAGGAGCCGCTCGCCGAGTGGGAGCGCGAACTGCTGGCCAGCGGTGCGGCCGAGGCCGCGACCGCCGAGGCCGCGGCCGCCGAAGCCGCCGCGCCCGTCGAGTCGGCTGCGCCGCTCGTCGAGTCGGCTGCGCCGCGCGTCGAGTCCGCTCCGGTCGACGCCATCGCCGAGACCGAAGCCGGCGCCGAGGCGCTGCTCGAGGTCCAGGCCGACAGCATCGAAGGCGTCGCCGAGATCGTGCCGAACGAGCAGGTCAGCGCGGTGGCCCCGGGCAGCAGCCTGAACTGAAACCGAAATCGCCGTCCCGATCGCCCGATCGGATCGGGACAGCGATTCGGCCAGCCGCAGTGCACCCGGCGAAGTGTGCAGAAATTGACCATCGACAAGACCGAGAAGACAAGGACAGCGCCGATCATGGCGAACTTCAGTGCCGCTGACGTCAAGCGGCTCCGGGAATTGACCGGGGCCGGGATGATGGACTGCAAGAAGGCTCTCGATGAGAACGACGGTGACTTCGACAAGGCCGTCGAGTTCCTGCGCATCAAGGGCGCCAAGGACATCGGCAAGCGGTCCGAGCGGACCACGGCCAACGGCCTGGTTGCCTCGTCCGGGAACGCTCTCATCGAACTGGACTGCGAGACCGACTTCGTGGCCAAGAACGACGAGTTCCAGCAGTTGGCCGAGCGGATCGTCACCGCGGTGGCCTCGCCCGAGGTGACCGCGGCCAGTATCGACGAGGTGCTGGATGCCAAGCTCGGCTCCGAGACGGTGGCCGACGCCATCAACACCCTGTCGGCGAAGATCGGCGAGAAGCTCGAGCTGCGCCGCGTGGTCAAGTACGACGGCAACACCGCGGTCTACCTGCACAAGCGGTCCGCCGACCTGCCCCCGGCCATCGGCGTGCTGGTGGAGTACACCGGCGACAACGCGGAGGCTGCTCGTGCCGCGGCCATGCAGATCGCCTCGCTGAAGGCCCGCTACGTCTCGCGCGACGCGGTCCCGGCCGACATCGTCGAGTCCGAGAAGCGCATCGCCGAGGCGACCGCCCGCGAGGAGGGCAAGCCGGAGGCCGCGCTGCCCAAGATCATCGAGGGCCGGGTCAACGGGTTCTTCAAGGAGGCTGTGCTCACCGAGCAGTCCTCGGTGCTGGACTCCAAGAAGACCGTCGGGAAGTTGCTCGACGAGGCCGGCGTGAGCGTCTCGGCGTTCAGCCGGTTCGAGGTCGGCACAGCCTGAGACGTCGAGTTCGGCCACACTGGGGCCGGTGCGCGCAGCACCGGCCCCAGTGGTACGCCTGCGGCAGGGGGGGCCCATGCTGACGACGCAGATCATCACCACGCTCATCATGACCACGCGCATGACGGCGCGGGCCACGACGAGGCGCAGCACAGCGAGGGCGGAGACGGCATGACGGACGTGTATCCCAGGCGGCAGTTCAAACGGGTCGTGCTCAAGCTCGGCGGTGAGATGTTCGGCGGCGGCGAGGTCGGCGTCGACCCCGACGTGGTCTCTGCGGTCGCCGAGCAGATCGCCGAGGTGGCCGCCGACGGGGTGCAGGTCGCGGTGGTCATCGGCGGCGGCAACTTCTTCCGCGGCGCCCAGCTGCACGAACGGGGGATGGACCGGGCCCGCGCGGACTACATGGGCATGCTCGGCACCGTGATGAATTGCCTTGCCCTACAGGACTTCCTGGAGCGCGAACACCACCTGGACACCCGGGTGCAGACCGCGATCACCATGGGTCAGGTCGCCGAGCCGTACATCCCGCGGCGCGCGCAGCGGCACCTGGAGAAGGGCAGGGTGGTCATCTTCGGCGCCGGGGTGGGCATGCCGTACTTCTCCACCGACACCACCGCGGCGCAGCGCGCGCTGGAGATCGGTGCCGAGGTCGTGCTGATGGCCAAGGCCGTCGACGGGGTCTACGACGCCGACCCGCGGGTGGTGGCGGACGCGAAGATGTTCACCGAGATCACCCACCGCGAGGTTCTGGAAAGGGGCCTGCAGGTCGCCGACGCGACCGCGTTCAGCCTCTGCATGGACAACGACATGCCGATCATCGTGTTCAACCTGCTGGTCAACGGGAACATCGGCAAAGCTGTGCGGGGGGCCGACATCGGCACACTGGTGTACACGCCCCCTCGTGAACCGACCCGCACCGATCTCGAAAGGCGCAACGAATGATCGACGAGACTCTCTTCGACGCCGAAGAGAAGATGGAGAAGGCGGTGTCGGCGGCCAAGGAGGATCTGGCCACCCTGCGCACCGGGCGGGCGAACCCGAACATGTTCGGGCGCATCGTCATCGATTACTACGGCGCGCCCACTCCGCTGACCCAGATGGCCTCCATCAACATCCCGGAGGCCAGGATGGCCGTCATCAAACCCTATGACGCCAGCCAGCTGCACGCCGTCGAGAAGGCGATCCGCGACTCTGACCTCGGGGTCAATCCTGGTACCGACGGCATCGTCATCCGGGTGGTCTTCCCGCAGCTCACCGAGCAGCGGCGGCGGGAACTGGGCAAGACCGCCAGGCACAAGGGCGAAGAGGCCAAGGTGGCGATCCGCAACATCCGGCGTCGCACCAAGGACGCCCTGGACAAGCTGTCCAAGGACGGCGAGGTCGGCGAGGACGACGTGACCAGGGCCGAGAAGGAGCTGCAGTCGCTCACCGACCAGTACGTCGGTCAGATCGACGACCTGGTCAAACACAAGGAAGCCGAGCTTCTGGAAGTCTGATGAGCTCCCAGGACGCCGGCACCGGGTCGGCCGAGCCGCCGGACCCACCCGCATCGCCAGTGGAGCAGGTTTCCCGCGCGGGCCGGAACCTGCCGATGGCGGTGGCCGTCGGGCTCGGCCTCGGAGCGGTGATCATCGCCTCGCTGCTGACCTACCGGCAGACGTTCATGATCATCATCGTGGCCGCGGTCGTCGCCTCCATCTGGGAACTGCAGCACACGCTGCGGGCAGCGCGGAGTATCCAGATCAGCTGGATCCCGGTGGCGCTGGGCTCGGCGGCCACCGTGGTGCTGGCCTGGCCCTACGGCCACACCGCCCAGGCGCTCGGGGTGGCGTTCACCGCGTTGGCCTGCATGGCGTGGCGGTTCGGCCGCGGGCCGGCCGGGTATCTGGCGGACGTCTCGGCATCGATCCTCATCACCGTCTACCTCGGACTGCTGGCCAGCTTCGCGGCCATGATGCTGGCGCCGAGCGACGGCGCCTACCGGATCATGGCTTTCCTGATCATGGTGGTGGCTTCGGACACCGGTGGTTACGCCGCCGGCGTGCTGTTCGGCAGGCATCCGATGGCGCCGACGATCTCGCCGAAGAAGTCGTGGGAGGGGTTTGCCGGATCGGTGCTGGCGGCCATGATCGGCGGCGCACTCACCGTGTGGCTGATGCTCGGCGGTCTCTGGTGGCAGGGCGCGCTGGTCGGCGCCGTGCTGGCCTGCACGGCGACGTCAGGTGACCTGGCCGAGTCGCTGATCAAGCGGGACCTTGGCGTCAAGGACATGGGCACCCTGCTGCCCGGTCACGGCGGGATCATGGACCGGATGGATTCGCTGCTGCCGTCGGCGATCTTCGCCTGGCTGCTGCTCGTGGTGTTCGTGCCGTTGCCGTGACCCGGGCCGAGGTCCGGTGCCCGTGCCGCCCCGTGTCCGTCGTGCCAGGATCGGGGCGTGGAGAATCTGGTGCTGCTGCACGCCTTTCCTTTCGACTCACGGATGTTCGACAGCGTGCGCACCGACCTCTCGGCGGCGGCCACCATGCTGACGCCCGACCTCCGCGGGTTCGGCTCCGGACCTCCGCTGGGTGACGCGACGCCCGACCTCGCTCTGCTGGCCGACGACGTGGTGGACGCCATGGACGCCGCAGGGATGGACCGGGCGGTGCTCGGCGGGGTGTCGATGGGCGGTTACGTCGCGCTGGCACTGCTGCGACGACACCCGGAGCGCGTCAAGGGTCTGGTCCTGGTGGACACCCGGAGCGGTCCCGACGACGCGGCAGCGGTCGAGCGGCGGCTGGGTGTCGCGGCCAGAGCCGACGGCGGGGACGTCGCGAGCGGGCCCGACGCGATCGCGCCGCTGGTCGCCGCGGGCAGCTCCGACGACATTCGCGCCACCCTGGCCGCCATCGCCGATAGCGTTCCGGCGGCCACCATCGCCTGGGCGCAGCGCGCGATGGCCGGCCGCCCCGACTCGACCGCCGTGCTGGCCGCGGCGAGCGTTCCGGTGCTGATCGTGGTGGGGGAGCAGGACGCCGTGACCCCGCTGGCCGCGGCTCACGAAATGGCCGCCGCGGCAAGGGATGCCGAGTTGGTGGAACTACCGGAAGCGGGGCATCTCACCCCGGCCGAGGACCCTGAAGGATTCGCCGTGGTCGTCCTCGACTGGCTATCGCGTCGATTCTGACGGTGCCGCGATCTATCGTGGCGGCATGACGGATGCGACGACCAACAGCGATCAGAGTTCACCCTCTGTGATACTTCCGCACTATCCCGGCCAGCAGGAGGCCATCGCATCGGCGGCCGGTCAGGCGGTTGCGCTGCGGGGGTTGACCAAGTCCTTCGACGGCCGCCGGGTGGTCGACGCGATCGACCTCGACGTCCCCACCGGTTCGTTCTTCGGCCTGGTCGGCCCGAACGGAGCGGGCAAGACCACCACGCTGTCGATGGTCACCGGGTTGCTGCGACCGGACGCCGGCAGGGCGATCGTGGCCGGTGTCGACGTGTGGGTAGACCCGCCCGCGGCGAAGGCCCGAATGGGCGTGCTGCCCGAGGGCCTGCGGCTGTTCGAGCGGCTGTCCGGGCCGGAGATGCTCAGCTATCTGGGTCGGCTGCGAGGCATGCCGGCACAGGTGGTCAAGGACAGGGCCACGGAGCTGATCAGCGTGCTGGAGTTGGCCGACGCCGGCAACAAGCTGGTCGCCGACTACTCCACCGGTATGCGCAAGAAGATCACCCTGGCCGCGGCACTGCTTCACTCGCCGAGGGTGCTGCTGCTGGACGAACCGCTGGAAGCCGTCGACCCGGTCTCCGCTCGGATCATCCGGACGGTGCTGTCGCGGTACACCGCGGCCGGCGGCACGGTCGTGTTCTCCTCGCACGTGATGGCGCTGGTCGAGGATCTGTGCTCGCACGTCGCAGTCATCGCCGCCGGGAAGATCATCGCCTCGGGCCATCTCGCGGAGGTCCGCGGCTCGGCGGCCAGCCTGGACGACGCCTTCCTGCACCTGATCGGCGCCGCGGACGTCGGCGAAGGGGGGTTGTCGTGGTTGGGATCTTCGCAAGCCTGAAATGGCGTCTGGTCACCAGCCGGCTGCGAGCCACCAGCGGTGCCACCCGAATCTGGATGATCGTCGGATTCGTCGTGGCGGTGGCCTTCGTCGGCCTGATCACCGTCGGGCTGGCCGCGCTCCGTTCGGTGCCGGAAGCGGCCACCCCGGTGGTGGTCACACTGTTCGTCGTGCAGCTGGTCGCCTGGGTGCTGAGCCCGCTGGTGGCCTTCGGGGTCGACGAGACGGTCGATCCGCAGCGGTTCGCGCTGTTGCCGATCCGCCCGCAGATCCTGCAGCGCGGGCTGCTGACGGCGTCGTTGATCGGCTACCTGCCGCTGGCCAACATGGTGATCCTGCTCGGCGCGGCGGTGGCCATCGGGGTGCCATGGTCGGTTTTCCCGGTCGCGCTGGTCTGCGCCGTCGTCCAGTTGATCACCTGTGTGGTGCTCTCCCGCGCGGCGTCCACCTCGATGTCGGCGTTGATGACCAGCCGGCGCGGGCGGGACCTGGGGATGGCCGTCGGGTTCGGGATCTTCGTGCTGTACATGGGTTTCGTCACCCTGCTGAACTCCGGCGCTGATCAGTCAGGGGTGCCGGCGGGCGCGTCGAGCCTGGCGTCCGCGTTGGCCTGGACCCCGCCGGGAGCGCTGGCCTCGGTGCCGTCGCTGATCGCGGCCGGTGAGCTCGCGAAGGCCGGGCTTGCCGCGCTGATCGCCGCGGCGACGTTGGCGCTGGCCTGGTGGTGGTGGTCGGTGGCGCTGGCCCGCAGCTTGACGACCGTCCCCTCGGCGACCGCCGGGTCCTCACCGGCCGGCCGGGGACACGAAGGTCACGCGGTGGCCATCGGGGTGGCGGGCACCACGCAGGTGGTCGCCGGCCGTGATCGGCTGCTGGTCTGGCGGGATCCGATGCGGCGGATGCCCTGGCTGATGATCGCGCTGCTGACGATCCTCTACCCGTTCCTGATCGTCCGGGGACATGGCGCGGTCTTCGCGGTCGCCTTCGGTGCGCTGCTGGTGGGCGCGCAAGCCGGCAACCAGTACGGCGTGGAGGGATCCGGTCTGTGGCTGCACCTGCAGACCATCAGCGACCGGGTGCGGGCCCGCGGCGAGGTCTTCGGCCACGCGCTGGCCGCGATCGTGCCCGGCACCGTCATCCTGCTGGTAGCGGTGGCGATCCAGGCCGTGTGGCACGACGACTACGACAAGATCCCGGCGGCGCTCGGGCTGTGCTTCGGAGCGTTGCTGGGGGGCATCGCGGTGGCCTGCTTCGTGTCTGCGGCGATCCCGTACGCGATGCCGCAGAGCCGCACGTCGCTGTTCGCCTCCAGCGTTCCGGGTCAGAAGGGCAGGACCTTGGCCGCCAGCCTGTCCGTGCTCCTCGGCGGTGCGGTGATCGCCGTACCCGCCGGGATCGCGACGGTGCTGTCGCTCACCGTCGCCCCGGCGTGGGGCTGGGTCTCGCTGGTGCTGGGACTGGCCGTTGGCGGCTTTGCGCTCTGGCTGTCGTCCCGGCTGACCGCGGACCGCTACCTCGAGCGCGCGCCCGAGATCTTCGCGGTGGTGTCAGCCGGGGACCGCGTCTGAGGTCGGTGTTCCGTCAGTGACCGCCGGTGCGGGTCCGCTCGGCGAAGGCCCGGAAACCGCCGCGGTGCTGGGACTGGTCCGGAAGCTCCTGGGCGACCGAGACCAGGTGCTCTTCCTTGATGGTGGGAATGGTGTCGGTCTGGGCCGAGGACGCGCCGTCGTCCGGCGCATCGTCGTCCTCGAGGGGGTCGGCAGCCGTTCGCACGGTGGCGGCCTCGTCGGCCGGCGGGTTGGGCGCGGCCTTCACCTGCTGGGGCTGCTCGGTCTGCTGTGGCTGATGCTGTGGCTGAT
>Ga0075520_1000472_pt1 | contig 17584 bp, 10 predicted proteins | sample NGEPerB_FD_75100 | JGI IMG/M metagenome (GOLD analysis project Ga0075520, IMG submission 75100) | Arctic peat soil microbial communities from the Barrow Environmental Observatory site, Barrow, Alaska, USA - NGEE PermafrostAB12-B | ecosystem: Environmental > Terrestrial > Soil > Wetlands > Peat ... | reverse complement strand
GTAGCTGATCTTGTAGGCGAAGAGAAAAGGGGAACGGCATTTGGGCTGTTCAATTTTTCGATCGGACTGGGAGCTCTCCCGGCCAGTATTATTTTTGGATTTCTTTACAGCTATTTCGATAAAATTATACCTGGCTATGGAGGAACTGTTGCATTTGGATTTGGAGGTTCAATTGCAGTTATCTCCATGATCCTTCTTGCAGTAAAAATAAAAGAGCCTTCAAAAGGCTCTTGATAGGTTTTTGGTTTCCTCTGCGTAACTCTGTGTTTCCTCAGTGCACCGCACCTCTGTGTTCCTAAAAAGAACTTGCACAGAGAAGACACAGAGAACCACAGTGTTAACTGATTCGTTAGCGGCTGTAATTCTTCTTCTTATCTTTTTTACCGAATCTACTGTCTCGCTTATAGTCTCTGCTCTTGTTTTCTGATCTTCCCTGGTTTCTCTTTTCAGGTCTCCTGTCTGACCATTTGGCCGGTCTTTTCCCTGAATAATCACCGGTTCCCGGCTTATCGGTTTTTTCCTGGGCAATCTCAACGGCAACTCTTCTATCCATAAATGTCGCATTGCTTAATGCGCTGATTAGATCGTTAGCATAGCTAGCCTCAACTTCAAAAAAGGAAAATGTTTTCAATAAGTCTATCTTTCCTATAGGTACTTTTTTCCCTTTTGTATTAGTGTTCACAAGCTCAATAAGCTGTTCAGGATAAAAGCCATCTGATTTACCAAGATTAATGAATAACCTGGTATAGTTGCCCGGATATTCTTCACGTTTACCTCTTCTTCCTGATCGTTCAAAACTGTTTTCTCTGTCAGAAACAGTATCGATTATATCCTCGCCATTGCGGTAATCATCGAGGAACCGGTCAAATTGTAGGGAAACGACTCTTTTAAGAAGTTCTTCCCTGTCGAGTCCTGCAAGTTTTTCTTTTATTTCGGGCAGGAATCTTTCAATCTCCTGGTGTTCAGTTACAACATTTTCAAGTTTGTTAAGCCAATGGAATAGTTGTTTTCCGCAGATTTCAGTTCCGGTTGGAATTGGAATAGCTTTGAAAGGTTTCTTAACCATTCTTTCGATCAGCTGAAGATTATGCCTTTCCCTTAGGTGAACCAGCGATATGGAAATTCCAGTTTTTCCGGCTCTTCCTGTTCGTCCGCTTCTATGTGTGTACACCTCGGTATCATCCGGCAGGCTGTAATTAATTACATGAGTAAGATCGTCGACATCCAATCCACGGGCAGCAACATCTGTAGCTACAAGCAGCTGGAGATTTTTTACCCTGAATTTCTGCATCACTGCATCGCGTTGCATTTGTGAAAGATCACCATGGAGTGCATCGGCATTGTAGCCATCGTCGATCAGTTTGGATGCTACTTCCTGGGTCTCTTTCCGCGTACGGCAAAAAACAATACCATAAATGTCGGGTTCAAAATCGGCAATACGCTTGAGTACTTTGTACTTATCTTTTGCATGAATAAGGTAATAAGCATGGCTCACATTATCAGCGGAGGAGTTCCTGGTCCCAATTGTTATTTCAACCGGGTTATCCATGTATTTCCTTGCAATTGACGAAATTTCTTTCGACATAGTCGCTGAAAATAAAAGTGTCCTATGCCCTTCAGGAACTTCTTCAAGTATTTCATTTATACTGTCAAGGAAACCCATATTAAGCATTTCGTCAGCTTCATCAAGAATAACTGTTGTAACAGAGGAAAGCTTCGCTGCCCCTCTGTTAATAAGGTCAATAAGCCTCCCCGGTGTGGCAACTATAATGTGAACTCCTTTTTTCAGGCCTCTGATCTGGTTGTCGATACTGGCCCCTCCATAGACAGCAAGTATTTTAAGCTTACCCGTAAACCTGGCATAATCGGTTAAGTCACCTGTGATCTGCATGCACAATTCCCTGGTTGGACAAAGAATAAGTGCCTGGGTGGTATTTATTTCTGTGTCAGTTGCCTGAACAAGGGGCAGTCCGAAGGCTGCTGTTTTGCCTGTCCCTGTTTGTGCCAATGCAATAATATCCGCCTCACCGCCCAGCATTAACGGAATTACTTTTTCCTGCACGGGCATCGGGTTATCAAATCCAAGCTCCTGAATCGCCTTCAGGATACCGGGAGTGAATCCCATCTCTTCAAAATTTGTCATTATTATGTTTTTGATGTGGTTCCGGGAGCGATGGATTTGTTATCCCGGCCGAAATGAACTCAGATGCAGACAGGGCAAAATGCTTAACAACGCTTCGTGGAAATCACTTTGTTAATTAAGGCGCAAAGGTAAGGAAATTATTCTAATTGCAACAGAGTTAAAAGTTTGGAGTGACTAAAGTGACTAAAGTGCCTAAAGTGCCTGGGGTAACTGGAGCTATTCGAATAATGCTGATATTCATTTTCTTCAACTTTAGACACTCCAAACTCTAGTTCACTCCAAACTTCCTTATTGAATTTGATAATTAAAATCATCTAAAAAATATTTGTGAATTTCTTAAACATTATACCGTTAGTTAACAAGTAATTACATAAATTTGTAATTATGGTTACGGTACCGGTAAAAATTTATTCGGCTCACGACAGCCCTCGTCTCACGTATATTGCTGGAATTATCCTTGGAGATATTCTCGGATTACAATGGGATATTACCACTGACAAACGAAAGTTGGGCAAACACCCGGTTATAAATTATTCTGCTGAAAATTTACCGGGCTCGTTCAAGATCAGTCCTGATTCAATTTTGTTTGAAAAGGAAATTGTTCCGAAACAAATAATTGTTGATGAATGGAAAGGGTTACCGGTGTTTTTCCAGACAACATATGATTCTGATCTTCCGTTTGATGTTTTTGCAGCATCATTTTATCTTTCTGCAAGATATGAGGAATATCTTGAATTTGATCCTGATAAACATGGAAGATTTCCTGCAACAGAATCTCTTGCCTTTAAAAACGGCTTTCTGGGGAAACCTGTTATAGATCTTTGGGCAAAGGAACTGGCAAAATCTTTTCTGAAACGATTTCCTACAAGTGTATTCAGGCGGAATGAATATAGCGCTCTTCTGACTATAGATACAGATCAGGCTTTTGCATACAATGGCAGGAACATTTTCAGTTCTATAGGAGGATTATTCCGTGATAATAAAAGTTCCCTGGCAGGCAGAAGTAACGGATACCATAAAATTGCCAAAGGCGAAAAAGATCCGTTCGATGTATTTGATTATATTATCGGGAACATTGATAAGAGCGGTACCGACGCCAGGTTCTTTTTCCCGGTCGGGGACCATTCCAAATTTGACAAAAACCCTTCATGGAAAAATGAGAAATACAGGAATCTGATTCATAAAGTCGCCGGTAAATTTCAGACTGGTTTGCATCCATCATTCACAGCTGGTGGTGACGGAACACTTATCAATACTGAGAACAATCGTTTGACACACATTCTGGGAAAGAAGGTCAGTATGAGTCGCTTCCATTATCTGAGATTAAATATGCCGGGCTCATATAATGATATTCTCAAAGCAGGATTTTCCGAGGATTATTCAATGGGTTATCCCGATGAGCCGGGTTTCAGGGCAGGACTGGCCCGACCCTATTTCTTTTATAATGTTTCCGAGGATAAACAGACCAATCTTAAGATCATTCCTTTTCAAATTATGGATGGTACACTAATCGATCATCAAAAGCTTGATATCGCAGATTCAAAAGATGTCATTTTAAATATGATTAGCGAAACCAGGAAAGTCGGCGGACTTTTTGTGAGTATCTGGCATAATACATCTTTGCTTGATAATGATGAATGGAAGGGATGGCGGGACGTTTTTGAATTTATGGTTAAAAGACAGAAGCCTTAATAGTTAAGATGAAATATTGTTACTGCGGCATACCACTTTACCGTTGCGCTGTTGTGCCGTTGTGCCATTACATCAGCAGTTCCATCTCCTGATCATTAACTACATCTCTTAACTCTCCATTTTCACATTTGAGTGTCCGTGCAGAAAACTTTTTAAGTAGGGTATAGTTATGAGTGGCTACTACAACTGCTCTTCCCGTTTTACTGATATCAGTCAGCAGTTTTAAAATGCCTTCGGATGTTTCCGGATCAAGGTTGCCGGTAGGCTCATCGGCCAGTACAATTTCAGGGTCATTCAGCAGGGCTCTTCCTATAACCACTCGCTGCTGTTCTCCTCCCGATAGCTGATGCGGCATCTTATAGCCTTTTAAACCCAGACCGACTTTTTCAAGAACCTCGCCAATCCGTTTATTTATATCTGTCTTGTTTTTCCACCCTGTCGCTCTCAGAACGAATTCAAGATTCTCATTTACCGATCTGTCTGTCAGAAGTTGAAAATCCTGAAAAACTATGCCGATTTTACGGCGGAGATACGGAACCTGCTTTTTTCTGATCTTTGAAAGGTCATATCCTGCAACAAGTCCTATACCCTCTTTCAGAGGTATCTGGGCGTTAAGAGTTTTAATAAGACTCGATTTCCCGCTGCCGACTCTTCCTACAAGATAAAGAAATTCACCTTTTCCCACCCTCAGATTGACCTTTGACAGTACCAGGTGATTCTGCTGCCATATACTGCAGCCAGTAAGCTCAATAATAATATCCAGCGGAAGATTCTCAGTCATTTACAGGTAATTTAAGATGCAAAATAAGGAAAGAATTGATAATTAACATTTATATGTTGATAAAATCAGTAATAAAGGCCCCGTGACGGCGTTTAATAGTTGTAATTTTACGAAGAATTGAAAAAATCTTGTTATTATTATATGTGGCTTACAATTAATATGTTATATGCCGCTATTAAGTTTTCAGGCATAAACATGGTATTTTTGTGAAGAGCCCAAAAAAATAAGTTATGAACAGAAACAAAGTAATTTTAATATTAAGTTTTATTTTAATATTCCATCCTCCTGTTTTCTCCCAGGTGCCTTTCACTGCCACGGAGATTGAGTCTGAATTTCAAAGGGGAATGGAATTGTTCAATAAAGAGAAATACCCTGCTGCTATAAGACTCTTCGATTCGTTTATCAAAAGCGGGGATAAATCAAACATGATTCAGTTGGCCGATGCTGAATATTACAGCGCAATGGCTGCCATAAAGCTCTTTAATCCTGATGCTGAATACAGGATGATGATTTTTATTTATTCGCATCCCGAGAGCCCGCGTATCAATGATGCGAGACTGGAATTAGGCAATTACTTCTATCAGAATAAAAATTACAGGAAAGCAGCAGCTTATTATGAAACAGTAAACAGGCAGGAACTGAAATCAGATAAACTGGCTGAGTACTTTTTCAGGCTGGGTTATTCGCTTTATATCAAGGGAGACCAGAGCAGGGCGCTTCTAATGTTTTCTGAAATTAAGGATATTGACACAGAATATACTCCACCCGCCATCTACTATTTTTCTCAGATTGCATACGAACAGAAAATGTATCAGACTGCTCTCGAAGGATTCATCCGTTTAAAAGAGGATGAAACTTTCGGAGGTGTTGTTCCATTTTATATTGTTCAGATTCTGTATATGCAGAAGGATTATGATGGTATCCTGTCAATGGCTCCCGATCTTCTTAAATCAGCCGGAAAAACAAGAGCTGTTGAACTTTACAGGTTTATAGGAGATGCTTATTACAGCAAAGAGAATTACAAGGATGCCTTGCCTTATCTTGAGAAGTATTCAGAAGGAGCCAAAGCCAGTGGACGGGAGGATAAATACGAGCTTGCATACTGTTATTACAAAACAGGAGAGATTGATAAAGCAACTAAACTTCTTCTTGAAATTGGCGCAAAAAGCGATATTCTGAGTCAGAATATATGGAATATCCTCGGCGATTGTTACCTTCAGAAAGGCGACAAACAACGCTCACGGTCAGCGTTCGGTCAGGCATCAGAACTTAACTATGATAAGAAAATCAAAGAAGAATCACTTTACAACTATGCAAAACTGACTTATGAGACTGCATATGCTCCATTCGGTGAGGCCATTGCCGCTTTTCAGGAATATATCGATCTCTATCCCGGGTCAAAAAGAATACAGGAAGTGTACGATTATCTTGTAGGAACTCTTATGCAGATTAAAAACTATAAGGCAGCACTCGCAGCCCTTGATAAAATCGGAAGCAAAGACAGCCGGCTGGAAGAAGCTTACCAAAAAGTTGCATTTTTCAGAGGACTTGAGCTTTTTAGTAACCTCGAATTCGAATCATCTGTTAATATGTTTGAAAAGTCGCTTAAATATGAAAAATATAATATGCAGATCAGGACAAGGTCTGCCTACTGGCGCGCTGAAGGCAATTACAGACTTGGTCATTTTGATCTGGCAAAAGATGATTATCAGTTATTTATGGGCTTACCTGGTTCCACTCTCCTTTCAGAATATGTGCTTGTGAGGTATAATCTCGGATATTGCTTTTTTAATCTGAAAGATTATTCAAACGCTTTAGCCAATTTTAAATCTTTTGAATCGGGAAATGCAAATATTAAACCTGAAATAATGGCCGACGCAAAAAGCAGAATTGCCGATTGCTATTTTGTTGCGACAAATTACAGTTCAGCAATTGATTACTACGACAAAGTTATTGCCTACGGTTATCAGGATGCCGATTATGCCATGTTTCAGAAAGGATTTTCAATGGGACTAATAAATAATACAAAAGGGAAAATAGATGTGCTTACGACTCTCATGCAGAAATTTCCATCTTCAACGCTGGTCCCCGATGCAATTTTCGAGAGAGGAAGGGCATACCTGGTACTCGAAGATTATAAGAACGGGGAAGCAGATTTCAATACAATTCTCTCAAAATACTCCGGCAGTTCATTTGTACCGCGTTCCATTGTTCAGCTCGGCCTTCTCTACTATAACCTGGGAGACAATGAAAAGGCTCTTGCCCAATACAAAAAAGTGATAGAGAACTACAAATCAACACCTGAAGCAAGAGACGCCCTGACGGGACTCAGAAACACTTACGTGGATATGAATGAAGTCGATACTTATTTTGCGTACATTAAAACACTTGACGGATATGGAGACATTAACCTGGAACAGAAAGATTCTCTCCTATATAATTCGGGTGAAAATCTATTTATGACAGGGAAATATGATAAAGCAGCTGAGGTGTTAAAAAGCTATATCACAGAATTTCCTAATGGCAGTTTCAGGCAGAATGCACAGTATTACCTTGCTGAATGCCTGAAATCGGCCGGGAAGAATGACGATGCGCTGAAACTGTATATTGAAGTATCAGAAGAACCCAATAATCAGTTTCTTGAACAATCGTTAATAACTGCTTCATCAATGCTTTATGAAAAAGAAGATTATGTTTCTGCCCTGAATTATTTTGAGAAACTTGAAAAGGTTTCCTCAGGAAATGCAAATACCCTGCTTGCCCTGAAGGGAGAACTGAAGTCAGCATACCAGGCAGGCGATGCACAGAAGACAATTATTGCAGCAGGAAAAATCAACAGCACGCCAAATATACCTGAGGAATTGGCAAGAGAAGCAACATTTATGAGAGCAAAAGCAAATTACAGCCTTAATAATTTCGATGATGCCCTGAAGGACTTCAGAAAAGTAGGAACCGAAGTTACAAGTGTTGAAGGAGCTGAGTCAAAATACAGAGTAGCCGAGCTTCTGAATAAAAATGATAAATCTGCAGAAGCTGAAAAAGTAATTACCGAGTTCATTGATCTGAAAACACCCCATCAATACTGGATGGCAAGAGTATTTCTTCTTCTGGCTGACATCAGCATTAAAAAAGGAGATACTCTGCAGGCACGTGCGACTCTTCAGAGCCTGAAGGATTATTACAAAGTCGATAACGATGGGGTATTGGATGAAGTAAAAGCTAAACTGATCTCCCTTGAAGAGAATAAATCACAAACAAGCGGAAATGACACGGTGCCAGGCAGCGGTGGGCATCAATAATAAAATACTGATAAAGAAATTATCCTGACATGATAAAAAGAAATTTATTAATACTGGTCATAATTATTCTCTCTATGTTGCCGGGGAATTCCCAGGTGAAGAAACAGGAACTGAAGAGAGAGGTTACCTTGTATAATCCTTACAAACCAACTCTGCCGGAATCTCTGAAGAAAAGCTTTTTGCCCGATATGAATGATACCTCTAAAGTCAGACCTGATTTCCGTTATGATGTAAAAACCACCCCTTTTCTTCCTGAATATACGATCAGTCCGATTAAGGCTGCTTCTTTACTACCCGATCCTCTTCCAAAGCTTTACAAAGGCTACATTAATCTAGGAATAGGGAATTATCTCACTCCGCTGGCAGAGATCAGTCTGACAAATGAACGATCGAAGAAAGGATCAGTTGGTTTCTATGCAAGGCATTTTTCATCAAACGGAAATGTTGAATTGGATAATGGGAGAATGGCTTTTGCGGGTTATATGGATAACGATGCCTCTGTTTTTGGAAGTAGATTCTTCAGGAATAACGTTCTTAAAGGATCGGTCGATTACACACAGAAGGTCAGATATGCTTATGGCTCTTCTCCAGTTATGCCTTCATACTACAATCCTCTTTTGATGGATTTTCCACCCTCGAAAAGTGATATCAGGCTGAGGTACAATAATATCGGAGCTAAAGCTTCTCTGTCCTCTCTAACCCTCGATTCTGCAAGTTTCTCCTATAAATTCGATGTTTATTATAATTATTTCTACACTGAGAAAGGTCTTTTTCAACAAAATGCAGGTTTCTCAGGAATTATGTCAAAATCATATGAGGGATTATATGTTGGCTCGGGAATAAAATACGATTATTCCAGAATTCCTGATTCTCTGCTGGCCACTCCGAAGTACATTGCCTCAATCAGTCCTTTTATAAAAAAGAGTACTGAACAATGGGGTTTTAAGATTGGAATTGAAGCATTGCTCGATAAGAATATGACAGCTACGGCTAGATTTCATGTCTATCCTGACATTAATTTAAACTTAAATATAGTCCCATCGTATATCAGCTTTTTTGCCGGTATTTCCGGCAAACTCGATAAAAATGAACCAATGGCAATCGTTTCCGAGAATCCATATCTAATTCGCGACGGCAGCCTTTTTAAACTGCCGAATACGAGTCATGATCTTGTAATTTCCTCAGGGTTCAGAGGAAATACAGGTCTGGGTGGCAATTATATGGTATCGGCATCATATTCCATGATCAGCAATATGTTGTTTTATTCCAATATTAACTATCCTGACAGTATCCACGCAACTGCCAGGGGAAGCTATTTCTCAGCTCTGACTGATGATGTTAACCTTCTCAACATTCATGCGGAAATGAACGGACCAATCAGTGAAAAACTATCCTTCATTGGTGTGGCAAATCTTAATCAGTATACTCTTTCAAAATTTGCATATGCATGGAATAAGCCTGGCTGGGATGCTAAGCTAGGATTAAAATATAATCTCAGGGACAAGATCATTGCCGGAATGGAAATTTCGGCACAGGGTAAGAGGCATGAGATAACAAATGGCGACTTTGTGCCGCCGACTGGTCCATCTGTGCCAGCTTATATAGATCCCAGGGTAGTATTGCTTCTGCCCATACATGTCAATCTGAATCTCAGCGCCGAATACCGCTATTCCAAAATACTCTCATTCTGGATAAAACTTAATAATATTACCAATAGCCACTACTATGAATGGGCATTCTATCCATCACAGGGATTATTGTTCATGCTGGGGATTAAATATAGTCTGTAGGATATTCATAGAGATTGCCACACCCTGCTTTGTCGGACTCTCAACGACTCTATAAGTAAGATTATTCACTTTCCTGAGCAAAAGAGACTTATAAAAATTCCACGGTCATTGCGAGGATCCGCCAGTTAGCGGAGACGAAGCAATCTCAATACCAAAGAAAGTTTTTCAATAAGATTTAGCCCCTTTTTGGGGGGAGACTTTCAGACATTTAAACTCCCAGACAATAAGACAATTTTTAGTGTTAATTTCTTGATTAAAAATGTGTATTATTTTTAACATTTTATTAAGGAAAAACAATTTAAAATCCGTATATTTGCAACAATAATTAATAATCATAATATCAATAATTTATACTAGAAAATGTGAGGTTGATTCTGATGGCTGGAAGCAGTAAAAAAGATATCCGGATTTCATTGCAAAAAATATGAGTTTGATATCATTGAAAGGGTTCAAATCAGGGAGGTCTACCCAAAATTTTATTTTTCTGGTTATTTATTATTGATTTTTTAAAAAGTTGACCTAAAAACATAGGAATAATGAGCGAGAAAGAAAAGAAATTGCAGGATAGCATTGATTACTCAGCCGATAATATCCAGGTGCTTGAGGGTCTTGAAGCTGTGAGGAAAAGGCCTGCAATGTACATTGGAGATATAGGCGTTAAGGGACTACATCATCTTGTATATGAGGTTATTGATAACTCTATTGATGAGGCTATTACGGGCTATTGTACAAAAATTGATGTTGTAATAAATGAAGATGGTTCTGTTAATGTTACAGACGACGGAAGAGGTATTCCTACAGGAATTATGGAAAAGGAACAAAAATCCGCCCTCGAGGTTGTAATGACAGTGCTGCATGCCGGTGGAAAATTTGACAAGGATTCTTATAAAGTATCAGGAGGTCTTCATGGCGTTGGCGTATCTTGCGTAAATGCTCTTTCAGACCACCTGTCAGCTGTAATCATGAGAGAAGGCAATATATTCAAACAGGAATATGAAAAGGGAAAACCTGTTACACCTGTCGAGATTATTGGAAAATCAGATAAATCAGGCACTTCAGTTACTTTTAAACCCGATGGTACAATCTTCCAGACTACGGAGTTCAACTTTGAGATTCTTTCAGCGCGTCTTCGCGAACTGGCTTTCCTTAATAAAGGAATATTGCTTACTATAAAAGATAAAAGGGAACTCACTGACGATGGCAATGGCGGAACTGCTCGCTATGAAGAGTTTCGCTCTGAGCTTGGCCTTAAGGAATTTGTTGAATATCTTGATTCAAACAGGGAAAGACTTATTGAAAAAATCATTCATATAACATTTGACAAGACTGAAATTCCGGTTGAAATTGCCCTTCAGTACAATAATTCATTCTCAGAGAATGTCCATTCATATGTGAATAATATAAATACTATTGAAGGAGGAACTCATCTGGCTGGATTCAGAAGAGGACTAACCCGTACGCTTAAAAAATATGCTGAAGATTCAGGCGCAACATCAAAACTGAAATTCGATATCAACGGAGATGATTTTCGTGAAGGACTTACTGCCATCATTTCAGTTAAAGTGGCTGAACCTCAGTTTGAAGGCCAGACAAAAACAAAACTGGGTAACTCTGAGGTAATGGGAGCAGTCGATCAGGCTGTAAGCACAATGCTTACTAACTACCTTGAAGAGAATCCTAAGGATGCAAGGATCATAGTTCAGAAGGTAATCCTTGCTGCAACAGCCCGCCATGCCGCACGTAAAGCAAGAGAACTTGTACAGAGAAAGAACGTGCTGTCAGGTTCTGGCCTTCCCGGAAAACTAGCCGATTGTGCCGACAGGGATCCTGCCAATTGCGAGATTTACCTTGTGGAAGGTGATTCCGCAGGAGGAACGGCAAAACAGGGACGCGACAGAGGTTTCCAGGCTATTCTGCCGCTTAGAGGTAAGATATTGAATGTCGAAAAGGCTATGCAGCATAGAATTTACGAGAGTGAAGAGATAAAAAATATCTTTACCGCCCTTGGAGTTAATATTGGCACTGAAGATGACAGCAAAGCCCTGAATATAAATGGACTTCGTTATCATAAGATAATTATCATGACTGATGCTGATGTTGACGGCTCGCATATTACTACACTTATAATGACTTTCTTTTTCAGATATATGCAGGATCTGATCAAAGGTGGAAACATCTACATTGCAACACCTCCACTTTACCTGATCAAAAAGGGTAAGGCGGAACGCTATTGCTGGACAGAGGAGGAACGTGAACAGGCTGTGCTGGAGATGGGACAGGGAAAAGAATCATCAGTTGGAGTCCAAAGATATAAGGGTCTCGGTGAAATGAACGCTGAACAACTATGGTCAACAACCATGAACCCTGAGACAAGAACCCTCAGGCAGGTTACAATAGAGAGCGCAGCAGAAGCTGATCATATATTCTCCATGCTGATGGGCGATGAGGTTCCTCCGCGCAGGGAGTTTATAGAGACGCATGCCAAGTATGCCAAGATCGATGTCTAATAACTAAGTCGTGCAAAAAATCAAATCAGTTTTTTTTCTGATCCTGATTTCAAATTTGTTGAATGCCCAGGAACCTGCCAGAATCTTGTCTTCTGTTTTTGACGAGGCTCTTACAGACAGGACCGCATTTAATAACCTTGAATATCTGTGTAAGCATACAAAAGGAAGAATAGCTGGTTCTGCTTCTGCAGAAAAGGCAATTGAATTTACAAGGCAAGCTCTTATAAATGCAGGAGCAGATACCGTTTGGCTCCAGGAAGTCCCTGTACCTCACTGGGTGCGAGGAACAGAGAGATGCATAGTTAATTCTTCAGTAAGCGGAATGAAGGAACTGGCAATTACAGCTCTTGGCCTTTCAGTTGGCACCGGTGAAAAAGGTATTTCATCAAAGGTTATTGAAGTGCATGATTTTGAAGAGCTTAAGAAAATTGGAACCGAGGGTATTAAGGGGAAAATTGTTTTTTTTAACCGGCCATTCGACGACAAACTGATTAATACGTTTTCTGCTTACGGAGGTGCGGTTAATCAGCGTACAGCAGGACCATCAGAAGCCTCACACTATGGTGCAGCTGCAGTGATTGTAAGGTCGATGACTCAGTCTCTTGATAATTTTCCCCATACCGGAGTCACCCGTTATTCAGATACTAATAAGATACCCGCTGTTGCTGTTTCTACCCTTGATGCAGACTTGTTAAGCAAATGGTTGAAGACTGATCCTTCACTTACAGTTAATCTCCTGTCAACGTGCAGGAATTATCCGGATACTATATCTTATAACGTTATAGGTGAGTTGCATGGATCTCTTAAGCCTAATGAATACATTACGGTCGGAGGTCATATCGATGCCTGGGATATTGGGGAGGGAGCAGTTGATGACGGCGGCGGATGCATTCAGGCTATTGAATTGATAAGGATTTACAAAAAGCTGGGCATAAAACCAAAACGAACTGTACGGGCAGTAATGTTTATAAACGAAGAGATGACCGGTACAGGAGGAAAGACTTATGCTGCAGAGGCAAAAAGGAAAGGTGAAATTCATTATGCAGCTCTGGAATCCGATCGTGGAGTAATGAGCCCATTGGGATTCGGATTCGATGCTGACGGACCAAAACTGGAAAAACTGCAGTCTCTGTCTTCATGGTTCATTCCATATAAAATCAGAGATTTCGAAAAAGGAGGTGGAGGTTCTGATATCGCTCCTCTTAAAGATTTGGGTGCACTGCAGATTGGCTATATGCCTGATTCACAAAGATATTTTTGGTATCACCATTCTGCAAATGACACTTTCGAACAGGTAAATATCCGTGAACTGCAATTGGGTAGCGCTGCAATCGCTTCATTGATCTATCTAATCGATTTATTTGATTTTTAACTTAGTCATCCTCTATGTGCCTGCGTGACAGTTCTTTTTAGTTTCACAGAGTTGCACAATTAATTTCTAAACTCCGAAAACTTTCCTCCTGATAACTACAGCATTATCGGTACAGACTTCGCTGCAACAGAAACATCTGATACATTTTTTATCAGTCAGGAGTATATGAGTCTTTTTTGAAGGCAATGGCAAGATAGCCTGAACCGGACATATATTAACACACTTCTGACACCCTGTGCAGTTTTCATGTATAAATACAGGTCGTCGTTCAAGCTTTTTCAGGAACTTAATCCTTTTCATAACAAATTTCAGGGCAATATTATTGGTAGTTGAAATTGGGATTTTCGTAAATCCTTTCTTTATTATAGATGATATCTCAGGTCCATCATAAATTATTTCTTCTTCTGACTGCAACCATGTTTTTCTGAAAAATGCTGCCCTTGAAGTCGGGATAACTAAAGGTTCGTATCCTGCTATACGGCTGGCTATGATGTCGAGTACCAAAGGATTTGTCGAACCAATCAATAACCCTATTTCGATGGGTAATCCGCGGCCCGGGCCTGGACCTTCCATCCCTATAATCCCATCCATCAGAAAGTAGTCAGGAGTGACGGCTTCATTCAGATCTACCAGAAACTCCCCAAATTTGCTTCTGTCCTGGTGAAGAGCATGTTGTTTCCCTTTGCTGAACCCTGGAACCAGACCGAGTGTATTTTTTATAGCGCCGGTGAAATAAACAAGTTCGTGATTCTTGAATTTTGGAAGAGATATTATAAGATCAACATGATCTACAATGGATGCTACCCTTATTTTGCCTTTCCTCAGTGTTTTTTCAACAGGATTTATCATGAAATCAACCCATTCGGCTCCGGTAGATTCGCAGACCTTGAATATGCCTGATTTCAATCCTTTGAATTTTTGAGTATGAACTGCAGGAGAATCTCCTACCAGAACTGTTGCTCCTTTAGATTGAAGAAACCTTACCATTGCTTCCACAACTACAGGATGTGTGCTTATACATTTTGACGGGTCATCATCTGTAAGGATATTCGGTTTAACCAGGACCCTTTTCCCCGTAACATCAGGTCCATCGGTTTTCATGTATATATCTGAAATCAAATCAGAGACCTGCTGAAGATCATACTCTCTGCATTTGCGGATAGAAATTTTATTATTCATCATGTAGATCCATTAAAAAGTGTGCAAATATATGCAATGTTTGAATCGCCTGCCGGTCAGTTAATTATTCAAAATCAATTCTCTTATATTATCTTCTATTTCCGAGATAATCTTTTTGGAAGGACCTGAATAGTTGTTAATAATAATGCTGAATACCATTTCTCTCCCGGAAATGGTGGTAAAGTAGCCTGCGAAACTTCTTACCCTGGTCATCGAACCTCCTTTTGCTTTGAAATGTGAATCGAATACAGGGTCTTTAAAAATATTTTTGAGAGTACCATTCTTACCGGCATCAGGCAGGGAGGAATAATAATCGGGGAAATACTTCCCTTTGTTTTTCATATAAACCAGGAGACGCACCAGTTCTCTGGTCTGGACGGCATTAAGAGGAGACAGTCCACTACCGTCTTCGATAAACATACCGTTTCTATCTATGCCACAACTTTTAAGGAAGTCATTAATGACTTCAGCTCCGGATTCTGTTGAACCGTTATTTTTGAATTTTTTCCCCAGTTCTTTGATGAGATGTTCTGCAAAAAGATTTACGCTTTCATGGTTCAAAACATTGATTATTTCAGACAGTCTTGGAGAAATGGTTTCAGTAATTGGGACAATTTTTTCAGTACTAGGCACTGGATTTAACCTACCCGTAGTAGGAGCTGCCGACATTTTTATACCACCGTCTTTAAGTTTTTTAGTCACTATTTTAGCCAGAAGCATTGGCGGATCGGTAACTGATGCTTTAAGTACAAAATCCAGCTTATTGACAGGAATTTTGCCGGCAAGCCAACCTCCGGTGCTATACGGAGCTGCAAAAACATAACCTTCATCATCAGCTCCGGAAGAGATTAAAAAGTCAGCCAGTTCAGACCGGGATTCTTCCGGAACAAATTTTTCAAGAACAGGTAATGTGCTGTCGGACATGGTTTTAAAATGAAGTTCATAAGTGTTGTCAAATACTGACAATCCATATGCTCCTGCGCCATAATAGTTGCCTTCATCTTCCCACAGCCATTTTGAAGGGACAGGTAAGAAATCAAAATATGAGTCATCCGTAATTACCCGTCCCTTGATTCTTTTGATTCCCAGTTTTTTAATTTCTGTAACCCAACTGCCGATGAAATCGAGATAATGATCAGAAAAATATTTTGATCCCAGCGCTGGGTCACCACCTCCATGTATTATAATGTTCCCTTTGAGTTTCCCCGATCTTTTATTTAATGATCCGGTATATCCAACTGTTGTTTTGAATGTATATCCGGGACCAAGCAATTCAAGTGCAGCTGCTGATGTAATAACCTTCAGGACTGAGGCAGGAGTGAGGCTGATTCCCGAATTGTAATCAATTATAACATCTCCAGAATTAGCATCTGCAACACAGAGAGATACGGAAGCATGTACCAGAGAAGAATCAGCAAGAAAAGTTTCAGAGGTTTTCTCCTGGGAAAAGGAACTGACAGTCAGGTAGGTCAGTGCAAAAATTAAAAAAATGATCCTCATTGTTGATTTGTTTTATTTTGTTGTAGGGTTGACAAAAGTCCACAGGCAGCCTGTATGTCCACACCACGACTCGCCCTGATGGTAGTCAGAATTCCTTTGGCATTGAGAGCTTCTTTGAAATTTATTGTTGTCCCAAGGTTGGGGCTCTGGAATTCTGACCCGGGAATCGGGTGAAAACGTATGATATTAATGCGGCATTTTATTCCTTTAAGAATTCTTGCCAGCTCTTTTATATGGCCCGGTGTATCATTAATTCCTTTAAAAAGGATATATTCAAAAGAGACTCTCCTCTGATTATTAAAATCGAAACTGCGGATTATATCCAGCACCTCTTTTACACTATTGGTTCGCTGTACAGGCATAAGCATTCTTCTCTCTTCGTCGAATGGTGAGTGCAGGCTTACGGCAAGATGGCACCGGCTCTTTTCAAGAAATTCTTTTATTCCGGATATGATCCCCACAGTGCTTACTGTAATACGTGTCGGACTCCAGGCATAACCCCATTCATTTGTCAGAATATCAAGGCTCCTGAGTACTTCATTAATATTGTCTAAAGGTTCGCCCATTCCCATATAGACCATATTTGTCAATGTTGAAAATTCAGGTAAGCTTCTGAACTGATTAAGAATCTCATTTGAAGACAAGTTTCCCTGGAAGCCTTGCTTGCCAGTCATGCAGAAAATGCAACCCATTTTACAGCCGGCTTGGGATGACAGGCAAATAGTAGCACGATCATCATCAGGAATGTACGCTGCTTCTATATATTTATCATTCAGAACTTTATAAAGGTATTTCTTTGTTCCATCTGAACTCTTTGATTCATTTACAGGGGCGGAAAGGCCGATTTCGTAATCAATCTGAAGAAGGTCTCTTGATTTTTTTGAGAGATTTGTCATTTCTTCGGTTGACATTATCTCTTTCTTATACAGCCAGTCGGAGATTTGTTTAGCTGCATAGCCGGGCAACCCGATCCGTTTTGTAACTGCTATCAGCTCGTTAAGTGTCTTTCCGTATAATTTTTCTTTCTGCATAATTATCAGGCGTCAGGCAACAGGCCTCAGGCGCCAGTCTCTAAATTATCAATAATAAGCCCTTCAACTTTTATCTTTATATTCTTTTCTTTTATCTTTTCCTCACAGCTCACGCGTCACCACTCACAATTTTTCCCCCTGCGCCCTTTGCTTTGAGCCCTATGCTATTCCCTTATGCTTCATGCCTCACACCTCATGCCAGTCTCTTGCACCTTTTTTGTTGTTAATTGTTATTTAGTCGTCCCCTGCTGGCAGAATTTTGTTAAATCCTTTTATTATCAATGTTAAAG
>Ga0075520_1000470_pt1 | contig 17619 bp, 11 predicted proteins | sample NGEPerB_FD_75100 | JGI IMG/M metagenome (GOLD analysis project Ga0075520, IMG submission 75100) | Arctic peat soil microbial communities from the Barrow Environmental Observatory site, Barrow, Alaska, USA - NGEE PermafrostAB12-B | ecosystem: Environmental > Terrestrial > Soil > Wetlands > Peat ... | reverse complement strand
ATGAAGACCCGCGGCGCGGTGATTTCGGCGAGCACTTTTTTGAGGTGCGGCTCCTGTTTCCAAAAGGCTTCGCGAACTTCGGCAAAAATCTTCCGGCGGCGCAGTTCCGCCGCGTGCTGCAAGACCGGCGCGGCGGATTCAGCATTCAACGTCGTGCCATGGCCGAGGACGACCAGTGCGGCAGCGGAGAAGTTTTCACTTTGCACGCGCCAAAGTTGGCGCAGGCGCGCGCCGACTGCAAGCCGCGTCCGTCACCCGCAGAATTTTATTGAACCTTTTGCCGGTTTCTGGCGTCTTACTTTGCGACCGAAACCAAACCAAACCAATTCCATTGAATAAAATGACCATGAACCCGACCAAAATCACGCTCACCGCGCTGGCGGCGGCCTTTAGCTTTGCCGTAACCGCGTCCGCCGAAGACGCCAAGCTGCCGTCCGCGTCCGACAAGAAGGACGTGACTTACGCGACGGACATCAAGCCGATCTTTGACACCTCCTGCGTGAAATGCCACAGCGGCGACAAGCCCAAGGCGCGGCTCAAGCTGGACACGCTCGAAGGCGCGCTCAAGGGCAGCAAGGACGGCAAGATTCTCACGTCCGGCGACGGCGCGAACAGCTTGCTGGTGAAAGCGGTCACTCATCAGCTCAAAGATTCGGACGGCTGGATGCCGCCGTTGAACAACAAGGCGGGCATCAAACCGCTCACGCCGGAACAGATCGGCCTCATCCTCGCGTGGATCAACCAGGGCGCGAAATAATTTTCCCCGCAAAACAAGCAGGGCGCAGTCCGCAAAACGGATTGCGCCTTTTTAATTTTGCAGCGGGGACAAAGGTTGCTTTAAGTGTGCTTTCAAATTTTTCAGCCTATGTATGACTTCAATCTGTTCGGCACTACCGGGTTCAAGCGTTGAACGTAAACTCTCTAATTTTCTTAATTCATCTTCCATGTGGGATTTCCTCATGCGCATGGCAAATCCTTGTAAGTCATCAAATGGCTTCGGCAGCGCACGTTCACGCGAATAATCCTTTATGTCTGTCACATAACTCGACGAAACCGCTTTTGTCACTAAAGTCTGTAAATTTTCATTATTAAGCGACTCAAGAAATTGTGGTAATCCATACCATAAATTCCCTCGGTGCTGCTGAATTCGCTCACTGATTATTTTTTTTACAGTCTCATTTTTAATCCAATTCAAATCAAAGTAATCTGACATCCAAGCAACAAACTCATCTGTTTTAAATAAAAGCTGGAGGACTTTAAACTCGTCACGAGATGGCTCCGACACTTCAATTGATTCGGCAGATTCAAATGATTCTTCTTCGTCCGCAACCGGCGGCAATTGCGGCGACGGATTTTTTTTGAACTCGGCGCGGACGGCTTCCGGCGGAACACCCAGTCTTAACGCGGTTTTCTGCGCGTGCGTGTCAATCAAAACGCGGTTGCCGGTTTTGTGCAGCGCCTCGGCCATGCCGCGCAAAATGGCGAGCCGGCCTTTGTCGGTGGCGGCATCATTGGTCGCGCAAAGACGGTCCAATAGGAACTCAAAAAAACCGGCGGCGTGCTCGACCAGTTCGCGGAATTTTTCCGCGCCAAAATTTTTGATGAAGCTGTCCGGATCGTGCGGCGGCGGCACGACGGCGACGCGCACGGCGAGTTCCGCCGCGAGCAGATGATCCAGCGAACGGACGATGGCGTTCTGGCCGGCGTTGTCGGAATCGAAGCACAGCACGACTTCGTTGGCGTAGCGTTTGATGATGCGCGCGTGCTGGTCGGTGAAGGCGGTGCCCTGCGGCGCGACGATGTTCTGCACGCCGTTCATGAAACACGCGATCAAATCAAGCTGGCCTTCGCAAATGATGGCCGAACCGGCGTCGAGAATCGCGCGCTTGGATTTGTCGAGGCCGAAGAAAATTTTGCTCTTGGTGAAGATCGCGGTCTCCGGCGAGTTGAGGTATTTGGCGGTTTTTTCGTCGCCGGACAAAACGCGTCCGCTGAAGCCGACCACCCGGCCCTGCTCGTCGCAAATCGGAAACATCAGCCGCCCGCGAAAACGGTCGTAGTAATTTCCGGTTTCTTCCTTGCGAATGATCAATCCGGCTTTCTCGACGAGATCGAGTTCCAGGTTTTTGCTCTTCGCCCAGTTGACGGTGTCGTCCCACAGTTCGGGCGCGGCGCCGATGCGGAATAATTTTATCGCGTCGGCGGAGACGCCGCGTTTCTGCAAATAGTCGCGCGCGAGTTGTCCGGCGGCTTCATTGGCCAGACAGTTTTGCCAGCGTTGCGTGATTTGATCGTGGATTTGCAGCAGTTGATCTTTGAGATGACGCGACTGCTGTTCGCCGGGAGAGTTTTCAAACTCCAGCGGAATTTTCGCGCGTTCGGCGAGGCGGCGCACGGCGTCCATGAAGCCGATGTTTTCGTAATCCTTGACGAAGGTGAACACGTCGCCGCCCTTGTGGCAGCCGAAGCAATGGAAAATCTGCTTGTGCGGATTGACGTTGAAGCTCGGCGATTTTTCCTTGTGAAACGGGCAGAGCGCGGTGAAGTTCGCCCCGGCGCGTTTCAACGGCAGATACGAGCCGATGACATCCACGATGTCGCTGGCGGCGCGGATTTGTTCGCGCGTGGCGGGGGAAAGAAATCCGGCCATGACGGGAAACCGCGCGGGCGGTCAGTGCTGCCCCGGCTTTTTGGCGCCGCTGCCGGACATGGTGTCAATGAGCAGCAGGCTCAAATTGTCCTTGATGACCGGGCCGAGGAGGGATTCCTTGAACACGCTGGTCTGCAATTCCGGCACGTTGGGAATGAAGTCGCCGCTGTAATCTTTCATCCCGCCGCCGAACCAGCGGTTGTTGTAGGCCTTGGTGTTCGCAATTTCCGCCGCCGAGTAAAACGGCGCGTTCAACAGCGCCAGCGCCGCCATCAACATGCAGGCGTAGCGGATGACGCCCGCGATTATGCCGAAGTAATATTCGCTGCCGCCAAACGCATTGCTGCCCTCCAGCTTCGCTTTGAAGTTACGGCTTAAAATCGAAAAAATAATGAGGGCCGCCAGCGCGATGAGCAGGTAGCTGGTGAGATACGCCGCCGTGCGCTCCGTGAAATTTTTCCCGAAAACATACCGGATGACGCCCAGCTGAATCAACTGGTCCCCGATCCACTGATAACCAAAACCGCCCGCGAGCACCACCGTCAGCCAGAATGAGACCGGCAGGCATTCGCGGCTCATGCCGCGCTTGCGTCCGCGCCAGAATCCGAACGCGAGGATCAAGACCAGTGCCACGTCAAACCAGTTCAAGGAAAAATTCTGGAACGCCGATTTTTGGGTTACAGCCGCAATCATGCCCCAATCTTGAAACCGCGCCGCCGGCAATGCCAGTAAAATTTTCAAGCCCCGGCCGCCTGGGTGCAGCTTGACACTGTTCATGTTTGGAGTTCCGCCTTCAGGCGGTTCAAGCGAAACGTCGCGTTTTGCCGCCTAAAGGCGGAACTCCAAACGTGGAGACCTGCTGCATTAAAAACAATGTCGAGATGCACCCGGCCGCCCCGACAATTTCGGTTCAGAGTTGCGCGGCGAATTTTTTTTGGTAAGAATTCAGCGGCGCGCGATGCAAAATCAACAAACTTATCCCAAACATTACTGCGGCGTTTTCGGAATCTTCGGCCATCCGAACGCGGCCGAGCTGACTTACTACGGACTTTACGCCCTGCAACATCGCGGGCAGGAAAGCGCAGGCATCGTCACCTGCCATGAAGGAAAATTTTTCAAGCACCACGGCATGGGCCTCGTGCCGCAGATTTTCAACGACCCGAAAATCCTCCACGACCTCGTCGGCACCATGGCGGTCGGCCACACGCGCTACTCGACGACCGGCACCTCGAATCTCCGCAACGCCCAGCCGCTCACCGTGGATTGCGCGCGCGGACAAATCGCCGTGGCCCACAACGGCAACCTGACCAACGCCGCGCAGCTCCGCGACGAACTCGAAAATCGCGGCCTCGTTTTTCAGACCACCGTGGACAGCGAAATCATCATCATGATGCTCGCGCAGCCGCAGATGGGCGGGGTTGCGAATTCGCTCGTGCAGACGCTGCGCCGCATCGAAGGCGCGTATTCATTGGTCATCATGACCGAGCGCGAACTTATCGGCGCGCGCGATCCGCACGGTTTTCGTCCGTTGTCCATCGGCCGCACCGCGAATGGCGCGTGGGTGCTTTCCAGCGAGACGACTGCGTTCGATCTGATCCACGCGCAATTCGTCCGCGACGTTGCGCCCGGTGAAGTTGTCATCATCAACGAGAACGGCCTGACCAGCATCCCCGCTTTTCCCGACCACCAAAAACGCGCGTTCTGCATTTTTGAATACGTCTATTTCGCGCGGCCCGACAGCGTCATCAATGGCCACACCGTCTATGAAGTCCGCAAGGAAATGGGCCGCCAGCTCGCCCGCGAACACAACGTCCAGGCCGACCTCATCATTCCCGTGCCTGACAGCGGCGTCTGCGCGGCGATGGGTTACTCCGAGCAATCCGGCATCCCCTACGAAATGGCGTTCATCCGCAACCATTACGTCGGGCGCAGCTTTTTGCAGCCCACGCAGCTCATCCGCGATTTCAATGTGCGCGTGAAACTCAACCTCATTGAATCGCTCGTCAAAGACAAACGCGTCGTCATCGTGGACGATTCCATCGTGCGCGGCACGACGTGCAAAACGCGCGTGAAAACGCTCAAGGAAGCCGGCGCCAAGGAAGTCCACGTGGCCGTCAGTTGTCCGCCGCACATGAACCCGTGCGTTTATGGCATTGATTTCCCCGACCGTTCCCAGCTCATGGCCGCGAACAACTCCCTGGAAGAAATCCGCAAATTCCTGAACGCCGATTCGCTCCACTACCTTTCACAAGCGGGCATGGTCGCCGCCACCGGCCAGAAAAAAGAAGCCTTCTGCATGGCCTGCTACGACGGAAATTATCCCGTCCCCTACGATCCGCTGCTCGACAAGCACATCATCGAACGCCGCCGCCGCTCCACGCAAACCCTCGGCGAAGCCGCCGCGAAGGAGAACGAGCAGATTAAACTGTTGCAGGTTTGAAGGCCGGGATGAGGGCGGGCGTCCAACCAGTCAGCCAGCCACCCTTTGCCTTACCCCGAAGCGGCTTTGGGGAACCCCTTCGCGGCTTTTGCCTTCATCGTTCTCGCTTTTGCCAACCCAATAGCCGCAATTTGGTTGGCAATTGTCGCCAATTGGTTGGCTGTGGCGACAAAGTGGTTGGCCATCGTCGGCAATGGGTTGGCAAAAGCCTCCAATGGGTTGACCCAACTCGCCAAGGGGTTGGCAAAAGTCTCGTTTTGGTTCGCTTATCCGGTTTTTATTGACCTTTTGGCGCTTTTCGTTATTCTGAACGCGTCAGTTAACACTTAACCAAAGGAAATTACCATGGCACGAATCAAACGCACCTCCGCCGCCGCCGATAAAGCCACCACCCGCGCCGCCGCGCTGTCCTCCATCAGCCCCGCGCTGGACTTGGGCAACGGCCTGACGCTGGCCGCCTACAACCTCGCCATCGCGGACATCGCCGCGTCCAACACCGGCAAGCTCGCCCTCTACAACGCCGCGTTGTCCACGGTTGACGGGCAATTGAACGATCTGCAGGCCGCCGAAAAGGCGCTCAATACCTTGGGCGAAACCATGCTCACCGGCGTGGGCGTGAAATACGGCAAGGACAGCAACGAATACGAAAAGGCCGGCGGCGTCCGCACCAGCGAACGCAAGAAACCCGTCCGCACCCCGGCGGCGAATAAACCGGCGTAAGCGCCCGCCGCGAACGGGTGCGCGCCCGTCTCCGCGATGAGCGCCTAAACCGGTGGTAAAAACCGCCACGGCGCAGGCGAAAGTCTGCGCCGTTTTGCTTTCAAGCCAAGGCGGAATGGTTACGCAAAGAGGCGGTGCAGCCTATCCTCAAATTAGGCCACAGTTACAACCTGAAACGGGTGTTGAACCTGGTGAAGCTCACGGAATTGATGGCGGCAGTGGCTTAAGAGCTTGGCGGCAACGCCGGCCCTCGAAAAAAGCGGTCAACGGCAACCGATAACTCTTGGAACTCACCCCTCACCGGGTTACTCCATCCGTTTCGCTCCACCGGGAAACTCCGAAACTAGAAACGGCCACCCGCCCAACCTTCAACCGGCCCGCTGGCCGGGAGTTTTCACACGGCCTCGCGACTTGTTAGGCGACGATTTATTTTTCACAATCAAGGAGTCGCTAGGCGGTAAAAACCAATGTTGTTGGACGGCGAAAGCGTCAACTCGTAGTTCAGGCTGGTAAGATTGAGCGTGGGTGTATCCGTGACGCTCGACCACGAAATCAAGTCCGGACTTTGTTGCAACACAAAGTTTGTTGATGGTATTAGCCAAAAGAGAGCGAGGTTGGCGTTTGAAGCGGTAAGATTTAATTGAGGCATCGGCGTCGTATGAGAAGTCCAGATTCCGCCGCCTTGAACTGTTGCTATCAATGCGTTTCCATCAGCCGACGAAGCAACGGAACTCCACTGCTCGTTGGGAACATTGTTTGACACCCAAGTATTTCCTGCGTTTGTCGAGGTGTAAATACCGCCGCCTTTCCCTACGAGAACCAGTTTAACTCCATCTGCTGAAGAGGCGACATATTGAAATGACAATGACGGGATCACGTTATTCGACAGCCACGAACCTCCAAAGTTTGTTGATGAATAAACTAAAGAAGGCGCAATAGACATTGCAACGAGCTTACTGCCGTCCGGCGAAGCTGTAAATGAATTCCATCCTCCACCAAACAACTCTTGCGTCCATGTCATTCCTGAATTTGTCGAGATGCTTATTGGCCCGCTGACTCCTCCCGCCATTAACGTAGTCCCGTCCGCGGATGAGGCGCAGACTTTAAACCCATAACTTGACACGGTATTTGATATCCAAGAAGCACCAAAGTTTGTTGAGGTAAAAACACTTGAAGTGGAAACAGCAATTAACCTGCTTCCATCCGCTGATGAGGCAATCCCATACCAAGCCAAAGCAGGCAAACCATTTGAACTGCGTGTCCATGTAATGCCTGCATTCGTGGATGTGAAAATGGCATCGCCGGCCGCAGCTAAATAGTTTCCATCAGCGGAAGAAGACACAGAAATGTAACTCTGCATGCTGTTTGTATTCCAAGTCGCGCCAGAATTCGTAGAAGATAATAAAACACTAGAACCTGACACTCCTATCAATTTAGTTCCGTCCGACGACGATGCGATTGAAGTCCATTGTTTTGTGGGCGCAGTGGTCTGCGTCCACGTTTGGGCAAACGCAGAATCAAATGTGGCGCACAGACCGCAAAAAACCATCAATAGTAATTCGGTTCGATGTAATGAGTGATATGGCATTTTCATAAGCGCATGATCGCCTAATAGTTCTTCGGTTGAAATTTCACGGTCTATCCGGTTTCACGGTTTCGACCTTAAACCTTCCGTTTCCCTTTGCCAATGACTTTTTTCATTCGCGGTTCGCCGTGGCCTTTTTGACGGCTGCCATTTTCACAAGAGGTCCCAAGTTTTTAATCACTTCAACAACGCCTCGGCGTGTTTCCGCGCGGCGTCGCTCTGGCCGCCCTTGGTAGAATCAAACCAGAACCGCCTCGCGCATGGGGCGGGTGCCGGGTGCGGGCAGTTCCTTGCCGGCGTGACGCAGTTCCTCAACCTCTGCGCGGGCAAGAACGCAGAGCTGATGAAAAGTTTCTTCCTCGGTGCTGCCGTGGCACACGCCGCCCCACGGAAACAGGCCGGGGCAATGGCCGACATAACAACGGTCTGCCTCGCTCCACAGGACAAATTTCAGATAACGGTCTTCGGTTTTCATTTGGTCACCTCGCTCATGGCATTGCGAACTTGTTTTTCCTGATAGTGCTGGGCGTCAGCGCCATCCCGGCCGCTCAAAATCACCGAGCCGGGAAATCGTGGATGCCGGAATTTGCGGTGCGACCCCTTGCCGCCGGGAGTCAGCGCAAACCCCGCCTTTTCCAAATCTTAAATCAACCGGCGGATTTTGCGCGGCATTTCTTTTGTTTTGATACCACTTGAAGTCAATAGCGTCAACTCCGCGACTCACTTCAACAACGCCTCGGCGTGCTTTCTGGCCGCGTCGCTCTGGCCGCAAAATTGTCGCCCGACGCAATCCCTTTGACTCTTTCGCTGGCTCCCGGGAAATTGATGTCGCCGCTCCACGGTTGAAATCATTTTTGGAATTGCCTAAAACTCGAAGTGAGAGTATCGGTTTAAGGTGCATTCCCGCAGTTTGTGTCAAACGAGTTATAAGCTGATTACAGCGGGACTTCTCATGTTCCAATTGGCTGCGGTCGGCGAGGCCAAAAGCATCCGGCTGCGCAATGAAATCATTGAAACGGATTCCGGCACCAATCGCGCCGTGATGGCCGCCCAGATGCACGCCAAGGTCGCCGCCTCCGGCCTTTTTCTTGTCCAGTTCAACGGCCCGCTGGAACCGGCCCGCCGGGCGGAGTTGCGAAAGGCGGGCGTGGAACTGCTCCAGTATGTGCCGGAGGACGCCTTCATCGCCAAATTGAACAACGTGTCGCCAGCAAGCGTCGGGGCGATGAGTTTCGTCACCTGGGTCGGGCCTTACCGGCCGGAACACAAGATTCATCCCCGGCTGCTGGCCGCTGCGCGCGTCGCGGCTCAAACCAACGAGACGGTGAACGTGAACATTTTGCTTTCTCCGTTGGCCACGACAGCGGAAATCGTCGCCGTGCGCTCGCATCTCGCGGTGGTTTATCCCGAAAGCCGGTTGCGTCAGGGCATCATTGTGCGGGGTGAATTATTGCCGGGCCAGCTCGACGCGCTGGCCCAATCCGGCGCGGTGCTCTGGATCGAGCGCGCGCCCAAACGGAAACTGGTGGATGAACTGGCCTCGAAGGTTGTCGGGGGCGATGACGGCAATGTCGCTACTCCAACGGTCACGCAGCAGCTTGGCTTCGACGGTGCCGGCGTGACGGTGTGCGTGGCGGACACGGGACTGGATTCCGGCAACACCAACACGATGCACCCCGACCTGCGCGGGCGCGTGACGGGATTTCAGTTTTACGGTTCGCTGACGGATGGCTCGGATGGTTACGGTCACGGCACACACTGCGCGGGCATCGTCGCGGGCAATGCGGCGACGGGCGAGACGGATCCGGACACCGGCGCGTTCTACGGCCTCGGTGTCGCCTCCGGCGCGAATCTTTTTGTCGAGCGAATCTTTGATGCCGACGCGAACGAAGCCAGTCCGTTTCCCAGCGACGAAACACTCACGCACGACGCGGTTCGTCACGGGGCGAAAATCGGCTCGAACAGTTGGGGCAACGACGTGCAGGGCGATTATGACACCGACTGTGCGCAATTCGATGAACTGGTGCGCGACGCGGATACGGGCACGGCGGGCGACCAGCCTTACATTTTGGAATTCTCCGCCGGCAACGCCGGGCCGGGTTCGCAAACCATCGGCAGCCCGGCTTGCGCCAAAAACGTGATCGCCACCGGCGCATCTGAAAATGTTCCCGGCACGTTGGCGCTGACTTACGGTCTTTATGCCGACGGCCCGGACACGATGGCGGATTTCTCCAGCCGCGGACCGTGCGCGGACGGACGCATCAAGCCGGATCTCGTTGCGCCCGGAAGCTGGATTGCCTCCGCCGCGTCCTCCGCCGCGCCGAACGAAGCCGCGATTGCCTGGACGGCGATTGATGACTTTTATGTTTTCATGGGCGGGACGAGCATGGCCGGCCCGCACGCGGCGGGCGCTGCGGCGGTGTTCGTTCAGTTTTACCAAAGCACGCACACCAACGCGGTGCCGTCGCCGGCGCTGGTCAAGGCGGCCTTGATCAATTCTGCGGATGAACTGGATCAGGCGAATGGCGGCCCCAGCCCGGTTCCCAATAATGATGAAGGGTGGGGGCGCATCAATTTGACCAACATCATCGTGACCGATTACAACGCCGCGCCACGCTATTATCAATATCTGGATCAGGCCGTGTTGCTGACGAACAGCCAGGTTTATGCCCAGCACATTTTTGTCGAGGGTTCGGATCAGCCGTTGAAGGTCACGCTGGCATACACCGATGTGCCGGGATTTCCGGGCGCGTTGCCCGCGCTGGTAAATGATCTCGATTTGGAAGTCGTCGGCCCGGATGGAACGCTGTATCGCGGCAACCAGTTTGGCGCGGGGGAATCAGTCCCAAACGCGCCCTCGTCGGACAAGCTCAATAACGTGGAGGGAGTTTTTCTCTCGCAGCCGGTGCCGGGCGATTATTTGTTGCGCGTGCGTGCCAGCAAGATTGTGCAGGATGCGGTTTCCAACACGCCCGCCATTGACCAGGATTTCGCGCTGGTCACGTCTGGCAATCTCACGCGTCCGGGCGTGGGAATTATTTTGCTGGACCGGCCAAGCTACACCGCGCCGGACGTCATGCGGATTGAAGTGCTTGATGCCGGTCGCGCCGCCAGCAATACCGTGAGCGTGCTGGTGACGAACCTCACCGCGCATACGTCAGTCACCAGCTTGTTGCCGGCGTTGGGAAATTACGGCGCATTCACCGGCGCAGTGACCACGGTGACCGGCGTTGCCGGCGCGGGGCAAATACAAATTGCCAGCGGCGACAATTTGGAAGCGGATTATTTTGACTCGTCTGCATCGAAGCGGACTGCCACCGCCGTGGCCGATCTCGTTCCTCCTGTGATCAGCGGCGTGACCGCGACCACCGATCTTGGCGTCCTTACCATCACCTGGCAGACCAGCGACCCGGCCAGCTCCATTGTTCGCTATGGCACGAACAGTTCCAACCTGAACCTCGCCGTCACCAATGCCGCGCTGGTGACCAGTCACGTTGTTAAGCTGGCCAAACTCATTCCCGGCAAGACTTATTATTTTTCGGTCAGTTCCACCGATGCCGCCAGCAACACCGCCACGAACAACAACTCCGGCGCGTTCTATACCTTCATTGGCGTGGCCACGCCGACGGTGTTGCTGGTGGACGCTTATGATACCGCAGCCGAAGAGGCGAATGGTGCGACGGTGATTCCCGACAGCGCCTACACCAACGTGCTGGCGTCGGCGGGTGTCAGTTACGGATTTTGGAAAGTGAACGCGCGCGGCTATCCGCAGCTCGCCGACCTGACACCGTTCCCAGTGGTCATCTGGCGGCTGACCGATGACATCATTAACTACGGAGTGGACGCCGACGGCTTTCCCGACCCCGCCGCCACCAACAATACGCTGAATGCCCGGCAGCAATTCATGATTCAAACCTACCTGAACGGCGGCGGCTCGTTCTTCATGGCTTCGATGGGAATTTTGTCGCAGTTGGGCGACGTGCCATTCCGGCGAAATGTATTTCAAGTGGCCGGGTTCAATCAGAATCCCGACCCGCCCGCGCCGTGTTCCGATTGCGATGAGGATTTTGGCGTGCCGGCGATTTTCGGTTTCTCGACCGTCGCCAGCGGCATAAACCAGACTCTGGATTACAGCAGTTATCCCAGTTTCGACGATGGTTTCGGAGATGTCTTCGGGCCGGATTTTTCCGACACGTTCACGCCGTCGTCCGACGCCACGGCAATCACCTTTGAATCGGTGTCCGGCAAGCCGTGCGGGATGAGCTATCCCGATATCGGCGTGAACAGTCCGGGCCGTGTCGTGTTTATGGCGTTCCCGTTCGACACAATTCCCACCAACGGGACGTCACCGAACAACGCAGTCGCGTTGCTACGGAACATCATCAACTTCCTAGCGCCGGGCGTGAATGGAGCTGGAGTTGTCCTGCTCGACAACAATTTTTACACAACCAACGATGTGGTGACGGTGGAGGTCGGCGACTCGGATCTCGCGGGGACAGGCCAGACCACGGCCAGCTTTGCAGCAAGTTCTCGAACCAACCGGACGACGGTGACGCTGTTTGAAACCACGCACCCCGGATTGTTCAAAGGTTACCTCACGCTGGTGGCGGGCAGCGCCGGCACCAATCAGTTGCGGGTTCAAAATGGCGACACCCTCACGGCAACCTATTTTGATTTGTCGAACAACAGCAACGTCACCACCACGGCGACCGTTGACACGGTGCCGCCGGTCATTTCGCAGGTGGCGGCGACCACCGACTATTCGAATGCCAAAGTAACGTGGCTGACTTCCAAGCCGGCGGATTCATCGGTGCAATACAGCGAGTCGCCCCTGCCCGACCGCGCGTCCTATGTGAGCGCGCTCGTAACTAACCACGCAGTCACGGTCAGCGGACTGTCGGCGAACCGGATTTATCATTATCAGGTCGTGAGCCGCGATCAGGCTGGCAACACAACCGTTGATGACAACAGCGGCGACCTTTACACGTTCCACACGCTCAAGGCACCGACCCCGCCGTGGTTTGATAATCTTGAACATGGCACCAATGGCTGGACGGTCGTTCCCGATCCTTCGATCGGCTCGGAAATCAACTGGACGCCGGGCACTCCCAACAATGGACTGGTAAGCAGTGCCTATTCCGGGACGAATGCATGGGGCAGCGACATCAATGGCAGCCAGATTTCTTTCATCGCCAGCAGTTACTTGTATAGCCCGATCATTGATTTGTCCGGCCTCTCGTCGGCCACGCTCACCTTCTACGATGTTTGCGATTTCAGCGACCCTACTGAAGAAGGAGTCGTATTTGTCAGCACCAACAGCAGCGTGCCGCCAGGTCTTTCTATGCCCGTGGCGATGGATTTCGTGGGCAATGTCGCAGACACATGGCAGCAGGAGTCGGTGCCCTTGGATCGATTTGTCGGCAAAACCGTCCAGATTGTTTTCTATTATCAGGCTTACTTTAGCGCTCCTAGATATTATGGCTGGCTGTTAGACGACATCCGCATCACCGGCGTGGCGGCGGGCGGAACGATTAACATCACAAAGAATCTAGGCCAGGGAACTTGGTCGTTGTCCTCGCTCTCGCCCATCGGTCTTGTCCCAATCCAATCCGGCGTTTTACCTTCCTTCACTATCAGCAACCTGCCCGCCGGACAATACGTCGTGCAATTCGGCGATGTGCCATCCTATCAAACCCCTGCCGACCAGACGAACACGCTCGCCGCCGGCGGCACACTGAACTTCACCGGCAACTATACGTTCCTGGACGTGAACCACAACGGCATTTCCGACGCCTGGGAGATGGATTACTTCGGTTCCGTCACCACCAACCGCACCCAACTGACCGACACCACCCACAGCGGCATGAGCGACTATGCCAAATTCATCGCCGGCCTTAATCCGACCAACCCCGCCTCGCGATTTTATTTCACGGGCGAAACCATCCAGAGCAACCGCCTCGTCCAGATGCAGTGGACGGTCGTCACCAACCGGCTGTATCAGGTCAACGCCTCCACCAATCTTCTGGGCTGGCTGCCGGTCACCGGCTGGCTGCAGGCATCCAACAACCCGGTCATGAGTTGCACCACCACCAACTCCGGCGTCGGCTCGCATTTCTACCGCGTTCAAGTGCAACCTTGACGAGCCGTGGGTTTTGCCGGAAGGATCGCTTTGATTGATACAAATTTAAAATGATACAATCCCGCTCACTTCAACAACGCCGCGGCGTGCTTGCGCGCGGCGTCGCTCTGGCCGCCCAGCATCCGCGCGAGTTCGGTGACGCGCGCTTTTTTGTCGAGCAAGGTGATCTCGGAAATCGTCCGGCCATTCTTCATCTGCTTGGTCACCACGTAATGCGCGTCCGCCGGCGCGGCCACCTGCGGCAGATGCGTGATGCATAACACCTGTCGCTTGGCGGCGATCTGCTTCATTTTTTCGCCCACCGCATTGGCCGTCTCGCCGCCGATGTTCGCATCCACCTCGTCAAAGATCAGAACGGGAATTTCATCTTCCGCCGCCAGCACGGTTTTCAAGGCCAGCATCACGCGCGCCATTTCGCCCGACGACGCGATGGCGCGCAGCGGCCTGGCCGGTTCGCCAAGGTTCGGCGCGAATTGAAATTCAATCTCGTCGAGGCCGCTTTGTTTGAAAGTAGCAGCCGACGTGAGGAGGCTCTGTCTTTCATCTGGTTTGAGCCTCGTTACCTCGGCTGCTACGGAGTTAAGCGCCACGTCAAACTGGCTTTGCTTGAAACCCAAATCGTTCAGTTGCTTGCTCACGGCCTTGGCGAGCTGCGGAATCACCTTCTTGCGCGCGGCGGAAAGTTTTTTGCCCGTGCTCAAAATCTCCACGTCGAGTTTTTCCAGCGCGGTGTTAAGTCGGGCAAGTTCCGCGTCGCGGCTTTCGAGCGCCTGCAATTTCTGTTTTGCCTCGTCGTCGAACGCGATGACTTCGGCGAGCGTCGCGCCGTATTTGCGCTTGAACGAATTGATGAGATTGAGCCGCTCCTCTAGTTCCACGAGCCGCGCGGGATCAATATCCACCCTGTCGGCATAGCGCGAAAGCCCGGTCTGCAACTCGCGCAATGTCTCGCCCGCTTGCGCGAGCAACCCGACCAGATTCGCCGCACCGGAATCCACGCGTTGCAATTCGGCCAGCACGCGGCCAATGACGCCGGACTGCGTGAGCAATGAATTTTCATTCTCACTCAAGGCGTCGAGCGCAGCCTGGCTCAACTGGAGGAGTTTCGCCGCGTTGCTGGCGCGGTTGAATTCCTGTTCAACGGTTTCATCTTCGCCCGGCTGCAAGCGCGCGGCGGAAATTTCCTGGACTTGGAAACGCAAAAGGTCGAGTTGCTGCGCGTAAGTTTTTTCATCCACGACCAGCGCGGATTTTTCATTTTCCAAAACGGCGCGGCGGCGGACGAGTTCGCCAAACGACTCGCGTTCTTTTTCCAACCCGCCGAACGCATCGAGAATCGCCAGTTGTTTCGCGGAATGCAGCAGCGATTGGTGATCGTGCGGGCCGTGCATGTCCACGAGCCATTCGCCGATGCTGGCGAGCGTGGCCAGCGTCGTCGGCGAACCGTTGACGAACTGGCGGTTCGTGCCGGCGGCGGAGAAATTGCGTTTGAGAACGAGTTGATGTTCGTCGCATGGTTCCAGACCGTTTTCCTCGAGGAAACTTTTCAGCGGCGCGCGAAGTTTTTTTACGTCGAACACGGCTTCGACGGAGCAGCTTTCTTCGCCGCTGCGGATGAGCGTGCGGTCGGCGCGTTCGCCCAGGACGAGGTTCAGCGCGCCGATAATGATGGACTTGCCCGCTCCGGTCTCGCCCGTGATGACGTTGCAACCGGGCTGGAGTTCCAGCGTGAGGTCGCTCACGAGGGCGAGGTTTTTGATGCGCAACGTTGTCAACATGGTAGATTCGTGCGCGCTGAATTTGGCGGTTGCGCCGCCGTTCGGCAAAAAGAAAATTTCACATGGCGTTTGAATTTACATTTCTGGGCAGCGGCACTTCGCAGGGCGTGCCGCTGATCGGCGTCGAATATCCGCCGGAATATCTGGCGAACCCCAAGAACTGGCGCACGCGCCCGGCGATTTACGTCGCCACGAACCAGGTGAAGCTCGTCGTGGACACGCCGCCAGATTTCCGCACGCAATGCCTGCGCGAAAAGATCAACCGGCTTGATGCCGTGCTGGTCACACACGCGCACGCGGACCACATTCTGGGCATGGATGACTGCCGGCGCTTCTGCGATCTGCGCGGCGGCACGGCGCTGCCCATTTACGCCAGCGAAGAGACGATGGCGCATCTGCGCCGAGTGTTTCTTTACGCGTTTCATCAAGGCCCGTGGCCGCGCGGTTATTTCATCCCGGAAGAACACGTCATCAACGGCCCGTTTGAAATCGGCGATTTGAAGATTACGCCGCTGGATCTGCCGCATGGCCGGATGACGACGACGGGTTTCCTCTTCGAGCAGGATGGGAAAAAACGGCTGGCGTATTTGAGCGACTGCAAAGAAATTCCCGACGCGGCGATGGAAAAAGTCCGGGGCGTGGAGATCGCCGTGCTGGACGCGCTGCGCCACAAACCGCATCCGACGCACATGTGCCTCGACGAGGCGCTGACGGCGGCGCGGCGCATCGGCGCGGCGCGGACTTATTTCACGCATCTCACGCATGATTACGACCACGACAAGTCGCAGGCGGAGTTGCCGCCGGGCGTGACGCTCGCATGGGACGGATTAAAGGTTCACTCTGATTTATGAAAAAACTTCCAGCTATTTTAATCGCCGCCACTTTTTTTGGCGGCGGACTTCAAGCGCAACCGGCCGAGGACGCGGTGTTCACGCCGTCGAATCCGCCGGAGCTGAAACCCATCGCCAGCCATCGCACGCCGGCTTACCAGGCCGCCAGGCTTTTTCGGCATGGCGTCAATCTCGGCGACTACCTCGAAGCCGGAACCGACTGGGCCGTGACGATTGCCGCCGATGAGTTCGTGCAAATGAAGCGCACCGGTTTTGACCATGTGCGCGTGCCGGTCGGCTGGCATCGTTACGCCGGAGCCGCGCCGGATTTCACGCTGTCGCCGGAAATTTTTGCGCGCGTGGACTTTGCCGTGACCAACGCGCTCGCCAACAAAATGGCGGTGATGATCAACCTCCATCATTTCAACGAGCTGGACAATGACCCGGCGGGTGCCACGGAAAAATTCCTCGCCATCTGGCGGCAGGTCGCTGCGCATTACCAAAAATTTCCGAAGCAGCTCGCGTTCGAGCTGGACAACGAGCCGCACGAAAAGGCGACGACGGCCTTGATGAATCCCATCTACGCCCGCGCCATCGCCGAAATCCGCCAGACCAATCCGAAGCGGACAATTTTTGTCGAGCCGGGCGGCTGGGGCGGCATCGGTGAACTGAAAAATCTTGTGCTGCCACCGGATGACAACGTGATTGTCTCGGTGCATTGCTACGAGCCGTTTCATTTCACGCACCAGGGCGCAAGCTGGGCGGGCGACGATGTCAAGCAGACCGGCATCATTTTTCCCGGTCCGCCTGCGTCGCCGCTCGTGCCGGATGCCAGCCTGAACCCGAAACCGTGGGTGCTGGACTGGATTGAAAAATACAACACGCTGCCGGCAGAAAAAAATCCGAGCAGCGCGCTGGCGTTCGCCGGCAAATTAAAATACGTCCACGCGTGGTCGGATTTTTACGGACGCCCGGTTCACCTCGGCGAGTTTGGCGCTTACATCAAAGCCGACGCGGTATCGCGGGCGAATTTTTACGCAGCGTTCCGGCAGACGGCGGAAAAGGAAAAGCTCGGCTGGTGCATCTGGGACTGGAGCGCGAACTTCCGCTACTGGGACAAGAAAAATAATGGCCCGATGCCGGGGATGCACGAAGCATTGTTCGGCAAAACGAAATGAACGAGCTTATGAGTTTTTTCTGGATGCGGCTGGGATTATTGCTGCTGGTGTTTGCGCCCGTCATGGTTCACGCGGGCGGTGACGAGGTCGTCGTGATTTACAATTCGCGGATGCCGGAATCTAAAGGCGTCGCCGAGCATTACGCGGCGGCGCGGCAGGTGCCGGCGAAACAGATTTTCGGTTTCGCGCTTACAACGAACGAAGTCATGACGCGCGCCGACTTCACGGATTTTTTGCAAAAGCCGCTGGCGGAAAAACTCGAGGCCGCCAAGCTCTGGAAATTTGGCAAGGTCAATTAT
>Ga0075520_1000469_pt1 | contig 17622 bp, 18 predicted proteins | sample NGEPerB_FD_75100 | JGI IMG/M metagenome (GOLD analysis project Ga0075520, IMG submission 75100) | Arctic peat soil microbial communities from the Barrow Environmental Observatory site, Barrow, Alaska, USA - NGEE PermafrostAB12-B | ecosystem: Environmental > Terrestrial > Soil > Wetlands > Peat ... | reverse complement strand
GTGCGGGCCGCCTCGTCCCACGACGGCGTGGGCTCCGGCGCGGCGTCCGTGCCGCTGTCCGCGGACGCCGGCTCCGGGTCGGGAGCCGGCCCGGTCGACGGCGCCGACGCGGCTCCCGAGGACCCGCCATCCACCGGTGCAGGCGGTGCAGGCGGTGCAGGTGGTGCAGGTGGTGCGCCGACCGACGGTGCGGGCGCCCCGGAGGACACCTCGGCATAGCGGTCGGCCGGTTCGGGGGGCGGGCGACGGCTGTGTGCGCCGGGATGGTCCTCTGGCACGGACCCGTCCCCGGCGGCAGCTGCCCCGGGTAGTGGACGTACCGAGCGTGCCTCCACGCGTCCCAGTCGCGCCGGCCCGATGCGGACGGCCACCGTGGTACCCACGTCGATCGTGCGGGAGCCGTCGGTGATCGCCGTGCAGTGGAACGGGACGACGCGGTCGCCGCACCCGACCGTGCCCACGCCACGGGGTTCGTCGAACTCGAGCACGGTGCCCAGCAGCGTCGCACCGCCCACCGGCACGAGGTCGACGTCGCCGCCGGGCGGTACGGGCATCAGCGGGACCGGGTCAATGGACGATCTTGGACAGGGCGAGCTCGATGATGTCGGTGGCGCCCCGGTCGCGCAGCTCGGGGATGAGCACGTTGATCTGCGACTTGGGGACGACCGTCTCGACGGCGAACCCGCCGCGGCCGAACAGCTCGGACACGGTGGGCGAGCGGAGTGACGGGAGGACCTCGATCACCCCGTCGAGCTGGTCGGCCGCCACGTTCAGCTTGACCAGGACCTTGCCCCTCGCCTCGAGGGACCCCTGCAGGAGTGTCAGCAGCTGCTGCATGGCGTGGCGCTTCTTCGGATCGGCGGCGGCGGCCGGATTGGCGATCAGCTCGGTGTGGGACACCAGCAGCGTCTCCACGATCTTGAGCCCGGCGGCCCGCAGGGCACGGCCGGTCTCGGTGATCTCGACCACGCAGTCGGCGATGTCGGGCACCTTGGCCTCGGTGGCGCCGTACGAGAGGCTGACCTCGGCCGCCACGCCGTGCTGTCGCAGGTAGCGACGGGTCAGCTCGGGGTACTCCGTCGACACCCGCAGCGCACCGCCCGCACCGGTGGCCGATGCGGCCAGGTCGGCCACCGACGACACGGCCGAGTCGGCGGGCACCGCCAGGACCACGCGGATCGGGTTGGCCGTGGCCTTCGAGTACTGGAGGGTGCCGAGCGAGGTGACCTCGCTCCCCCGCTCCTCGATCCAGTCGCGGCCGGTGATGCCGATGTCGAACAGTCCGTCGGCCACGTACAGCGGGATCTCCTGGGGGCGCAGGATCCGCACGGCGTCGATCCGGGGGTCGTCGATCGAGGCCCGGTAGTCGACGCTCGAGGACCGGCTGACGGCCAGGTCGGCCTCGGCGAAGAGGTCGAAGGTGGCCTTCTCCAGCGAACCCTTGGGCAGGACGAGCCGCAGCACGGTCAGCGCCCTCCGACCGAGAAGCCGACCCTGGTCCCGCCGGGCAGGTCCTCGACGCCCCGGAGGACGGCGATGGTCTCGAGTGCGGTGCGGGCGGCCTCGGCGCCCTTGTTGGTGCTGTCCGGGAGCGAGCGCACCAGCGCCTGGTCGACGGTGTCGGTGGTCAGGACGCCGAAGACGACGGGCAGACCGCTGTCGAGTTGGACCCGCTGCAGCCCTGCTGCGCACTCGCCGGCGACGAAGTCGTAGTGCCCGGTGTCCCCCCGGATCACCGCGCCGAGGGCCACGACGGCGTCCACCCGCCCGGACGCGGCCATGCCCCGGGCCACGAGCGGCAGCTCGAAGGCGCCCGCCACCCAGGCCACCACGACCGATCCGAGGTCGCAGCCGGCGCGCTCGAGCTCGTCGAGCGCGCCCACCAGCATCCGGTCGGTGATCCCGCCGTTGAACTCGCCGCAGGCGAAGCCGATGCGGACGCTCCGGGCCTCGGCCGGCGCCAGCTCGACCGGGTCGAGCGACGACCCCACCCGCGCCGCGGCCCGGGCCTTGGCGTCGTCGGGGAGTGCGGTCCGGTCAGAGGACGTCATCGAGTCCCTCCAGGAGGTGGCCCATCCGCTCCCGCTTGGTCCGGAGGTACTCGATGTTCTGCGCGGTGGGCACGGGCTGGATGTTCACGCGCTCCACGATGTCCAGCCCGAAGCCCTCGAGGCCCCCGTACTTGGTCGGGTTGTTGGTCATCAGGCGCATCTTGGTCACACCGAGGTCGACCAGGATCTGGGCACCGATCCCGTACTCCCGGGAGTCGGCGGGCAGTCCGAGCTCGAGGTTGGCGTCGACCGTGTCGAAGCCCTCCTCCTGCAGGTTGTAGGCGCGGAGCTTGTGGGCGAGGCCGATGCCCCGGCCCTCGTGCCCGCGCAGGTACACCAGCACGCCGCTGCCGTTGTCGCTGATGGCCGACATCGCCCCGTGGAGCTGGGGGCCGCAGTCGCAGCGCAGCGAGCCGAAGACGTCCCCGGTGAGGCACTCGCTGTGCACGCGGACCAGTGTGGCCGGGTCGGCCAGGATGTCGCCCTTGACCAGGGCCACGTGGTGCTCACCGTCCAGCACCGACTCGTAGGCGTAGACGGTGAAGTCACCGAAGTCGGTGGGGATCCGGGCATCGGCGATCCGACGCACCAGCTTGTCCTTGTGGCGTCGGTACCGGATCAGGTCGGCGATGGAGATCAGGTGCAGCCCGTGGTGCTTGGCGAAGGACTGGAGCTCGGGCAGCCGGGCCATGGTGGCCTTGTCCTCGCTGACCACCTCGCACAGCACACCCGCCGGCGACATGCCGGCGGCACGGGCGAGGTCCACGGCGGCCTCGGTGTGCCCGGCCCGCTTGAGCACGCCGCCCGGCCGGTAGCGCAGGGGGAAGATGTGCCCGGGCCGGTTGAGATCGGTGGGACGGGTGTGGGGGTCCACCAGGGCCTCGATGGTGGCCGACCGGTCCGCGGCCGAGATCCCGGTGGTGGTGCCCTGCCGGGCGTCGACACTGACCGTGAAGGCGGTGCGCTGCACCTCGGTGTTGGCGGTCACCATGAGCGGCAGGTCGAGCTGCTCCACCCGCTCAGGGGTGAGCGGCACGCAGATCAGCCCGGAGGTGTGGGCGAGGAAGAAGGCGATCTTCTCCGGCGTCACGGCGTCGGCCGCCATGATCAGGTCGCCCTCGTTCTCGCGATCCTCGTCGTCGACGACGACCACGATCTCCCCGCGTCCGACTGCCTCGATCGCGTCCTCGACTGCTGAGAAGGGCATCGAACCCGTGTCTCCCTCGTTTCATCCGGTCAACTGGTGCTGCCCGGTACTTCCAGTGTCGTCACGTCCTGCGTGCTGCTTGACGTCCCGATAGGCGTCCGCGTGGCTGGGATGCGGCACGGCCCCGTCCCCAGGTGCCCGGCGTCAGCCGGGCGGCGTGGGCGGGGCCAGATCGACCCGCACGTCGCCCCCCAGGCTACTCACCGAGCGGACCTCCCCCCGCCACAGGTCGTCGATGGTGGCGGCTCCCGGCCCGGCGAACAGGGGACGGGCGTCGTCGCCGCCGAACAGGGCGGGGGCCAGGTACAGGACGTACCGGTCGACCAGGCCTCGGGCGTGGAAGTCGTGGGCCACGGCGGCTCCCCCTTCCACCAGTACCTGGACCATCCCCCGACCGCCGAGCTCGTCGAGGACGGCCTCCAGGGGGCCGCTCCGCTCCAGGGCGGGTGCCACGGCCGCACCCTCGGGCACCCGGCCCAGGACGACCCGGGCCGGCTGGTCGTCCGGGCCGCGGAACCACGGGTCGCCCTCGGGGAGGCGCACGGTCAGGGACGGGTCGTCGGCCCGGACGGTACCGGCACCCACGACGACGGCGTCGGACACGGCTCGGAGCCGGTGGGCGTCCACACGGGCGGCCTCGCCGGTGATCCACCGGCTGGTGCCGTCGGGTGCGGCGGTCCGACCGTCCAGGGTGGCGGCCAGCTTGAGGACGACCCAGGGGCGCCCGGTGCGCCGGTGGGTGAGGTACGGCGCCAGCTGCTCACCCACGACGTCGGCGGCCACGCCGACCTCGACCGCGATCCCGGCCGCGCGGAGGAGGTCCAGCCCACGGCCGTCGACCAGGGGGTCGGGGTCGGTCATGGCGACCACCACCCGCGCCACGCCGGCGGCCACGATGGCATCCGTGCACGGCGGGGTGCGCCCGTGGTGGCCACACGGCTCCAGTGTCACGTAGAGCGTGCCCCCACGGGCCCGGTCCCCCGCCGCGGCCAGCGCGGTCACCTCGGCGTGGGGACCACCGACGGGCGCGGTCGCCCCGGTGAACCACGCCGACGGCACGCCCGTGGACGCCGGGGGCACCAGCACGGCCCCGACCCAGGGATTGGGGGAGGTGCGCCCGTGGACCAGCTCCGCCACCTCCACCGCACGGAGCATCCAGACGGTGTCGCCGTCGGGTGCCTCCACTGCGGTCAGGACGTCGCTCCGGTCCGCTCGGCGGTGGCCGCGTCCAGGATCGACCCGACGGCGGCCAGCGGGTCGTCCCGGTTGAACACGGCCGAACCGGCGACGAACACGTTGGCTCCGGCCCGGACCACCTCGACCACGGTGTGCTCGTCGATCCCCCCGTCGACCTCGATGTCGAGGGGGAGCCCGGCCGCGTCGGCGGCGGCCCGCACCCGGGCGACCTTGTCCACCACCTCGGGCATGAACGACTGGCCGCCGAACCCGGGGAACACCGTCATGCACAGGACCAGGTCGACCTGGTCCAGATAGGGCTCCAGCGCCTCGAACGGGGTGTCCGGGTTGGCGGCCAGGCCGACCCGGAGCCCGAGGTCGCGCATCTGGGCGATCAGGGCGGTGGTCTCCCCCACCTCGACGTGCACCGTGCACCCGTCCGCCCCCGCGTCGCGGAAGGGCTCGAGGTAGCGGGCGGGCTCGGTGATCATCAGGTGGGTGTCGAAGAAGAGCTGGCTGTGGGAGCGCAGCGATGCCACCACCGGTGGCCCGATGGTGAGGTTGGGCACGAAGTGGCCGTCCATCACGTCGACGTGGAGCCAGTCGATGCCCGGTGTCACCGAGGCCACCGCGTCGGCCAGGCTCCCGAAGTCGGCGGACAGGATCGAGGGCGCGACCCGCAGTGTGGGCATGACGGGAGCGGCGGTGGTGGCCATCGGCCCGAGCCTACCGGCGCCCGCCCCCGGGACTGCCCACCGACGGTGCGGCACGGTGGGGCCGGCCACCGGGCTGCGGGCCGTGCCGGACGGGCTGCGGGCCGTGCCGGAGACCGGGCACTACCCCGACGACGGGCCCCACCCGGTCACAAGGCGATGGCGTCCAGTTCGGCCACGGCATCGTCGGGCAGCTCGAGCCCGGCACCCTCCACGTTCTGGCGCAGGTGCGCCACCGACGACGTCCCCGGGATCAACAGCACGTTCGGTGACCGCTGCAACAGCCAGGCCAGGGCCACGGCCAACGGTGTCTCCTCGAGGCGAGCGGCCACTGCGTCGAGTTCGCCCGACTGGAGCGGGGTGAACCCGCCGAGCGGGAAGTAGGGCACGTAGGCGATGCCCTGGAGCGCCAACGAGTCGAGCAGCGGGTCGTCGTCCCGGTGGGCGACGTTGTAGAAGTTCTGCACGCAGACGACCGGCGCCATGGACTGCGCCTCGGCCACCTGCTCGGCCGACACGGTGCTCACGCCCAGGTGCCGGATCAGCCCCTCCGCCTGCAGCTCCACCAACGCCCCGAACTGCTCGGCGATGGACCCGGGCTCGGGGCGGTCGAGGCCGCCGACCCGCAGGTTCACCACGTCGAGTGCCTCCAGCCCCAGATGGTCCAGGTTGTCGTGCACCGCCTGGCGGAGCTCCCCGGGGGACCGGGCGTGGGGCCACCCACCCTGGGCATCACGCCGCGCCCCGACCTTGGTGACCAGGTGCAGCGACTCGGGGTAGGGGTGCAGCGCCTCCCGGATGATCTCGTTGGTCACGTGGGGGCCGTAGAAGTCGCTGGTGTCGATGTGGGTGATGCCGAGTGCGACCGCCTCACGCAGCACGGCCACCGCCTCGGCACGGTCCGCCGGCGGCCCGAAGACGCCGGGGCCGGCCAGCTGCATGGCGCCGTAGCCGAGACGGGTGGCCGTGAGCCCGTCAGCCATGGCGAACGTGCCGCCGGGGAGTGCTGTCACGTCGATCCTCCGAGTGGTCGTGGTCGCATCCCTGGTGCCTACGACCAGACCACGTTAGGGGCCGGCGTCAGCCGCCGAGCCGGTCCGCCGGGCCCGGACGCACGCCGCGGAGCCAGTCGGACGCGGCCATCGGCCGCTTGCCCTCCGGCTGGACCTCCACCAGCTGGAGCCTGGTCCCCTCCCCGGCCCCGACCGTGGTGGCCCGCAAGGCGCCGGGCCCGAGGGCGGTGCCGTCGGCATCGGCGTGCGCCGCCGACAGCACCCGCAGGCGCCGGCCCCGGAAGGTGGTCCATGCCCGACCGAGCCGGACCACCCGGCGCAGCTGGAGCGCCGGCTGCCCCCAGTCGAGCTCGAGCTCGTGGGAGAGGATCTTCTCGGCGTAGGTGGGGGTGCCGGCCTGGTCCCGGGGCACGGGCAGCCCGGCCCTGCCACGGGCCAGGTGCACCTCGAGCAGTCCACAGCCGATCGCCACCAGCCGGCACCGCAGCTCGTCGACCGTCTCGTCGGGGTCGATCGCCGTCGCCTCCTCGGCGTACACGCCACCGGTGTCGAGGCCGGCCTCGACGGCCATCAGGCAGACACCCGTCTCCGCGTCCCCCTCCAGGACGGCACGCTCCACCGGGGCCGCCCCGCGCCACCGGGGCAGGAGCGAGAAATGCAGGTTCACCATGGGCAGCTCGTCGAGCACGGCCACCGGGATGATCCGGCCATAGGCGACCACCACGCCGAGCTCCGCACCCACACCGGTGGCCTCCCCGAGGTCGTCGCCGACGGGCAGTCCCAGCTCGAGGGCGGCCGCCTTGACCGGACTGGGGACCAGCGCCCCGCCCCGCCCGCGTCGCTTGTCCGCCCGCGTCACCACCAGGGCGATGTCGTGGCCGGCGTCCACCAGGGTGCGCAGCGGGGGCACGGCGGCGTCCGGGGTGCCGAGGAAGACCAGGCGGGCCATGGACAGGACGCTAGCTGGGCCACCCGACGGCACGGCAGCCCACCCGGGCGGCCCGTCGGCGGGGACCGTTCAGACGTCGCGCTCGGTGCCGGCCGACACGAGCTTGGCCTCCATGGCCGAGGTGTCCAGGCCCATGGCCTTGTCGCGGAGGATCCGCAACGCCTGCTTGCGCATCTCGTCGTCCAGGCGTTCCACCATGAGGACACCGTCGAGGTGGTCGACCTCGTGTTGGAACATCCGGCCCATGAAGTCGTCGGCCTCGATGGTCAACTCGTTGCCGTCGAGGTCGAACCCCTTCAGCAGGACCGTCTCGGGCCGCAGGATGCCGATGCGCAGGCCCGGGATCGACAGGCAGGCCTCGTCGTACCACAGCTCGCCCGACGACTCGACGATCTCGGGGTTGACGATGGCCTGGGGGCCGTCGTCCAGCTCGTAGACGAAGAGCCGACGCTGCACGCCCACCTGGGGCGCGGCGAGACCGACGCCGACTGCCTCGTACATGGTCTCGACCATGTCGTCGACCAGCTTGACCAGGGCCCCGTCGACATCCTCGACCGGCTTGGCGACCTGGCGGAGCACGGGATCGCCGTACGTGCGGACCGCATAGGTGGACATGGCCCCATTCTACGGCACCGTCCGCCGTTGGCGACCGACGTCAGGCGTCGGTGGGGTCCACTTCCACCCGCAGTCGCCCGGGCGGTCGCCCCACGGCGGCCAGCCCGTCGGCCAGGAGGGTGTGGTCGTCGGCCCGCACCAGGTAGCCGTCGGTCCCGAGCGCCGACACCTCGAGGCCTGCGACCCGGGCCAGGCCCTCGGCGTACTCGGCCGCCGCCGCCCCCCGGAGGGCCGCCAGGGCCCCGAACGGCGGCAGGCCGAGTTGGCGGCGGACAGGGCGCTCGGCGTCGGTCAGCAGCCCGGGGTCGGCCCGGACGGCGGCGGTCAGCACCTCGTGGTCGGGGATCCTGGTCTGCACCAGCACCCGCCCGCTGGCCGAACGCGTCCCCACCACCCGCGCCGCACGGGCCAGGAGCGCCAGCGCCTCCTCCCCGGCCCCGAACCGGGGAGCCAGCAGGTGCTGGTCGAAGTCGAGGAAGACCACCAGTCCGGCGTGGTCGACCCGGTGCAGTGCGGCCTCGGTCCCCACCACCAGGGGCGCCACCTCGCCCCCGCCGTCCCGCACGACCGCGCCGGTCAGCTCGACGGCCGGGGCGCCCAGTAGGGCGGCGACCTCCTCGGTGGCCCGGGACACGCCGATGCGGAGCGACTTCAGCTTGGTGGAGTCGCACACGGCGCAGACCGCCGGGCGGGTCTCGCCGCACCGACCGCAGGCCAGGAGCCCCCCGGACTCGGCCTGGGACACGGCACCGCCGCAGCGGGTGCACCGGGCCAGCTCGCCGCAGGCCCGGCACGACAGCACCCGGACCCGACCGGTCCGGTTGAGCACGCACACCACCCGCCCGCCCGGTCGGCCGAGTTCGTCCCTGGCGGCATCGGCCATCCGCTCACTGAACAGCCCGGTGCGCGGATCGTCACCGGTACGGTCGACCACCTCCACCCGTGGCCAGCCCCGCCGCTCGGCGGCCCGGTCGGTGGTGACGAGTGTGCGGCCCTCGGTGAGCACCAGGGGCGGACAGGGGCTGACCAGCACCAGCGGCGCCCCATCGCGTCGGCACCGTTCCACGATCACGTCCACCCCCGACCACGTGGGGGACCGCTCCTCGCGGTAGGCCTCGTCGTGGGCATCGAGCACCACGGCGGCACGCACCCGCTCGACCGGTGCCCATGCGGCCGCCCGCGTGCCGACCACCACCCGTCCGCCGGCACGGGCGGCGGCCCACTCGTCGGGCAGCAGGGCCACCGGCAGTCCGGCGGCACGCAGGCGACCGGCCAGGTGCTCGGCCCGGGAACGGGCCGGCGCCACTACCAGGACGCCGTCGGGGCCCGTGCGGTGGACGAGCTCGCGGAGCAGCAGGGTGGCGTCGAGCGCGGGTGCGAGCCGGACCACCACCGGTCCGGCCGCGGACAGCGCCGTGTCCACCAGTCCGACCGACCCGCCACCCGGGGACCCGGGACGGGCCGACGCGTCCCCGCGTGCAGTGGCCGGTCGGGGCAGCGCCCGGACCACGTGGGACGGCGAGGCCGTCCCGAGGAACGAGGACGGCGGTCCGGCCCACCGCCAGGCGGCCCAGTCCGCCAGGGCGACCACCGACGGCGGTGGCCCCAGGCCACTCGACGCGGCCAGTGGGACCGGGTGCACGCCCGGGTCGGAGGTGACCTCGTCCTCCACCACCCAGGCGCCCACCCGGCGCCCGTGCAGGTCGACCCGCACCCGGCTGCCGACGGCGATCACCGGGTCCAGGGCGTCCGGCACCGTGTAGTCGAAGCGCCGATGGATGGCCGGGACGTCGGGGACGACCCGCACCACCCGGGCGGACGGCACCGGCCCGGGGTCCGACCCGCCGCGGCCGGCGGCCGGACGAGGACCGTCGCTCAGAGTCCGAGCGCCTGCTTCAGGTCGTCGGCCCGGGAGGTCTCCTCCCACGTGAAGTCCTTCTCGGGCCGGCCGAAGTGTCCGTAGGCGGCGGTCTTGCGGTAGATCGGGCGCTTCAGGTCGAGGTCGCGCACGATGGCGGCCGGGCGCAGATCGAACACCTCGTCGACGGCGGCGGCGATGGCGGCCGGGTCGACCTTCTCGGTGCCGAAGGTCTCGACGAGGACGGACACCGGGCGGGCGACGCCGATGGCGTAGGCGACCTGGACCTCGCAGCGGTTGGCGGCGCCGGCGGCCACCACGTTCTTGGCCACCCAGCGGGCCGCGTAGGCGGCGGAGCGGTCGACCTTGGAGGGGTCCTTGCCGGAGAAGGCGCCGCCGCCGTGGCGGGCCATGCCGCCGTAGGTGTCGACGATGATCTTGCGTCCGGTGAGGCCGGTGTCGGCGTGGGGGCCGCCGAGCTCGAACACGCCGGTCGGGTTGGCCAGCACCCGCAGGTTGGAGATGTCCAGCTCCGGCGGGAGCAGCGGGTTGATGACGTTGGCGCGCAGGTCCGGCAGGAGCAGCGTCTCCAGGTCGATGCCCGGGTCGTGCTGGGTGGAGATCAGGACCGTCTCGAGGGCGACCGGACGGCCGTCCTCGTAGGTGACGCTGACCTGGGTCTTGCCGTCGGGACGGAGGTACGGGAGCGTCCCGACCCGCCGCACCTGGGCCAGCCGTTGGGCCAGCCGGTGGGCCAGCCAGATGGGCAGCGGCATGAGGTCCGGGGTCTCGTCGCAGGCGTAGCCGAACATCATCCCCTGGTCACCCGCGCCCTGGGCGTTGAGCTGGTCCTCGCCCCCGGTGCCGGCCCGGACCTCGAACGCCTTGTCGACGCCCTGGCCGATGTTGGGCGACTGCTCGTCGAGCGACACGATCACGCCGCAGGTGTTGCCGTCGATCCCGTAGGCGTCGTCGTCGTAGCCGATGTCGAGGACGGTCTGGCGCACCAGCTTGGGGATGTCGACGTACGTGGTGGTGGTGATCTCCCCGGCCACGAGCACCAGTCCGGTGGTCAGCAGGGTCTCACAGGCCACCCGGCTGTCCGGGTCGTCGGTCAGCAGCGCATCGAGCACCGAGTCCGAGATCTGGTCGGCCATCTTGTCGGGATGCCCCTCGGTGACGGACTCCGAGGTGAAGGTGTATCGGCTGCTCACGGCTGGTTCCATCCTTGGTTGTCTGGTCGTCGTGCGCCCGGGCGGCGCTGACGGTCGGTGTCGCTGTCGTGCGGCGGTGCGGAGGCGGACCGCGTGCCCCGGGTGGGAGTCGCCCGATGGCGGCACCCGTGGCAGGCAGCACACGCTACCCGCGCACCGGGCGGGAACGCTACGTCGAGGGACTCCCGACCAGCGGGACGACCCGGTCCAGCACCGCGTCGGCCACGGCCCGCTTGGCGCCCAGGGGGACCGTCGTCACGGTGCCGTCGGCCCCGAACACGGTCACCTCGTTGGTGTCGTGGTCGAACCCGACCCGTGGGGCGGACACGTCGTTGGCCACCATCAGGTCGACCCCCTTGGCCACCAGCTTGGCCCGGGCCCGCTCCGGGACGTCGTCCGTCTCCGCGGCGAACCCGACCAGCACCTGGCCCGGACGCCTCCGGCGCCCGAGCTCGGCGAGGATGTCGTTGGTCGCCTCGAGGACCAGGTCGGGGATCCCGTCGGCCTTGTGCAGCTTGGTGCCGGTGGCCACCTTGGGCCGGAAGTCGGCCACGGCGGCGGCCATGACCACGACGTCGGCGTCCGCGGCCCGGTCCAGCACCGCCTCCTCCATCTGGGCCGCCGTCTCGACCTCGACGACCTCGGCACCGGCGGGGCGCGGCAGGCTGCTGGTGGTCACCAGCACGACGGTGGCCCCCCGGTCGAGCGCCGCCTGGGCCAGTGCATGACCCTGCTTGCCCGATGACCGGTTGGTGATGAACCGCACCGGGTCGATGGCCTCACGGGTCCCCCCCGCCGACACCACGACCCGCAGGCCGGCCAGGTCGTGCGGCCGTCCGGTGCTCCCGGCGGCGGCGAGGTGCTCGAGGACGGCGGCCACGATGGTGTCGGGCTCGGCCATGCGTCCCGATCCGACGTCACCACCGGCCAGTCGGCCGTCCTCGGGCGGGACCACGGCGACGCCCCGGCCGACCAGGGTGGCCAGATTGGCCTGCACCGACGGGTGCTCCCACATCTCGGTGTGCATGGCCGGGCAGACCACGACCGGGGCGGCCGTCGCCAGCAGGGTGGTGGTCAACAGGTCGTCGGCCAGGCCGGCGGCGTAGCGGGCCAGCAGGTCGGCCGTGGCCGGCGCCACCACGACCAGGTCGGCCAACTGGCCGAGCCGCGTGTGCGGGATCGGGGAGACCTCGTCCCACACGCTGGTCTGCGTCGGCTCGGAGCCGAGGGCGTCGAAGGTGGCCCGCCCCACGAACCTCGTCGCCCGCTCGGTCAGCACCGGGGCCACGTGCACCCCGGCGTCCACCAGTCGGCGGCACACCTCGACGGCCCTGTAGGCGGCGATGCCGGCCGACACCCCGAGGACCACGAACGGCTGCGCGTCGTGCGGCCCGTGCCCACGCCCGCCGGTCAGCTCTGCCACGGCACTCCCCCCGTACGCACTCCCCCGGCGCGTGGGCCGGGGCGGCGTGTCACTCGGCGGACCCGTCCTTGTCGGCGGCGACCGCCTCGGCGACGGCCTCCTCGACGGCGAGCTCGACCGCGCCCTCGATCAGCGCCAGCGCGGCGGCCTCGGCCGCCTCGGCCGCGGCGATCTCCTCGGGGTCGGGACGCGAGTAGGTGGCCTTGCCCTCGGCGACCTCCTCGAAGGCGATCGACAGGGGCTTGCCCGAGGCGGACGCCACCTGGGGCGGCACGACGACACCGATGCCCTCGCCCAGGGAGTTGTAGTAGCTGTTGACCTGGCGGGCCCGGCGTGAGGCCAGCGCCACCAGGGTGAACTTCGAGTCCACCTTGTCGAGCAGCTTCTCGATGGGCGGGTCCATCAGGGTGGTCGGGTTCTGGGCCATCACGATCCTTCGGGCATGTCGGGGAGTGGGTGCCGGCGACCTGCGCCGGGCCGTGCGCCGGTTCGGGACCCTATCGGGTGTCCGAGCGGTGAAGATCCAGTATAGAGGCCACGTCGGCGGTCGCCTGACCAACCGTGTCGTTCACGACGACCGCATCGGCGATGGCCCGGCCCTCACGCTCCTCCGCCCGGCCCTCGGCCAGCCGTCGGGCGATGTGTTCGTCATCGTCGCCCCGGGCCCGGAGGCGCTGCTCCTGGACCTCGGGGGAGGGCGGCAGCAGCAGGACCAGGGTGGCGTCGGGCCGGAGCCGGCGGACCTGACGGGCCCCCTGCAGGTCGATCTCGAGCAGGAGGTCGCACCCGGGGCCCGGATCGCCCACCGGGGTGCCGTAGAGGTTGCCCAGGAATTCGGCCCACTCGAAGAACCCGTCGTCCGCCACCCGGGCCTCGAAGGTGTGACGGTCGACGAAGACGTAGGCGCCCTCGGGCTCACCGGGACGTCGGGGCCTCGTCGTCCAGGAGCGGCTCAGCCGCAACCGCGGGTCTGCGTCGACCAGGCGTGCGGCGATGGTGCCCTTGCCGGCCCCGCCGGGGCCGAACAGGACGAAGATCCGTGAGTCGTCGCCGGCGGGAGGGGCACCGCCGGCGCCCGCACTGGCTGCGGTCAGCGGGCGGTCTCGCGCAACAGGGCCTCGCGCTGGTTCGAGCCCAGTCCCTGCAGACGACGGCTCTCGGAGATCCCCACCGTCTCCATGAGCCGGCGGGCCTTCACCTTGCCGAGACCGGGGAGCGACTCGAGGACCGACAGCACCTTCATCTTGCCGACGGTCTCGTTGCCGTCGGCCATGGTGAGGAGCTCCGTCAGGTCGATCGAGCCGAGCTTCAGCTTCTCCTTGACCTCGGCCCGCTCGCGGCGGACCTTGGCGGCCTTGGCCAGTGCGGCCTGGCGCTGTTCGGGCGTGAGTGCAGGCGGTTGCGGCATGGCGGGAACGATAGCGCCTCGACGGCGGTCGGTCATCCGCCACGCCGCCGGCCGTGCCGCGGCACGCCGTCGCGGGCGCTCCGACCCGGCCCGCACCGCGTCCGACACCGCATGGCCGATACTGGGTGGGTGCCGGTCATCGACCTCAACGCGGACCTGGCCGAGGGCGACATCCTGGGTGCGGTGGACCTCGCCCTGCTCGAGCTGGTGACGAGCGCCAGCCTGGCCTGCGGCTTCCACGCCGGGAACCGCACGGTGATGCGTGAGGCCGCCGCCGCCTGCGTGCGCCACGGCGTCGTCATCGGGGCCCACGTCTCCTATCGGGACCGGGAAGGCTTCGGGCGTCGGTCCCTCGGGGTGGCACCCGACCGGCTGGCTGGCGACCTGGTGGCCCAGTGGGAGGCGCTGGCCGAGGAAGCGGCGGCGGTCGGGGCGACCGTGGCCTACGTCAAGGCGCACGGTGCCCTCTACAACACCATGGCCGTCGACGACGACGTGGCCGGCGTGATCGTCGCCGCCCTGGCACCCCACTGCACCGTGCTGGTGGCCCCGCCCGGCAGTGCCGTGGAGACCCCGGCCCGTGCCGCCGGCATGCGGGTGGTGACCGAAGGGTTCGTCGACCGCCACTACGGCACAGACGGCCGACTGGTGCCGAGGGACCGGCCCGATGCCCTGGTGGACGACGACGGCACCGCCGGCGCGCGAGCGCGGTCCCTGACCGTGTCCGGCGGGGTGACCGCGGTCGACGGGACGTGGCTGCCCCTGGAGGTGGAGACGCTCTGCCTGCACGGCGACCATCCCGGTGCCCTCCGGCGGGCCCGTGCGGTGCGGCACGCGCTCGGATCGGCCGGGGTGACGGTCGGACCCTTCGTGGATGGACGGGGATGAGCCGGTGAGGAGGTGACCGTGTCCGCCGCCGTGCCCTTCGGCGACCGAGCGCTCCTGGTGCGGACGGCCGACGTCGCCTCGGCCCACGCCCTCGCCGCCCGGGTGACCGACGACCGGGACGCCGGTCGGGCGCCACAGCCCGTCGTCGAGGTGGTGGTCGGCTTCGCCGCCGTGCTGGTCGTCTTCGATCCGGGCCCGACCGCCGAGGACGGCGAGCGGTGCGCGGCGTGGCTCGACGAACTGGCCGGGGCGGCGGGCAGCGGGGTGGTGGCGTTCCCACCGGCGACCCACCGGCTCCCGGTGGTCTTCGACGGTGCCGACCTGGAGGAGGCGGCCGACCTGGCGGGCGTGGACCCCGCCCGGCTGGTGGACCTGCTGGTCGGTGCCGACCTGGAGGTCGCCTTCGTCGGGTTCGCCCCCGGATTCCCGTACCTCACCGGGCTCCCGGCCGAGCTGGCCGCACTCCCCCGCCGTCCCACACCTCGCACGACGGTCCCGCCCGGGTCGGTCGCCGTGGCCGGTGGCTTCGCCTCGGTGTACCCACGCGCCACCCCGGGCGGATGGCACCTCCTCGGCCGGACGACGGTCGCGCTGTTCGACCCGGTGCGGCCGCCCCATTCGCGTGTCGCCCCCGGCGACCGGGTCCGCTTCACGGTGGCCGACCCGGGCGCCGACGACCGCGCTGGGGCGCACCCGCCGGTGGTGCTCCGGCCACTGCTCGCCGCCGCGACCGGTCCGTACCTCGAGGTGCTCGACCCGGGGCTGCTCAGCACCGTCCAGGATGCGGGGCGTGACGACGCCGCCCGGCTCGGGGTGCCACGGGCCGGCGCCGCCGACCCGGAGGCCCTCGCCGTCGTCAACCTGCTCCTCGGGAATCCGGCCGACGCGCCCGCCATCGAGTGCACCGCCGCCGGCCCCACCGTGCGTGTGGTGGGGAACGGCCACGTGGCCGTGGTCGGGGACGGGACCGGCGCGGTGGACGTGCACGTCGACGGCAGGACCGTGCCCGACGGCACCGTGATCCCCGTCGACGACGGCCAGGTGGTCGCCGTCGGCCCGGTGCGCCGCGGGTTGCGGGCCTATCTCGGGGTGGCCGGCGGACTGCGGACCCCGGTGCTGTTCGGTTCGCACTCCTCGGACCTCCTGGCCGGGCTCGGACCGGGCCGGTTGCGGACCGGTGACCGGCTCGCCCGCGGCCTCCCCGGACGGGTGCGGGGACGCCTCCATCCGTCGGCGTCACCCACCGGCGTCGACGATCGGACCGGCGCCGCCCGACTGCGCGTGCTCGCCGGACCGCATGCCCGGGCGGGCAACGGACCAGGGGTCGCCCGCTTCGAGGAGCTGGTGGCGACGCCCTGGCGGGTGGCCGGCGACGTCGACCGGATCGGCGTCCGCCTGCACCCGGCGGGAGGGGCGGTGTCGCCGGGGCCGCCTCCCGGGGACTCCACGCCGATGGTGACGGGAGCCGTCCAGCTCCCACCCGACGGTCGGCCGATCGTCCTGTCGGTGGACCACGCCACCGTCGGGGGCTACCCGGTCGTCGCCTGCGTGATCAGCGCCGACCTGCCCCGACTGGGCCAACTCCGCCCCGGAGACGCCGTGACACTCGTCGCGGTGGACGACGCCGTCGCCGCCCGGGCCCGTGCCGCCGCCCTGGCCGCGCCGGCCACCCGGGTGTCCGGCTGGTTCCCCACCGCGGCCGGTACCTGACGCGCCACCGGCCCGGTGGGCCGTGACCCGGGGCGGGGCGTGGCACCATGGGGCCGACGAGATCGGGGGCACCACGTCCCCGGACGGAAGGAGCGGGCAGTGAGCGACACCGGGCAGGACGACGGGGACGGCCCCTTCCAGTCACGGACCGACGGCCAGCTCCACTTCGAGCCGGGCACCGCCGCCAACACGTTCCCGGTCACCGCGCCCGAGGACCCCACCCCGCTCAGCGAGGACGAGCCCGAGGGGACCGTGCCGGCCAGCCCTCTGTGGGCCATGAAGGAGCGGGCCCACGGCGGCATCCACCTCTTCGGCCACCCGGCCCGGATCCGGGCGGGGGTGGGCCATGGTGATGCCGCCATCTATGCCATCGATGACGGCCCGCACCACGTCATGCTCGGACGCCGCGTCGGGGCGACCACCGACGGGTGCGTGTACAGCCTGGTGGTCCGGGTCGACCTGGCCACCTGGCAGGCACTCGAATCCGGGGCGCTCGAGGGGCGCGAGGCCTTCCTGCGGGCGCACGAGGCCGGCCTCAGCGGCACGGTCGAGACCGACGGCGTCTCCAACGTCTTCGACGTCGACTGGTACGACCGGCCCGAGGACATCCCCGCCGAGTACCTCCCCCCGTCGCCCGCCATCACCTTCGCGGAAGACCTGCCCACCGCCGACCGGTAGCTGGTCCCGACGGCCGTCTCCATGGTCATCTCCGGACACTGACGTCGTCGGCGGTGCCGAGGCCGGTCGTCGGGCGTCGGTCGACCGAGCTGATCTCGTGGCGAGACGCGGGTCTGGCCCCCTGCACCGGCCCTCGGACCGAGACGAGTGGTCGACGTTCCCGAGTCGCCGGCTGAGCCCTGGGATCCCCGACCACTGTTCCACTCGACGGAGATCACCACGTCACCGTCGCGAACGCGCGAGGTCAGGCGGCGACAGCCATGCCCGAGGTCCGGGAGCGCGAGGCGAGACGGACCTTGCGGGCCACCGACGGGGCGATCTCCATGATCGAGCGGAATTCCACGACCGAACACACCAACACATCGAGATCCGTCGTGGCCGTGACCGTGGCCGTCCGGCGAGTCCCGTTGAGCAGCGCCATCTCGCCCAGGAAATCACCAGCCCCCAGGTCGGCCACCTGGGCGAACCCGCCGTTCGATTCGCGGGTCACCCGGGCCGACCCGCGGCAGATCACGATGAACTCCCTGGCCAGGGTGCCCTCTCGGATCAGCGCGTGGTCCCGCGAGATACGGAGGCCGGTGGAGAGCGCACCGATCTGCTGCAACTCGGCCTTCGTGCAGTCGGCGAACAGTTCCATGCCGCCGAGATCCAGTGTGACTGCCGATGCAAGCATCCCCGGCTCCTTTGCTAGCGGATGAGAGTCATCTGCTAACCAAAGT
>Ga0075520_1000468_pt1 | contig 17626 bp, 15 predicted proteins | sample NGEPerB_FD_75100 | JGI IMG/M metagenome (GOLD analysis project Ga0075520, IMG submission 75100) | Arctic peat soil microbial communities from the Barrow Environmental Observatory site, Barrow, Alaska, USA - NGEE PermafrostAB12-B | ecosystem: Environmental > Terrestrial > Soil > Wetlands > Peat ... | reverse complement strand
TTTATAACTATAATTTAGATTCCTACTCAGGAAGGTTGAGAAGCTTTTACGGAAACTATTTCGACCCCTACTGGAGAGATCCTTTTTATTCGGGCTGGGGCTTCTCTTCAATGAACATGGGTTTCGGATCACCCTACTACAGTTCTTATTATTACGATCCTTTCTATTCTGATTACGGATATTACGGTGGTATGTATGGTGGCATGTATGGTGGCTATTACGGAGGTTATTACGGTTTTAATCCCTTCTACTCGAACTATTATTCACCATATTATTATGGCAACACTTCCGAAATGAATTCTGTCCCTTATGGCAGGCGGGAAATCCAAAGCAATTATTCATCATCATCAAATAAAGCACTGAATCCGGCTACCGCTTCCTCCCGCAGATCAGGTTATCTGTCTGACGGTTCAAGATCATATTCAGCCGCAACCAGATCATCTGTCGGTACATCTTCAGCTTCGCGGAGATCATCAGTAACAGGCGTTTCACAGTCAGGCAGAAGGACAGCTACAGTCGATTCAAGGTCATCTGCTCCCACATCGAGAAACCCGGCAGCATCAAGGCCTGAGTACAACAGCACCAACAGGACCTACACTCCCAGCTACAGCAACCCGCGGATGAGCACAAGGCCGACTTATAATAACAGCAGGGTCAATACTGAAAACAATTCAGGCAGGTCATATTCAAACACCGGATCATACCGGAGCGCTCCATTGAGGAGCAGCTCTTCAGTATCCACCGGACAGACACGATCTGTCTCATCAAATAACCAGGGATCTTATTCGTTGCCATCTAGAAGATCTGTTGAGTCAGGCTCAGGATACTCGTCAGGATCGAATAGCTCAGGAAGATCCTCTTCTTATAGCAGCGGATCTGAGTCTCGCAGCAGCAGCTATTCCTCCGGTTCAGGCAGCAGCTCTTCATCAGGTTCCTCAGGCAGCAGCTCTTCAGGATCATCAAGATCTTCCGGCGGAGGTTCATCCGGAGGCCGCAGGTAAGGAATCATAATTAAAAACTGTAATAATAGTTCATTCTGTGTGTGGAGTGTGGAATGCTTTTAATTAAAAATTTTAAAAATGAAAAAATTAAGCTTGATAATTATCCTCGTACTTTCCATTGGATCAATAAGCTTTGCGCAGAATACCGATGATGCATTGAGATATTCAAGGCTCTTTTATACCGGGACTGCAAGGTTTATGTCAATGGGCGGCGCTTTCACGGCCCTTGGGGGCGATATTTCCTCTTTAAGCCAGAACCCTGCAGGGTTAGGTGTCTTCCGTTCATCTGAAATAACTTTAACACCTCAGCTCGAATATTTTAAATCAAATTCATTGTTCAACAGCACCAGCTCAAATGATTTTCTTTATAATTTCAACCTGGGGCAGGGCGGAATTGTGGCTAACCTTATTAAAAATGAATCGGAAAGCGGACTAATCACCCTCAATTTTGGGTACTCCTTCAACAGGACAAGCAATCTTACCCAGACTATTGTGATTAATGGAATAAGCAGCAGCAGTTCACTTGCCGATTACTGGGTTGATGAAGCTAAGGATAAAACCAAGGATCAACTCTCCATACTGGATAATAATGTTCTGGATGCGTATCTTGCCTGGAGTACATATTTAATTGATTCACTGTCGGGATCTAATGATAGATATGGCACCGTTTATTCAAATTATGGAGATAACCTTCCTTCTGTTTACGGCCAGAATATGAAACGTGTCGTTACAAACACCGGCTTTACGGGAGAACATGCAATTTCAATAGGCGGCAATTATTCAAATAAGCTATTTTTCGGAGCTACCCTTGGAATAACTACTCTATCCTATGAAAGAAAATATGAGCATAGTGAATCAACAAATGTTTCACTCCCTTCACAGTTCACTGATTTTGATTATACTTTATATTATAAGGATAATGGAACAGGTTTCAACCTTAAGCTTGGTGCAATCTACAAGCCGATTGAAATCCTCAGAATAGGGTTTGCATTTCATTCACCCACCATTTACCATATGAACAGATATGTATATGATAATATCTCCACTAATTTCAGCGATGGAGGACCTTATACAGCATCAAATGATGCATCAAGGTTTTCCTACGGATTTACCACTCCATTCAGGGTCATGCTGGGCGGTGCGCTGCAGGTTAAAAAAATAGCGCTTCTCAGCATTGATTATGAGTTTGTTGATTACAGTTCTGCAAAATATTTTGAAACAGGTGACGGATTTGATTATACGGATAAAAATCAGGATATTAAGCAATCGCTTGGTGCATCAAATAACATCCGTCTTGGAGCAGAGGTAAGGCTGAACAATATTTATCTGCGTGGAGGCTATGGATATTACGGCAAGGCATGGAGATCTAATCAGGACAATGCAAATCAGACATACAATTCGATTTCATGCGGATTAGGTTTCAGGGAAAAGAACATTTTTGCCGATTTTGGCTTTTCAACGACAATAAATAAAGACAAATATGTCTTGTACACTTCGAGTGAAGGATCACCAATGTCGGATGTGAATATGACCCGAGATCTTTTTACAGTTACATTCGGCTATAAGTTTGGGTATTGATATTTTGATCAGAGGTCGCATTTTTGATTATTTAACAATTCCGTTAAAGGGCTGCCGTTCACGGCAGCCTTTTTCATTTAAAGATATTCAGCAGCATCCGGCCCCGTATTGAAGATCAGGTCGGCAATGCTCAACCCTGAAACAAATCCTTCCTTAGTGGTAAAAACCTGGATATACTTTTTCGAGGGATAGGATGAACTCTTTTTAGGGTTGATAGCATACCTGAAATCGCCGGTATTGTCTTTAACCTTTATAAATTCTGACGTATAGGAGATTTTTTTATTGAGATCCATCATTTTCATTACCGCTTCAATCAATTCCATATTGAGATCCAGAAGAAATTCATGATCTGACAGGATAATTTTTTCTATGACCTCGAAATAGAAGATGAAGTATGGTGAAGCGCAGTATGCCGATGTAAGTGCCCTGAGATGAACCTGCTGCCATCTTTTTGAATAATCAATACGGATATCCCTGATATGAGTCTTATGAAAACTTCCGAGGTAGACAGGTACTGTAAGATACTGAGGTTTGTCAGATGACAGAATATAACAGCGGTTCCTGTATGACTGTTTCAGGTAGTTTTCTTCCCGTTCAATTAAAACTTCATCTGCTTCTTTTATGCGGGCAAAGTACTCTATTGGTGGAAGATATGCAGTAGATAGAACTATTTTACGGTTCATATCAGTTCGGTCACTTCATCTTGTTGATCATGCTGGCAGAGAAACCGGCGCCAAAGCCGTTGTCAATATTTACCACGGTAACTCCTGATGAGCAGCTGGTAAGCATAGCGAGAAGTGCTGAGATACCTCCAAAATTGGCACCATATCCAACACTTGTAGGAACAGCAATTACCGGTTTGTCAACAAGCCCGCCAACCACGCTTGCCAGCGCGCCTTCCATTCCGGCAATGACAACTATAACCCTGCATTTTCTGATTTCCGGTAGTTTGTCGACCAACCTGTGGATTCCGGCAACACCCGCATCATAAATCCTTACCACATTGTTGCCAAGCAGCTCAGCAGTTATAGCGGCCTCTTCGGCAACCGGAATATCTGAAGTGCCTGCAGTTATGATGGCAATTTTTGAATCGGGTTTTTCAGGAGCTTTTCTTGATAATGAGATTATTCGAGCTTCAGGAAAATATATGGCCTCCGGTGCTATCTTTTTTACTGCTTCAAACATTTCAGGAGTAGCACGTGTACCCATCACGTTATTTTCCTTTTCGGCCATTGCCCTGAATATTCCGGCAACCTGTTCAATGGTCTTGCCGGCACAATATATAATCTCCGGATAGCCTGTCCTGATCTCCCTGTGATGATCAATCCTGGCATAACCAAGGTCAGTATATGGAAAAGTTTTCAGAACCTCGAGCGCATCATCAACGCTCTTTGATCCGTTCTTGATATCATTCAGCAGATTTTTTATCTCTTCACCAGTCATCTTTTTTTTATTCCATGATCCATGCTTCCCGATTTGTAACCCTCAAGGTCCAAAGATATATATCTGAATCCTATTTCTTTAAGATTATTTACAATAAGTTCCCTCTCAGGATCTTTAATGATCTTTTCCAGATACCCTGGCATGCACTCGATTCTTGCAATATCATTATGGACCCTTACCCTTGTCCCCGGGTAACCCTTCTCAAGCAGGTATCCCTCTGCATTTTCAATCATCCTTAGCATTCCTTCACTCACCTCAGTGTCGTAAGGGATCCTGGTAAGAAGGCAAGCCATCGAAGGCTTATCCCATATTTCCAGATCCTCCTTCAGCAGGAACTCCCTGATCTCATTTTTAGTAATACCTGCCTCCGCGAGAGGGCTTCTTACCGACAGCTCTTTCAGAGCTTTAAGTCCGGGACGTAACGTAAGGGTATCATCTGCATTCGTGCCGTCGATAATATACCTGTATCCATTTTCTAAAGCAAATTCAGATATCCTGGTAAAAAGAATCTTTTTGCAGAGGTAACACCTTTCAACCGGATTGTGCCTGATGATTTCCGGGAAAGGAAGGTCCAGAATTTTATGATTCAGACCATGTGCTTTTGTGAATTCAATAGCCTCATTTATCTCCCGGGTGGGTATATATGGAGTTCTTAAAGTTACTGCAGCCATTTTCAGGTTGGTTATCGAGCCTGCCCTGTAGACCAGGAAAGAACTGTCAACACCTCCGGAGAAGGCAATAACAAATGATTTGAGGTCTTTCAGAATTGAATTGAGCTTATTTGACTTTTCCTCTGTCATATAATCCTATTGTTATGATCTTTTATAACAATCGAACCAATGATATTGTTGTAAACTTCCTTCAGGGGGATGCCCTTTTCCAATGCAATTTTTCTGCAATCCTCAAATTCGGGTTTGCATGAGACCTCTTTTTCATTATAAAAGGAGCGTTTAACCGTAACATCGCCATAAGCGGTCTTTATAACCTCGAACTTCCTCGAAAGAGTATCCTTTCTGAAGGGAAATGTTCTGATTCCCACTGAGGTTGATTCCGTAAAGATTATCTCCTTTACGATCCCTCCGAGTCCGGGCTCGCAGATCACATTCAGGATATTTCCCGGTCTCCCTTTTTTCATTATTATTCCTGATATATAAACATCTGATGCCCCGGCCAGGAATAGTTTCTCGGAGATATACTCGAAAAATTCAGGATTCATATCATCGATATTGCATTCAAGCAGAAGAGCATCGTGCCCGGAGACTGGCTCATCAGACTCACCAAGGAATATGCGCAGGAGGTTCGGAACGGCAGGATTCTCTTTATGTCCCACTCCATATCCTGTCTTGTCAATCCTTATAGGAGTGCCAGGATTAAAATGTGTTCCAAGGGCTGCAATAATTGCCGCTCCAGTCGGGGTCGTTGCTTCAAAATTAACACCTCCTGTTTTCGATGGGATACCTTTAATTATTTCGACAGTTGCCGGAGCAGGTACAGGCAGGGTGCCATGATCGCAGTTCACGAACCCGCTTCCAAGCTCGAGCGTCGAGACAAAAACTGCATCGGGGTTTAATGAATTGAAGCAGATGGCGGCTCCGACAATGTCGATTATGGAATCTATTGCACCAACTTCATGAAAATGAACTTCATTAACCGGGATACCATGAACAGATGCCTCTGCAATAGCCACTTTCATGAATATCTTCAAGCTTATTTCTTTTGTCTTTTTATCGAGTGATGATTCATTGATTATTTTTTCGATATCAGAAAGGTGCCTGTGCGTATGCTCATGGTGAGTCTGCTTTACAGTCACTTTCGTTCCGCCGATACCATGCCGCTGATCCTTTTCAGCATTAAGCTCCCATCCCTTCAGATTCAGTTTCCTGAGTTCACTAATAAGAAATTCCTTGTCAACTCCCAGATCAATCATTGCACCCAGGTTCATGTCACCGCTTATGCCGGAAAAACAATCATAAAAGAGGATTTTCATCTCATTTTAACATTTAATACAACATCACACTCAGAACGCCCGCTGGCCTTCTATTATTAAAAATAGTTAAATAGAATACTGGTCGCTAATATACTACATACAATTCATAACAGAATAATAAAAAAAAATTGTATTTTCGGCACTTACCTGACTATTTTTAAACTTCGGGTAATCTGAAATTATGAAAAGAAGAGACTTTCTTAAAACTTCGGCTGGGGCTGGACTTGCTGCAGGCGCAGCACTCAGCCAGGGCGGTTACGGGAAATTATGGAGTTCTTCGCGTCCCCTGCCAAAATATGACATGATAGCAATTATGGGTGGCGAACCCGACGCAATGTTTGATCTTGGTATCCAGGAGCTTGGCGGAATGGGAGCTTTCGTCCAAAAAGGTCAGAAAGTTCTGATTAAGCCAAATATTGGATGGGATGTTACCCCGGAGCTGGCTGCAAATACAAATCCGCTCCTTGTAAAGAGAATAATAGAGCATTGCTTCAAAGCAGGTGCAAAAGAGGTTTATGTTTTCGATCATACCTGCGATAACTGGGTGAATTGCTATAAAACTTCAGGTATTGAAAAAGCTGCCAAAAGCGCCGGAGCAAAAATTGTTCCTGGCAACTCGGAAAGCTACTACCATGAGATAGCAATACCGGGAGGAGTGAAGCTACAGAGCGCCAAGGTACATGAACTTCTGCTCGAAACAGATGTCTTCATCAATGTCCCTGTCCTCAAGGATCATGATTCGACAAGAATGACTTGTTGCCTAAAGAATATGATGGGAGTTGTCTGGGACAGGCAGTACTGGCATGCAAACAACCTGAACCAGTGCATAGCTGATTATGCATTATTTGAGAAAAAACCTTCGCTTAACGTGGTTGATTGCTACAACGTAATGGTTAAGCACGGCCCGCAGGGAGTATCAAAGGAGGATGTGGTTCAGATGAAATCGCAGATTATTGCTTCCGACTGGGTTGCTGCAGATGCCGCAGCGGCAAAAATGCTTGGAGTCCAGACCGAAAGAATAGAATATATTTCAATTGCGCATAAAATGGGTCTGGGAAATATGAAGCTTGATACATTGAACATCAAACGAATTAAAATGTAATTTTTGATGAGGTCACCTTTACTGAGAAAATTCCGTATTCTTTTTGCTTCTGTTGTTTTTATAGGATTTTTCATCGTTTTTGCTGATTTCAAAAGCATTATCCCTGTAAAGTACCTCAATATTCTTCTTTATCTTCAGTTTGTTCCATCGGCGCTGAAATACTTCGATCTGAAATCGATGGTGTCGGTAGGTTTTATTGCAGTTATTTTACTGACCCTTCTTACCGGACGGTCGTACTGTTCGTTTTTATGCCCGCTTGGAATAGGACAGGACCTCTTAAGCAGGATTGGAGGACGTATTCGCAGGAAGTTCAGAAGATACGGTTTTAAAAAACCTCATACTGTCATAAGATACATGCTTCTAGCAGCAACCCTTATCGTAACAATGATATGGGGATTTTATCTTCTAACGCTCCTTGATCCTTATAGCATATTCGGAAGATTTATGACCTATTTCGGAAAGCCGGTTGTGATAGTAATTAATAATCTCATTGCAGGGATCCTTCATAAATTCGATGTTTATTCTCTTGATCATATAACAATCACGGGGTTTAAGCTGCTTGCATATAGTGTACCTGCAGCCTTCTTCCTTCTCATTGGATCACAATCTCTTGCAAAGGGAAGACTCTATTGCAATATGATTTGCCCGGTCGGGACTCTGCTGGGGCTTATTTCAAAGATCTCTGTTCTGAGGATTAAATTCGATGAAAGCAAATGTACCAGGTGCGGGAGATGCTCCCTTGGCTGCAAATCGTCCTGCATTGATTTTCTACAGCCCAATATCGATGTCAGCAGGTGCGTCGATTGTTTCAATTGTATAAATGCCTGCCCCGAAAAAGCCCTCTCATACGGTTTCGTAAAGATTAAGAGGAAGAGCGAAGTTCCGAAGCCGCCTGCCGATCCTGATAAAAGAAAATTTATTGCAGGTACATTATTGCTTCTTTTAGGTTTGCCGCAACTGTTACGTGGCCAGAATAAGGAAGCTCCCAGACCTAAGAAAGAATCGACAGTTAAGGAAAACAAGACATCCCCGGTTTGCCCTCCCGGCGCCGGGTCTATTTCAGATTTCAATAAAGAGTGTACGGCATGCTCACTATGCATTTCAACGTGCCCGAACAAAGTATTACAACCTGCATGGCTTGAATATGGTGTTGCCGGAATGATGCAGCCTGTCATGAATTACCATAAAGGCTTCTGCGCTTATAATTGCACGAAATGCACAGATATTTGTCCTACTTTTGCTCTTCGTCCGCTGGCTCTCGAGGCAAAAAAGCTTACGCAGCTTGGGAAGGTAAATTTTGTAAAGGACAATTGCATAGTAAAAACGGAAAAAACAGTGTGTGGCGCCTGCTCTGAAGCTTGTCCGACCAAAGCTGTTTACATGATCCCCTACGAAGGAAACCTCCTGATACCGGAAACAAATACTGAAATCTGCATAGGTTGCGGTCACTGCGAATTTGCATGCCCTGTTGCCCCGTTTAAGGCTATTTATGTCGATGGAAATCCAGTTCACCTGGCAGCGAAAAAACCGGTGAATTTGCAGTCCGATAAGCCTGCTCCGTCAGAGTTCCCTTTCTAATTACCTGCTTCTGGCTAACCTTCGGTTATCATTAAAACATGATATTTATTTGGTTTGAGTCGTGATAATCAGCTAAATTTGTCATATATTCATTTATTTATTAAAACCTAATGAAACCATCACATATTGAGCACATTGGAATAGCTGTAAGCAACCTGGCTGCTGCAATTAATTTATATGAAAGCCTATTCGGGCTTAAGTGCTATAATATTGAAGAAGTACCGGATCAAAAGGTAAAAACTGCGTTCTTTAAAGTTGGTGATACCAAGATCGAACTGCTGGAATCGACAGACCCGGAAAGCTCCATTGGTAAGTTTATTGCAACCAGGGGCGAAGGAATTCACCATATAGCCTTTGCAGTAGATGATATCGAAAAGCAGCTTAAGCACGCTGAGGATACCGGTGTAAGGCTGATTGACGCCAGGCCCAGAAAAGGAGCCGAAGGACTGGATATCGCGTTTCTGCATCCAAGATCAACTTCGGGAGTTCTTATTGAAATATGCGAAGATAAAAACAAGTAAGTTCTGACCACTATGAGAAGCAAGATTGCAACCACCGGGAATGCCGGCCCAAAGATAAGATCCGATTGTGAGATTACAATGGAACTGACTGCCAGGGGAGGAATAAGGATTGATCTCTCATCGAAGGTTAAAGCTCTCTATGGGGATTCAATAATTGATCTTTGTAAGGCAATACTGAAGTTTTTTAATATCAAAGATGCTTCCCTTAAGGTAAATGATTCAGGCGCTTTGCCCTTTGTGATCGCTGCCCGGCTTGAAGCAGCAATAAGGAGGCTGGGGCGATCCGATCTTGAATATCTGCCGGAGATGATGAAGGAAAATATGTACCCGACAACTCCGGAAACAAGAAGGTTCTCGCGCCTTTATATTCCTGGTAATACTCCTGGCATGATGATCAATGCAGGCCTGCACTCGGCTGATGGCATAATCCTCGACCTGGAGGATTCGGTTGCACCTGATAAAAAGGATGAAGCCCGCTTCCTGGTGAGAAATGCTCTCAGGCAGATTGGATTCAATGGTGCTGAACGGATGGTCAGGATCAACCAGGGCGATCAGGGATTAACAGATCTTGATTATGTTATTCCTCACAATGTAAACCTGATACTTCTGCCTAAATGCGAGAATGCAGAGCAGGTAATGAACGTAGAGTCGAAGATCAGCAAAATCTGTGCAAAGCATAAGATCACCAGACCCGTTTATATAATGCCAATAATTGAAAGCGCCATTGGCGTGGAGAATTCATATGTAATCTCTAAATCCTCAGAAAAAGTTGTCGCGCTGGCAATAGGACTGGAAGATTATACAGCTGATCTTGGCGTGCCAAGAACTGCTGAGGGGGACGAATCATTTTATGCGAGAACAAGGATTATTGTAGCCGCAAAGGCAGCAGGAATTCAGCCTATCGATTCAGTGTTCTCCGATGTGGCCGATATGGATGCCCTCAGACAGAATGTTCTGAAATCAAAAGCTTTGGGTTTTGAGGGAATGGGCTGCATTCATCCGAGACAAGTTCCGGTAATCAATGATGGATTTGCTCCTGATGAAAGCGAAATCGAGAAATCAAAAATGATAGTTTCTGCTTTTGAAGATGCCAGGAAAAAGGGGCTTGGTGTAGTGGCGCTGGGATCGAAAATGATCGATCCTCCTGTTGTTGCACGGGCACTGAAGACAATTGAGCTTGCTATAAGCCTTGGCAGGTTATCGGGAAAAAGGAGGGATGAGATGCAAGTAATAGATAATTAATAAGTTATCGTTAAGATATATGGCAGTCAGAACAGTTATAAATGCTGCAGGCAGGATTGTACCTGTTGAAATAAACGGACAAAAGGCGGTACCATTCAAAGGAGTGGGAAAGTACCGGCCTCAGGGAGGGAAGTGCTCTCCTCCAATACCGACATGCATTGATTACCCCGCCGACGGGAACAAAGTCGTTAAATCACTTGAGGAAGCTTTGAGAAAATGCGGCCTCAGAGATGGTATGACAATCTCGACCCATCATCACCTCCGTGATGGAGACCTGATAAGTAACAAAGTCTTTGAACTGGCATCTGAAATGGGAATGAAGGATCTTGTCTGGTTTCCTTCCGCCTCATTTCCATGCAACGATCCTGTTATAAGATACCTCGAAGATGGTACTATTAACAGGATTGATGGAAGCATGAATGGTCCGCTTGGCAGGTTCGTATCGGAAGGGAGAATGAAGGGCACTGCTGTTCTAAGGTCACACGGCGGACGAGTTCAGGCCATTCAGGACGGAGAAGTAAAAATTGATATTGCCGTACTTGCAGCACCTTCGTGCGATATTTTTGGTAACGCAAAAGGTACCGGAGGCAATTCATCCTGCGGTGTGATCGGATACGCAAAAGCAGACAGTATGTACGCTTCGAAGGTAATAGTCGTAACGGATAACCTTGTAGATTTTCCATGTTACCCTATGGAAATTGAAGGCAACTATGTCGATTACGTAGTTGTTGTGGATAAAATTGGAATTCCCGAAAAGATTGTCTCAGGTACTACCCAGGTCACTAAAAGTCCCGACAGACTTCTGATTGCTGAACTTACAGCTTCTTTTCTAGTGAAATCAGGCATTCTGAAGGATGGCGTAACAATGCAGGCCGGAGCCGGTGGCACTTCCCTTGCCATTGCAGTATTTGTTGACGAGATACTGAAGAAGAAGGGATGGAAATCAAAATTCGGTTTCGGCGGAAGCACTAAATATATGGTTAAAATGCTGGAAGAGGGGAGGATGGGATATATTCTCGATGCCCAGGCATTTGATCTCGATGCTGTAAGATCAGTCGGGAATAACCCTAACCATATTCCATACCCCGTATTTAATGCTTATAATTTTCATTCAAAAGGAAACCTGACAAGCATGATGGATATTATGATACTGGGCGCAACCGAAATTGACCTTAACTTCAACGGGAATGTTGTAACTCATTCAGACGGATATCTGCTTCACGGTATTGGAGGATGGCAGAATTGCCTTCATGCCAGGAATGTCATTCTGCCTGTGCCTCTTTTCCGCGACAGGATTCCCGTAATTGTTGACGAGGTTACAACACTCTGCGGCCCTGGCGAGCTCATTGATGTTATTATAACCGAGAGAGGCATAGCCATTAACCCGCTTCGCAAAGACTTGATTAAGAGTTTAAAAGGCAGCGGATTACCTATCCAGACAATAAAAGAACTCAAGGATGAAGCTGAAAGAATCTGCGGAAAGCCAAAAAAAGCAGAGTTCGAGGATAAGATCGTTGCAGCAGTTAAGTGGGTTGATGGTACAGTTATTGACGTTGTCAGAAAAATTAAAACGAAATAACATCAAGCTAATGGAGAGCTATAAATGTTCAATTTGCGGATATGTTTATGATCCGGCTGAAGGCGATCCTTCATCCGGCATAGAGCCTGGAGTAGATTTTATTGATTTGCCTGCCGACTATGTCTGTCCTATATGCGGTGCAGGCAAGGATGAATTTATGGCAAATAGTTGAACAACAGGAGCAGATAAGGTTTTAAACCAGCTACTTCTTGAGCGGGATATTTCCGATTACATCGATAAGAAGGTCCCAGAACATCTGGACAGTTTTTACTTCAATCTTCTCTTCGGGAGTATGTGCCCCCCTGATGGTCGGTCCGAATGAGATCATATCTATTCCCTTGAATTTTTCATAGATCAGACCACATTCCAGTCCTGCATGAATTGAGCGTATATACGGGTCTTTCCCAAAAAGCCTCTTGTATGAACTGAGGGTGATTTTTAATATTTCTGAAGACATGCTTGGTCTCCATCCAGGGTATCCATCAGAATGAACTACCTCGGCCCCTGCAAGTTTAAGGCATGTCTCAACCATTGCACCAACATCGTGCTTTGACGACTCAATAGAGCTCCTCTGTGTCGTAACAATCTGAATAGTGTTATCTCCGGTAAATTTTACTGATGCGAGATTGGTCGATGTTTCAACCAGGTTATCCATTTCCTTTGACCATGCAATAGCACCGTGAGGACAGCATGTAAGCGAATTAAGAAGCTTGCCCTGACTTTCTTTGTCCATTACAAATTGAGGAAGTGGACTCTCTTTTACCGATATTTTAAGATCCTTCTCAATATCTCTGAATTCTTCGAGCATTACCTTCTCGAAATCTTCAATCCACACCTTAATTATATCTACTGCTGAACTCTCGACAACAATTGTCGCAAATGCTTCCCTGGGTATTGCGTTTCTCAGGTTACCACCATCAAATGTATTTACCGAAATTTTGAAATTGTTGGCAAGATTCCATAGCAGCCTGTTCATGATCTTTACAGAGTTGCCGAAACCCTTATGTATTTCGTCTCCGGAATGACCTCCACGCAGCCCTGTCAGCGATATTGAGAGTGCTTTATTATTTTTATCTGCATGAACGGGATTATATATTATTGTTCCCACAGTATCCATTCCTCCTGCACATCCGATATAAAGTATTCCTTCATCTTCAGAATCAAGGTTCAAAAGTATTCTTCCTGAAAAAAAGCCTGGTTCAAGGTTAATGGCTCCGGTCATGCCGGATTCTTCATCGACTGTAAAAAGGCATTCAATCTTTCCGGCTTTCAGATCTTTATCTGCAAGTATGGCCAGCGCTGAAGCTATCCCCATGCCGTCGTCTGCTCCAAGGGTTGTTCCCTGTGCAGTTACCCAGCCGTCTGTTACAAGGGGGAGTATCGGGTCTTTATTCCAGTCGTGCGGGTGATCGGCATTCTTTTCTCCAACCATATCCATGTGGCTCTGGAGGACAACCGTTTTTCTTCCTTCCAGTCCCTTGGATGATGGCTTTACAATAATGATATTGCCAATTTTATCTTCTTTGGCTTCAAGGTCATTTAGTTTAGCAAAAGTGAGAAGATATGCCCGTATCTGTTGTTCATGCTTTGACAAGCGAGGGATCATGCAAATTTCTTCAAAATATGTCCAGACAGCTAATGGCTTAAGGCCAGCAAAAACATTCATATTATCAATTTGGTGATACAAAATTTAGCGGCAAAGTTATTATTTATTTCCTCTTGATCCCGTAAATCTGAAAAATTATCCATACGGCTGAACTCTAAAAATTAGTTATATTTACTCTTACTTAATTCTAAACTATTAATACTATGGCAAGACGAACAATTGTCGCTCTTCCTGGTGACGGAATAGGTGCCATTGTTCTTGAACAAGCTCTCCGGGTTCTTGATGCAGCAGGATTTGATGCTGAATATGTTTATGGCGACATAGGATGGGAATTCTGGCGAGAAGAAGGCAACCCGCTTCCTGAAAGAACTCTTGAACTTATTAAAAAACATAAGATTGCTCTTTTTGGAGCAATAACTTCCAAACCAAACGATGAGGCAAAAGCTGAACTTGATCCGTCATTGCAGGGGAAAGGTTTTACCTATTCAAGCCCGATTGTAGGACTTCGGCAGTATTTTAACCTTGACATCTGTGTGCGTCCTTGTAAGTCATACAGGGGCAACCCTTTGAATTTCATAAGGAGGGGGAGGGGAAATACAATTGAAGAGCCGCTTATCGATGTGGTTATCTTCAGGCAGAACACAGAGTGCCTTTATTCAGGAGTTGAATGGACCAATCCTCCTGATAACGTATATCAGGCGCTCCTTTCTCATCCGAAATTCCGGGAAAATTTCGGGAAAGTGCCTGTCGCTGAACTATCAATTTCAACAAGGATATTTACTAAGAAGGCTACGATAAGAATTCTCGAAGCTGCGTTTGATTATGCAAAAAAGTACGGTTATAAATCAGTGACTGTCTGTGAGAAACCTAATGTCGTGCGCGAAACTTCAGGTCTAATGTGGAAGCTGGCTAAGGAAATTCAGAAAAGCAGGTACCCTGAGATAAAACTGCAAAATACCAATATTGATGCACAGATGATGTGGATGACAAAAAACCCCGAAGATTATGGTGTAATTGTTGCCGGTAACATGTTCGGGGATATAGCCTCAGACGGCTTTGCAGGCCTTATTGGCGGACTTGGATTTGCCTGCAGTGCACAATTCTCTGCTGACGATATAGCAGTCTTTGAGCCAACTCACGGTTCAGCACCAAAATATGCCGGTTTTGAAGTGCCTATTGTAAACCCGATTGCCATGATCGAATCGGCCTGCATGATGCTTGATTACATCGGTGAGAAGAAGCTCTGCGATGTTATCAGGAAGGCAATTGCAAGTGTGATTGAAGAGGGCAGGGTAAGAACTTATGACATGATGAAGATGCTGGGGAAACCAGAAGTGATTAAAAACGGTGCAGCTTCGACAGTTGAGATGACAGATGCGATTATTGCAAAGCTGAAAAATTAAAGAATCTGATATGAACGAAAAGGTAAAGAACCTGTGGCCTGAGCTCGAATGGATAAGTGACCCGCAGCTCAGGGGAAAAACAGCAAAAACCTGGGAGCTGGCACTCGAAAGAAGCGCTTTGAAGCCCGAGGATCTCGAGAGGATACCTTTTACGCTTTTATGCGGACCTGACCTGAAAGTCAGCTTTATGGCCCATAAGAGGTGTGTGGTTCACGTGGCAAAAGAAAGCGGAGAAAAAATGAACCAGTTCTTTGGCTCCGATCTACCGGTAAATATGGATGTTCTGATCGCCGGGGCAATACTTGCCGATGTGGGGAAACTTCTCGAATATGAGATTGACAAGGATGGCAATGCTGTTCAGTGTAAGTATGGCCAATATCTGAGGCACCCTTTTTCAGGTGTCTCGCTTGCTGAAGAGTGCGGTGTGCCCCCTGAAGTTTGCCACATTATTGCGGCTCATGCTAGTGAAGGCGATCTGATAACCAGGACAACAGAGGCATATATTGTTCATCATGCCGATTTTATGACATACCTCCCCTTTAAAAACAGACTAGCCTAATTTCATTTTTTCGACTTCCTCGATATTTCTTTCATTAGTAACTGCCTTGGCTTCAGGAGTATATAAGAAGTCAATAAGATCCTGATATTTATCCATTATTTTTCCCCTGACAATCTTCATAACCGAATTCATCAGGCCATTATCTTCATTAAAGCCCTCTTCAAGTATTCCATTTGCTACCGGCAGCCAGCGCTGCGGAAACATCTTTCCGAATTTCCCGTTGGTACGGTATTCATTAACTTCATTTTCTATCAATGTCAGGACAGCTCTCTTCCCATTTTCAGAATCGGCTGTAAGGTTCTTTTCTTCCAGGAAGAGTTTCAGCGCATGCTGGTTAGGCACGATCAGGGATACAGTATAAGGTTTCTGATTATTATAAAGCATGCACTGGTCGATATACTTTGATTGTTCAGTAATTGCCTCCTCTATGCCTTCCGGGCTGAATTTTTCGCCGTCATCGGCTATCAGCAGGCTTTTGAACCGGCCGAGGACATACAGATATCCCTCTTTTATCATGTATCCCATATCACCGGTATAAAGCCATCCGTCGACAACTGTCTCTTTGGTGGCAGAATCATTTTTCCAGTAACCGTACATCACATTTTCTCCCCGGATCACAATTTCACCTTTCTCGCCGAGTGGAACTTCAATACCTTCATCATTGCATATCTTCAGGTCCATATTATTTACCAGCGCTCCTGATGAACCAAGCCTGTGCCGGGAAGTAGAATTTGAAGAGATCACAGGAGAGGCTTCACTTAAACCATAACCCTGATACATTGGAATGCCAAGAGCATAGAAGAACCGCTGAAGTTCTACATCAAGAAGCGCTCCTCCTCCGACAAAATAGTCAAGCTCTCCGCCATAGGCTTCACGGATCTTTGAAAAAAGAATTTTATCATAAAGTCTCAAAAGGGGTTTTTTGAGCCTTTGAAGTCCCTGCCCCTTGTTCCAGCCCTCCTTATTATATGAATAAGATATTTCCAATGCGTGATTGAAGAGCATTTCAGTGAGCTTCCCTTTTTCCTTAATTGCTTTTTCAATATTTTTCCTGAAGTTCTTTGCAATTGCAGGTACACTCATTAGCAGGTTTGGCTTTATCTCCCTCAGGCAAATAGGAAGATTCCTGAGAGTCTCCATTGGTGACTTGCCGGTTTTTACAGAAGCAATACTGGCTCCCATTCCCATGAAAGCAAAAATGCCGCAAGTATGCCCGAAAGAGTGATCCCATGGAAGAATAAGAAGTGTCTTGTAAAATGAGGGGATATCCATCAGACTGTATGCCTGGTATACATTTGAGATATAGTTGCCATGAGTAAGAATAATTCCTTTGGGATCGGCTGTGGTACCAGAGGTGTAGCAGATATTTGCGAAATCGGAAGGCTGAATGCTTTTGTAATTCTCTTCAAATTTTGTCATGTTCCCCGGTTTATCGAGCCATTCTCTTCCCATCTTCCTTACCTCGTTGAAGTGTATCTCATTAGAAGCATACTCTTCCTGTGTATCAAAATGAATTATTTTTTCAAGTGTCCGGCACTCTTTAATAACTTCCATCAATTTCAATGCCTGAATGGAAGAAGTAAGTATCATCCTTGATTCGGAGTGGTTGAGCCTGAACTTAACTTCATCGGGATTTAGTTTTACGGAGAGTGGGACATTTATAGCCCCTGTGTATAAAACGCCGAGCTCACCAATGACCCAGCTGTTCCTGCCTTCAGATATAAGGCTCACCCTGTCGCCCTTCTTTATTCCAAGACAGATCAGACCTGCTGCAAACTCGTAGACCTGTTTTTTAATCTCACCATATGTTGTTCCTTCATATTTATCGTTGGGCTTTTCCCACATATAAACGTTATTGCTGAATTTCTCAACACTCTCCTCAAAGAATTGTATTATTGATTTCATTTTTTTCAGGTTGTTTTATTTGAGACTTAAATATACGAATTTAGTCGAATATGAAATTTTCCTGACTTTTTATTCTCATTTGGATTGGTATTCAATATTTTGTATCTTTGATCATCGGGCAT
>Ga0075520_1000467_pt1 | contig 17634 bp, 16 predicted proteins | sample NGEPerB_FD_75100 | JGI IMG/M metagenome (GOLD analysis project Ga0075520, IMG submission 75100) | Arctic peat soil microbial communities from the Barrow Environmental Observatory site, Barrow, Alaska, USA - NGEE PermafrostAB12-B | ecosystem: Environmental > Terrestrial > Soil > Wetlands > Peat ... | reverse complement strand
TCGGGGTCGGTGTCCAGGGACAGCTCGGCGCACAGTGCGGTCACCCTGCCGAGGACACGGAACCCCTCGACGAGCTCGAGCTCGGTCTCCGCCTCGGCACGCACCATGGCGGCCATGTCGTCCAGCATCGTCCGGACGAGTCCCCATCCCTCCTCCGTCGCCACACCGCGCTCCACGTCCACGCCGGTCATCGATGCCTCCCTCCGTTGGCTGCCGAGGATAGGCAGCGGCGGCACGGCGTGCGTGGCCGGGCTCGGGACCGGCCGACGGCCGTCCACCGGACGGGCACCCGTTGCGGTCACCTCGGCGTCACCCGGCGCCGACCACGTACCGGGTGGCCGGGGTCCCGGGAGGATTGGTGCGGCCGGGCACGGCGTCGGGGTTGCCGACACAGACCTCACCCTCGAGCCCGTCGGGATCGCGGAAGAAGACGCTCAGGATGGGACCGAAGTCGGTCACGAACGAGTCGGCCGCCCCCCGGGCGATGAGTCGTTCGCGGATGGTCTCGAACGCGTCGATCGAGGCCGCCTGCAGCGCGAAGTGGTCGAGCCGACCCCGTCCGAACATCGGCACCTGCCGGTCGGCCTCGGTGTTGCCCTCGATCTGGAACACGTTGAGCTCGGACCACGGTCCGATCTTGATGATCGAGAGGCGGACGGCATCGTCACCCTCGACCTCCGGGGCGTCGCGCACCACCTCCGCGTCGAACACGTCGCGGTAGAAGGCGTGCAGCCGTGCCGCATCGTTGGTCAGCGTGGCCACGTGGTTCAATCCGACGGTGAGCATGGGCCTCCTGGCTGGTCGAGGGTGAAGGGGCGCACGGCGCGCCCGGTGGCACCCAGCGTAGGAGAGACGACCGTCGGTTCTGGAAGACTGCCCCCATGTCCAGCACCCGCTCCACCGACCTCCCGTTCCACGACCGCACCGATTTCGACGACGCGGACCGCGGATTCATCGGGGCCCTCGAACCCTGCGTGATCACCGACGACTCCGGCCGGGTGGTGTGGGACAACGATGCCTACGCCTTCCTGGGCGAGGAGTGCCCCGACACCGCGCACCCGAGTCTGTGGCGCCAGGGCCAGCTCGTCGCCCGACAGGGCCTGTTCCAGGTCTGCGAGGGCATCTACCAGGTGCGTGGCCTCGATCTCTCCAACATGACGCTGGTGGAAGGCGACACCGGGGTCATCGTCATCGACCCCCTCATCTCGAAGGAGACCGCCGCCGCCGCACTCGACCTCTACCGGACCCACCGTGGCGACCGCACCGTGACCGGGATCATCTACACCCACGCACACGTGGACCACTTCGGCGGGGTCCGCGGCGTGCTCGACGGCGAGGTACCGATCCTGGCCCCGCGCGGGTTCATGGAGTCGGCCGTCTCCGAGAACGTCTACGCCGGGATCGCCATGAGCCGACGTGCGCTGTACATGTACGGGGCGGCCCTGGAGAAGGGGCCGGCGGGTCAGATCGGGTGCGGCCTCGGGATGGTCAACTCGACCGGCAGCGTCGGACTGGTGCCGCCCACGGTCGACATCACCCGCACCGGGCAGGAGGAGGTCCTGGACGGCGTACGCATCGTCTTCCAGCTCACGCCGGGTACCGAGTGCCCGGCCGAGATGAACTTCTACTTCCCCGGGCGTCGGGCCCTGTGCATGGCGGAGAACGCCACCCGCAACCTGCACAACCTGGTCACCCTGCGCGGTGCGGTGGTGCGCGACGCGCGGGTGTGGTCCGCCTACCTCGACGAGGCGATCACGCTCTTCGCCGCCGACACCGATGTGGCCTTCGCCTCCCACCACTGGCCGACCTGGGGCTCCGAGGACGTCGTCACCTATCTGTCGCTGCAGCGTGACCTTTACGCCTACCTGCACGACCAGACCCTCCGCCTGATGAACTCCGGTCTCAACGGGGCCGAGGCGGCCGAGGCGATGGTCATGCCGCCGTCGCTCGAGCAGGCCTGGCACACGCACGGCTACTACGGATCGGTCAGCCACAACGTCAAGGCCGTCTACCAGCGCTATCTCGGCTGGTTCGACGGGAACCCGGCCCGGCTCTGGCAGCACCCACCGGTCGAGGTCTCGCTGCGGTACGTGGACTGCATGGGCGGGTCAGATGCCGTGGTGGCCAAGGCGGCGGGGTACGCCGGTGAGGGTGACCTGCGGTTCGCGGCCGAGCTCCTCGACCGGGTGGTGTTCGCCGACCCCGACCACCGCGGGGCCAAGGAGGCACTGGCCTCGGTGTACGAGCAGCTGGCCTTCGGTTCGGAAAACGGGACCTGGCGCAACTTCTACCTCATGGGTGCCCACGAGCTCCGCCACGGGGTGGCCGCCGATCCGGTCGGTATCGGCTCGCCGGAGCTGTTGTCGGCACTCACCGTCGAGCAGCTGCTCGACGCCGTCGCCATCCGGATCCACGGCCCACGGGCCTGGGACGAGCGGTTCACGATCGACTGGGTCGTCACCGACCTCGGTGTGACCCATCGGGCCACGTTGGGGAACGGGGTGCTCACCCATCGGGTCGTCGGCTCGGGCGGCGGCCCGGCGGACCTGACCGTGACCCTGGACAAGGCCCAGATGCTGGGGGTGATTCTCGGAGCGTCGATGGACGGCGTGGACTTCGACGGCGACCTCGACGTGATCGGTAGGTTGCTGGCGGTGGTCGAGACCCCCGATCGGCACTTCGCCATCGTCACACCCTGACGGCTCACCGGACCACCGGAGCCGGACACCGGGCACGGACGGGCACCCGCCCGACCCGTGCCGTCAGCCGAGGAGGTCGACCAGGTCGACCACGAGCAGGGTGAACACCATGGCGGCCACCACCGCGTAGATGGCCGAGAACAGCCACCGCTGGTGGTGGTCGGCCAGCCAGAACCGGCGGATCCCCAGGAAGTCGAAGTAGAGCGCCAGCACACCGATCGGGATCCCCAGGTAGGGGCCCACGCCCTTGGCCAGGCCGATGGCGGGCAGCACGATGGGCAGCACGATGTAGCTGAGCAGGCACCGGGTGGCCGACAGGAAGATCGACACCCCGAAGATGCGGTGGGTGTCCGATTCGGGGACGGGCTTGCGTTCGTCGGGCACCCGGAGGAGGCGACGCATGAACCGGTCGGCCGCCGGGCGCTCGATCGTCCGACCCACCGGAGCCGTGTGTCCGATCGTGGTGGCCGGTGTCGCGCCGGCCGTGGCGGTGCGGTCCGCGTCCGGAGCGGCCTGCGGCGGCGCCCCAGGTGAAACAGGTGTCGCTGTCGATGCCGTCGTCCGGTCCACGTCCCCATGGTAGACGGCGCCGGCTGACCCCGGGCGTCCGTGGTCAGCCTGTATCGTCCGGGCATGGGAGCACGACCGTGACATCCAACGCGGCGCGTCGCACGCGCGCGGCGCAGGCCCGGGTCGCGGCGTCGTCGCCACCCGGGCCGCCGTCGGACATGTGGGCGCTGCGGGGCCCCGACGGCTCCATCGCGACGGGCTGGTACCTGCTGCCGCTCCGGCTGTTCCTCGGGGTGACCTTCCTGTTCGCCGGACTCCAGAAGCTGGCCAACCCGAACTTCCTCCGCAGCTCCAGCCCGAGTTCCATCCATGCGCAGATGGTCGGCGCAGCCCACACCAGTCCCATCGGCAGCATCCTCGGACACATGCTCGGGGCGGCCCCGGTCATCGGCCTGGTGATCGCCCTCGGCGAGGTGGCCGTCGGCATCGGGGCACTGCTCGGACTGCTGACCCGGGTGGCCGCCGTCGGCGGTGTCCTCCTGGCCTTCAGCCTCTTCCTGGCCATCTCCTTCCACACGTCGCCCTACTACACGGGGTCCGACATCGTGTTCGTGTTCGCCTGGATCCCGTTCGTGCTCGCCGGGGCCGCCGGGGCGCCGGCAGTCGACACCTGGATGGCGCTCCGCACGACCAGGGCCCACACGTCCGTCGCCGACGACGGTTCCGGGGTGGGTACGCTCTCGCGCGGGGCCGTCATCGGCCTGGTCGCCGGCGGGACCGCGGTGCTGGCTGCGGCCGTCGCCGGGATCGGTCGCATCGCTGCCCCGGCGGCGAACACCACCACCTCCGGAACCATCGGGGGTGGGGGGTCGACCACGACCACCGCACCCACCACCACGACCACCGGGGCGGGAGCGGCCACCACGACGACCACGGCACCGGTGCCCAAGGGGACGAGCATCGGCTCGGCGTCCGGCGTGCCGGTGGGCGGGTCGGCGGCCTTCACCGACCCGAAGTCGGGCGACCCGTCACTGGTCATCCAGCAGACGGCCGACCAGTTCGTGGCCTTCGACGCCATCTGCCCGCATGCCGGGTGCACCGTCGCCTACCAGGCCGGCGCCGGCATCATCGCCTGTCCGTGCCACGGGTCAGAGTTCAATCCCAAGACCGGTGCCGTCATCCAGGGTCCGGCGACCAGCGGACTCACCGCGATCAAGGTGATCAAGGGCGCCAACGGCAACCTGTACGTCGTCTAGTGGGCGCCTGTCGCAGCCGCGGGCCGTCCACTACGCTGATCGTGTCGTCGTCGGCAGACGTCGATGTGCACCCATGACCGCGACCACCATCGACCACCCAGTAGCACCAGGCCCGCGGTCCGGCACCGAAGGGACGCGCACCGACTGGGTGTCGGCGATCCCGTTCTTCCTCGTCCACTTGGCTCCTCTCGGTGCCTTCTTCGTCGAGGTCACCTGGCAGGACTGGGTACTGTGCGGGGTCCTGTACTTCACCCGGATGTTCTGCATCACCGCCGGGTACCACCGGTACTTCTCGCACCGCAGCTACAAGATGGGACGGGTGGCACAGTTCCTGATGGCGCTGGGGGGCACCACGGCAGTGCAGAAGGGCCCACTGTGGTGGGCGAGCCACCACCGGGTCCACCATCGCTACACCGATCTCGACGGAGACGTGCACTCGCCGCGGGACGGCTTCTGGTGGAGCCACGTGGGGTGGATCCTGTCGACGAAGTACAAGGACACCGACCTCGAGGACATCAAGGACTTCGCCGCCTACCCCGAGCTGCGCTGGCTCGAGAAGTACAACTGGATCGGGCCGTGGTCGCTCGCCATCGCTTCGTTCGTCCTGTTCGGTTGGGGAGGCCTCCTGATCGGGTTCTTCCTGTCCACCGTCCTGCTGTGGCACGGCACGTTCCTGGTCAACTCCATGGCCCACGTCATCGGTCGGCGGCGCTACGCCACCCCCGACACCAGTCGGAACTCGTTCGTCATCGCCCTGATCACCGGGGGCGAGGGCTGGCACAACAACCACCACTACCTGCCCGCCTCGGTGCGCCAGGGGTTCCGGTGGTGGGAGTACGACCCGACCTGGTACATCCTGAAGGGGATGGCCGCGCTGCACATCGTGCGTGACATGAAGAACCCACCGAGCCGCCTGCTCGACCAGGCCCGGGTACGCGACGGCGCCTTCGACATCGGCATGTTCCGGTCGTACTGGGAGCGGGCGGCCAAGGTGACCGGTGAGCGGATCGCCGATCTGAGTGCGCGGCCCGTGACGCCGTCGGTCGAGGTCTCGGGGGCCCCGGCGGCCGCCGAGCTGGCAGAGGCGGGAGAGACCACATCGACGAGTCCGTCTGCACCCGCCGTCCCGCAGCCGGGTTCCGACGAGCAGCGCACGGCACTGGCCGGATTGATCTCCCGGTCGCTCGAATCGGCCAACCAGCTGGCTGCCGCCACCCGGCGACGCAGGATCAGCACGGTGGCGAGCGTGGAGAGCGACGCCGACGCATCCTCCGAATGACCGCCACGGCGACCGCGTGGGCGGACGCCTCGCTGTGGATCGTCGATCTCGACGGCGTCCTGTGGCTGGCCGGCGAACCCATCGGTGACGTCGCCGGAGCCGTCGGCTCACTGCGGGACTGCGGCATTCGGGTCGTCTTCGCCACCAACAACTCAGCGCCGACCTCGGACGAGCTGCATGCACGCCTGGCACGTGTGGGCATAGACGCCGTACCGGACGACGTCATCTCCTCGGCCCGTGTCGTCGCCACGTTGCTGCAGCCGGGTTCCCGGGTCCACCTGCTGGCCGAGGGCGGCACCCGGGAGGCACTCGAGGCCAGGGGAGTGGTGATCGCCGACGACGGTCCCGTCGATGCTGCCGTGGTCGGGTGGAGCCGGTCCTTCGACTTCGCAGCCCTCACCGCGGTGTCGGCGGCGGCCAGGGAGTCCGGGCGCCTGTTCGCGACGAACAGCGACCCGACCCATCCCACCCCGGACGGGTTGCTACCCGGTTCCGGTGCGCTGCTCGCCGCGGTGGTCACCGCCTCAGGGGTGGAGCCCATCGTGGCCGGCAAGCCGAATCAGCCCACGGTCGACTTCGTCCGTCGTCAACTGCTGATGGACGGAACCACCGCGTTGATGGTGGGGGACCAGCCCCGCACCGACGGACTGCTGGCCCAGCGTCTGGGGATCCCGTTCGCCCTGGTCGACTCCGGCGTTACGCCGCCCGGAGCGGTCGTCGATGACTGCCCGGTGGCGGTGCGGGCCCCTGACCTCGTCTCGCTCGTGGCCCGGGCACTCACCCCGCCGGGAAAGCACTAGTGGTAGCGGAGCGCTTGCAAGTGCTTGCAGCTGGCTAAACCTGCAGGTAGACTATAACTATGGCAACCAATGACAACCTCCAGAAGTACATCGACGCCGGTATCGCGTTCACCAACATGACGCGCAAGAAGGCGGAGGACCTGGTGTCCGAACTCGTCCAGAGTGGTGACCTCCAGCGCGGCGATGCCAAAGCCCGGGTCGACGACCTGCTCGAGCGCAGCCGACAGGGCACCGAGGTCATCGTCAGCGCGGTGCGGTCCGAGGTCTCACGCCAGCTCGGCGCCGTCGGTATCGCCAATCTCGAGGACCTGGCCGCCCAGGTCGCCAGCCTGTTGAACCGTGCCGAGGCAGCGGGCAAGAAGGCCACCGGGAAGAAGGCCCCGGCCAAGAAGGCCCCGGCCAAGAAGGCCCCGGCCAAGAAGGCCCCGGCCAAGAAGGCCCCGGCCAAGAAGACCGCGGCGAAGAAGGCCCCGGCCAAGAAGACCGCGGCGAAGAAGACTGCGGCCACGAAGGCCGCGGCGAAGAAGGCGTCGCCGTCCTCCACGGCCACCACGGGGTCGGCCGGCTGACGTCGCCGGTCCGCCAGCGCTTGGACAAGGTGCTGGTTGCGCGCGGCCTCGCCGAGAGCCGGCCCCAGGCGGTCGAACTCATCTCACGCGGGGTGGTGCTCGTCTCGGGGTCCCTGGCCGACAAGCCGGCGCGCCTCGTGTCGGCCGCCGAGCCGGTCGAGCTGCTCGGCGACCGTCCACGCTTCGTCAGCCGCGGTGGCGACAAACTGGCGGCAGCGCTCACCCGGTTCTCCCTCGAACCCACCGGTCGACGTGCCCTGGACGCCGGCGCGTCGACCGGGGGGTTCACCGACTGCCTCCTCCAGTCCGGGGCGGCCCAGGTCGTGGCCGTGGACGTCGGACACGGGCAGCTGCACCCGAAGCTCCGGCACGATCCCCGGGTCGTCAACCGCGAGCGGTTGGACATTCGTGCCGTCGATCTGGAGTCGGTGGGCGGGACACCGGTGGACCTGGTGGTGGCGGACCTCTCGTTCATCTCGGTGACCAAGGCCGTGCCCGTCCTCGCCGGGTCCGTGGCCGTCAGAGGCGCCCCGCTCGTCCTGCTGGTCAAGCCGCAATTCGAGGCGGGACGAGTCGAGGCGAGCCGGGGGCGGGGCGTCATCCGGGACCCGGAGGTGCACCGCCGCACCCTCGGCGAGGTGGCAACCGCGCTCGAGGCCGTCGGAGCAGTCATCATGGGGGCCATGCCGTCCCCGCTCACCGGTCATGCCGGCAACGTCGAGTTCCTGCTGTACGCGTCCACCCCCGGCGGCTCCGCCGTGTCCTCGGACACCGCAGCACTGCTCGACGGGGCGGTGGCCGAGGTCGGTGCACGAGCATCCGGACCCGAGGACTGACCCCATGGCCCGCATCGCCTTCTACACCCATCCGACGCGTCCGGAGGCGGCCGCACTGGCCGCACGTGCCACGGCCTGGCTGACCGGGCGCGGCCACGAGGTGAGCGCCGCCCTCGCCCCGGACGGGACCGTCAGCGTGGCCGGTGCCGATCTGCTGGTCAGCCTGGGTGGCGACGGGACCCTCCTGCGGGCCGTGGACAGTGCCCTCGAGGCATCGGTCCCCGTTCTCGGGGTCAACCTCGGTCTGCTCGGCTACCTCACCGAGATCGAGCCATCGGGCCTCGAGGACGCGCTCGCCCGATTCCTGGACGGCGACTACGAGGTCGAGGAGCGGATGACCCTGGCCGTGGCGCTCCACGGGCCGGACGGTGCCCCGATCGCCGACGTGTGCGCCCTCAACGAGGCGACGGTCGAGAAGACCGTGCCCGGCCACACGGTCCGGGTGGCCGCCTCCATCGACGGCCTCCCCTTCGTCACCTACGCCGCCGACGGGCTGCTCATGTCCACGCCGACCGGGTCGACCGCCTACAACCTGTCGGCACGGGGCCCGTTGCTGTCACCCAGGCTGCGGGCGCTGATCCTCACTCCCGTCTCGCCCCACATGCTGTTCGATCGGCCCCTGGTGCTCGACCCCTCCCAACGGGTCCACCTGGAGATCCTCGGCCCGCGCCCGGCGGTGCTGGTGGTCGACGGGATCACCGTGTGCACCCTGGAGCCGGGCGCCACCGTCGACTGCCGGGAGGGGGACCGACCGGCCCGCCTGGTCACGTTCGGGTCCCGGGACTTCCACACCATCCTGCGGGCGAAGTTCCACCTGGCCGACCGATAGGCGACGGATGGCCCACCTGCTCGTCGAGCTGCACGTGCGCGACCTCGGTGTCATCGACGAGGTGACCGTGGCCCTGGGTCCGGGGATGACCGCGCTCACCGGCGAGACCGGTGCCGGCAAGACGCTCCTGGTCGGTGCGCTCAGCCTGCTGCTCGGTGGTCGTGGCGACCCGGCACTCGTCCGCACCGGTGCCGACGAGGCCTTCGTGGAGGGTCGCTTCGCCGGCATGGACGGGGAGGACGAGGTGGTGCTGGGCCGTTCGGTGGCACGGGAGGGGCGGTCCCGGGCCTGGATCGACGGACGCATGGCCCCGGTGGGCGCCCTCGGCGAGGCGGCGGCCGGTCTCCTCGAGCTCCACGGGCAGCACCAGCACCGCACCCTCGTCGTGCCCGACGCCCAGCGGCGGGCCCTCGACGCCTTCGGCGCCATCGACACCGGTCCGCTGGACGCCGCCCGGGCCGTACTCGCCGGCCTGCTCCGAGAGGCCGAGGGACTCGGTGGCGACGTCGACCAGCGGGGCCGGGAGGTCGAGCTGTTGGCGTTCCAGGTCGCCGAGGTCGACGCCGCCGCCCCCGAGGGTCCCGGGGAGGACGGCGAGCTGGCGGCCGAACAGGAACGCCTGGCGGAGGCGTCGGCCCACCGCGAAGCTGCCGCGGCCGCACTCCGCGCCATCGAGGGTCCCGACGGGGGACCGGGGGCACCGGGGGCACTGGACCGGTTGGCCGAGGCGTCCGGAGCCCTGTCCGGACGTGGGCCACTCGAGGCACTGGACGGCCGGGTACGGGGATCGATGGCTGAACTGGCCGACCTGGCCGGCGAGTTGCGCACGGTGGTGGAGACCTGGGAGGACGATCCCGCCCGCCTCGAGGAGATCCGTCTCCGCCGCCAGCTCCTCCACGACCTGCAACGCAAGTACGGTCCGACCCTGGAGGACGTGCTGACCGGGGTGGAGCGTGCCCGCGCCCGTCTGGACGACCTGGCGGGACTGGCGGACCGCGCCGCGGCACTGGACACGGAGATCGCCGGGGCGCGGGAGGTCGTCGCCGAACGCGAGGCCGTCGTGGCGCGGGAGCGCCGCCGGGTGGCACCGGTGCTGGCCGCCGACATCGAGGCCACCCTCCACGACCTGGCCATGCCCTCGGCCCGATTCGCCATCCGGGTCGAGGGAGAGGGGAGTGCAGACGAGGTGACCTTCGAGCTGGCCGCCAACCCGGGCGAGCCGGCCCGCCCACTGGCCAAGGCCGCCTCGGGCGGTGAGCTCTCGCGGACGATGCTCGCCGTGCGCCTGGCGCTCACCGACGCCCCCGGCGTGCTGGTCTTCGACGAGGTGGACGCCGGGGTGGGCGGGACGGCCGCCACCGCGGTCGGCGCCGCACTGGCCGGCCTCGGGCACCACGCACAGGTGCTGGTGGTCACCCACCTGGCGCAGGTTGCGGCCCAGGCCGACGCCCAGGTCGAGGTGCGCAAGGTGGAGGCACGGGGACGTACCCGCTCCGAGGTCACCCGGCTCGACCCCGACGGACGGGTGGTGGAGATCAGCCGCATGCTGTCCGGCAGTCCTGACAGCGAGTCTGCCCGGCGACATGCCCGGGAGCTCCTGGGCGACCGGGCCACCGGGGGTGGGATCGCCCCGTGACCTGGCGTGGTCGGCCTCCCGGTGCCCGCCGACGCGGGCCCACGGTCGTGCGGGGTCCGCACCCGGACCTCGTCGGTTCCGGTAGCCTCGGCCCGTGCCCGATGCGGATGGCCCCGACGTGAGCGAGCGGCAGACCAAGTACATCTTCTTCACCGGTGGGGTGTCCTCGTCGCTCGGCAAGGGACTCAGCGCTTCGTCCCTCGGCCGGCTGCTCAAGTGCCGTGGCCTGAAGGTCACCATGTGCAAGTTGGACCCGTACATCAACGTGGACCCGGGCACGATGAACCCGTTCGAGCACGGTGAGGTCTTCGTGACCGAGGACGGCGGGGAGACCGATCTCGACCTCGGCCACTACGAGCGGTTCATCGACGAGAACCTGCACAAGGGCTCCAACGCCACGACCGGACGGATCTACTCCTCGGTGATCGCCAAGGAGCGCCGGGGCGACTATCTCGGCAAGACGGTCCAGGTCATCCCGCACATCACCGACGAGATCAAGAACCACATCCACAAGCTCGGCCAGACCGGGGTGGACGTCGTGATCGTGGAGATCGGCGGCACCGTCGGCGACATCGAGATCCTGCCCTTCATCGAGGCCATCCGTCAGTTCCGCCGCGACGTCGGACGGGCCAACGTCGCCTATGTCCACCTCACCCTCGTGCCGTACCTGCGGCCGTCCGGGGAACAGAAGACGAAGCCGACCCAGCACTCGGTGACCGACCTGCGCAGCCAGGGCATCCAGCCCGATGTCATCGTCTGCCGCTCGGACCGGATGATCTCCGAGGACCTGAAGCGGAAGATCTCGCTGCTGTGCGACGTGCCCATCCAGGCGGTCATCTCCTGCATCGACGCCGACAACATCTACCAGATCCCCCTCGTCCTGCACGAGGAGGGACTCGACAGCTATCTCCTCGACGTCCTGGAGATCGACGTGGCCGACCACCCGATCGACCTGTCCCGGTGGGAGCACCTGGTCGCCCAGGTGGCCGCCGCCGTCCGGCCGGTCCGCATCGGGATCATCGGCAAGTACGTCGACCTGCCCGATGCCTACCTGTCCGTGGTCGAGTCGCTGCGCCACGCCGGCTTCCACCACGGCGCCAAGGTCGAGATCGAGTGGGTCCAGGCCGCGACCGTGCCCGACCTGTTGGAGCGCGACGGGCTGCGGGGCTTCGACGGTCTGGTCATCCCCGGCGGCTTCGGCGAGCGCGGGATCGAGGGGAAGATCGCCGCCGCCCGGTACGCACGCGAGCACGACCTGCCGCTGCTCGGCCTCTGCCTCGGGCTCCAGGTGATGATCATCGAGAGCGCCCGGTCGCTGGCCGGGCTCGAGGGCGCGAATTCACGCGAGTTCGAGGCCACCACCCGTCACGCCGTGGTCGACCTGATGGACGACCAGGTGGACGTGGCCGACAAGGGCGGCACCATGCGGCTGGGCTCCTACGATGCCCGGCTCCTCCCCGGGTCCCAGGTCGCCCGTGCCTACGGCGACGTGGTCGTGTCCGAGCGCCACCGGCACCGCTACGAGGTCAACCCCCGCTACCGCGAGCGTCTCGAGGAGGCCGGACTGGTCTGTTCGGGACTGTCCCCCGACGGTCGGCTGGTCGAGTTCATCGAACTGCCGGGGCACCCCTTCTGGGTGGGCACCCAGGCCCACCCCGAGTTCAAGAGCCGTCCCGACCAGCCCCACCCGCTCTTCCGCGAGCTGGTCGGAGCCGCCCTCGCCCGGGCCGAGGGACGCGATCCCCACCTGATCGACATCGGTGCCGTCGGCTGAGTCCGGGGTGGTGACCCCCGGCGACCGGCTGCCCGTGTTCGCCCCGACCGGCGAAGAGACGATCCACCAGGGCCGGATCATCAGGCTCCAGCGCGCGACGTTCGTCGATCCCGAGGGATCGCCGTTCTCCCGTGACATCGTGCGACATCCCGGCGCGGTCGCCGTGGTGGCCGTCACCGAGGACGACGCCGTCGTGCTCGTGCACCAGTACCGACCGGCGGTCGACCGCTGGCTGCTCGAGATTCCGGCCGGCACCTGCGACGTCGAGGGCGAGCCGCCGGCGACGACGGCCGTCCGTGAGCTCGCCGAGGAGGTCGGATGTCGTGCCGACCGCCTGGACCTGCTGGTGCGGACAGCGATCACGCCCGGCTTCTGCGACGAATTCACGTCGATCTACGTGGCCACCGGCCTCCATGCCGTGCCCACGGACCGACAGGGTGCCGAGGAGCGCCACATGGAGATCGTGGAGGTTCCCCTGGACCGGTTCGACGGGATGGTCGACGACGGCACGATCGTGGACGCCTCGACCATCCTGGGTGTCGGTCTGGCCCGGCGGCGCCTGGACGCCCGGGGCTGAGCCCCGTGCCCGAGCCGCTGTCCCGTGACGCCGAGGAGTACCTGACCTGGCTCGCCGTCGAGAAGGGCCGGTCCCGCAACACGCTGCTCGCCTACCGCCGTGATCTGGTCACCTTCGAGGAGTGGGCGGCCGCCGAGGGTGTCGACCCGGCCACGGCCGGCCCGGGTGTCATCGAGCTGTACCTGGCCTCCCTGCGGGCCCGAGGTCGGAATCCGGCGTCCCTGGCTCGTGCCACCACCGCCCTCCGGGGGATGTACCGCTTCTGGGTGGGGGAGGGGATGATCACCACCGACCCCACGGCCGACGTCCGCTCACCGAAGCTGCCCCGGCGCCTGCCCAAGGCGCTCGACGAGGACCAGGTCGTCGGGTTGATCGAGTCCGTCGACGGCATCGGGCCGGTGGACCTGCGGGACCGTGCGCTGCTCGAGGTGCTCTACGGGACCGGCGCGCGCATCTCCGAGGTGGTGGGGCTGTCCCTCCTCGACCTGACCGGGGACGATGGCATGCTCCGGGTGTTCGGCAAGGGATCCAAGGAACGCCTGGTCCCGCTCGGTGGCCCGGCACGGATGGCGCTCGACCGCTGGCTCGGTCCGCACGGGCGACCCCGCATGGAGCCCCACCGGTTCGCCAGGCGCGCCGACGCCGACGCCGTGTTCCTCAACGTACGGGGCGCGCGGCTGTCCCGCCAGGGCGCGTGGGCCGCCGTGCGGGGACGGGCGGAGCGTGTGGGGCTCGGTGACGTGGTGAGCCCCCACGTGCTGCGGCACTCGTGTGCGAGCCACATGCTCGCCCACGGGGCCGACATCCGGGTGGTCCAGGAGGTGCTCGGGCACGTGTCGATCGCCACCACCCAGATCTACACACGGCTCGGTCAGGACCACCTGCGGGCGTCCTACGACCGGGCCCATCCGCGGGCCGGGGGGGTCAAGGCCAGGTAGGATGCTCCGGATGCCGAGCGATGCCCCTACCGATGCCCCCGCGACCGATTACCGGAATCTCCTCGAGCTGGAGCGCGGCCAACTGCAGGCCGAGCTCTCCGAACTCGGGTTCGCCGAGGGCCGGACCGGGCTCGACTACGACGCCAACTTCGCCGACACCAGCCAGGTCACGGCCGAACGGGGCGAGGCGGAGGCCCTGGCCGGAAAGCTGAAGGAGACCCTGGAGGAGGTGGCTGCGGCCATCGCCCGGCTCGACGACGGCAACTACGGCCTCTGCGAGGTGTGTGGCGTGGCCGTCAACCCGGCTCGTCTCGAGGCCATGCCGGCCACCCGGTTCTGCATCAACCACGCCAACCGGTCCTGAGCGGGGTCCGCCGGTGACACCCGGTGGCCCGACGGGGTCCGGGGCCGGTCGGCTCCCACGGTTCAGCCCGAGCCGGCAGAACCTGATCATCGTCGCCGTGGCGGTGGTGCTGGTCGCCCTGGTGATCCGCTCCCACAAGCTGCAGAGCGACCAGCTGATCTACTTCCTGGTCCTGATCCCGTCGATCATCCTCCACGAGATCTCCCACGGCGCGGTCGCCCTCGCCTTCGGCGACACGACGGCGAAACGGGCCGGACGACTCAACTTGAACCCGATCCGCCACATCGATCCGATCGGCACACTCCTGGTCCCCGCCGTGCTGTCGTTGTCCGGCATCGGCGCCTACGGATGGGCGAAGCCGGTGCCGGTCAATCCCGCCCACCTGCGCAGCTCGCGCAACAGCATCATCGCGGTGTCCCTGGTCGGGCCGCTGACCAACATCGCCCTGGCCGCCCTCATGGGCGTGTGCTTCGTGGCCGCCGGGGGCCGGGCCTCCCTGGTCTCCTTCGTGGCGCCGTCGCTGCTGCAGCAGATCTTCTTCTACGCGGGCATCGCCAACATCGTGCTGGCCGTCTTCAACCTGATCCCGTGCCCACCCCTCGACGGGGCGGCCGTGCTGGAACGGCTCCTGCCCGCCCGTCTCCTCCCCGGCTACTACGACCTGCAGCCGTTCCTGATGTTCCTCCCGTTCCTCCTGATCCTCGTCTTCCACAACGAGTGGTCGTCACTCATCGGACACGTCGAGAACTGGTGGATCGACCGCCTGGTGTGAGTGCCGATGCCGGCTCCGGGCTGGCCACGGGTGACGCCGGCGCCCGGGGTAGCGTCAGGGGCGCACTCCCGGCCGGCCCATCGCGTGGGGGTGGGGAGCGGGTGACGATCGATCGACGGACCGGGAGAGGGAGCGGCGTGCGGACCACCGAGTCGACCACGCCCGTGGAGAAGACCCCCGGCGCGCTGTCCCTGTGGATCGTCGTGGGCACCCTCGGATCGGTCGGGATGGTCCTCACCGGCAGTGCCATCGGCTCGGTGCCCCACCCGCGGGGGGACGACTGGTGGTTCACCGTGCCCACCGGCACGGGGATCGGTGCCCACCTGGGGTTCTACTGCAGCGTCGCCGTGCTCCTGGCCGGCTGGGCCGGGGTGGGTGTCCATGCCTACCGGGGCCGCCTGTCGGTGCCCGTGTCGTGGCTGGTGCTGGCGCTGTGGGGCCTCCCGTTCCTCGTCGGCACGCCCCTGTTCAGCCGTGACCTCTACAGCTATGTGGCCCAGGGCCAGCTCGCCCTGCACGGGCTCAACCCCTACGTGGTCGCACCTGCCGCCCTCGGCCCCGGCAGCGTGCTCTCGTCCGTGGCCCAGGTGTGGCGCAACACCGCCTCTCCCTACGGCCCGATCTTCGTCTCCCTCAGTCATCTGGCCGTCGCCGTCGGCGGCGGGTCGCTGGTGGCCCAGATCCTCGTCTTCCGGCTCATGGAACTGGTCGGTGTGGTCCTGTTGATGGTCTCGCTGCCCGTGCTGGCGCGGCGGCTGGGCCACGACCCGGGACTGGCACTGTGGTTGGGCGCGCTCAGCCCGCTGGCCCTGTTCAGCTTCGTCTCCTCGGGACACAACGACGCCCTGATGGTGGGGTTGATGGTGGCCGGCATCACCATCGGCACCGGCGGTCGGCTCCGGTGGGGGATCGCCGTGTGCGCACTGGCGGCCACCATCAAGCTCCCGGCCGCCGCCGCCATCGTGTTCATGGTGGCCGACGAGTGCACCCGGGCGGAGGGCGCCCGACGGGTGCGTGTGGTCGCCGAGTCCGCCCTCATCGCCGCCCTGGTCGTCGTCGCTGTCACGGTGGGCGCCGGCTTCGGGTGGACCTGGCTCGGCCCCACCGCACTCAAGGTGCCCACCGAGTTGAAGGTCCTGATCACCCCGATGGTCTCGTTGGCCTCCTTCCTGTGGGGGATCCTCCACGCCGTGGGGGTGCCGGTGGCGAAGCACACGGTCATCAGCGTCGTCCAGACACTGGCCAGCGTGGTGGCGGTACTCACCATCGTGTGGATGGTCCTCCACGTGCGCGGCCGCGATCCGGTCCGCCTCACCGGGCTGGCCCTGTTGCTGTTCGTGGTCCTCAGTCCGACGGTGTGGCCGTGGTACTGGATGTGGGGCATCGCCGTACTGGCGGCCACGTCGGCCCAGCGGTCCAAGGTGGTGGCGGTGGTGGCCGGGGCGGCCATGCTCGTGGTCGGCGCCGGGGGCACCCCGCTGCTCAACGGCGGTGACTACTGGGTGACCGGACCGTTGGTGGCGGCAGCCCTCGTCTGGTTCGTGGCCAGCGGCACATGGCGCACCGCGCTCGAAGGGCCGTCCGTTGTCCGCTGAGCCGTCCCCGGACCGGGGCGCAGAGGCCGGGCTGCGTGAGCACCCACGGAGCGGGACCGCCGCCGGTGCGGCGCCCGACGGCAGCGTCGATACCGGTGTCGACGCCCACCCGACCTCCGAACCGGTCGTCCTGCCGGCATCGGACGCCGGAGGCGAGGTGGCGACGAACGTCGGCGGCCGCCCGGAGCGGGCCGCAGCCCGATGGATCCCGTGGACGGCGCTGGTCGTCTACCTGACGTGCCGGGTGGTGACCGTCGGCTTCGTGGCCGTGGCCAATCTGTTCACCCACAACAGCATCCTCTACGAGCTGGACATCTGGGACGGGGCGTGGTTCCTGCGAGCCGTCCGTGACGGGTACCCGGCGCACCTCCCCATGGTCCACGGCCACGTGGCCGCCAATCCGACCGCCTTCTTCCCGTTGTTCCCCCTGCTGGTGCGCGCCATCGACGTGACCGGGCTCCCGCCCGGGGCGGTGACCCTGGCGCTCAGCGGGGTCACCGGTGCCACCGCCGTGCTCGGCGTGGGCCTGCTGGCCAGGCGGCTGGCCGGCGACGCCGCGGGGCAGCGGGCGGCGCTGCTGTTCGCCGTCTTCCCCGGGACCTTCGTGTTCAGCCTGGCCTACTCCGAGGGGATCGTGGTCACCTGTGTCTCGCTCGGCCTGATCGCCCTCCTCGACCGGCGGTGGTGGCTGGCCGGCCTGCTCGGCGCAGTGGCCACCGCCTCGTCGCCCGTGGCGCTGGCCTTCGTGGTGAGTTGTGCCTGGTGCGCCGGACGGTCGCTCTGGAGGGACCGTCGCCCCGGCGCGCTGGTGGCCCCCCTCCTGGCACCGCTCGGGTTCGTGGCCTACATGGCCTACCTGTGGCGCCATACCGGCACGCCCTCCGCCTGGCGGCTCACCGAGCGCGGCGGGTGGAAGAGCTACCCGTCGGCCGCCTATCCGTTCCGCATCCTCTGGAAGTTCGTGTCGAACCCGGTGTCACCGACACTCACGGGCCAGATCCTGTTCTTCGGGACGGTGGCGGCCGTGGTGGGTGTGGTGCTGATGATCCGGGAGCGCCAACCGATCCCGGTGCTCCTCTACGGCATCTGCGCACTCGGTGCCGCCGCCGTGTCCCAGCCGGTCGGGCTGCGTCCGCGCTTCCTCATGCTCGCCTTCCCCGTCGTCATCGCGCTGGCGACCCGGTACGAGGGACGAACCTA
>Ga0075520_1000466_pt1 | contig 17637 bp, 13 predicted proteins | sample NGEPerB_FD_75100 | JGI IMG/M metagenome (GOLD analysis project Ga0075520, IMG submission 75100) | Arctic peat soil microbial communities from the Barrow Environmental Observatory site, Barrow, Alaska, USA - NGEE PermafrostAB12-B | ecosystem: Environmental > Terrestrial > Soil > Wetlands > Peat ... | reverse complement strand
GGGGAGCCTGGCGGCGGAAAACGGCGGGGCCAAGCGTGGCGCCACGAGGGTGGAGGCTGGCGGTGCTGGCCGAGCATGTCAATTTTCCTCGCTGCGGGGTAGTGTCCTAATTTGAATCAGGCCCGCCACCAATAAGTGAGGGCTCCGTACATGATCGCGCTGATTATCTGCTCTCGCGCTGCACCGCGTTCCTTCACGCCATGTCCCGTCCTCACTACGGAGCGCCCGAGTCGCGCCCGCCGACCTCCTGCCTATCTGTGACGTTCGGAGTGTTTTGATGAAGCGCCAAGGCACAGTTAAGGTTCAGATCGACTTCGCGGAGCGCGTTGCGGTCACGTTTCGCCCGCAGCTCGAAGTAGCGTTGGACTGCCATATTTGTCGCAGGCGCCACAGAACCGTGGAGATGAAAGCCGTCGGAGAGGCCGGCATCTGTACCCCCACGCGGCACGCGTTTCCCGGCACTCTGACTGAGGTTGCGGCTGCCGGACGAGAGGGACGCTTCATATTCTTCTACGAGTACGAGCCTTTCACAGACCTGAAGTATCCCGATGAGTCTCGTTACGCTCGATGGGAAAGGGGCGCGCCTTCTTGGGTGAGAGTGAGCTTCAATGTGGCCTGCCCATCCTGCGGGCTCACCACTGAGCGGAGCACACAGACTAATCTGGTGCGGCCGTGGGATTGCTTCTGCCAATGCGGCGAGAGACTCTACTCAGACCAGCACATTCCAGAGCTGCTTTGGCGGCCATACCCACCCGCCGAACCAAGCGCTGCACCAAATGGCGGCCCGGCGCCGCCGCCGGGCAATTCGGGAGTCACGGAGGGGCCGCCCTTCGTGACCTGATCGCTAGACCACGAAGCGCCATACCACCCAGAGCGTCACGATATGCCAGACGTTATCGACCACGGTAATGCTCCACGGAGCTGACGGCGGTTTCACGAACTCCGGCTGCCGGTTTATTTTTGTCATCCAATAAAGGACAATTTGCGTTCGGTCTTGCGCGAAGTGTGTCACCCACAGCACCGCGACGGCCGGCAGGGTCCACCAGTTCGCGAAGGCGCAGACTGCGAGCGTCCAGAGCGTGCAGTGGATCGCACAGGGAAGCGTGCGCTTCTTTTTATTGAGCGCCATCCAGTCGTTTTGCAGCAGATAGTCTCCCACCAGATGCCCGATGATGGCGAGTGTCAGAGTCATAAGTTGTCGTCGACAAATCACTCCAGCCAACAGTCGCTGGGCGTCTCAGAATGCACGCTGACCCGCTTTGCTGGTCGCCCCGTCCAGGAGGGAACTCGACCTGCCTTCGGCGAAATGCGCCGCCTGCTCCGGTCAACCGTTTCTGCTGAGAAGGAACCAGAGACAGGAGGCGGCGAAACCCGCCAGCAAGGTCGCTGCCGATAGCCAGCGGAACCTCTCTCCCTTCTCGCTAGCGTATTTCCATGGCGCAAAGCCATTTTTCCAGAACACGGCCCAAGGATGGAGCTTTCCCTCTGCGGAGGAATTAGCCGAGGCAAGGTGGGCAAGCCAGAGGGCAACAAACAAGCTGGCGAGGTAAGGAAGCATCCACAGCGAAGTCCTCCACTCGCCGGATGCGCACCAGAGGCAGATGAACCCCAAGGAGAGTAGCAACATGATCCACCTCTGGCCCCGCAGAATTGCCGCTTCATAATGATGGCCTGAATTCACCAGTGGTAGGACGCGGGGTGATCGTGCAGTCAGCCGAACAGGGTAGTTGGACGAAACTGCGTTTGCGGGAGAATTCCCATTCTCCTGACACAGGGAAAGGCCACGACCGGCGCCGGTCAACTTTCTTGTAGGCTACCCCTGCGCCCACCTGGCCTCGCCGGCGCGTCCTTGCGCGCCGTTTTCCCGTCACCTCGCATAGACGGCGATACCGGTTCGACGCCGCGAGAAGCCATGGGGAACGATGCGAGGCAAGGACCGCCTTTTTCAGCGTATTAGCATTTCTACGACGTTAGGGAAGATCGGTCGCACGTTTCGCAGCGACAAGTCACAAGCACACCTAATACTAGGTTGACACGCATTACGGTTCCGGCGAAAAATGCGTCCGCAATTAAAAACGGAATTCGAGGCGTAGGCAGACTCGATCAACGAGTGGAAGTATCGGACAATATCCAATGCTGACTCCAGGCGAGTCGAGAGGGGAAGAAGCGGTTTGCGCTGCCAGTTGATTCCCTCTTTTAACCCCCTCCGCCAAACTGAATTCCCATCAGTTGGAAAGGATTAAGATCATGCCAGCAAAAAGTGTCGATGCGTTCTTTGAGAAGGTCGCGCAGGATAAGTCTCTGCAGGCGGAGCTGAAGGCTTTGCACAAGAAGACCCTGAAGGAAACCGAGGAAAGCAAGGATAAGGCATCAGCAGCGGTTGCCAAGATCGCTGCGGCGGCAGGATTCAAATTCACGGCCAAGGATTTGGCCGGGGCGCGCGGGGCCAAGGCGAAGAAGCCGTCCAAGGCCGAACTAAGCGAGGTGAGCGGCCAGTGGACGGATTGCAGCGGCGGCACCTATAGTTACTGTACCGCGCAGAATTGGAGCTGCATCGGATATTCGTACTATTGATCGCCGGGTACACTGGGTACCGTGGCTCTTGAGCTCGTGGATGGCGTGCGGGGCCTTTCCGCCCCGCACACCTTGCCATTCCAAGAAGGAACCAACAGCGAAGTTGGCCTGCGCCAGATGAGGCTTTGGCGGTTGCTTGGAGACGATGAATTCAAGATGCCATGTCAGGAAAGTACGCTAGACTAAGAAGCGAGTGGATGCTGCGCGGCTGGAGCGACCAGCCGATGACGCTCGTCAACGGGACGAATGGCGACCAGCGTGTGTTGAAGAACCTGGGTTTTTACGTGGCCGAGTCGTGCGACGGCCAGACCGACTTCGATTCGTTTGCCTTTCTCCCCAAACACCACGGCCTGCTCGACCTGCTGATTGCGCAGGGGATCGCGGAGGAATGCCAGGAGGGGGATTCCATCGAACCCTGGCAGCGGTACCGCAAGGCTGATAACCCGCGGCTAACGGGGATCCACTGGTGCGTGACGGGCCGGTGCAACCTGAGCTGCCGGCACTGTTACATGGAGGCGCCGACGGGGCGATACGGCCAGCTCCCCTTTGACGCGATGGCCGGGCTGGTCGAGCAGTTTGAGCGGGCCAACGTGCTCGAGGTTTCGTTGACCGGCGGCGAGCCGTTCCTGAGACGGGACCTGCTGGACATCATCCAGTTGCTGGCTCAGAAGAAGATCCGCCTCAGCCAAATCTTTTCCAACGCCCTGCTGATCACCGACCGGCATCTGGAAGACATTCGAAGGATCGGTTTCAGGCCGGCATTCCAGATCAGCTTCGACGGGGTCGGCACCCACGACCAAATGCGAGGGGTCACGGGGACCGAACCGAGGGTGATGGACGCCATTCGGCGGATTCGGGCAGCCAGTTTTCCGGTAGTGGTCGCCACCGCGATTGACAAGTTCAGCCTTGCCGGCCTGACCGACACCTACGAGCTGATGAAGAGGCTGGACGTCCAGGCGTGGCGCGTCTCGGCCCCGCAAGCGACGGGGAATTGGCGGGGGACGACCTCCGCACTACGGCTGGACGAACAGGCGAAGGCTTTCGTGCCGTTGGCGGAGCGTTGGATAAGGGACGGACAGCTGTTCGCCATCCAGCTTTGTGGCTTTTTCCATGGCGGCCGGCCGCCAAGATCGGGGATCGGTCCGGCGATCAACCCGCTCAGGCAAGAACCGGGCGTCGACCGCGCAAGCGGGCAGCTCCGGGCGGGAGCCACCGGCTTGAAACGGCCCGGGAAGATACCCGACGCGCCGAAGTATTCACCGGACAGTTACGATTGTGGCGCCTGCCGGGAGCAGCCCAACGTGCTCCCGGACGGCACGTTGGTCCCGTGTCCCGGCTATGTGGACAGCATCCTGCAAGAGCGGATGCCGAACCTATTGCGGGAAGACTTGTCGCAGGTTTGGACCCGTTCCTTTCTGCGCCAGATCGCGGATATGAAAAAGAAGGATCTGTTCGCCCGGAACCCCGAGTGCGTCGCTTGCGAGCTGTTCAAGGAGTGCGGTATGGGATGCAGGGCCTCGGCGCTGACGGAGACCGGAGACCTGATGGCGAAAGACCCACTCGCGTGCGAGGTGTGCAGAATGGACTACAAGAAACAATTCCCGGACCTGCGGACCCTTCGTAACTGAGGCTTTGTCGGGAGCGCGATTATCCGCTTTGCCGCACGGCGGCTGCTATGATAAGAAGGAGAGGCGATGACGTCACGCCCGACCATTTTCGTTTCGGCAGTCAGCAAGGAACTGAAGGGCGCCCGGCAGTTGGTGGCCAACACCCTGCAGTTCCTCGGTTACGAGCCGGTGTGGCAGGACATTTTCGGCACCGAACAAGGTGATTTGCGGGCGATGCTGCGGCGACAGATTGACGGCTGCAAGGGGGTGGTGCAGCTGGTGGGTCAACGTTACGGCGCGGAACCGACGGTGCCGGATGAGCAGTTCGGGCGGGTCAGCTACACCCAGTACGAAGCGCTGTACGCACGGCAGCGCGGGAAGAGGGTTTGGTATCTGATGCTCGATGAGAGTTTTCCGCCGGAGCGACTGGAGCCCGAAGCGGAGGAGTTGCGGGAGCTGCAGTCGGCCTACCGACGGCGGTTGCAAGCGGATTCGCATTTGTTTCATCCGCTCAACAGCCTGGAGGCGCTGGAGGCTGACGTGCTCAAACTCCGCAACGATCTTTCGCGGTTGCGGCGCGGGGCCAAGCTTTGGGCGGCGGGAGTGGCAGCCTTGCTGGTCCTGATCGCCGCGTTGGGCGTGATGCTGGTGGTGCAACAGCGGCGTATGGCGGGCCAGGTCGCCATGGTGATGCAGTTTGCGGAAGTGCAGGCCCGCCAGGAACGGGCAGGGCGAGGCGGAGCGGCCGTGGAAGAGGCAACCTATGCGGAACTGGCGAAGGAACACCACGTGGACCAGAAGACCCTGCAGGAGGAGTTGCCGCAGCGCGCCAGGGAATTGCAGCGTTCGCCGGACGCCGCGCCATTCGAGCGGGCGAATGCGGCGTATGTCGCCGGGGATTATCCGGAGGCGGAACGGCTGGCGTTGCAGGCGGCGGCGGACGCGCAGCGGGCCCGCCCGCCCCGGGTCCCCGATGCGATCAACGCATACAAGTTGGCGGGCTGGGTTTCGCTGGAGCGGGTGGAGTATGCCGATGCGCTACGCCAACTGCGGGAAGCGGAGAAACTGACGGATCGCCAGCGCAATCCGGCTGAGTGGGCGGACGTTCAGTTTACTATTGGGCGCATATTGTACCAGCAGGGGCATTTCCGGGAGGCGGAGGCCGTGGCGAGGGGCGAGTTGGACGAACGTTTGCGCTGGTCCGGTTCGGAGTCTCGGGAAACGCTTTATAGCCGGAACAACCTGGCCGCAGCCTTGGAGCGTCAAGGCCGGTACGCCGAGGCGGAGAAAGAGTATCGCGAGGTGCTGGCGGTCCGGGTTCGCGTGCTGGGGGCGGAGCACTACGAGACGCTGGTGAGCCGCAACAACCTGGCGGTGGTGCTGGCGGATTCGGGGCAGCTCGCCGAAGCTGAGAAAGAGGACCAAACGGTCTTGGCGGCGCTCGAGCGGTCGCTGGGTCCGGAGAACCCTGACACGCTGACGAGCCGGCACATTCTGGGAGTCCTGCTGGAGCGGGAGGGGCGATATCCGGAAGCGGAGAAAGAGCAACGGGCGGTACTGGCCGCGCAGGAGCGCGTCCTCGGGCCGGAGCATCCGGACACGCTCACGAGCCGGAACGATCTGGCAGCAGCGCTGGATGATGCGGGTCGGTATGCGGAGGCGGAAAAGGAGCATCGGATGGTGCTGGCGATCCGGGAGCGTGTCCTCGGGCCGGAGCATCCGGACACGCTGACGAGCCGCGACAACCTGGCGTATGTTTTGGAAGAGGAAGGCAATCATGTGGAGGCGGAGGGCGAGGACCGCCGGGTGTTGGCGATCCAGGAGCGTGTCCTGGGGCCGGAACATCCGGACACGCTCGGCACGCTGCAACATCTGGCCCTCGTCCTCCTCTCCCAAGGGAAACACGCGGAGAGTGCGGAAGCGTTTCGCCCCCTGCTGGCCGCGCAGGAGCATCTCTACGGAAGCGAGGCTGCCGAGACTTTCAGGACCCGCGAGCGCCTCGCCTATACGCTGTATTGCCAGGGCAAGTACGCCGAGGCGGTTACCAACCAACAAACGGCCCTGGCGGTGGCCCAGAAGGGAACCGGGGATGAAGGCCGCCGCCGGACCGCGGAAGCTTGGTTTGCGCTTTCGCGGTATGACCTTTTCGCGCGGGATTTCGCCGGGGTGCTTGCCGCTTCCGAGGCGGGTCTGGCGCTGGACCCGACCTACTTGTCGCTGCTGGCGAAGCGGGCCCACGCCTTCTTGTTCCTTGGGCAAATCCAGGAGGCGGAACAGATCTACCGCGGGCACCGGGACGAAGTGGTGGACGCCAAATCAAAGCGCACCTGGGAGCAGGTCGTCTTGAAGGATTTTGACGACCTGGAGAAGACCGGCCTGCCCCATCCCGAGTTTGCGCGCATCCGGGAGCTGCTAAGAATCGAAGCGAAATGATCCGGGCGCGAGGATCACTTGGCGCGACTGCCATAGCGCTCCTCGCGCACGCGCGTGATGCGCCGGGCCAGCGTTTGCAGCAGCGACACCGCCATCGCGGGACTCGATTCGAGCACCTTTAACAAGGCTTCCCTTTGGATGACACACAGCCGCGACTCCGCACGGGCGCGGGCCCCCAGGGTGCGTGTTTCGCCTGAAAAAACCGCAATCTCTCCGAAAGCGTCGCCCGGACCAGCCTCGCCCTCCACGGTCACCCTTCGTTCTCCCGTCACCAGAGTCTCCTCCACAAAAAACTCCACCCGACCGCTGAGAACGACGAACAATTCGTCTCCGGTGTCACCGCGGCGGAAGAATATCGCGTCCGCGTCGCACCGCACCACTCTTGCCACCCGCGCCAGAATCTCAATTTGGCCCGCGTTGAGAGAGGCAAACAAGGCGCACTGGGCAAGCTGATGTTTCAAATCCCCGCCGTCGGGGCTGGACAAAGCAGCGCCAGCCTGGGAGGCGACCACGATTGCAGGGGCTGCTCCAGTCTCCTGCTGGTCCAGCAAGAGCCGGAACAAGCCAGCTTGCTCGGCCAGTTCCGCATAGGTGCCCTGCTGCACCAGGGAGCCGCGGTCAAAAACAAAAATCCGGTGGCTGTCCTTAATGGTGGAAAGCCGATGGGAAATGGAAACGACGATTTTGTCGCGATATTCATTCTTGATCAACTCCACGATCCGCTTCTGCGACAACTCATCAAGGGCCGAGGTGGCTTCGTCCAGCAGGAGGAGGGTGGGGCGCTTGAGCAACGTTCGGGCAATGGCAACCTTCTGCCTTTGCCCACCCGACAACAAGCGGCCGTTTTCGCCAACCTGGTACTCCAAGCCGAGCAACAATGCGTCGGACAGCAGCCCAAGCTCGGCCAGACATTCCCGAACCAATAGATCAATTCTTTCCGGCGCGCGGAAGACACCCTCATCCACTCGCCCGAGCAAAAGCACTTCCCGCAGGCTCAGCCCCTCGATTCGGCCCGGCGTGAGATAGTCTTCGTACTCTCCGCCGTCGCTACCGGCTTGCTCCCGCAAGGCAGTGCGCGTGGCGACCACCCGCGCCTCGAAATCTGGCGCTCCGGCCAACTCCGCCGCCAACCCCGCATCCACATCCAGAGCTGCTTTCAAGAGCGCCGAGCGGAGTGCCGGTTTTGCTATTCCCGCGGCCAACCCCGGCGAATCATCGCCTGGCCCATCGCTACGCCCTTGTCCCGCAAGTTTGAGGAGGTCCTCTAATTCCTGCGTGCGCTGGGTCAAGGTGGCGGCCAAACGGCCATCGGCCCGGATGCGTTTCAACCCAGCCTGCAACAGCGACTCCAGCAAGCCGGCCTGCTCCAAACAGGCTGGGAGGCGGGTATTCTCGAGCTGAGCATCTTCGGACGGAGCGACTTTTGCCCGCAGACCGAAGAGCAAATTGTCGCGCAGAGTGCCCTGGTTGAGATAGGCCTTCCGCTCAAAGCGGATGACGGCCTGTGCCGGCTCCCCGGCGAGTTTCTCGTTAAGCCGTTGCCTGACCTGGGCAAGCTGGCGGAGCAGAGCGCTTTCCCGCCATTGGGGAGGCACGGGCCCATCCAGCGCCTTGCGCAGGACATCGGGCTCCAACCCGACGGCCTGAATCGCCGAGAGCAGTTCCCGGTTCAGGTCCTCCAACGTCTTCACCTCCGGCAGTAGTTCGATGTCTATCTCGCCATCCTGATCCCGCAACGTGCGCTGGGAGGGCCGGCGCAAGCCCAGAAGCAGGTTGTCGCGCAAAGTGCTGTTCAACAAAAAGAGGTTCTGCTGCACGACCCCCGTTTCGCGTGCCAGTGTGCCCAGGGAAACTTCATCCACTTTCAGGTCGCGCAGGACGACCTCGCCGCCCGAAGGCTGACTGCCCTTGAACAACAAACGAATGGCGGTGGACTTCCCGCATCCTGCGGGTCCGACAAAAGCAACGTGTTCGCCCTCCCCAATTTGCAGCGTGATCTGGTTCAAGATGCGAGTGCCAGAGGCGGAAACCACATCGGCCCTGCAGTACCCGATGCCATTTCCCGGCCGCAGAGTTGGGTCCGGCAGGTCGGTTTCGGGAAAGGTCACGGGAAGGTTCTCATATTCCTGCACGCCTTCGAGGGTACGGCTGCTCATGCGCCAGTCGAGGAGCACGGCGCTGAGGTCTCCGACCGGCCGTTTGAACAAGCCCGCCACGAGCATGAACTTCATGACATCGCCCCAGGTGACCGGACCGAAAAGGCTGGCCGACCTCAAGGTGAGGAGGCACAGGGCGGCGCCGACCCAGTAGAGGGCGCTATCCTGGATGGTCGCGACGATCGGGCTGGCGACATTGAACAAGCAGCGGAGCCGCGAAACCTCATCCATCACGCCGTGATAACGCTGGAACGCCCGGTCCAGCAGCCGCAGGCCATAACCGAACGCATTATTGGGCCGAATCTCCTCGACGCTCCCGACGTATTCTTTGGCTTGAACCCGCACATTGTCCCAGGCGCTGCGGCTCGCCCGATTCACCGCCTGCATGCGCTTGTCAAAGATGAGGAAATAACCGCTCAAAAAGCACAGGGGAATCAGGCACAGGGCGAAGAACCAGTTCGTGTAAACCATGAAGGCGCCGTAAACGAGAATGGAACCAACCATCAGCGGCATCTTGATCAGGAGGTCGAACCAGAAGGTCACCGCGCTGCGCGTGTCTTCCAAGACCCGGGAGTTGATCACCTCGGCATCATGGTTGCGGAAGAAGTCCGCATCGGAGCGGATGAGGCGGCGGTACAATTGCATGGTGGCGTCGCGGATCAAGCGGTCGCGAAAGCGATCCATGAGCCGGCCGCGGAAATAATTGAACAGGGCGATGAGCACTTGCGAGCCGACCAGCCACGCCACCGCCCGATTGATCTGGGACCAACTGACGCTTCGCGCCTGCGCCTCGAAAAGATTGGTCAAACGCCCCACCTGTTCCGGCAGGACCAACTGAAGCGCCGTCACGGCCAAGCCCATGAGCCACAGAAACACGACCGCCCGGCTCGCGGATTTCACTTTCTTCCAGAAGGCCATCAGACCGCTTAGCATAGGGAGACCTTATTCTTGGGCGATCAGACGCCTTCCTGGTTAACACAATAGAGCGGCGTCAATCCAAACCCTTTGGGCAATTCGGTTTGACCTACATAGTCGAACCGAAAGGCTTTGCAACCGGTGGCAACAGAGAGGGCGGCGAACGCTTCGCTCGCATACACTTCGTTCGGCGGGGTGATCGGCTCGATGCGGGCAGCCCGGTTGACATACGCGCCGCACACTTCGTCATGTTGGGTGACAGGATCTTCAAAGGCATAGACCGGTCCGGCATCGAGCGAGATGCGGATTCCCAGATTTGGCGGCAGCCCGTATTCGTCCCATCGGGCGCTCGCCACCATGTCGCGCAGTTGCAGCGCCACGGCCGACGCGGCCTCCAGGTCGGCAAACACTAGGAACAGCCCGTCACCGGCGGTGCGCCGGGACAGGATGCGGGCAGAATGCCCTCCGAGCACATCAGCGACCCGCTTCATGAATACGCGGGCGAAACGCAAAAGTTCCACGTCTGACAGCTTGCTGTAACCCTTGACATCCCCGAAGAGCATAGCGCGGATCGCATAGTTTTCTCCGCGAACAGCTCCGTCTGCCGTCCGGGCCGGGCCAGTCGAGCTCAGCCAGGGCTCCTCCTTGATCGTTTCGTACGGGCAGGAGAGATTTTCCAAGGAAGACAAAGCGAAGGAGGCATTCTGCCGCGCCGCGAGCGACCGGGCGTCCTCCAGAGCCCACACGTGAAGCGCCACGTCCAATCGCTGCGCGCGCAAGAGCCCGGCGCCAAGGGCGCGCAGACGCGCAAACGCGCGATTGACGGTTCCGTCCAGGCAACTCGGCTGGGTGTCCTCGGTGACGAGGTCCACTCTGGAAAGGAGGCTGTCAAAACGCGCCGCCCACTCCGGAGACTGCTCGAAGATCTGGCGGCAAACCTGGCGCGGGCACGGCAGTAGGACGTTGATTTCGCGAGCGGTCTCCAGCATCGTCTCAATGAACAGCAGATCGGCGGGAGACAAAGCGGTAGCATAGCCGCAAACGACGCCGGCTTCAGCCAGACGCTGTTTGAGTTCAGCCTTTTGCCGTTGCTCCCATTCTCTCATCTTCCCTTCCGCGGCCAGCTTCGCCAAGGCGGGCGCCGCAAACACCGCGATCGAAATCATCGGGAAGAGCCGGTCAACAAAACCGGAAGCCAGACCGAGGGGCGCCGCCAGCAATCGGGCTTGGCGCCGAGTGGAACACAGCTCCCGCCAGTTGCCCTGGCCCAATTGGGCCGCGACGCGATACGCAACCTCCGCTTCGGCGTAGCGCCCGCCAATAAGTTCAGCCTCCGCGAGCGTGGCTGCCAGCCAGTAATCTGCTCTGCCCCCGTTTGCCTCCACCTGACGCGACCGGTCGAGGCAGATCTGCTTCACCCGCTGGGCCAGCGTCCGAGCCTCCGCGGTTCGGTTTCGCAGCACCTGCACGGTGGCGGCGTTAATGCCGCAATAGCCGGCGTCCGCCGCGTCGGTATCCCTACCCAGGAGCCTGGCAGCAGAATCGGCTTTTTCAAAACCGGCAAAGTAACTTTGGAACGACTGTTCCAGACACGTGCTGCGCCCCGCTGGCGACGCCTCCTTTGCAGCCAGATCCTTGTAAACCCGGCCCAACAAGCCGAGCGTCTCGGGGGTCGCGAAGCCCTGCTCGCACAGTTTGAGGAGGATGCCTTTGGAGCGCTCGGAGGCGCCGCTTTGCGCCAGCGCCAAAGCCAGCAACTGGTTCACGCGCAGGCGAAGAGGTCCGTGGCTTTCCTTCGCCTCATCTCCCTGCTCCAGGGCGCCGAGGCCTTCCGAAAGCACGTCGTAAGCCAAAATGGCCTCGCCTTGCTTCAACATGCGCTCTCCCAGCCGCAGGTGGATCTCGGCCGGACAGCGAAATCGACTGGACTTGCACTGGCTCCAAAGTTCGCGCAGCTCAGCCAGCGAAATTATGGCCGTGCTCCCCAACCGCTGGAGAAACTGGGCGAAGTGCTCGGCCTCGCCGGCTTGCTTTCGCTTGGGAGGAAGGATCTCAAAGCCCGAATCCAGCAGCCCTTGAATTGAGGTTCGGGCCGTTCGACGATCGACTTCCTTTTCGCTCTCCGGCAGTTGCTCGTATTCGACCAAACCAGGATGCTGCTTTAGATCACCGTTGTGGACTTTTCGCCACGTCCACCCCTCCGCCTTCCGCTGCTGGACCCAGGCTTCGTGGACCTTGGCCGCCAAGAGCTCGAGTATCTCCTGAATATTCGGCCTGTTCAAGGCTCGCTCCGCGTCGGCCATGGTTGGAACGGCGTTCATTGTCACTTTGATGGCTCAATTACTGGTCTGGCGGGTTGGCGGCTCTTCCCGGCCGGTGTGGCCGATTCTGAAAAGGCCATGAGCGCTGATTTGGCCTCGACCGCGGTCAGGCGGGGAAAGCGCTCCATGAGCAAGGCAACCATGCCGCAGACATGGGGCGTGGCAAAACTGGTGCCCGTGTGGATGGCATAGCCGCCGCCGGGCGCCAGCACCTTGATCTGCGTGCCCCGGGCATCAAACTCGATCATATTGTTCGGGCGGTAATGGACGCGAAGTTTTTCAGTATATTGTTCCCGGTCCACGCTGATTACGGAAGAAAACATGGCTGGGCAACCCAAGTCGCCGAAGTTGCGCCTGGCGGCGACAATGATGGAGTTTTGCACGTAAGCCCGCTCGCACAGAGCGAACAATTTGTGAACGTAAGACGGCTTTGAGGTCGCCAGGCTCATGTTCAGCAGGCGGATGTTCTGGTCCAGGGCCCACTTCAGGCCCGCAATGAGCACGTCGCCGGTGCAGGAATTGTAATCATCCAGGACCTTCACGCTTACCAGCCGCGCGGAGGGTGCAAGGTCGGCAATGATGCCCGCCACGGCCGTGCCATGCCCATAACTATCACGATTTTTCTTCGCCTCGACTTCACGGATGACGATTTCGCCCAGGTGGTTTCTTGCCACCGTGCAGCCCCGGCTGACGCGTCCGGCCAGCCGTGAATGGGAGGCGTCGATGCCGCTGTCTATGACCGCCACTTCGATTCCTCTGCCGCTGGCATGGGAGGCGAGCCATTCCAGGCTGAGCCTCGGATTGAGCAATGAGATGTTCATGGGAGGCGCTGCCTGCCTGGTGCGGCCCTAAGACGCCGAACGCGCCACGCCTTCGACGAACTGCTTCACCAGCGGCAGCCACTCCGGATGATCGTGTCTTACGCGCGTGACCGAGTCGAACAACTCGAGCAGTTGGCGATCCTCCGGAGGCAGGGCCAACGGCAGAACAACCGAGGGACGCCTGGAGTCAGCCGAGCCCCGCCGCAAAACTTGTTCGCGACAACGCTGGCGCACGACCACCGCACCCAGGTCGGCAAACAGTTTATAGGCGGCCATGTCTTCGGCGCTAAAATGGTCGGCCCCCTGTTTGTTCACGGCGCTGATCGTGCCGACGCTTTCCCCCTCGATTTGCAGGGGCGCCACCAGGACATTGCGAAAACGTGCCCGGGCGGCTTTCTCGACACCGGCGTCCAGCGGGGTGTCGGACTGCACCTCGCCCGTCGCGAAAGCCAGGCCATGGCGCGAGCCCTTGAGCGGCACCTCCTGCCCAATGATGCCCTCGGCGCCGTCACCAATCGCTGCCCGAAAAACCAGTTTCTGCTTTCGGGGATCAACCAGTGTCAACCCGGCGCCTCCTGCGCCGACCACGTGCATGGCACACTTCAAGAGCGTCTGAAGCAGCGCGTCCTCATCCAGCGCTGGCGTCAAGGCGAGATAGGCCACGAGAGCCTCTCGGGCGGAATCGGACAGAGCATTGGAGGGTTTGGTCTTGGAGCGAGGCTTGGCCGCTTGTTTGCGCAGCCGGGCGATCTCCGCGGCAAGGGAGCCCAGTCGTCTCTCCACCTTCCTTAGGGGTAGCGTGATGTTCATACCTGTGGAAGATTATGACTAACAGGAAGATCGTTGCAAGGGTGATTTGAATCAGGATCGGCCAAAGTTCGCTAAACCGGGTTAGCCCTTTCCCTCGTCCAGTATGACTAAACCATCGAGCAGCTCTTCAAAGTGGGGTTTGTATTCTCTGAACAGATTGGCGGAAGTGTAGCTTAAAAATTGAACGGTGCCCCAATCGCCCGAACCGTAGTACCCAAGATAGACGAATTCTATCTTCTGAATAGTACCCTTCATCTGGAGGCGGAGAAATTTCTTGCCGTTCACGCGAACCTCCGCCTCTTCGACAATTTCTGCGTCGGGAGGTACCATGGGATTTTCATGGGGCTAACAGCGTTGGGGAACCAGAAAGCGTTACTGGGCAATTCGGCGTGAGCCCATATTTCAGCGGTGGATCATTATCAAGGGGCAAATCTCTGAACGATCCAGTGAACCGTTCCCAAGAGACGGTGGGCATGCCTCGAAAAACGGGACACCAATTCAGGCGGCTTTGATGTCGTTGAGCGACTTAGCTTTGAGGCGTAAATCTGGTTGGACCCCTACTCCGGACACCAAGATGAATGCGGGCCCGGTTTGCTCCGGGCCGCGGACAACGATAGTATTCGGCGGTTGCAGGAGCAGCGGATTGCGATGGCCGGATCCCCCATCAGAGACAAAATCGAGCAGAACGTGACCATCTGGCTGCTGGGCACGTTGCTGACCGGGTTTCTCGCCGGCATCGGGGTGTACCGCGCAATTCAGGACATGGCCGGCCTCAAAATCCTGTCGGCTGCGGATCTGGAAGGCTCAAAGCAAAAGCTCGCGGGATTGTCGCAGAAGCTGGAAACCGCGGAAAACCATGCGGCGGCCCTCGAGGCACAGGTCAAGCAGGCTTATTGGGCGGTTCGTGGGACGCAGGTGACCGTCATTTACCCCGAAAGCTCCGCCCGGGCGGCGGTTGACGTCACGGAGCGCCTCGCCGGCGCAGGTGCGCTGGTCACCCTCCGGGCGTTGGACCGCGGTGACCCGGAGCGCACGGGATTGTATTACGAATCGGGCGGACGGGACACAGCGATGCAGATCAAGGCGCTTGCTTCCGACATTGCGCCGCTCTCTCCGGAGGACGCCGTCGACATCAAGCCGGAGACGGTTGCCCTCCGGTTGGCTGAGCAGTGATTTCACTGTTCGCGCTGCGGAGGCCGATTCTCAACAGAATCGAACCACGAATTTAGTCGCGAGCTTGAATCCGGCGGGTTTTTCAGCCGGAATCACTGCGACGGTGAAAGAGTAACCCGCATTTCACCGGCCCACGAGTTTGGCCGTTTCAAAAGTCTTCTTTGTCGTCATGATCTCACCTCTCACATCCGCCAGTCGAGGCGTGGTTGGCGGCGCCAGCTTGTTTGCGATCGCCGCGGCGATGGTGCCGGCGGCGACGCCTCCGCCGGGCCTCTTTGTCCACGAGGCTCCGGCCGTCGGCATCTACCACGATGGCTGGATCGATTTGAACAAGAACGGGGTGGAGGACCCGTACGAGAATCCGGCGCTGGACGTCGAGGCTCGAATCACCGATTTGCTGGGCCGGATGACGCTGGAGGAAAAGACAGCGCAGATGGGGACGCTTTACGGCTTCGCCCGCGTGCTGAAGGACGAACTGCCGACGGCGGCGTGGAAGCTGGCCTCGTGGAATGACGGCGTCGGGAACATCGACGAGCACATGAACGGCAACACGGGTTTCTCGAACGACTATCCGTGGCCGAAATACGCCCTCCCGTATTCGCTGCACGCGCGGGCGATGAACGAAGTGCAGCGCTTCTTCATCGAGCAGACGCGCCTGGGGGTGCCGGCCGATTTTACCAACGAGGGCATCCGGGGGTTGTTGCATTCCAAGGCCACGAGCTTCCCGGCAGAGCTGGCGGTCGCGAGCGCGTGGGACCGCGAGCTCGTGCGCGAGATCGGCCGCGTGACCGGCCGGGAGGCGCGCGCGCTGGCCTACACCAACATCTACTCGCCGGTGCTCGACCTGCCCCGGGATCCGCGCTGGGGCCGGACGATCGAAGACTACTCTGAGGACCCGTTCCTGGCGGGTCAGCTCGGAATGGAGGAAGTGCGCGGTATTCAGGAGCAGCGCGTCGTATCCACGCTCAAGCATTTTGCCGTGTACAGTGTGCCCAAAGGCGGACGGGACGGTGACGCGCGCACCGATCCGCAGGTCACGTGGCGCGACGTGCAGACAATTTTCCTGTATCCGTTTCGCAAGGCGGTGTGTGACGCGGGCGCGCTCGGCGTCATGGCCTCCTATAACGATTACAACGGCATTCCCATGGAGGCGAACCGGCTGTTTCTGACCGACATCTTGCGCCGGGAGTGGGGATTCAAAGGCTACGTGGTCTCCGACAGCAACGCGGTGGAATTCATTCAGGCGAAGCACCGCGTTGCCGCCGACTACCCCGATGCCGTGCGCCAGGCAGTCGAGGCCGGCCTGGACATCCACACGAACTTCACCCTGCCGGAGACCTACTTGAAGCCGCTGCGGGAGCTGGTGCGCACCGGACAATTGGCCGAGGAAACGGTCAACGCCCGGGTGCGCGACATTCTCCGCGTCAAATACTGGCTCGGACTTTTCGACCATCCGTACGTGGAGGATCCGGCGGCGGCCGACCGGATCGTGCGGGCGCCGCAACACCTCGCCGTCGCAGCCCGGGCCGCCCGGGAGGCGATCGTGCTCTTGAAAAACGAGGGAGGCCTGCTGCCGTTGCGCCGGGACCTGCGCAGGGTATTGGTGACGGGCCCGCTCGCCGACGATCCGGACGCCTGGCGCAGCCGTTACGGACCGCAACAACTGGATTTTGTCACTCCGTTGGCCGGACTCCGTCAGAAGCTCGGGCCGCAATGCGAGATACGCTACACAAAAGGCTGCGACGTCGTTGACGAACATTTTCCCGAGAGCGATGTCGACAAGGAGCCGCCGTCATCGAAGGTTCAGGCGGGCATCGAGGCGGCTGCCGCGGCTGCAAAAGGCGCGGACGTGGCGATTGTGGTGGTGGGCGAGAACGACGCCATCTGCCGCGAATCCGCCAGCCGCATCAGCCTGAATCTGCCGGGATATCAGGAGGAACTCATCAAGGCGGTGGCGGCGACCGGCACGCCGGTGATCCTGGTCGTAGCCAGCGGCCGGCCGCAGAGCATCAACTGGGAGGCGAAGCACGTGCCCGCGATTTTGGAGATGTGGTTTCCGGGCGAGGAAGGCGGGCATGCGCTGGCCGACATCCTGGTCGGTGACTACGACCCTGCCGGCCGGCTGCCGATCACGTTTCCCCGCAGCGTGGGCCAGATTCCGCTGAATTTCCCCACGCATCCCGGCGCCCAGGCGCGCGATCCGGGGCAGGTCACGGGCCCGCTCTTTGCCTTCGGTCATGGGCTGAGCTACACGACCTTCAGCTACGCCAATCTCAAGATCGATCCATCGCGCCAGGGAGCGAGCGGGCAGATCGAAGTATCGTGTGACGTCGCCAACACGGGTGGCCGCGCCGGCGACGAGGTGGTGCAGCTCTATTTGCGGGACGACTACAGCAGTGTGATCACGTTTGAGAAAGTGTTGCGCGGGTTCGCGCGCGTGCACCTCGAACCGAAAGAGTCGCGGACGGTTCACTTCGCGCTGACGCCGGAGGACCTTCAGCTCTATGACCGGAACGACCACTGGATGGTCGAACCGGGCCGGTTCACCGTGATGATTGGCGCCTCGTCCGAGGATATTCGTCTGCGCGGCACTTTTGTCATAACGCGTCCAGATGGGACGGTCCCTGAAGAGGCGCCCCTCGAGGATGAACACCAAGGCCCGCGCTGAGGCGCCGAGCTCTTCATCATGCAGACGAAGCAGGACCCTCGAATATACGCGACGATACCGAATGGTTGTTGGGCGGCATCGCCTGATGCCGCCCTGTTTCCGGAGGTACGGCGGGGTTCGGCGACCCCGCCCTACAAGTTTCAACTGCACAGATCCGGC
>Ga0075520_1000465_pt1 | contig 17642 bp, 14 predicted proteins | sample NGEPerB_FD_75100 | JGI IMG/M metagenome (GOLD analysis project Ga0075520, IMG submission 75100) | Arctic peat soil microbial communities from the Barrow Environmental Observatory site, Barrow, Alaska, USA - NGEE PermafrostAB12-B | ecosystem: Environmental > Terrestrial > Soil > Wetlands > Peat ... | reverse complement strand
GCCGAGGAGAGCGAACCAGAACAGGTGCAGGTCCATCGCCGTCACTCCCTGACGCCGCGGCCGGCCGCGGCGTCAGGGAGTGACGGCGATGGACCTGCACCTGTTCTGGTTCGCTCTCCTCGGCGTGCTGCTCACCGGCTACGCCATCCTCGACGGCTTCGACCTCGGCGTCGGGATCGTGCACCTGGCGGCGCGCCGCGACGACGAGCGCCGGGTGCTCCTGAACGCCATCGGACCGCTGTGGGACGGCAACGAAGTCTGGCTCGTGACGTTCGGCGGCGCGCTCTTCGCGGCGTTCCCGCGCGCCTACGCCGCGGTGTTCTCGGCGTTCTACCTGCCGTTCATGCTGCTGCTGTTCGCGCTCATCTTCCGGGCGGTTTCGATCGAGTTCAGGAGCAAGCGCGAGAGCGCGGCGTGGCGGCGCTGCTGGGACGGGGCGTTCTTCACCGCCAGCGCGCTGGCGACGTTCCTGATGGGGGTCGCGGTCGGGGACTCGATGCTCGGCATCCCGATCGGCCCCGACGGCGACTACACCGGCGGGATCGCGGAGCTGCTGCGCCCGTACGCGCTCCTGGTCGGCATCCTGGCGGTGGCGACGTTCGCGATGCACGGGTCGATCTACCTCCACCTCAAGACCGAGGGCAAGCTGCAGCGGCGGATCCACGGCTGGATGTGGCGGACGTTCGGCTTCTTCCTGGTGGCGTACATGCTGGTCACCGTGGTGACGCTAGTGACGGTGCCGGACGCGACGCGCAACTTCACGCGCCTGCCGTGGGCGTGGGTCGTCGTGCTGCTCAACATCCTCGCCGTCGCCAACATCCCGCGCGCGATCTCTAAAGGCAAGCCGCTGGGCGCGTTCGTCTCCTCCTCGTGCACGATCGCGGTGCTCGTCTTCCTGTTCGGCGTCGCGCTCTTCCCCAACCTGCTGGTGTCGAGCAGCAATCCGGCGTGGAGCCTGACGATCACCAACGCCGCCTCCTCGGAGAAGACGCTGCGCATCATGCGCATGATCGCGTTCCTCGGGATGCCGTTCGTCGCGGCGTACACGGCGGTCGTGTACTGGGTGTTCCGCGGCAAGGTCAAGCTCGGCACGTCGAGCTACTGAGCGCGCGCGCCGCAAAGCCCGACGTCACTCTGGCGGCGGCAACAGCTCGGCGAGGGCCGCCGCGGCACGCGCCGGGTCGCGCTCGGCGAGCGGCAACCGCAGCACACCCGCGGGAGTGAGGACGCCGTCCCGCGCCGCGGCGAGGAGCGCCATGGCGGCCGGGTGCGCGGCCGGGTGTGTGGGGTCGAACGTCAGCTCCCAGGCGAGCGGGCCGCGCTTGACCCTGGTCATCCCGAGCGCCTCGGCGCGCCTGCGCACGCGCTGGTGGAGGAGCAGGTGATCGAGCTGCGCAGGTGCGGTGCCGAACCGCTCGGTGAACTCCTGCCTGAGGCTCGCGAGCTCCTCGTCGGTGCGGGCGCCGGCGATCCGGCGGTACACGGCCAGACGCAGCGTCTCCTCGGCGATGTAGCGTTCCGGAAGGCGCAGGTCGAGGCCGAGGCGCAGCTCGACCGAGGTCGGCGGCGCCGACGCGGCCTCGCCGCGCAGCTCCCGCACCGCCTCCTCGAGGAGGTGGCAGTAGGTCTCGAAGCCGACCGCGCGCAGGTGGCCGTGCTGCTCGGCGCCGAGCAGGTTGCCGGCGCCGCGGATCTCGAGGTCGCGCGCGGCGATGCGGAAGCCGGCGCCGAGGTCCGCGAACTCGAGGATCGCGGTCAGGCGCGCGCGCGCTTCCTTGGTGAGCGAGCGCTCCGGTGGCACGAGCAGGTAGGTGAAGGCGAGGCGGTCGGAGCGCCCCACCCGGCCGCGCAGCTGGTAGAGCTGGGCGAGGCCGAAGCGGTCGGCGCGATTGACGATGAGCGTGTTGGCGTTGGGGATGTCGAGGCCGTTCTCGATGATCGCCGTCGCCACCAGGACGTCGGCCTCGCCGCCCAGAAAGGCGTCCATCGCCTTCTCGAGCTCGCGCTCGTCCATCTGGCCGTGCGCCATCACGACCCGCGCCTCGGGCGCGACCTCGCGAACGAGCGCCGCCATCGCCGCGATCGAGGCCACGCGGTTGTGCACGAAGAACACCTGCCCGCCGCGCGCCAACTCGGTCGTGATGGCCTCGTGCACGACCTCGCGGCGGAACGGCAGCACGTGGGTCTGCACCGCGAGGCGGTCGCGGGGCGGGGTCTCGATCACCGAGACGTCGCGCAGGCCGAGCAGCCCGAGGTTGAGGGTGCGCGGGATCGGCGTCGCCGACATCGCGAGCACGTCCACGCTCGCCTTGAGCGCTTTCAGCCGCTCCTTCTGCGCCACGCCGAAGCGCTGCTCCTCGTCCACGATGAGCAAACCGAGGTCGCGGAAGCGCACGTCCTTGGCGAGCAGGCGGTGGGTGCCGATGACGATGTCCACCGTCCCCTCGGCGATGCCCGCGACCACCTTCTTCTGCTCGGGGGCGGCGACGAAGCGCGACAGCCAGCGGATCTCGACCGGAAACGCCGCGAAACGGCGCGCGAACGTGCGGACATGCTGCTCGGCGAGAATCGTGGTCGGCGCCAGCACCGCCACCTGCTTGCCGTCCATCACCGCCTTGAACGCCGCGCGCATCGCGACCTCGGTCTTGCCGTACCCGACGTCGCCGACGACGAGGCGGTCCATCGGGCGCGGCGACTCCATGTCGCGTTTCGCCTCCGCGATCGCCTGCGACTGATCGGCGGTGGGCTCGTACTCGAACGCCTCCTCGAACTGGCGCTGCCACGGCGAGTCCTTGGAGAACGAGAAGCCGGCCGCGAGCTCGCGCGTGGCCTGCACCTTGAGCAGCTCCTCGGCCATGTCCTTGAGCGCGCGCTTGACCTTCGACTTGGTGCGCGCCCAGCTCGTGCCGCCCAGGCGGTCGAGCTTGGGCGGCGTCCCCTCGGCGCCGGCGTACTTCTCGAGCACGTCGGCGCGCTCGAGCGGGACGAGCAGCTTGCCGCCGCCCGCGTACTCGAGCTCGACGCACTCGTGTTCCTCGGTGTCGAGCGCGAGGGTGCGGAAGCCGGCGAAGCGGCCGATGCCGTGGTCCGTGTGCACGACGAAGTCGCCGACGGCGAGATCGCGCATCTCGGCGAGGACGCGGGCCAGCGACCGGCGCTGGCGCGCGGGGGCGGGCAGGCTGGTGAGGTCGGCACGGCCCCAGACCACGAGCCCCGCCTCGGGGAAGGCAAAGCCGCGCTCGAGGCGCCCGGAGACGACGCCGACGATCGTGTCGAGCGGCCAACCCTGGCGCACCGGCAACTCGGCCTCGGTGAGCAGGTGCGTCAGGCGCTGCGCCTCGCCGTGCGAGGCGGCCACGAGCACCTGCGAACGCCGCTCGGCGATGCCGACGCGCAGCTCCTCGGCGAGCATCTGGGGGCGGGACGCCAGGTTCGGGGTCGGCGTGGTCCCGACCCGCACCCACGGGGTGCCGTCCTCGATCGCGAGCGCCTCGATCCGGTCGGCGCCCGCGAGCGCGTCGAGACAGCGCTCGGCCCCGGCGAGCCACGCCTCGGGCGCGGGTAGGGGGGCGCCGTCGCGGGCGACGGTATCGCGCGCGCGGCCCAGCGCTTGGAACACCCGCTCCAGTTCGGCCCGCACCGCGTCGGCCTCGCACAGCACCAGGCGCGGCGCGAGTTCCCATCCGTGCGTGTGCGCCTGGGTCCAGCCGAGGAAGCCTTCCCAGAGCGCCGGCTCGGTTTCGGCGCGGGCGGCGGCGGCGACCGCGCCGTACCCCTCCTGGTCGAGGCGGGCGGCGAGCGCCTCCCGGGCGTCTTCGTCGGCGGCAAACAGGCGCAGCGGGGGGATTGCGACCTCGGCAAGCGCGGCGCCGGAGCGCTGGGTGGAGGGGTCGAACTCGTGCACCGCCTCGACGGTGTCCACGTCGAGCACGACGCGGACGAACCGCTCGGGTGTGGCGACGTCCACGACCTGGCCGCGCAGCGCGAAATCCCCGGCCTCCTCGACCACCTCGACCCGCCGGTAGCCGCTGCCGGCGAGCAAATGGGCGAACTCGCCGGGGTCCAAGCGCTCGCCCGGAACGATGAGCGGCGAGCGGGCGACGAGCGCGGCGGGCGGTGGGAGCGGGTACGGCAGCACGCGGGCGGGGATCACCACGACGCGGACCGCGCCGGAGGCGAGACCCCCGAGCGCCCTCGCCGCGGCGGCGGTCGCGCCGAGCGGCGGCGTGCGCCCGAGGTACGCCTCCACGGCCTCGGCCGGGAGCACGGCGGCGGCAAGCTCCGGCGCGAGCAGGTCGAGGCCGGCGGCGAGCTCCTCGGCGTCGCGCTCGGTCGGGACAACCGCGACCGCGCGAGCCCCGCCGGCCGCGAGCGCCGCGAGCACCAGCGAGCGCGCCGCCGGGCACACCCCCGCCACCGCGTGCGGTGCCCCCCCGGGGGGGAGTTTGGCGCGCACGCGGGCGATCGCAGCGGCAACGACGTCCGGCGCTTCGCTCGCGCTTGCCTCCGACGACCCGGCGGCCGGGTCGGACAGGATTGTAGATGGTACAGGGAAAGGGAAGAAGGAAGAGGTTAGAGGGAAGACATCGAAGGCGATACCGGCGTCTGCCGTCTCCCGTCTTCCTTCTCCCGTCTACCTTCTGCCCTTCTCCTGCTCCTTCATCTCCGCCAGAGAGGGGAGTTCGTGCGCAGGCGCGTGACCTCGCGCACCACGGCGTCGGCGACGGTCTTGACGTCCTCCGGGGTGTTGCCGCGCCCGAGCGAGAAGCGCAGGCTCGCGTTGGCGAGCGCCTTGCTCCGCCCCATCGCCAGGAGCACGTGCGATGGCTTCGGGTCGGCCGAAGTGCACGCCGACCCCGAGGCCACCGCGGCCTCGCGCACGCCGACGAGCAGTGCCGCCCCGTCCACCCCGGCGAATGAGAGGTTGAGCGTGTTCGGGAGGCGGTGCTCCGCGTCGCCGTTGACGGTGACGGCCTCCAGACGCGAGCGGATCGAGTCCTGCAGTCGGTCGCGCAGCGCCGCCAGGCGTGCGCTCTCGGCGGGCATCGCCTCGAGGGCGATGTCCAGGGCGCACGCGAAGCCCACGATGCCGGGGACGTTGAGCGTGCCCGATCGCATCCCCTGCTCGTGGCCGCCGCCGTCGAGAATCGGGACGAGGTGCAGGCGCGGCGTGCGGCGGCGCACGTAGAGCGCGCCGACCCCTTTCGGCCCGTAGAGCTTGTGGGCGGAGAGCGACAGCAGGTCCACGTCGAGCGCGTTGACGTCCACCCGCACCTTGCCGGCGGCCTGGGTTGCGTCGCAGTGCAGCACGACCCCTCGTTCCCGGCAGAGCGCCGCGATCGTGGCGACCTGGTGGAGGGTGCCGGTCTCGTTGTTCGCGAGCATGATGGAGGCCAGGCCGGTCCGCGGGGTGAGCGCCTCGGCGACGCGCTGCGGGTCGAGACGGCCGTCGGAGTCGACCGGCAGGATCGTGACGGCGAACCCCTCGCGGTCGAGAGCGGCACACGGGTCGAGCACGGCCTTGTGCTCGGTGGCACAGGTCACGACGTGCCCGCGGTGGTCGCGCACCGTATGGGCGAAGCCCTTGATCGCGAGGTTGTTCGCCTCGGTGGCGCCGGAGGTGAAGACGATCTCCTCCGGGTGGGCGCCGATGGCGGCCGCGATGCGTGCGCGAGCGCTCTCGGCGAGCTTCGCGGCGGCCCAGCCGTAGGGATGGGTGCGCGAGGCGGCGTTGCCGAAGTGGTCGGAGAAGCACGGCAGCATCGCGTCGAGCACGCGGGGGTCCACGGGCGTGGTCGCGTTGTAGTCCATGTAGATCGGCAATTTCACCTCGCGCCTCCCGGGACCGGAGGGGGCGGTCCGGCCAGAGTGTGCCAGAACGCCAGATCGGGGGGGAGCGTGCCGGCGGTGGTTACCACGGTCACGGCGGCCGCCACCGGAACCAACTGGTTGCCGGCGCCCTGAGTCGCCAGCACCACGACGATCTCGATCCCCTCGCCGGTCCCGGTGGACCACTTGAGGGTGAAGTTCCCGAACCTGTCCACCGCAAACGGGGCCGCCAGCCCGGCCGTGCCGCGGGCGCCGTCGCCTCCGAGTTGGCCCAAAGGCTGGTTCGCTGCAAACGTGGCCCGCAGTGGCGGGTAGCCGTAGGCGTGGATGGCATTGGCCTGCGTGCTCGAGAGCCACCGCGGCAGCGGCCCCCACAGCACCTTCGCCGCGACCGGCCGCCACTCTCTGGCGAGCGTGCCGGCGAGCGCGAGGGCGCTCCTGGGTTTCGCCGCCGCAGGGGGGGCGGACCACGCCACCGCCGCTTCGGTGGCGAGCTCGTGGGTCATGCGCACCTCGCCCCCCCGCACCGCGAGTCCCACCCCGATATGGGTGACGTCGGGATCGAGGAGCGCGCGCCGATGTCCGTCGTCGGGTGGGAGCTCGGCGAGCATGGAAGCGACGCTGCCCGCCAGGATCCTGCCGAGCGCGGCCTCGGGGACGGCGGCGGAGCTCGAGTACATCGCCGCGTTCTCCCGGTGAAACCCGTGCCCACCGGCGAGAAGGTAGCGCAGGTACGGCGGCACCCCGCTATGCGAGAAGTGGCCCACCGTTCCCTCCTCGATCTGGATCTCGCAGTGGGCGTTGCCAACCCGCTCAAGGGTGCCGTCGGCGGCGAGGTCGGGCAGGCCGGCCGCGGCACGCGCCTGGTTGACCTGGTCGACCACCGCCGCGCGCTCGGCCGCCAGCGGGCCCGCCGCGGGCGCGAGGGCGGGCACTGCGGGGGAGGGATAGAACTGGGTGCACGCCTGCAGACATGCCAGGGCCAAGGTGCCGGCGGTCAACCTGTTGTGGTAGCCTCCCCGCGAATGGCGATGGTTCACTTCGGGACCTCCGGGTGGCGCGGCATCGTTGGCCAGGACTTCACCTTCCGCAACGTGCGGCTGGTGTTGGACGCGACGCACGAGGTGCTGCACCGGCGCGGCGAGGTGGGCGAGGTCATCGTTGCCTACGATACCCGTTTGCTGTCGGAGAAGTTCGCGCGCGAGGCGGTCGCGGTGTTCACGCACTACGGCGCGACGACCGTGATGTCCGAACGCGACCTGCCGTCGCCGTGCGTCGCGTACGCTGTGCGTGAGCGCGGCGCCTCCCTGGGCGTGACGTTCACCGCCTCGCACAACCCACCCGAGTACAACGGCGTCAAGCTGTTCACCCGGGCGGGAACGGCCGCGGAGAAAGAGTTCACCGACGCCATCGAGGCCGTGGTCGCCTCCCGGGCGGCGACGTTCGACGACTTCTACGTGCCGCAGCCGTCGCTCGCGAAGACGGCGCCCCTCACCGAAGGCTATCTCGCGAGCCTCGACCGCGACATCGACTGGGAGGCGATCGCCGCCAGTGGCCTGGTGGTCGCGGTGGACCTCCTGTTCGGCACCGCGCGGGAGGTCCTCGACCGGGTGCTGATCGCCCACGGGGTGGACACGCACGTGGTGCACAACACCAAGGACCCGTACTTCGGCGGGTATGCGCCGGAGTGCACGCCGCAAAACCTGGGGGCGCTGCGGGAAAAGGTGCGCGTCTCCGGCGCACAGATCGGGCTCGCCACCGACGGCGATGCCGACCGGTTCGGGGTGATGGACGACAAGTGCCGGTCGATCTCCCCGAACCTGGTCATCGCGCTGCTGGCGGAGTACCTCGTCCGCCGTCGCGGCACGGCGGGCGGAATCGGCCGGACAGTCGCGACGACCCGCCTGGTCGACCGGATCGCGCGCGCCGCCGGCCGTGAGGTGGTCGAGACCCCCGTGGGTTTCCATCACTTCGGCTCGCTCTTCCTCTCCGGCCGGATCTCGGTCGGGACCGAGGAATCGGCCGGGCTCGGCGTGGCGTCGCACCTGCCGGAACGCGACGGGATCTACGCCGCCCTCCTCATGGCCGAGCTGGTGGCCGTGGAGCGGAAGCCGCTCGACGAGTTGGTGCGCGGGCTGTTCGCGCGACACGGGACGCTGGTGTCGCGCCGGGTGCAGCTGCCGCTGTCCGAGCGCACGCAGGCCGCGATGGGGAAGGTCGGCAAGCGGGTCTTCAAGGAGTTCTGCGGACAGAAAGTGACCCGGGTGGACCGCCGGGATGGGATTTTGCTCGAGCTCGCGGACGGGAGCTGGGTGCTGGCCCGGGCCGCGATGACCGAGCCGAAGCTGCGGATCTATGCGGAAGCGACCTCGAGCCGGCAGCTGCGCGCGCTGGTCCGCGAGATGCGGGCGGCGGTGCGCGAAGCCGAGGAAGGAGCGGGGCATGTTCGAAATTGAGGACGTCGTCGGCCGCGAGGTGCTGGACTCGCGCGGCAACCCGACGGTCGAGGCCGAGGTCGTGCTCGAAGGGGGCGTCGTGGGGACCGCGATCGTGCCCTCCGGGGCGTCCACCGGCAGCCGGGAGGCGTTGGAGCTGCGGGACGGCGACAAGGCGCGTTTCCGCGGCAAGGGGGTCTTGAAGGCGGTCGAGCACGTCAACACCGAAATCGCCGACACTCTGGTCGGGCTCGACGCCCGCGACCAGGCCGGCATCGACGGGACTTTGATCGAGCTCGACGGCAGCGAGGACAAGAGCCGCCTGGGCGCCAACGCGATCCTCGCGGTGTCGCTTGCCACCGCGAGGGCAGCGGCGGAGCAGAGCGGCCTCGCGCTTTACAGATACCTGGGCGGCACCGCGGCGAACCTCCTGCCGGTGCCGTGCATGAACCTGATCAACGGCGGCGTCCACGCCGACAACTCCCTCGATATCCAGGAGTTCATGGCGGTGCCGCTGGGCCTGCCGACGTTCGCCGACGCGCTGCGCGCCGGCGTCGAGGTGTTCCACGCGCTGCGCGAGCAGCTCAAGGCCGCCAAGCACGTGACGGCGGTCGGGGACGAGGGCGGGTTCGCGCCCAACCTCCCAAGCAACCGCGCCGCCCTCGAGTTCCTGGTGGCGGCGATCAAGGACGCCGGCTACGTGCCGGGCGAACAGGTCGCCATCGCTTTCGACGCGGCCGGCAGCGAGCTGCGCACCGGCGAGGGGTACTTCCTCCCCGGGGAGGGCCGGCACGGGCTGACGGCCGAGGACCTCATCGCGCTCTACGCGGACTGGATCGAAGAGTTTCCGATCGTGCTGATCGAGGACGGTCTCGCCGAGGACGACTGGGACGGGTGGCGCACGCTCAACGAGCGCCTCGGGGACAAGATCGTCCTGGTGGGCGACGACATCTTCGTGACCAACCCCGCGATCATCGCCCGCGGCATGCGCGAGAACGTCGCCAACGCCGTGCTGATCAAGCTCAACCAGATCGGCACCCTCACCGAGACGCAGGAGGCGCTGCGCATGACGCTGCACCACGGCTGGCGGGCGATGGTGTCACACCGCTCCGCCGAGACGGAGGACACGACGATCGCGGACCTGGTGGTCGCGTGCGGCTGCGGCCTCATCAAGACCGGCTCGGCGTCGCGCGGCGAACGCATCGCCAAGTACAACCGGCTGCTGCGGATCGAGGAAGATCTCGGCGGCGCCGCGGCGTTCGCCGGAAGGGACCCGTTTGCTCGGTGAGGCTGCCAGCTCGCCGGTTCCTCTGGGTGCTCCTCCCCCTGTTGTTGGGGTTGATCGCGTTGGGATGGTGGCGCGGGGTGGTCGGGGAGCGCGCGACGCGGCGGGAGCTTGAGGAGTTGCGCAGCCGCGCGGAGCGGCTCGAGCGCGCCAACCGGGCGCTCGAACGCGAGGTGGAGTCGCTCAAAGCGGACCCGGAGGCGCGGGCGCGGGCTGCGCGCAAGGCGCTGGACGCGGCGGCACCCGGCGAGATCCTCGTGATCGTCCCGCAGCCGACGCCGACGAAGGGTGCAAAATAGGGGCCATGGCCGACCCCACCCGGCTTGGCCGGTACGAGATCGAGTCGGTCCTCGGCAAGGGGGCGATGGGTGTCGTCTACCTCGCCCGCGACCCGGTCATCGGCCGGCGGGTCGCCCTCAAGACCCTCACGATCCCCGAGGACACCGAGGAGGCCGATGAGTTCCGCCAGCGCTTCCTGCGCGAGGGGCAGGCCGCCGGTATCCTCACCCACCCGGGGATCGTCACCGTGTTCGACGCGGGCGTCGACGACTCGACCGGCTTGTCGTTCATCGCGATGGAGTTCATCGAGGGGCGGTCGCTGCGGGAGTTCCTGCGCTCGGGGCACGGCTTTGCGTTCTCCGAGGTGGCGCGCATCGGGGCGGCGCTCGCGGTCGCGCTCGACTACGCGCACAGCAAGGGCGTCGTCCACCGCGACATCAAGCCCGCCAACATCCTGTTCACCCCGCAGGGGGTGGTGAAGATCACGGACTTCGGCGTCGCCCGCCTCGAGTCGTCCAATCTCACCGCCACCGGGCAGTTCATCGGCACCCCGAACTACATGTCGCCCGAGCAGGTCGCCGGCGGCGTCGTGGACGGCCGCAGCGACCTGTTCTCGCTCGGCGTGGTGCTGTTCGAGCTGTTGACCGGACAGCGTCCGTTCCCGGGGCACACCCTGACCGAGGTGGCGTACAAGATCGTGCACGAGCCGTCGCGCATCCCGTCGCAGGTGCGCCCCGGCCTCCCCTCGGCGTTCAACCCGATCGCCCTCAAGCTGTTGGAGAAGGACCCCGACCGCCGCTACGCCCGCGGGGCCGACGTTGGGCGCGCGCTCGAGGCGCTGCGGCGGGTGCTGGCCGGGGTGACCGGCGACGCCAGCCAGTTCAGCGCGCCGCCGCCGCAGCCGGCTCCCGGCGAGCTGGGCGCGGGAGCCGCGGCGCCGACCGCGACGCGGGCCACGGTCGGAGCGGGCGTGCCCGCGCCGCCGCCGCCAGAAGAAAAGACCGAAGCCGGGGCGAGCGTCTGGCGCCTGCCGATCGCGCCGAAGTGGGCGGCGGTCGCAGTTGCGGCCGTGATCGTCCCGCCCGTACTCCTCCTTGCGGTGCTGGCCGCGAGGGTGGACCGCGGGCCATACGGCGGCCCGGCCCCGGGCGAGTCGGCGCGCCGCCACCGCGTGGCCGAGGCGCAGCGGCGCGCGGCCGACGCGGTAGCCGCGGGGCAACCCGGCCAGGCGCTCGCGCTGCTCGCCGGCGTGCTCGACCAGGCGCCGTACAGCGACGTCGCCCGCAGCCTGCGCGCCCGGGCCCTGGGCGAACAGGCGAGCCAGCGCGACGCGGCCGCGCGCGGGCAGGAGGCGGCGGCGTTGCGCGAGGAGGGGAAGGAGTTCCTGAAGGCGGGCCGCTGGCGCGAGGCGCAGGACCGCTTCGCGAAGGTCCTGGATCTCGTCCCCGGCGACGCGGTGGCCGCCGATTTCCTCGACCTCGCGCGCGAGCACCAGCGCGACCGCCGGGCGCCGTCGTCGCGCCCCGCCGCCGCCGTTGCCCCGCCGGCCGCGCCGCCGCCGGCGGCAGTCGGCGACGCCTATCTCGAGCTCTATTTCAATTGCCCGCTCTCGGTGGGGCTCGTGACGGTGAGCCTCGACGGGCAGGACCTCGCCGAGAAGAGGTTCGACTTCCGCACCAAGGGGTTTCTCGGCATCAAGAAGAAGGGATCCGGCGTGATCGACGACTCTTTCAAGGTGAAGGCCGGCGACCACTCCGTCGTGGTGCGCCTCGCTGACGGCTCGGGAGCGCTGCGCGGCGAGCAGACGCTCCCGGCGAGGTTTGCCGGCGGCGGGCGCTACGTGCTCAAGATCGAGATGGGTGGTGAGCAGTCGGTGCCGCGCTTCTCGCTGACGGCGGTGCGCGGCCGCTGAGGCCGGCCGCGGGAAAGGACGACGACGATGATCAGGTTCTTCATGGTGCTTCTCGTAGGCGTGGCGATGGCGGCGCCGCTGGCGGCCGCAAACCCGAGGGTGCGGTTCGAGACGAGCAAGGGCGCGTTCGTGATCGAGCTCGAGCAGGCCAAGGCGCCGGTCACGGTGGGAAACTTCCTCGAGTACGTCAAGAGCGGGTACTACGACGGCACGATCTTCCACCGCGTCATCCCGGGCTTCATGGTGCAGGGGGGCGGTTTCACGGCCGACTTGCAGCAGAAGCCGGCGCGCGGGACGATCGTCAACGAGTCGGCCAACGGCCTCGCCAACAAGCGCGGGACGATCGCGATGGCGCGGACCGCCGATCCCAACTCGGCGAGCTCGCAGTTCTTCATCAACCTCGTCGACAACGGCTTCCTCGACAAGGCCAGCGCGAGGGATGGGGTGGGGTACTGCGTGTTCGGCAAGGTTGTGGACGGGATGTCGGTGCTGGACGCGATCGCCGCGGTCCCGACCGGCAACGTCGGCCCCAACCAGAACGTGCCACTGCAGCCGGTCGTGATCAAGAAGGCGAGCGTTGTCGCGGCGAAGGCGGCGGCCAAGCCGCCAGCACCTCAAGGGTCCGCCCCGCACCAACCCAGGTGAACTCCAGCTGCCCGGGCGGCGCCAGGTGCGCGAAGAGCGCGGGGAGGTTGCGCTGCATCGCCTCCTCGAGGCTCTGGCGCGCCTGGACGGTGCGGCACGCAAGGCGCCACGCCACGGCCCAACGGTCGGGCCGGGCGCGGTCCCGCACCAGCCGCAACCGGTCGCCGTCCCAGCCCGCGGCGAGGGCATCGGCCTCGGGGGTGCCCAGTTGCCGTCCGAGGAGGAAGGCAAGCCCCCACTCGCCCACGGAATCGGTGAAGACCTCCTGCCACCCCTCGGGCACGGGGGGCAGCGCGCCGGCGGGGACCTTCCCCGGCACGCCGGGGCGGTCGGGATGGAGGAGCGCAGCGGTGCTCGCCGGGGGGTGGGCGAGCAGGCGGTCCACGGCGGTCCACCCCCCGGTCCGGTACGCCCTTAGCACGGTGGCAAAGCCGGCGGTGTAGGGAAAGGCGAGGTCGGCGACGAAGTACCTCGGGACCCCGGGCGGCGCCAACTCCCGGGCCTGTTGGCGGACCGCCGTCTCGGCGAGCGCCAGCGCTTCCGGTGCGACCCCCGGGGTTTTGAGGACGAACATGACGAGCATCGCCTCGCCCTCGGCGATGGCGGACGCGGCGCGCTGCTCGTCGCTGTCGCCGCGCATCGCGAGCAGGCGGCTCGGCAAATGGAAGCGGTGCTCCTGGGCGGCGTGCTCGAGCTCGTGGGCCCACACCAGATCGCCCTCCGCGCGCGCCGCCGCCGGCGTGTTCACGACCACCATCTCGTCGCCGTCCGGTTCGTAGTACCCCAGCACCTGGCTGGCGTAGAAGTCGAGGAGGCCGCTGTAGACCGTTCCCGGCTCGCCCTCAATGAAGCCAAGCCCGGCCAGCGCCTCGATGAAGAGTTCCGGGGCCACCGGGAGGTCGCGGCGCAGCTTGCGGTCGAGGGCGGCGCGCAACGCCCCTGAGGCGATCAGACGGCACGGCGGCGAAAACGGCGCAGGGACGTCCCGCAGCTTGGCGACCTGGCTGGCGATCGCGGTGATGGCGGGGGGGCAGGGGGCCGCGAGCGCGGCGCCGGCAAGGAGGAAAGAGCCGAGCACGGTGTTATACTTTTTGCCCATGGCCCGGGAAGCGCGGCTCCAGTTGCTCTCCTCGTATGAGAACATCGAGCTGGCCGAGCGTGTTCTTGCCGAACTCTGCAGTGCGAACATGGTCGAGGGGGAAGCGACCTACTGGGCCGGGATGGCATTGCGGGAGGCGCTGGCCAACGCGATTAAACATGGCAACAAGCTTAACCCGGAGAAGCGGGTTTTCGTGCATCTGGTGTTGCAGCCCGGCCGCGAGCTTCGCATCGAGGTCGAAGACGAGGGCGATGGCTTCAACCCGGCGGCGGTTGCCGACCCCACCGCGCCGGACAACCTCTTGCGGTCCAGCGGGCGAGGCGTGTACTACATGCGCCAGTTCATGGACGAGGTCCTCTTTCGCGCCGGGGAGCGGGGCGGGACGTGCATCGAGCTGGTCAAACATCTGAGTTCAAGGAGGGCGACGTGAAGACCAAGATTCGTGACGTGGGCAGTGTGCGGGTTCTGGATATCGAGGGCAAGATCACCATCGGCTCCGGTGACGTCGAGCTGCGCAAGCAGGTCGAGGACGCGATCGGCGCAGGGCACCTCAATATCCTCCTCAACCTGGGAGGCGTGACGCACATCGACTCCTCGGGGATCGGGGAGATGGTCGGTTGCTTCACGACCATGGCCCGCAAGGGCGGCAAGATGAAGCTCCTCAACCTGACGCAGAAGATCCACGACATCCTGCAGGTCACCCAGCTCATCACGGTCTTCGACGTGTTCGACAGCGAGGCCGAGGCCATCTCGAGCTTCAAGCCGTAGGCGGTGCGGGCGGGCGGCCTGGCAACGCGCCGGCAGGCTTGGCCGGCCGGTCCCGGCCTGCGGCGCGCACGCCTGTCCCAGGTTGCTGCAAGTGGATCCCCGTGCCCAACCCGGCGCGGTGTTAGCATGTTCGAGGAGCACGAGGGAGGCGGCGGATGGTTCTCACGAAGGTCCTGGTCGCTGACGACAGTCGGATCTTCCGGATCCTGACGAGCGAGGTGCTGCGCGAACACGGGCTCGAGGTGTTCGAGGCGACCAACGGTCGTCAGGCGCTCGACCTCCTGCTCGAAAAGCGTCCGGAGCTTGCGGTCCTCGACGCGCTCATGCCGCTCATCTCCGGGTTCGACGTCATCGGCAAGCTGCGCGAGGCCACGCCCGACTACCAGCCGGTGATCTTCATCGTGACCGCCGTGTACAAGAGCCGCCGCTGGGAGTCCGAGGCGCGGCTGCAATACCAGGTGCACGAGTACCTCGAGAAGCCGCTCGAGCCCGAGGACCTTCTCAAAGCCATCGGGAAGCACTTCCCGGATTTCGTGGGAGTCAAGAGCTGAACGACAGTTGCCAGGTGACGGTTGAGAACTCACGGTCCTTCAGTCGGCGGTTGGTTGGGGGAAAGCCGTAGGCTGCTGCCTCCGGACTCTCAACTTTTAACTCTCAACTCTTAACTGCTCATCACAGCTCGTCTTCCTTTTGCATCTTCTTGAGCGCCGTCTCCATCGCCTCGAACGCCTGCTCGATGTCCTTGTCGCCGTGGGCGTGCGACAGGAACGACGTGACCGGCGAATGGGCCGGCAGCAGCACCCCGGCTTCACGGCAGATGCGGGCGAAACGGGTCCAGACCTCCTGGTCGACCCGGGCGAACGAGTTTCCGTCGGTCACGCCGAGCCGTGAGAACGCCAGTGCGAAGATCGAGCCGACCCGGGCGCAGCGCAGCGGGCGGGAGAACCGCCCCGACAGCGCCGCGACGCCGGCTTCGAGCTGAGCGCCGCGTTCCTCGAGCCGCTGGTGAACGCTCTCGTTGCGCAGGACCGAGAGCGTGGCGCTGGCCGCGAGGACCGCGATCGGGGGCGGAGAACCGGGGAGATCGTCCCCGGGCGTCGTGTCGAGCGCTCGGGCCCACGCCACCGCGCCGATGCGGGCGACGCCGCCGCCGAGTGCGCCGCCGAACACCGCGACGTCCGGCTCGATCCCGAAGACCTCTGACGCGCCTCCGCGGGCCAGGCGGAACCCGGTGAGGGTCTCGTCGAGCACGAGGCGAGCGCCGGCGGCGCGCGTGAGCCTGGCGACGTCGCGGAGAAAGTCTGGGGTGGGTCTGATCACGCCGAACTGCGTCGCAATCGGATCGAGGACGACCGCGGCGGCGTCCACCCCGACCTCGGCGAGCACGTTGTCGAGGGCCTCGACGTCACCCCAGGGCACGACCCTGACCTTGCGCGCGAACTCGGCGGGGATGCCGGCGACCAGCGGCTGGCTCACCCCCAGCGGGCCCGCCGCTGCGACGTGGAAAGCTTCCACCGCGCCGCGGCGGTTGCCGTCGAAGACCACGACAATGCTGCGGCCGGTCTCCCGCCGGCACCAGCGCAGGGCCAGCTGCCAGGCCTCGTTCTCGGACGGGGTGATGACCCACGGCGCGAGGGACGGGTTGTGCTCCTCGAGCAGCTCGACGAGCTCGATCTCGGCGGCGGTGTGATACCCGCTCGCGAGGCCCATCGTCGACGCGCGCCGGACCGCGTCCAGCAGGTACTGGTTGCCGTAACCGAGGAGGTTGGACCCCGCGCCCCCGAAGAGATCGAGGTAGGCGACGTTGTCGGCGTCGAACACCCGGCACCCCTGCGCCTTTGCGAGGAGCAACGATTCCTCTCCCCGCCGCCCAGCCAGCGGCACTGCCCTGCGCGCCTGCGTCAACAGTTCGTCTGCCCTCTGTCCCATCGTCCGGTCCAGCCTCCGTGAGTCACCAAGTCTAGCGGCACCGCCGCCGACGCTCAAGTCTCCTCCTGCTCATCCTCCTCGTCGCCTTCGGCGTGGACGAAGTACTGCGCGCAGCGTTTGGAGCAGAAGTACCTTCCATATTCGAATGTTGCACATTTGAAGCAGGCGACGTGCCCGCAAACGGGACACTTCGGCAGCGCCCAGACGGGGTACTCCCTGCCGCACGTCTCGCATACCCCGACGTTGCGCGCTGGCACGGCCCAAGTATCACCTGCCGCGCGCCCGAGCGCAAGCGGACGCGACAAAGCGGCCGCGACGGCTTGTCGCCTGTCGCGGCCGAGGATACAATTCGCAGGCTACGTGCCGGCGTAGCTCAGCGGTAGAGCAGGGGTCTCATAAGCCCCGTGTCAGTGGTTCGATTCCACTCGTCGGCACCATATCCATGACCTTCAACGGCTTCGCAGCCGCCTTCCGTCGCCGTTTCCCCGACATCGTCGGACGCCCGGTTCTGGTCGCGCTCTCCGGGGGGGCCGACTCGGTCGCCCTGGCGTGCATCCTCCACGAGGCTGCCGCCGAGCTCGGCTGCGAGGTCGCAGCGGCCCACGTGCACCACCACCTGCGCGGCGCCGAGGCGGATGCCGACGCCCGTCACTGCGAGGCGCTGTGCGGCCGGCTCGGGGTGAGGCTGGCCGTCGAGCACCTCGACCCGGGGGTCCCGACCGGCGTGTCCCGCGAGGCGTGGTGGCGCCGGGAGCGCTACCGGGCGCTGGAGGCGGTGCGGGAGCGGTTCTCGTGCGCGGCGGTGGCCACCGCGCACACGCTCGACGACCAGGCGGAGACCGTCCTCATGAAGCTGCTGCGCGGTTCCGGGCCGCGCGGCGTGGCGGGGGTGCGCCGGCGCAGCGGGACCGTGATCCGGCCGCTGCTCGACGTCCCGCGCGCGGCGTTGCGCGGCTACCTGACCGGTCGCGCCATCGCGTGGCGCGAGGACGCCAGCAACGCCGACCTGGCCTTTCCGCGCGCCAGGGTCCGCCACGAGCTGCTGCCGGCGCTGGCGGCGGCGTTCCCCGGTGCCTCGGCGCACCTCGCGGCGTTCGCGGCCGCCCTGGCCGAGGACGAGGCGTATCTGGGGGGGCTGCTGTGCGAGCGCGGCGTCTGGCCCGAGATCGGCCGCCAGGTGCCGGTGGGGGTTGTGGCGGCACTCCCGCGCGCCCTGGCGGTGCGCTGGGCGCTGGAACTGGCCGGGCGGTTGCCCCTGGCCGAGCCGCCCTCGCACAGCCAACTCGAGGCCGTGCTGGCGATGCTCGAGGGGTCGCGCCCGGGGGCCGTCGACCTCGGCCGCCGGTGGGTGCTGCGCCGGCGCGGCGGGACGCTGGCGCTGTGTCCGCCGCCGCTCGAGCCGTTCGCGCCCAAGGCCGTCACGGTGCCGTCGCGCGTGGAGCTGGCGGGGGGGGTTGTCGG
>Ga0075520_1000464_pt1 | contig 17642 bp, 17 predicted proteins | sample NGEPerB_FD_75100 | JGI IMG/M metagenome (GOLD analysis project Ga0075520, IMG submission 75100) | Arctic peat soil microbial communities from the Barrow Environmental Observatory site, Barrow, Alaska, USA - NGEE PermafrostAB12-B | ecosystem: Environmental > Terrestrial > Soil > Wetlands > Peat ... | reverse complement strand
TGCTTTGCTTTGCTACCAACTGTCGAGCGAGGTTGACGGCGAGAGCAGCGCTCTCTGCATAACCGTCGGCACTAATAGCATTCGCGTAGGACTGCGTAACCGGCGCGCCTCCCACCATAATTTTGACCTGGTCGCGCAGACCCGATGACTGAATTAGCTCAATTGTAGCTTTCATCGCTGGCAGCGTAGTGGTCAGCAGTGCAGACAACCCGACGAGATCCGCTGAGCGCTCTTTGACAGCCGCTGCGAATTGGTTGGGCGTCACATTGACACCCAAGTCAATAACTTCGAACCCACCGCCTTCAAGCATGGCGCCTACTAAGTTCTTTCCTATGTCATGAAGGTCGCCTTGGACCGTGCCGAGCACGATTCTTCCGGCGGGTTCGACCCCTTGCTTTGCCAGCAACGGCCTGAGTATTTCGAAAACCCCCTTGGTGGCGCGCGCCGCCATCAACAATTCTGGAACGAAGTACTCGCCGGCCTCGAAAAGTTCACCGGCCTCGCGCATTGCCGGCCCGATGGCGTCATTTATCAAATCGACCGGCGCGTAGCCTTGATCAATTGCGCGCTGCGCCAAGCTAAGCGCCAGTACTGCGTCACCGACGAGTACGGCTTTTTGTAGTTCGGTTGATTCCTGCATCGGCTCCCTCAAGGTGTCAAAGGACGGCCTTTAGCGCACGATACCAGTTCAATTACTTCTATGCCAGCGACCGAATCGACTAGCGGCGCGTTGAGCAATGGGCGTCGTTGCAGCGTTCACAGGGCGCGTCTACACGACCGAATGAGCGCCGGTCACCAAGGCCAAGCAGTCCCGAGACAGATTTCAGCGGTTGCATGAGCATTGAAGGCAGCAGACAGACACCGAGCGACTCAGCCTCTACCAACTTAAATAGCGCCTGCTGTACACTGAGATTCATTCCACAATATCCGGGGCTGTATCTTGGACTAATCGCTTCGGAATCGCCAAGGTAACGGGTCAGCCTCATTGCGATGGCCTGCGCGGCGGCCTCAGCAGCCCAGGACCGAGCGCGTCGAGTGCCCAACTCGACACGATGTCTCCAGAGCTCGAGGCCGCGCGTGAGATCTCAGTGATACCCTGTCCAACCGTGACGACGAATACGGCAATTCGATCCGCACCTTCTAGGAACGTGGCGACTTGACCTTCAATTGACACGCTCCCGATTGCCATGACGCGAGGACCCACTGCTCGATCCGATAAATCGAGTAGCTCCCCTTGGGTTGGAGGTATACTAGACTGTCGCGGAGCAATTGCTCTAGCGTTCCGGGAAGCGTTCGCTGCCCCAAAGAGGGCCCCTTGTAGCCCAGGTAGCGCATTAGCTCCTCGCGATTCGGCACAATCGGGAGTGGATCAAATTTCTCGGCGACGAGCGGATGCGATCCGCTGGAGTAACGCACGTCGTAAGATTACCTAGGCTATCTTGAGATACCAGCAAAATCACGCTGCGGGCGTTGCCGGCAACAACCCCACCCGCCTGCGCGATGGCCAATCCGGTTGAAGCCGGATTGGTGGATACGGCACAAGATTGGCCCGGAGCTGAGACGCGGTAACAATGCCCGATGGAATCAAGATGCAACCGACGAATCGATGCCAATACGAATGCTTTCGGCGAAAGGTTCTGGGAAATTGAAAGGCTCTCCCCCCGCGAACCGCCGCACCCTCAGCGTAATCGAGGGCTGACATCCGGAAAGACGATTTGATTATCGCACTCCAAAAGGCAACGTTACTCTTTGTCGATGAATATGGCCGTCCAAAGGCAGGTGTTACCGTGAGTGAGAAAATCGAATTTGCACTGCGCACGATTCTGAGCGGCGTTGGGGCCACAATGGTGATGGACGTATGGGCACTCTTGCTTAGACGGTTTGGAATACCATCCCTGAATTTCGCTTTCCTGGGGCGCTGGATCGGTCACCTTCCCCAGGGGCATTGGATGCATGGGAGCATAGCCAGGGCAACGCCGGTCAGAGGCGAGTTGGTGATCGGATGGTGTTGTGCACACAGTGCAATCGCCTTCCGGACCGCGGAGGCGCTACTTGCCGTGCACGACGGTGCAGGCTTGATAATAGATGCCGAAGGCCACCACGGTCGGTTTGAACTCGACGCTGTGGACTTCGGTGATCGAGCCGGCCTTCTTCGCGGCGTCGAGGCTCGCATCGCCCCAGGCGACCGCGCCCAAGATTCCCGTCGCGCACGCCTGACCCACTTTGTCCCCAGTGCGGGCGGGCCCAGTGGCTTCCATGCGGTCCATTTGATGCGGCATGTTGGTGCCGTTATAGATGACGCCAATCGGATAGCCGGAGCCGAGGCATCCAGTGAATAGGGGAAGAACAAAGCCAAGAGTCATCGGGCGCAGAAAATGCATTGTCGGTCTCCTTTTCGCGAGTGATTCGCGTTGGCGCGGACGATACTTCGCCAGCGCGCGAAGATCAAGCCATCGGATGCGTCCAGGCAACGCGGCAATCAGTCGGTGAACTCCAGGTCTAAAAGAGCCATGAACCTCGGACTCGATGGCTACGTGCTTGCACCATGCGAGGACGACCTGCTTTGCGAATACTAGTTGTGCCACTTCCGCCGCCCAAGGCCGAGACCAGCGCGCCTCATTCGCACCGCGAACATCCTCACTCACATCGCTCTCGCTACCGCACCGCGAGGGACCCCTCCATACTTCAAAAGTCAAGTGGTCCGGCGCAAGTTTGGCGAACTGAACTAAGTTCGCCCAGTGCGTCGACTTGACCCACTTTTTCAACGCCTGGGTGACGCAAAACTGCATCCACTACTGCCCATTTTCATCGTGAAATGAGCGGGCAGAGCAATGGCGGCACCGCCGCTGCCAGGAGAAAGCGATCTTTCTTGGGGTTCATGGGCGGCCTGGCTGCAAGATTTTGAACGATAGCCCAACGCATCCACCAATGCCCGCCGGAGCGCGGGGGGTAGCGCCAGCGCGAAGGTCACAGTTTGGATGTTATCTGACTTTGACGCGTGGAGACAACGGCCCTCAAAGCCACTCCTTCGGTGGCAAGCGAGTCGAGCGGCGGCTGCCGAGCGGTCTCGACAACGGCAACGCGCTGCATGCGTAGCATTGGAGCCGAGGAGTTAGCACGGCTGTGAGACCGCCTCGACGGGACCGCACGGCTCGCCGGCAACCGTGCGTCACGCGTGAGGTGAGCGTATAAGTGTTTCATGGATTCCACCGAGGGGGCAGGCGACCACGAGCTGCGGCAGACCCGACTATCCAGGTTCGGTCGTGTGCTGGCTTTCGTGACCTTGGGCTACGTCGGACTGATGGCCTTCACTTCGATCTATGTGGGTCGATTCGCCTTTAGTAGCGCCAGCGTTCGGCTCCTAGTGGCGGGCACCGCGTTTGCCTCACTATGGCTCCTTTTGCGTGGCGCGCCGAGATCGCGTCGATTTGTCCGCGCCGTCGAGCTCTCGACGCTGTTCGTCGGTACCGCGGCGTTCTCGACGATGGTGCTGGTGATGGACCTGACCTCGTCGCCAGACATGGTCGTGCGCAGTGCAGTCACTTACATGCTGCTCGTGTATGCGGTCTATGTCCCGTCCAGCGCGCGGCACACGCTGCTGGTCGCCTCGCTGATGACCGTGCCCCTGCTCGGCTGCATCTTCGTCGCGTTCCGCGCATGGGATCCCGCGCTGTATGATCCGCCCGCGGCCATCTGGCCCAAGGGCAAAGTGGGAGACATGGCCTACCCTGCGACGGTGGCCTCCGCCTTCATTTGGGGCATCGCCGTGGCCATGGCGGCCGGCTTTTCGCACACGATTTATGGCCTGCGCAAGGCGGTGAGCGATAGCCGAAAGCTTGGACAGTACACGCTCGAGAAGAAGCTCGGCGAAGGCGGGATGGGAGTGGTTTACCGCGCCTCACACGCGATGCTTCGCCGGCCCACTGCCATCAAGCTCCTCCTACCCGACCGGGCTGGAAAAGAGGCTTTGGCTCGCTTTGAGCGCGAAGTCCGACGTACCGCAATGCTCACTCATCCCAACACCGTCACCGTCTTCGACTACGGGCGCACTACCGACGGTGTCTTCTATTACGCCATGGAGCTTCTAGAAGGTGCATCGCTCGACGAGATTGTCGAGGTCGATGGTCCACAGCCTGAAGAACGCGTCATCCACCTCCTCGAACAGGCCGCGGCATCGCTCGCTGAGGCGCACGACGCTGGGCTCATTCATCGCGACGTCAAACCCGGCAACATTCTGGTCGTCGATCGCGGCGGCATCCCCGACCTGGTGAAGGTTGTCGACTTCGGCCTCGTGAAGGATGTTGGGTCCATGGAGAGCCGCGGGGCCACCTCCGAGACCGCGCTCACCATGGCCAACGCGATCACGGGGACACCGCTCTACATTGCCCCCGAGACCTTGACTGCGCCGGAGACCGTAGACGCGCGGACGGACCTCTATGCGCTCGGCGCCGTCGGGTACTGGCTGTTGACCGGCACGCATGTCTTCGGCGGAAATTCGATATTCGAAGTGTGCGCTCATCATCTGCACTCGGTACCCGATCCTCCATCTACTCGACTCGACGCGCCCGTGACGGCAGATCTCGAGACTGTGCTCCTTGCATGTCTCGCCAAGCGACCCGAGGATCGCCCTGCCTCGGCGCACATCCTGCGTGAGCGTCTTCGCGCGTGCGCCGCGGCGGGCCGCTGGACTAACGCTCGAGCCGCGCAATGGTGGGCAGTCCACCGCCACCAGTTGCGTTCAGGCGGCGCGGGGGCGAGCGCGGCGAGCTCCGCTGTCAACGCCCGCGCCCCCCACCTCACGGTCACCCGCATCGCCAGCTGACCGCGCGGCTCCGAGATTTCTGGTCGGCAACATCCACGGTCCCTTCGTGGGCTGGCTTACGAATAAGTTCGTGCGCATTAGGGGCTCAATCAACCCGCAAGTTCCGTTGCTGACCGGTGTAATCCATCGACCGCGATGGTCCTGACGTCGCTCGTGCTCTGCACCGCGTCACCGTCGATGTCGGGTTGGTGCTCGCGCCACCAGTCCCGCGCTCTGGCACTGTCCCACAGCTCGACTGCGCAAGCGTTGAGCCGACGCCTGAGCTCGGCGGCGCTCTGAGGGCGGCTGTGGGATCCTTCTCGAGGCAAGCAAGCACCACCGCTTCGAGCTCGGCCGGGATGGCTACCCCTCGCGCCGAAAGCGGCTCCGGCTTTTGGTGGAGATGCTGTCCGCAAACCTCGACCACCGACTTGCCCCTGAAGACGTCGACCCCAGCGAGCAGGTAGTAAGCAACCGTTCCAAGGGCGTAGATATCAGTGCGGACGTCGACCGAGCCCGGATTGAGAATGGCCTCCGGAGCCATGTACTGGGGAGTGCCAATCAGCGCGTTGACGCCGGTCAGCTTGATTTCTCGATCTACTTCTAGCTCTTTGACTAGGCCAAAATCGAGCACCATGACTACGTCACATTCGCCCCCCTGAGTGCAGAGCATGATGTTGGCAGGCTTAATGTCGCGATGGACTAGGCCGATTGCGTGAGCTTCGGCCAGCGCTCCGCAAGCCATCGCTAAGATTTGCACCACTCTGCCAGCCGGCTGCGCACCGTCAACCTCGACGATCCGCTGTAGGCTTGCGCCGTTGAGCAGCTCCATCGCGTAGTAAAACACGCCGTCTTCGGTTCGCCCGTAGTCGAAGATTGTGATGGTGTTGAGGTGAGTCAAACGCGCGGTCAGTTGGACTTCCCTCTCGAATCGCTGAAGGTTGAGCTCGCTGGTCCCATGGGTCTAGGAGAGCCAAAACCCATCATCAGGCGCAATTGCGTCGCGGTCACCCGGGCAAGTTCAGTTTCGTAACTCAGCCGCTACCCCGGCGCCAAATTGGGCCACATTGGCGAAGGTGTAGGGAATGGACGCATAGCGCGTCATTGGGGCAGGTGCGCAATGTGTGCTTAATGTGCCAGTAACCCGCTCATCCAAGGCACATCCGGAAAACTCGTTGCGATGTCCGTTTCCCATTGTTGGTCGTTTAGTCGCAGCCAGTTTTCAGTAATTTGCTCGCCGTAGCTAAAGGCTAGGCCCGCATAGGCGCGCGGCCCTTGGCAAGTTTCTACGGTGACGACCATCAAGCGCGGCATACCGGTGCCCACGTGAAGGATCCGCCCGACGTCGTTGCCCGCGGCATCGGTGGGCTGAGTGTGCACGTCTGCCACTGTAGGGTCATAGTCCAAACCGGAGTATTGGTTGAGAAAGAGCTTGAGATACCAACCGGCGAGATTAGAGCGACTGACTCCGCCGCACATCGCCTGCTCGTCCCATTTTACTGCATCGTTGATGAAGGCCAGGAGTTCTGCGGAATGCGCCGTTCCCGTGAGCTGGTCGTTGGCCATAGTTTGCAGATTGCCAGCAACCAACTTGAAGTTAGCTACCCAGGCCTGCGTGATTGTCTTCAAATCAGCCGCCGCATCCGGCAGCTTTCCGACAGCCGCTCCCACGGCATCGGCAATTCCGGAGAGCTTGGCGTAAAACTCCGGGTATGGGTCAACGTAGGCATCCGGGAATTCACACATGACCCCAACAGTGTAGGACTGCTTGGCGTACAAAATAGTGTCATGCCGCAACTCTGCCCAGGAACCGAGTTGAGTCGAGAGCATGCGATTCTGCCAAGCAGGAGTCTTCGCAATGCCGGGAAGGGCGGCATTGTCTTGAGGCGATAAACTGCGTAGCGCGCCGAGCCAGCGCGTATAGAGACTTCCCTCCCAGTACGTCGATTCATGGGCGTCGATCAGCGTGCGCGACTTAGCCAGACCTTGGACATACGAAAGGTTGCCGAACTCGCTGGCGAGCAGCGGGAGCGCCGCATTGTTTCCGAAGGCCGCATAGGCCGCATCCAGTGGCTTGGGCATCAAGCGATCCGCAACCCGGTCATATGTCACGTTGACAAATACATTGCTGTCCACTGTGTAACGTTGACCAAAGAGCAAGAAGCTGCGATCGAGCGGTAGCGTGGTTGCGTCGGAGTTGCCCTTGATGATGATACGGCTCGCGATGCGTTGCGCGCCCCAGCCCCCTCGCGCAATCTCGTCGATAATCTGTTGATCGGTCAGCTTTGAGGAATCACTGAGTGACGTAACATTCAGCGCCGCCATAAGCCCGTTGAGGTCCATTGGGGTCATGCTGTCATGCTCGCCGACGTAAGCCCCAATGGTAGTGTCAATGTTATCCCAGAGCTTATACTCTGTGTCGCCCAAGAGCTCGCGCAGCGCGACCGCAGCGTCAAATTGCCTTCGGTAGAACAGCTGACTGCCGTCACTCTGAGTTTCAATCAGTCTGAGATCCACTCGTCCGAGCCACATCGTTGCCCTGAAGTACCGCTTGAGTTCGTCCGTGTCCGTGTAATGACCGCGAGGTTCGAATTGCGAAAAGTCCTCGTCGCGACTGACGCCAAAGAGTTTGACTACCTGGTGACCCTGTGCGGCCGTAGCCAGTCCGTAGAGTTGTGAGATATCCGTCGCGCTGGCGGAAGCTACGGGTGCAGCCATTTGCCCCGTCAGGAGACTCGTGGCGAGAGTCAAGTATAGATCGGCATCTCTGGCTGTGGCGGCGTCCAACGTGGACCCAGTCAACCTGGCACGCATGCCATTGAGCATTTGTGTAAGCTCACCGATGAGTGCGACCTGTTCTGTTTGTTCGAGTAGAGAATCGAACGTTCGGTGCACGGCCTCCAAAATAGAATCTGCCGATACATACACGGGAAGATCAGAGAAGTAGATGCTCTTGTAGCCGTACGCGAAAGAAGGAAACTGTTGACGCTTGGAGATGACCAAACCGTTGGTGCCCAGTGAAGCCAGCTCATTGCTGTTCAGCGCTAGAGCAGAGGCCTGAATCAGCTCCATGCCCGCCGCTGTTGTGGCATCGTAATTTGGTGCAGCAGTTGCGGGCGCCGGGTATGCCGTCACCAAGGTGTCGCCATTCATAGCCGAGGCCGTGGAGAGTGCCTGCTTGAGGTTGGCCGGGACTTGCTCCGTGGCTGTGACAGGTCGAGCGGGGCCGTCCGGTGTGCTATCTACCGGGACACTTGTGCCAGACTTTGTGCCACTCGAGCTACAGGCCGTGAGGACCGCAAAATAGGAAATAGCGCCTAAGGAACAGAGACTGGGGATTTTAGACATGTGCCACCTCGGAATCGTTGTAGGTTAACAGCAAATGCCGTACCGGTTGCTACGAAAGCAGGGGCAATCCAGCCGGGATTCACTTTGGTGCCAGGCAATGGTTCCGCTATGTATCGCGGTTGCAGCCTTTATACTTTATCTCCCCACATTGGACGCGGGCCTCGACCGGGTTGGCCATAATGTAAGCGAGCTTTTCAATGATTGCCTTCGTGGTGCATAGTTCGACGCGGGACGTGGGTTCACTGTCCCACACGGTCCCTTCCCAGCGACGAAGAATCTTGGTACCAAGAGCGACTACGCGATGAAAGTCCCGAAAGAAATCGGGCAATCGCCGCTTGCTATCCGTAACAATCAAATGTTCATGAGTCGACATGAGCACGGCCGCATGCACCTCAATGGCGTAGCGCTCGGCGTAAACCGCGAGGCAATAGTCGCCTCCTGCATGTATCTGACGGGCGCCGCAATGACCGAACCGTTTTCTGGACTAGCCGCTTCGGAGTAGAGCAACGTACAAATCGAGCCCGACGCTTTGCCGCGTTGCCAAGAACCTTCGCAGCCTTCTCATGCATGTCGTCGCGCTTGACTAGCAGGGCGTAAAAGCCACTGGTGTCGATGAACGTCTCACGTGCCATAGACAATCGCATCTATCTCACGGTTCGTGAGCGACTTACCCCTCCGATCCGCCAGCTCGGCAAGCTTGTAGAATGCATCACCAGCATCAACGGTTTCCTCCCGAATTGGCTCAAGGCGAACCACTGGGCGACCGCGGTACGTCAATACTAGCGTTTCGCCACGCGTTACATCGCCAACTATCTTCTCAGCTTGCTGCCGAAGCTCGAGCATTGAAATGGTTCTCAGTCGGGGCATGCACTAGAGTTTAACTTGAAGTTCAACTTCTGCAACCGGTATTTCCGGGCGTCGGTCTCGTTAGGTGCAATAATTCAAGCGGCTTCGCGATAGTAGTAGTTCAAGACGCCCCCAAAACGCTCACGCCGTCGCACAATGCCTTTCCGTGAGTTGGCATTGGCCGCAAGCGGCTCGATGAGGCGATTATCCAGTCCTTGGTGATTCCTTTTCTGGTGAAAATGGATCAGATACTCCGATAGAAGATGTCGCAAGTGTCGCTCACCGAGCGGAATCACCCGTGACAAGCACTCTGACCATAGGCTCCGAATCCATCTTTCCGCGTAGGAATTCAGATCGGGGCTTCATGCCGGCAGTCGCACAATTTTCACACCAGCGTCCTTGAGCATCCCGCGAAACATGCACGTGTAGAGCGGGTCACGAACAAGGCTCAGATACCTCGTGCGCATCAGGAAGCCGTCCACGCAGTCGGTAAGGTTTCGCGCGATTTGAGTCATCCAAGCTTCGCATGGCTGACTGGTGATCCCTGCGATATGTACCCGTCGTGTTGCAATGTCGATAACGAAGAATACGTAGTAGCGAACCAGTCCGAAGCCCCGCAACACCTCGACCGTGAAGAAGTCAGCGCCGGCGATGGCTCCAAGATAAGACTTAATGAAGGTGTGCCAGCTCGTGTGACGCCCGCGTTCGGGCGCGGGTTCGAGTCCGTGAGCAAGAAGCGTGTTCTTGACTGTGTTACGCGCGACATCGTGGCCGAGATTGTGCAGTGCTCCGCGGAGCCGCGTGTAGCCCCAGGTTGGGTTTTCGGAAGCCATTCGAACGATAAGCTCGGTAATGTCCTGCTTCGTGGGTGGGCGTCCGGGCCCGCGTTGCTTGGATCCGTCGTATTTGGCAGCAACCAAGTTGCGGTACCACCGCAGCAACGTATCTGGCGTGACAATCGTGCCGAGCGTTGCAAGTGCTGACTGGCCAACAGCCTTGGCTTTCTCGGCGAGACGTAGACGCTGCACGTCAGTCTATCGAATCCGTTTCTTGCCAAGTTGCTCGCGCAGTGCTTGGTTCTCGGCTTGGAGGTACTCGATGACTGCTTGCTGGTGTCGGTTGACCCAACCGGCAAATGTGAACAGGATGAATTGGAGATAAAGGTTCATGAGCGGCCGCTGACGGACGGCAGCAGATAGCACGCTTATTCCCGATAAATTGCAGTCGATCGAATAAATGCACTATACGCGGTGTCCAAGTGCCGCACCAAAATAATCAAATCTCAAATTTGACGTATAATTTCGTTGGGTCAGCGAGGCCGAGATAATGCCACCTCTCGCACTACTGCACCTCGCCGATGCCCGGTGTGCCTCCCAAGACGATTGTGCGCACAGGGGCCAGTGAATCAGCGTCGACCACGACCAGGTTGGTGGTGTTGAATTGAATGACATACAACGACGTGCCATCCGGGGAAATCGCCATACCGCTAGTCACGGCTAACGCGCCTTGGGAAAGGATCGTTCCGGTTTGACCGTCCATCTTGACTAACGTGCTGACTCCGTTGCAGCCGCTGCCGGTGGCGCCACCATACACCCAGGGGCCTGAAGGCGAGATGGCCACTCCGGCACCTGGATTGCCCCACGAATGGGTGGTAATGGCGGCGAATGTGGTCCCGTTAAAGAGCCTGACATTACCGCAGCACCCGCACCCGCTGCCCGCGTACAGGACGCTGCCGTTCGGCAGGAACCTCATGAAGTCACCTATGAAGCCGCTCCCGGCGCCCGCGGAATGGATCACCGTGTGATCAGGAATGGAAAGGACGTTGAGCATGTCCGGGCCATAGCCGGCAGACACCCAGAGCTGCGTACCGTCTGGCTTCACGGCAAGACCTCCAACGCCGGTGGTGAGCGAGATGCTGGTAATCACAGTGTCCGTCGTCGAGTCGATCACTGAGAGGGTTTTCGACCCGCTATTCGAGACATAGACTCGCGACCCGTCAGGGGTTACCGCAACGTGGACGGGACTCGTACCAACGGGAATGGTAGCCGTCACGGCTCGCGACGCGGTGCTGATCACCGACACGTTGTTCGAGACGATGTTCGTGACATAAGTCTTCAGGCGATTGGGCGTGATCGCTAGATCACTAGTGGTGCCGCCGACATCGATCGTGGCCACGATGCCGCCGCCAGCGCCCGGGTCCACTACCTGAACCTGTGCGTTGTTCGTGACCCACACGGGATGTGAAGGCAGCGCCGTCAGGCACCCACTCAATACGCACTCTTGGCCGGCACCGCACTTGTAACCGCAGTTGCCGCAGTTGTTGAAGTCGCTCGTCAGATCGTGACAGCTGCCCAAGCAATTGATCATCCCGGTCGGGCATGACGCCGAAGTGCCGCCCGTTGCGGACATTCCGCCCGTGGCGTTGGTACCACCGGTGCTTATGGCGCCACCCGTTGCGGGCGTTCCACCCGTCGCGTTGATACCACCGGTGCTTATGGCACCACCCGTGCTCGTCACCCCACCGTTTGGAGTCATGCCGCCGATTGAATTTGTGCCACCGGTACTCATAACTCCGCCGCTAGCCGTGGTTCCGCCATTGGGCGAAATTCCCCCCGTTGCTATCGCGCCGCCAATTGACGTTATGCCGCCATAGCTCGATGTTCCACCAACATTTGTCGAACCACCGGCGCGTGACGTTCCACCGGTCGACGAGGAGCCGCCGACCACCGATGCTCCGCCGCTGCTCGTCAAACCGCCGGACAACACCACATTGTTTTGTGTGATGGTCGTGCCCGAGCAGGCGGCGACCACGAGTACCGCAGCAGAACAACCTAGTAGCAGAGACAGGCGCATGATTAGACCTCCGAACACCAAAGCCAACGGACGATGAGAGACGTCCGAGAATAGAATGTATCTCGTGGCGTGGAGTACGACACTTGGTATTCATAAATAAAGGCCGACTGACTTGTGCCCCGCGTGACGTAGGTTTAGGTCGGACATATAGGTTCGGACGCCTTAGCTCTGGGAATACCGAGCTGGAAGCAGCCAAGGCTGTATTTCAGTAACCTAACGCCGCTTCGGAATACTACCCGTAACGCGCAGAAATTGCGTCATTTGTCAGTCCTTTTCTCACAACGGTTTCCGGCAATCGCCAATGCAATCTAACTCGGTCGCGCCAAGGAAAGCCAAAAGGTGCCAACCCGCGAAGAATTGCCGCAATGACCCAAGCAGGTCCGCTTTCCTTCCGCTAGCCGATTCCCCGACTGAGTGACGAACGGAAGAATTGACCGCGCCTTGGGGACGCAACTTTGTGCGTCGATGCCGTTTGGCCCTCCTTAGGCGCTCACGGCTATTCGATTCTCGATTGCGCGTTATTCAGAACCCGCTTACCGTGACCGGCACAGAGCTGCTCGTTGTAGTGCCATTGCCGAGCTCCCCGACACTATTGTCACCCCAGCACTGAGCAGTGCCACCTGCCACTAATACGGAGTTCCCGTTCCCGTACCAGTTCACGTGGTCGAACACCGGTGTGTCTAACACCGCGCAGGTGTGCGCGTAGCCCGCAGCAACAGCTGCGGCGCTGTTCCAAACGCCAGAGACCGTGACGGGTACGGAGCTGCCCGTCGTGGTGCCATTGCCGAGCTCGCCAACGCTGTTATCACCCCAGCATCGCACCGTGCCGTCAGTCAGCACTGCGCAGGTGTGGTCATACCCAGCAGCAACAGCCGTGGCGTTAGTGATGCCGGAGACCGTGACGGGTACGGAGCTGCCCGTCGTGGTGCCATTGCCGAGCTCGCCAACACTATTGTCACCCCAGCACTGAACTGTCCCGCTGCTCAATACCGCGCAGGTGTAGAGATTGCCCGCGGCAATAGCTCTGTCTCGGGTGCTGCTGTAATTCCCGTCATCAACTACAGCGTTAGTGATACCGGAGACCGTGACGGGTACGGAGCTGCCCGTCGTGGTGCCATTGCCGAGTTCGCCAACGCTGTTGTCACCCCAGCACTGAACTGTCCCGCTGCTCAATACCGCGCAGGTCTGGCCGTAGCCAGCAGCAACAGCCGTGGCGTTAGTGATGCCAGAAACCGTGACGGGTACGGAGCCGCCCGTCGTGGTGCCATTGCCGAGCTCGCCAACCCTGTTGTCACCCCAGCACTGAACTGTCCCGCTGCTCAATACCGCGCAGGTGTAGAGATTGCCCGCGGCAATAGCGACGGCGTCACTTATCCCATAGACTGGCACAGGCACGGAGCTGCCCGTCGTGGTGCCATTGCCGAGCTCGCCAACCCTGTTGTCACCCCAGCACTGAACAGTGCCGCCAACCAGTTCTGAGCAGGACTTGTACCCACACGCAACTCTGCCAAACAGCGCGCAGGTGTGCGCGTAACCGGCAGCAATAGCAATTAGCGGCCCGCCCGTGACGCCGGACACCGTGACGGGTACGGAGCTATCCGTCGTGGTGCCATTGCCGAGCTCGCCAACGCTGTTGTCACCCCAGCACTGAACCGAGTTGTCGGTCAGCGCGCAGGTGTGGTTGAAGCCACTGCTAATTGTTTTTGCGATGAGTTTTGTGTTCGTGGATCCGCCGGTCGATAGGGTACCTGCGGATGCGGTCGTACCTCCTGTCGCCTTATTTCCTCCCATGCTCGCGCTATCACCGGTACTCGGTGTGCCGTCCGTGGAGGTTCTGGCAAAAGTCGTTGAACCGCCGGTGGCATTCATTCCACTCGTCCAATACGTGCCGCCGGTGACTGTCACGTCACCAAAGGACGGCGTACCACCAATGCCCGCAGTCAGCATATCGAGACTGGAACGCCCTTCGCAGGACGCTGACAATAGGATTGAAGCAAGCAGGAACGACTTTGCGTGACGCTTCATTGTCCGGAAAGTATACTACCGAGACAGGGAGGTTGAAAACATAGCTCGAAATCCGCGTAGAAATCGCGGCTATTCGCCTTTCTATCGAGTGCAGCCTGAGCCCAAGGCGGCATTTAGACGGTGAACTTCTGGTCTAGAAGGGCCACGAACCTCGGACTCGATGGCTACGTGCTGGCTTTTGGCAGTGGCGACCCGCTTTGGAGTGCCTTGCGTCCCCGTTTTGACCACCCCTATCACGAAACCCCAATATTTGCGCCACTTCCTCTGCCTCTGTAGATACAAACTCCGAGCGCGGCGTCAACGCAGCGGAAAACCGCAGTGGTTTAACCAGATTTGCCGCGGCGGGCACTGCGAGGCAGGGAGAAACGCACACCTCTCGTATCTACTTCATCAGCCAATAGACTGCAAATGTAGGTTAGAGTGAAATATGTTTGTATCTACACGGTGAATCACGACTTTCCAACTATGTGAAAACAAACAAGAATTCATTTTAACGCACTGCATCTGGTCAAAATGGGTAGCTCCACACGACGGCACGGCTTCAGTCAAAAATGGTATTGACGGTTTGGGTACCGTCCAGTCGACCCTTGGCACAAGTTCGATACTTATCGGAGTCAGACGTGCGCGTTTTGGTTGCCGGAAGCCAAGAATTCGTGGAATATTTCGAAAAGCTGCGTGGTAACCACAGGGTGGTACTTGGCTCAAGGAGAGCCAAAACCCATCATCAGGCGCAATTGCGTCGCGGTCACCCGGGCAAGTTCAGTTTCGTAACTCAGCCGCTACCCCGACTATGAGTTGGGCCACATTGGCGGTCGATGCTGGGGCTTGGCCCTTGGAATTGGTGAAACCCGATTCCCAGCGTGACGGCAATACAAAATCCAAATCCTCGAAGTTGAACAAACCCTCCGGAAACGCGCCGGTCGTGCCGACGGCGCATCCATCCACCAGTAAGAAACCGAGCCCCGATTCGCCGCCCGCAACCGCGACGAAGGTCAAGCCGACATCGACGCTTGGAGGCCGAATCTGCGCCCAGGGATTTCAAAGCCCATCGTCTGCCAGCACACGCCGCAATCCCCCGTCCAAGTTCACCATCGCTCACCAAGCCGCTACTCAGCTGCCAAATTTGAGCAGCCTTGGCCGAAACTGTCCGCCTCACGAAAAGAAGCGGACAGGTATTGGTGAGCATCCTCTACAAGCCAGGCCACGGAGCCGCCACCAAAAACGCCCGGATCAAAAACCGTCATTCACTCCATGTCAGGAGGTCTGGAATCCCCGGTGCTTGTGGCACGGGGTCAGCAACAAGCAACTCGATAAAGTGAGATGTGTAAACGCTTGAACCTCGAAAACTCTCGATTCTGCGTTGCAGCGAAGCTCCGGCCAAGAACCCGCGAGTTCCGCCACGCAGCACTTCCTATCATTCCACACGGTTTACGAGTGGTGGGCAATGTCTTGACGTGAATCGGTTTGTAGGGGAAATTGGTTTGTACGAAAGGGACCGAGCGTTTCGCAAAGCCACGATGGCGATCATGCCGGACATTTACGAACCTGTTGTCAGCGGTGTGCGAGTGGGAGATATCCTTGAGGGCAAGTTTCGCATCGAGGGCATACTTGGCACGGGAGGCATGGGTGTTGTCGTGGCAGCCCATCATTTGCAGCTGGATGAGAAGGTGGCCATCAAGTTCCTCCTGGCCGACGCGCTCGAATATCCCGACGCAGCGGCGCGTTTTCTGCGTGAGGCGAAAGCGGCTGTCCGCATCAAGAGTGAACATGTGGGACGTGTTAGCGACGTCGGCACGCTGGACAATGGCGCGCCATATATGGTCATGGAGTATCTGGAAGGCAGCGACCTAGCGCGCTGGCTACAGCAACGCGGAGTGCTGCCAATCGGGCAAGCCGTTGAATTCGTCCTACAAGCTTTGGAAGCCATAGCCGATGCTCATAGCCTCGGCATAATTCACCGCGATCTAAAACCGGCCAACTTGTTTTGTATCCGTCGTAGCGATGGCCTCTTGTCGATTAAAGTGCTCGATTTCGGAATTTCTAAGTTCGAAGAACTTCGCCCGAAGGGCCCGCAGATGGACATAACCGCGTCGGCTGCCATCATGGGCTCGCCGCGCTACATGTCTCCCGAGCAAATGCGATCGGCACGCGACGTAGATGCGCGTACGGATATATGGGCTGTCGGAATAATCTTGTACGAGCTACTGACGGGAACTACACCCTTCAACGGTGACACGTTTCCTGAGATTTGTGCTAGGGCTACCGCAGATCCGCCGCCACCGATCGGCGACAAGTACCCCGATATTTCCAGGGAGTTGGAATCGGTGATTCTGAAATGCCTGGAGAAAAATCGCGATGATCGCTTTTCTAACGTTGCACAACTCGCCGCTGCCCTCACTTCCTTTGCTCCCGAGCGAGCACGCCCTTCGGTCGAGCGGATCCGGCGCATCATTTCCACCGCCGGACTCTCGGTAAATGAGTCGGCGCCGCCGCCCAATTCCAACCATACCGGGCTCGCTCGTCACGATCAGGCCGATGCCAATTGGGATCGGACGATGCCGCGAGCACGGTCCCTAAGGATGGTGGCGATTGGGGTTCTCGTCTTTTTGCCGGTTCTGGCGTTCGGCCGAATGTACTTGCTGCTTCGGAACAACGCGACTCTGAAGACCGCCGCAGCGTCTGTTGTACAGCCGTCCGCGTCATTTTCCGTGCCACTGCCCGAAACGGTTGGAACCTTCTCGGGACCCGTCAATAGGGGTTCGGAGCGAGCATCGTCAGCGGCATACGCATCTGGAGGCGCGAGCGAGACACAAGCAAGAAGCGGCTCATCAGGCAAGTCCAAGTCAGCAGTAGACGATCGTCGTGCCCCACCGCCTGGTCGCAAGCTAGCCCGACCCGCAGCGGAGTTACCTGATCCTACGCGAGACCTATTTGCAAGTCCGCACTAGCGCGCATCGTCGAAAGGTCAATCATGCACCCGAAGATTCTACTGAAAGCAGGAGCATTTTCATCGGGCCTGGTTGTCGTGGCTACGGCGCTGAGCGCACATTCGCAGCTGAATTCCGCGGCGGCACGTCAATTGTTCGATGAGGCGCGGAATCTCGTTAGGCAAGAACGATATGCAGAAGCTTGTCCGAAGTTCGAGCAGAGTTATCAGTGGGATCCAGGAATTGGCACTCTGTTCAACTTGGCAGATTGCTGGCAACATCTCGGACGTACGGCAAGCGCTTGGGCGAAATTTCGTGATGTCGCGGACGAAGCTGCGCGAACCAACCAGAAGGCGCGTGAGCAAGTCGCCGCGAAGCGCGCGGCAGAGCTTTTGAACCAGCTATCCAATATCGTCGTACGCATCAATTCGACGGATCCTGGGTTAGAGGTGCTTCGCGATGGCGTTGCGATTCTGCTTTCCGATCAAGACAGGCCGATTGCATTGGATCCGGGAGAACATACCTTTGAGGCAAGAGCACCGGGAAAACAGCACTGGAATAGCAGAGTGACCGTTCCGCCAAATGGTCAAACCGTCAAAGTCGTCGTGCCATTGCTCGCAGATATTCCGCCCCCAACGAGCGCTCCTCCTCCCGTAGAGCAATCCGCTAACAACGGCACGAGCAAGGCTGTACCAATGGTGGCACTGGGCGCCGCATCAGTGGAGCCTCGCAAAGACAAGTCAGCGTTCCCACTCGATCAGAAGACATTGGCCTATGCGGCGGCGGGCTTTGGTGTGGCTGGCGTTGCAGCGGGGACACTCTTCGGCATGCACGTCCGATCG
>Ga0075520_1000463_pt1 | contig 17668 bp, 17 predicted proteins | sample NGEPerB_FD_75100 | JGI IMG/M metagenome (GOLD analysis project Ga0075520, IMG submission 75100) | Arctic peat soil microbial communities from the Barrow Environmental Observatory site, Barrow, Alaska, USA - NGEE PermafrostAB12-B | ecosystem: Environmental > Terrestrial > Soil > Wetlands > Peat ... | reverse complement strand
TTTAGGAGAGAGATTGTATGCACAGTAAAATCGCTGACGCTATCAACTTACGCCGAGGACCGGTCGCCATTTTGCTCACCGATCACAAACCGGAAAATGCGTTGGAGTTTACGGAAGATAACGGACAAAAGAACCGCTGCATCATTCCGTTGTTTGTCGCCGCCTTGACCGGACGCACTGCAGTGCTTGAAAAAAAGACAGTCCTCTGCCCGGGCGGGCAGGTGGGGCTCTGCTTTAAGCCCTACCGGCTAGGCTACATCGACTACTTCCTCTCAACAGGAAAGGAAGGGAAATTTGAGGGTGAATATCGAAAGAAAACCCCTGAATTAGTGCGACAATTTATAAAGAACCTCCCCGATGTCACCCTTCCTACACGTTACGTGGTGATGAAACCGCTTGATAAAGTCACTGATAATGAGATTGATGAAACAGCAATTGTCGTCTTCGTCGTGAACGCCGACCAACTATCCGCGCTCGCGACTCTAGCTAATTTCGACCGACCGACCAACGATAATGTCTCGACCCTGTTTGGTTCTGGATGCGGAAGTCTAGTCATGCAAGTGCTTCATGAGGGTCGGACCGAAATGCCAAAGGCCGTGATTGGCCTCACTGATATCACCGCACGCAAGTACCTCGACAAAAATGAACTTTCCTTTAGCGTGCCCTTCAAGCGGTTCCTCGAGATGGAAGCGAACGTCGACGAGAGCTTTCTTACTAAGGGGAAGGATTGGCCTAAGATTTTAGAGCGGCTCTAAAAGCCTTAGCGAATGCAAAAATCTTAATCCGCTGCGATTTCATCGCCGGCTTTTTACAGCCCGATCAAGGTAGTTCCGGCGCATGCCGCCGAGAAAACTAACACTTATAGAGTTCCTTCGACACGTTCATCGTTTTTAGTGTCTCGACCTTTACTGCAGATAGTCGATCATGTCTTTTCGCACTCTATTAAGCCCATTGTCCTTTTAGTTCGCCTCTGCTTTACAACGTTGCAGAGTACGGCTCAGCCGGGCTATTGCAGCTCAGTTGCCCGTTCCATTGATCGAATGTCGCACTGGAAGAGGCAGTGAACGATCTTATAGAGCATTGACATAAACTATATAGCGCACGTTACGCATTTGGCAATAATGCTCCTCTTTTTGTCACTTGTTCACTCGCCAGTAGCGGCTGCGTATCTCGGTGGTTTCGACTACAACGCCACACATTTCGTTCGAGCACTCAATGATGGCGGCTTTCTTAACACGCTGTTTTGGTGGGTCACGTTCACAGGCAGCCTCACCTTCATGGTGGTTATCACGATCGCGCTCTATCTCGCCGGCGCCCGCAAAGAAGCGCTCGTCTTCGCGCTCGTCTTCATAATAGCGAATGTGGTCGCGTTCGGACTGAAGTATGCCATCGCACGTCCGCGGCCGGACGATTTGGGTGTACTCCCAGAAGCTCAGCCCGCGTTTCCAAGTGGTCACACCACGAATGCATTTGCGTTCGCCACGACCCTATCATCTTACCACCGGAAGTTCAGCGTTGTAATGTTCTCGTGGGCTTTACTAGTGGCATTTAGCAGGGTCTATCTTGGGTTCCACTACGTTACCGACCTCATAGGCGGGGCGCTCGTCGGTATCACAATAAGCATTATCGTCACTCGCGCTGCGAAACGCATCGACGGAGAAGTCACGCACATCGCGAACACGCCGCCTCCGCCGACGACTTGGCAGGGTGTCGTTAAACTGCCGCTCGTATTCATCACACAGCTACTTCAGGTGGGTTACGCCTTAGTTAAGAGGCGCAATTAGCTTGATTTTGTCCGATTTCGACTACATGGCGATATCTATTTATCTGGCCCCGGTATGAGGAGTGGTGCATGTTGCTAATGCAGCTTATCCTGACTCTAAGCTTCAATATTACTCAGACGCTCAGCGATTTTATCATCTCAGTTATCGAGCAGCTCGGATATGCAGGCGTCTTTGTTGGCATGACCTTGGAGAGCGTTGGTCTGCCGATTCCAAGTGAAGTTATTATGCCCTTCGCCGGGTACGTCGTTTGGGAAGGGGGTCTAACCCTTATTGGTATCACCATCGCAGGCACACTCGGCTGCCTCGCTGGGTCGTTGATCGCCTACTGCATCGGCCTGTGGGGCGGCAGACCCCTACTCGAACGTTACGGCAAATACGTGCTCATTCGCAAAAGTGAACTCGACCGGGCAGACGAATGGTTTGAAAAGTACGGGGATAAAGCTGTTTTTATAAGCAGGCTACTTCCTGTCATCCGCACCTTCATCTCGTTCCCCGCCGGTATCGTCCACATGGACGTAAGGAAGTTTTCGCTTTACACGGTTTTGGGATCGCTTCCGTGGTGTTTTGCGCTCGCCTATATTGGGGTCCTGCTAGGCCCGCACTGGGTGGATATTGAAGGGCTATTCAAATATCTTGATATTGCGGTCGTTTTAGGCATCATAGCGCTAATTGCCTATCTTATTTATCACCGAAAGCGGATTGTATCACACATGCGGTCTTCGTAGGTCACTCACCCACCATTTCGCAGTTCCTCAACTTTAAAGTCCCACTAATTATACCAAAATAGGAGATATCGTTCGAAAGAGCGCATGTCTAGGCCATGTTCGTTATAGCTTCTACAATTTCTCATAGCGCGTTAAAATCAGTTTTGACGCGTCCAAAACGGGCAGACTACTTAAACCTGCGACGACGCTGGCAATTATCGCTGCCGTCGATAGTGAAGCGAATAAAAATATCCCTTGCAGAGCTGGCACATAGAGCGCTCCTGCTAGAATAACAATAGCCCCTCCGAAAACATACCAAAGCGCTCGGTTTGATCTTCTTATAGATACAGCGACTGTATCTGTCCATGATCGGTTACTTAATACAAGGCACAAATTGGCGATAACCAGCGTAGTAAATGCCATCGTGCGAGCCTGGTTTTCATTTTGACCAAGGGCAGTTGCTCCAGTATACACGAGCATGACGATCGACAAGATGACTAAACCTTGGAATAGACTCATGCTCAGTTGCTGTCGCGTGAAAAGAGGTTCACGCGGATTTCGCGGAGCGCGACGCATTACGTTTGGATCTGCAGGCTCAGCTTCAAAAACGATCGATGAAACGGGATCAATAATAAGTTCAAGAAATGCGATATGGATCGGCAAGAGAATGAGAGGCCAATGAAGGAGCACTGGAAGGAGTGTCATACCTGCTATAGGGACGTGAATCGCAAGGATGTACCCCATCGCCTTCTTAATATTGTCATAAATCCGCCGCCCGAGCCTTACTGCGTGCACGATAGATGAGAAGTCATCGTCTAGTAACACCAGTGACGACGCCTCACGGGCGACGTCGGTGCCTCTTTTTCCCATGGCCACGCCTATGTCTGCTGCTTTCATTGCAGGAGCGTCATTCACGCCATCACCCGTCATGGCAACGACTTCACCGTTGGCCTTCAGCGCTTTCACTAAGCGAAGCTTCTGCTCAGGAACAGTTCGAGCGAAGATACACGCAGTTTTGATCCGCTCCTGAAGAGAGCGATCATCGATTTTTTCGAGTTCTGGCCCTGTAATAATCTCATCGCGCGGAGCGAGTCCGATATATTCTGCGACGCTGCGCGCGGTCCCAGGATAGTCACCAGTTATCATGATCACCCGTATTCCTGCATCGTAGCACTCCTGAACTGCTTGCCGGACCGTGGGCCGCACGGGGTCAATGAGACCGATCAATCCTAGGAACTCAAATGCAAAGTCGTGCTGTTCTAGTGGGAGCTTTTCCGGCCGGAATTGGGCCTCCGCCACGGCCAAAACGCGTAGTCCTTCATTCGCGAGCGCAGAAATGTGCCGCGCAAGGTCGCGCTCTTGCGCATCAGAAAAATGGCACAGATCAGCTATCGCTTCGGGTGCGCCCTTCGCAGCGATGATGTAGTCCCCCCCGCAAGGAGATTGCCATACTCGTGATAGTGCCAGCAAGCGCTCAGAAAGAGGGTACTCTCGTTCAAGCATCCAATCGGCGTGGAGGTGCTCAGTCGCAGCTAAGAAATGCTCACCTAACACCTTAAACGCCTTTTCCATCGGATCGAACGGGTCTATCTGACTCGCTAAAATACTGAACTCGACGATCTGGTGGAACGATTCAGGGAGTACTTGCCCCAAATCAAAGTCGACGTCGTAAAGCTGACCGTTCGCAAAAAGGGTTTTCACCGTCATGCGATTGAGCGTGAGGGTGCCCGTCTTATCAGTGCAAAGGACAGTAGCCGCACCTAGAGTCTCGACCGCGGGCGCATTGCGGGTGAGCACCTGCTGCTGAGAAATACGCCACGCCCCGAGCACCAGAAACACCGTAAGCACCACGGGGAATTCCTCTGGGAGCATTGCCATTGCTAACGCAATGCCAGCGAGAAGCCCGTCAAGCCAGTTACCTCGCGTAGCTCCGTAAGTAAACACGACAATGAGGAATAACAAGAGCCCAACGAGTGCAATACTGCGAACAAGTCGTTCGGTTTGAACTTGTAGTCCCGTCTTTTCGCTATCAAGCGAGCGAATGGCCGTGCCAATCTTTCCTATCTCAGTCTCAGCCCCTATGGCGCGCATCTCTGCTACGCCGTTTCCACGAACGACGAGTGTGCTTGAGTACACAAACGGCGTTCCTTCACCGCCAGCACGCTCCATTTCCGACCCTTCGCCGCCCGCCTTTTTTCGCACCGGCACCGATTCACCGGTCAACAGCGACTCGTCGATCGACAGATTGATACTTGAAAGCAGGATGCCGTCTGCTGGGACGCGATCGCCTTCGTAAAGGACGACGATATCTCCGCGCACAACTTCGCGACCGGCAATCCGCCGTGCCTCGCCCTCGCGAATTACGAGGGCGCGCGGGCTTGAGAGATCGCGAAGCGCTTCTAATGTGCGTTCTGTCCGCCGCTCCTGATATAAGGTGATCCCCATTATCACGAAGACGAAGCTTAACAAAATGAGCGCTTCTTGACGGTCGCCGACCAGCAAATAGACGCCACCCCCACCTAGAAGGAGCAGAAACATCGGCTCGCGAATGACCCCAAGCACAATCGCTAGGATACCGCGTGGCTTTTCGGACGGAAGCTCGTTGTAGCCTTCCTCCTCGAGTCGCCTCTCCGCCTCTTTTTGCGAAAGTCCTGATAGTTCGCCTAAATCTACGTAAGGAGTCATTCTTACCTGTGTACGCCCGTCATCACTTATATGCATATTTTTGAGAGCGTGCGCTTAATGGCCTGTTTATAAGATGACGGCATCCCGCCATGCAGAGAGCCTCTCTGCGACTGGCATAACTATATATGATAAGTAGGATTGGTAAGATTAGTAATATCTGGAAGGTTTACGCGTACACGCGCTGAGGAGTTAGATCGTGACAGGTCATGGGCTTGAAAGAATGAAGTATTATGGAGACACCGTCATCGGCGAGCGAGGCCAAGTGGTAATCCCCGCTGAACTGCGGAAGAAATTCGGTATCGAAACGGGAGACCGCTTTCTCGTTATGGGAGGCGAACAGATGGGTGCGTGGGGACTTCTTTTAGTGAAATCAGACGTGCTCTCACAGGTCGTCCAAGACATCTTCGGGGGGAAGCTCGAAGAAGTGCTCGCGCGGGAAGGACGCACAGAAATTCCTCGTGAACCACCAACCGAATAATGATCAAGAAAACGGCGAAACGCATAAACATCCCAACCGCAGAGGTTGGTGATTTTGACGAACATTCTTTGCGACAGCGAGTTTTTTCCGATCTTTGTTCCAGAAACATTTAATAAAGACGTAGCTATATTATATCTTTAGATATATCATGTAACTGGCGTGAATTGATATGAACGACGTAGCAATCAAAGCCACAAACCTCGTTAAGAAATTCGGCGACTTCGTCGCCGTCGATCATCTCTCCTTTGAGGTAAACAAAGGCGAGATATTTGGCTTTTTAGGACCAAACGGCGCGGGTAAGACGACGACGATTCGGATGCTCTGCACGCTGAGTAGCCCGACTGAAGGATCGGCGACCGTTGCCGGCTTTGACATTGCTCATCAGGGTAACAGGGTGCGCGAGCACATCGGACTTGTATCCGAAAAAATGATCATGTATGATCGGCTCACAGCGCATGAAAACCTACGCTTGTTCGGGGAGCTCTACGATATACCACGAGACGCCCTGCGTGAACGCATCGATGAGCTGCTCCAAGTCGTTAATATGGAAAAATGGGCAGACCATCAGATCGGCACGTTTTCGACCGGGATGAAGCAGCGCATCAATGTGATCCGCGCTCTCCTCAACGAGCCGGAGATCCTGTTCTTGGATGAACCAACGCTCGGTCTTGATCCGCAATCCACGAACGAGATCCGCGACTTTGCGCGCAGCATCAACGATGATGCTGGAACAACGATCATTTTAACAACGCACGCCATGGCCGAAGCTGACATGCTCTGCGACCGGATTAGCATCGTCGATTACGGGAAGATCGTCGCGCTCGATACGCCGTCAAATCTGAAAAAAGTAATCACCGGTGCCGATACGAACGTCATTGAGCTCAACGTTCCAAACATTACGCAAACGCTTGTCTCGGACATTCAATCGTTGTCGTGTACGCAAACGGTCACGGTAGAAGACGAGACGCACATCAGGGTTCACGCGTCGGGCGATGAGGCGTGCGATAACGTCATTGATACGGTGCGATCAGGCGCCGGGCAGATTCGTTCCATTCATAACGTTGAGCCGACACTGGAAGACGTGTTTCTCTATCTTACGGGCCACAAGGTGAGGGAACAGGTCGCCGATAAGGTAACCACTAAGGAACCAAGTTCTCGGCACGGAGCGAGTGTGCGATCGAGGATACGGTAGGGGCTGTACAATGGGAGCTAGAAGCGGTATTCGTCACGCGCTGTGGATCGCGTGGAAAGACTTGTTAGACATAAGCAGGAATCGCATGGGTCTTGTAATGCTCATCCTTATGCCTCTCTTCATGATGGGCATGGTCGGCTACATTTTCCCCTCAAACAGCGGCATGTCTCACGTTCCAGTCGCGCTCGCAAACCTTGACGCAGCGCAAGGCAACACGTCCCTCAGCACGCAATTCGTCGCACAGCTCGAGGCCTTGAACAACAAGACCGGCATGATGGATTTCTCGACGGTCGGCAGCGCTGCCGACGTCAAATCGAACATTCAAAACGGCCAGCAGAGCGCGGGCATCATCATCGGAAGCAATTTCACATCTAACCTCCAAACCGGCAAGCAAGCAGACGTGACCATTGTCAATGATCAGTCGAACCCTCAGACGGCATCCCTCATACAGACGGAGCTCACGCAAGTCATTCAACAAATGGGCACACAGACGGCCACGTACGGACTGAACCAGACGTATAAAACGCCGCTGAACTATTCGCTAGCCCAGGTAGCACCATACAACGTCCAGACGACGGGCATCGTTCCAGGACAAACCAACTACTTCGAGTTCGTCGCGCCCGGCATCATGGGGATGGTCGTCATGATGTCACTTATGACCGGCCTCCCACACGCCATTTCCTTCGAGCGGGAGGTAGGTACCCTCGACGGCATGCTCGCCGCACCGGTGCACCGGATGTCGATACTGGGCGGAAAGGTCATCGCCCAGACAACACGCGGTATGATGCAGGGGATCATCGTCCTTATGCTTTCGATCGTTCTCTTTGGCGTGGTCGTACAAGGGAGTATCGCGCTCATCCTGGGAATCTTGCTCCTAGGCGTGTTCAGCCTCGTCGGCTTGGGCATTCTCATCACCTCATTCACGAGTACCGAGGAGACCGCTACGATGATCATGATGACGCTAACGTTTCCCATGATGTTCCTCAGCGGCGTCTTCTTCCCGATATCGCAGATGCCACAATTTATGCAGGTCATCGCGCAGTTCCTTCCGCTCACCTACACGATTAGCGCGCTGCGACAAGTTGTAGTGCTCGGTGTGGGCGTGCAAGCAATTTCAAGGGACATCTTCATACTCTTCGGTTTCGGGATCGTTTTGTTGTCAGCGGCGCTCCTCGCGTTCGAGCGGGCAATGAAGCGATAATAGAAGAGGACAAGGATTAACTCATCGAGCGCACGTACGCAGTTAATTATAAAAGGCATCGTTGTGACTAGTAGCTGGAGATTGAGCTGTGGGGCGGCTCTAAAACGTAAGAGGCGCTGCCAGCGTAAATCGACGAAATTATTGGTAATTAGGGCGGCTTCTGATTTGCTTTAGTCGCGGCGGATATCATCCGGCTGGAGGGAGCCGCGATTCAAAAAAGCTTATACATGATCACGGAAAGAACCGACGTTGTCATAGGGCTCGAGGTGCACGTCCAACTGACAACGCAATCCAAGCTATTTTGCGGATGTTCAACGCGCTATCAAGACTCAGAGCCAAATACCCACACGTGCCCGATTTGCCTCGGCCTTCCAGGCAGTTTACCAGTCATCAATGAAATGGCAGTTGTATACGCTGAGCGGGTTGCGAAGGCACTCAACTGCTCAGTCCAACGGACGCAGTTCTACAGGAAGAATTATTACTATCCCGACTTGCCGAAAGGCTTCCAAATCAGCCAGTATGACTTTCCGCTCGGTATAAATGGCCACATGGTGGTAGATAGCGAAGGACAGGAACGAAAGATCCGGATCAATCGGGTGCACATAGAAGAAGATCCGGGGAAGCTCACTTACCGCGGCACCATTGAAAAGGCACAATACTCGCTCATCGACTATAATCGATCAGGCGTGCCGCTACTTGAAGTGGTAACCGAGCCCGACCTTCGGACCCCTAAAGAAGCGCGGCGCTTTATCAATAAGCTGCGCAACATCCTCGAGTATCTCGACGTCTTCGACGGCAATCTCGAAGGATCGCTTCGAGTCGATGCAAACGTCTCAATCGCAGGAGGGAAACGCGCTGAAGTCAAGAATATCTCGTCGTACAAGGGCGTCGAAAAAGCGCTCCTCTTTGAAATAACCCGCCAAAGAAACTTGCTTCGAAGAGGTATCCACATCACGCAAGAGACGCGACACTTCGACGAGGCGCGCGGCATTACGATCTCGCTCCGTTCGAAGGAGCAAGAGCACGATTATCGGTACTTCCCCGAACCTGATCTCGCCCAAGTCGACCCCGAACCGCTAGTGAAAAAATTCCCGCAGCAAACAGAGATAGAGCTCCCTGACGCAAAACGTGGCCGATTTGTCGCGCAGTACGGCATATCAGACTACCTAGCAAAAGTGCTGACCGCCTCAAAGCCTCTCGCCGACTACTACGAAACAGTCGCCGCACTAGTCGACCCGTTGATAGGCGCAAGCTGGGTTGTAGACGTCCTCCAAGGTGAGCTAAACTACCGCGGGCTTGACCTTCAAGCGTTCAGCCCCGATTACTTGATCGACGTCATAGTTAATGTGACCGACAGGCGCATTACCGAAAAGGCAGCAGTTGAGGTTATACGAACGGTTCTCGACCGTGGCGGCACCCCTAGCGGGATCATCGACGAGCAAGCGCTCCACACCGTACCAACCGAGCAGATTACGGCAGCCGTTGAGCAAGCGATCGAGGAGAACCCTCAGGCTGTTGCAGATTATCGCAGCGGCAAGAAAGGCGCGCTCAACTTTCTCGTCGGTCAGGTGATGAAAAAGACGCGGGGACGGGCTGATCCTACGTTGACCAACCGCCTCATCCAGGAGCAGCTTTGACACATCTGGTCGTTACTGAAAAAGATATCGCAGCGAAGCGTATCGCCGAAATTCTCTCAGACGGGGCGGCATCGCCAACGAAGGTCGCAAGCGCCAACGCATATCGTTTCAATGGTACTGTCGTCCTCGGCCTTAGAGGCCACATTGTGAAGCTTGACTTCCCTGATGAGTACCGGGACTGGAAGATCAACCTTCACGAATTGGTACGGGCAGACATTATCACCGTTCCAACCCATAAAACGATCGTGGCAGGCCTCAAACGGGCGGCCAAGGACGCCGATCGAGTCACTATTGCAACAGATTTTGACACGGAAGGTGAACTTATCGGCTTAGAAGCATGCACGATCATCAAGTCGGTAAAAGACGTCGCGGTTGACCGCGTACGATTCAGCGCAATGACACCGATCGAGGTCAAACGCGCGTTTCGCTCACCTACTAAAATCGACCTTAACCTCGCCCGCTCAGGAGAGGCACGGCAAGCGGTGGACCTTATCTGGGGCGCCGCGCTTACGCGCTTTATATCTACAGCCGCTAAGCGACTCGGAAACAGCTTCTTATCTGCAGGAAGAGTACAGAGTCCGACACTGGCGCTGATCGTCGATCGTGAGCGCTCGATCGCACAATTCGTCTCTGAGCCCTACTGGGAGGTGTTTATTGACCTTAGCACCGGCAGCGAAACGTTTCACGCAAAACATCAAACCGATCGATTTCGAGACGAGGCAAGCGCATTAGCTGCGGGTCAAAACATAGGTGAGACAGCTACTGTCGTCACTTTTGCAGAAGCAGAGCGAATGGATGCGCCGCCAAAACCCTTCAACACAACGGAATTTATCGCTGCGGCAAGCGCGCTCGGAGTTTCAGCCAGCCGAGCCATGGACACTGCCGAGCGCTTATACACGGCGGGATTGATAAGCTACCCTCGCACTGACAACACGGTGTACCCGAATGAGCTCGATCTCCGCCTTACCGTTAACATGTTTAAGAGCGGCCCGTTCGCTGAGAACGCTCGTTTACTACTCCAACAAGAACGGTTGGTCGCCACACGAGGAAAAAAGCAAACAACCGATCATCCTCCGATCCATCCAACGATGCGCGCCAGCCAATCCGATCTCGAGCCACGCAGCTGGAAGATCTACGAACTCGTCGTACGACGGTTTTTTGCGACGCTCTCTGACCCGGCCCGTTGGCGTACGAAAAAGGTCACGCTGGATTCAGGCGGGGAGCTATTCAGAGCGACGGGGCTCGAACTGTCACATCCAGGCTGGCGCTTTCACTATCCGTACGCGCAGACGCAAGAGCGACATCTTCCCGACCTTCGCAAAGGCGAGGCCCTCACCGTCACAAACAAACAGATTGTCGAAAAGGAGACGCAGCCACCCCAGCGATGGGGGCAAGGCCAGCTTATCAAAAAGATGGAAGAACTTGGGCTGGGAACGAAAAGCACCCGGCATGAGATAATAACAAAACTCTCTCAACGGGGCTATGTCGACGTAAGTCCCCTACGTCCGACCGGTATCGCGTGTAGCGTCACAGAATCACTCGAACGCTTTGCACCGACTATCACGAAACCTGAGATGACCCGCCTGCTCGAAGAGGAGATGGAGAAGATCACAGCAGGTTCCCTTTCAAAGGAGTTTGTAGTAATCAACTCAAGGGACATTCTTGACAATGTCTTGACCACACTTGATGAACAATACCAAGAGATTAGCGCGTCGCTGCAAACGGGCTTGCGCGGCGATGCGACTGTCGGAACATGTCCTCAGTGCGGCTCAGACCTTATCGTGCGCCGCTCGAAACGAGGCGGGCGTTTCGTAGGGTGTTCGGGGTATCCAAGCTGTACATTCGGACTCCCGCTACCTAAATCGGGGAGGCTCCGCGTTACAGCCCGCAAGTGCAAGCAGCACGACATGCGACTAATCAAAATACAGACCGGAAAGCGATTGTGGGATCTTGGATGCCCACAATGCAACTACAGCAGCTGGATTGAAAAGAACAAAAGTAAGTAACCGTCAGAATGTGACGCGCGACGGAAAAACGTTTAGTGCTTTATTGCGTGGACAAAGCCCGCGATTTTGTTTTCGATGTCCGTATTCTCTTCGACGGCAGTGCCCGTTACGATTACATCCGCCCCGGCCTTCGCAAGCAACGCAGCCTGTTTATCCGTCCGTATTCCGCCGCCGACGATGAGCTTCGTATCGTCTATGGCTATTTTTGCCGCTTTGACCATTGCAGGGCGCACCGTATCTGAGACGCCCGAACCTGCTTCCAGATAGATCCATCTCATGCCCATATATTTTCCGGCGAGCGCATAAGCGGCAGCAATCTCAGGTTTGTTGCGTGGGATTAGACGTGCGTCACCTATCCAGCCAACAGTACCACCCGGTTCAACGATGATGTATGCCACCGGAAGTGGCTCCACTCCATAGCTTTTGATAAAAACAGCGCCGAGGGCTTGATTTGTGCTGAGATACGCCACATTTCTCGAGTTCAACAGACACAAGAAGAAGATTGCGTCGGCGGCGATGCTAACGCTGCCAGCATCCGAGGGGAAGATGATCGTAGGGACGCTCGTGTTGCCCTTAATTTGCTTCACCGTGCGCTCAAGACCAGGGCCGCCAACGCCGACGGAGCCCCCAACAAGAATAGCGGTCGTTCCTCCCGCTGTCGCGCCACGAGCAATGTGCGCAGCGTCCTCTGGTGACTGTGAGTCGGGATCTATAAGCGTTAGATGTATCGTTCCTTCCCGAGTAATCGCCTCTTGAAGCTGCTGTTCAATCGTCAAACGGCTAACCTCTTCGTTCCTTGGACTTGACTCTTAAGTTTTTATAACCGCACTTCCTACACCGCGTCGCCCTTGGGGGATTGCGCGCGTTACATCGCATGCAGATTTTGATATTTAATAGCTTTTTTTCAGCTTCTGGAAAACGTGCCATTAGATGTACCTCTCTCTCACGTCTTTAGCAACATACGTCTAACAACATTTAATCTTTATGTTCATAATAATCATAAGAACGCGCAATAACGTTGATAAGAGGCCGTTTAGCCTCGCTTGTAGGCGCGTTCGCACACAAGAAGGTCGGCTACAGTGCTCGCTTCAGCGTACTCGTTGAGGGGTGCAGCGTTTAAGGCTAGAAACGTTGGCCCCCACTTAAATTTACCCAGTAGCTCTCTAGCGCGTTGTGCCTGTCCGAGAATATAGAGCGCGGCCGCGAGCGCCTCTACCGTTGTGAGCTCGCACGGCCGCCCATAGTTGACGGGATTTGCCGCTATGAGATAGGGGAGTCGCCGTCTACAACGGGCGCGAAACGATTGGAAGACACGCTCACGATCGTTCCATGAGCAGTCAATAGCAACCAGTGTGTTCACCATATCCGCGCGACTCAACGGGGTGCGCTCTGAAGGATCGAGCAGCACTGTCTTCTCTTGTAACAAAGGGCGTCGTGTCGAAAAGAGGTTGACTAAGTGAAATTTGGCTAGCTTCTTCGCTGTGCAGCGTTTTGGATTACACTGACCTGCGTGATAAACTAACAGATGCGTGCTCATTTTAGCAGGATTTAATCTTGCGCAGGATGAGATTGTTAAACATGAAAACGCGCGAAAAACCGCACTCAACGCACACAATGTTCATCTTACTGGTCATCGAAGTAAAAGCTGTGCACGGCTTGCTCTCAACAGCGCGCACAAATACGGTACCCTCAAAGTCCCACGCATCATATTTGAGACCAACACGGGGCATAGACGGCATAAGTGGCGTATCCGTTCCGTAGATCACAGTTCGTGTTACGCAATGACGCTGAGCGCCCTGATGTATCTTCTATGTGCGCTCAAATATACAAAGATATATAAAAAAATATTTGTCCAAAAAAGCCTGCAATAAGAGCTCTTTGGACAGTAACAGGTATTTTGAAGGTGAAGTGACGCCAAATTACAGCGAACAAGACGAGACTACCTTATCGGCAACGTCGCCTGCTGAAACAATTGGAAACTCGTCGGCCTTCATCTTTGAAATATACTCGTTAAGATCAATTTTCTGGCCTTTCATCGAACACTGCATAAACCGCCCCTTTGGAAACACGGCCAACAGCTGCTCGCGACTCTTGATCGGAAATGGCACCTTAGCTTTCTTAAGCTCAAACACTATTTCTGCTTTGAAATTTTGGATTTCAGAGATCGCAGGGTCGATACCATAGTCTTCAAATACCGGATTCTTCGAGGGTTGTTCCGCCATTATTATCGCCTCAACATAACAGATGCACTTAATCGATGTCTATACATCAACCGTTATATGGTTGCACGATATCTACTTAACAGTTTTGGAAAAAAAGCGGCTGAGCCCGAGATTCAACCACTGTTCCAAAATTATAAGTACACTTTATAATCTGAAGGAGGGTACACGCTGTAAAGCGCAAGAATATATCAGGCCTTAGCCCTTCACCTTCCGGATCCGGTCAGTCAAATTCGCTATAGATTTGCTCCATCAAACTCGGCAGGCAGTTCAAGATGTCGCTGTACGAGATAATGCCAAGGATCTCTTGTCCGTTGAACACGGCAAGGTGACTTACGCCACCATTTCGAAACATCTTAGCAGCGTACAAAACAGGCATTCCTGGAGAAACAATAAAGAGCGGCTTGTTAGCCACCTCGCCTACCGCCACTTTGCCTATGTCGACCTCATCGGCAAACAAATCAACGACGTCCGTCTTAGTAATTATGCCAAACGGCTCGTCTTTTTCAAGCGGCGATACTATGAACGCGTCTATTCCTTTTTGAACCATGCGCTTTGCAGCATCGAGAACAAGGGTGCTAGGATCAACGGTCGCCACTTCTTTCGCCATTACGTCCCTGACTTTAAGTCGCTTCATACTTCTCACCGGTTTGTTGTTAGACGACTCTGTACATAAAAGCTCGGGTGTGTTTTAGCGGTAAAGTCGAAGGAGCCTCACGTTTGTCCAGCTCGTCTCAATCGTCCAACGAATTGCATAACGGTAGCAATATTCCTCCGTAAGCTATATCGTGTCGTGAACTAATTCACCATAATTAATCATTGCAATAGTGTAACATCTTGGTGACTCATTGTGGATAACGGTGTTATAACGTTAGTCGACAAACTTAAAATGGGAGCAATAGACCGGTGCAGAGAGCGAGTTATACGCGCAGCCGAAAAAACGAAATGCGACACAACAAAAAAAGTTCAAAGCACCCCACGTTATGGCCTCACAACGCATTTGAGGGAGCGACGCGGGCTATAGGATAGAAACGGTGAGAGGGCTCAAAAATGGCTGAAGCGGAACCTACGTTGTTGCAGCAAATAAGGAAAAGAGAGGTAGAGCTAAGCGTAGAGACCGACCAAGCACGGCAAGAAGCTGAACAGATTATAGCGGACGCAAGACGAGGGGCGGCTGAAATTATAAAAAAGGCCGAGACCGACGGACAAAATACGGCCGATGAGCACTACAAAAAAGGTTTAGCAAGCGTCCTTGACGAGGTGGAAAAGCTCAAGCAGCGCGGCGAAGAAGAGGCAGAATCAGCCAGATTGCAAGGGGAACAGCACTTGCCAGAGGCGATCGACAAGATTCTGAGCGTCGTAACTCCAGAGTGATCAATATGCTGCAAAAAATGACCAAAATCCAGGTTATCGGACCAAAAGACGACTTGCACAGCACAGTCGATTTGTTGTACAACTTGGGTACGGTGCATTTGGAGGACGTATCGACAACGATCGCTCCGGGAGACACGATGTTACGACGTGTAAAAGCGGGCCCGAAGGCCGACGTCACAGGCGCGCTAGTTAAGGTTAGCGGCATGTTTCATCTGCTCCCCACCACGCCCATTAACGAAGAGCTTCGCGCGCAAACCTATGAAGGACTTCGATGGAAGAATGACGAAGAACTTGTCAAAGAGGCAACCCAAGTTATAAGCGAGCTCGAGACGACGACGAAAGAGCTTGCAACGCGAAAAAGTGATCTTGAGTTTACCCTGACCAATCTCGCTCACTACGAACAAGTTATTGAGAAATTACAGCCTTTGGAGGCCCAACTCCCTACTTTAGAGGGATTCGAAGTCACCGTCATTCTCATACAGCAGGAGTTTAAGGAAGTCTTAGACATCATACGCGCAGCGCTGACAGAGATTACACATAATCAATTTGAACTCATGTCCGCAGACGTGGATGCGACGACAACTGCTGCTGTAACGGTGTTCAACAAGACATACTCAGACCAGGTGCACTCATTTATTTGGTCCCAAAATGTCAACGAAGTCCGACTGCCCCCTGAATATTTGGACAAACCGTTTGACGAAGTCTTGACGTTAGTGGAGGATAATCGGAAACGAGCTACTGCAGAAATCGGTACTGTGAATGATGAATTAACAGATTTGTCGGGGCAATGGTATCCAAGGCTTGCGGTGCTCAAGGACGTTATTGAGGATAGAAACGACGAGCTCAGTGTTTTTACCAAGTTCGGACAAACAGACTATACCTTCATAATGATGGGCTGGGTGCCTAATAAGCAACTAGCAAAAACAAAAAACGCGTTGAAAGCGGCTTTTGAAGGCAGAGTCATCGTAAACGACATTAAGGTGAGTCGAAACGAGCAGAACAAGGCGCCATCGTTTTATGACAACCCGCGAATCGTCAAACCCTTCGAGTTTTTTACTGGATTGATGAGTGCGCCGCAATACAGAGAGATTGATCCAACTCCTTTGATGGCAGTGTTTTTTCCATTCTTCTTCGGCCTCATGGTAGGCGATATCGGATATGGTCTCTGCATACTTGCTTTTGCCCTCGTCGTGAGAAAAATCTACGGACTGCGCAGCCACGCCATTAAGCAATTAATGAACATCCTGATCATCTGCTCATTTCCAACCATGTTCTTTGGCTACCTCTTCGGCGAGTTCTTTGGGAATCTTGGGCAAATGATGGGCTGGATAGAGCCAGTCACCATTAATGGATTGACACTGGATAGAATGGAAATTATCGTACCGTTTCTCATCTTTTCGATTGCCATTGGGGTATTTCATGTCTTTTTAGGCCTAAGTTTAGGCTTAACAAACGCTGTGACTCGGAGGCATAAAAAGCTCATATGTGAAAAAGTTGGTATGCTGCTTACCTTAACGAGTATAATAGTGATTCTTCTCGCAGCTGTTGCGGTGATTCCAGCTCTCCTTATGCTGCCCAGCGTCGTTCTGCTTTTAATAGGACTTCCGTTAGTTTGGTATGGCGGGGGGGTCGTGGCGGCAATAGACATTATGAGTTCGCTTACAAACATCATATCGTATGCGAGGCTTATGGCCATAGGTATGGCTTCTGTTGTTTTGGCACTCGTAGCCAATAAGCTAGGAAGCTCAATGGGAATCGTACTAGTGGGTTTTTTGGTCGCAGCTTTGCTTCACTTAGTGAATATCGTTTTGTGCATGTTTAGCCCCTCGATCCAGTCACTCAGGTTGCATCTAGTAGAGTTTTACTCAAAGTTTTACGAGGGCGGAGGCAGGATGTACGATCCTTTCAAACGAGGGACGACAAAATAACCGTACAAGCAGGTATAGAAGTGGTAAAGAGCCGGGGTCCCACGAAACGAAATATCGCTACGAATCCTTGTGGCTAGAGGACATACAAACATGATTTGTCGAAACAATTGGAGTTGATAAAAAATGGTCTCAGAATGGATTCCTATTGGCGCTGGTTTAGCTTTCGGGTTAGGTGCGCTCGGTACGGGGATCGCACAAGCGCGAATAGGAGCAGCGGGAGTAGGAGCAATTGCTGAAAAACAAGAATTATTCGGTTTAGCACTCGTTTTTGTGGCACTACCCGAAACATTAGTCATTTTAGGCTTCGTAATCGCGGCGATAATTCTTTTTGTTCTAGCTTAACACATAGCAATGTTTGGACAATTACGTGGCAAACATTTAGCGAGATAGCGTCTGCAAAGAACACAGCGTCCGTTATAACACACCTTACGAATGAAGCGAGTGCCCCAATTTAATAAAC
>Ga0075520_1000462_pt1 | contig 17670 bp, 18 predicted proteins | sample NGEPerB_FD_75100 | JGI IMG/M metagenome (GOLD analysis project Ga0075520, IMG submission 75100) | Arctic peat soil microbial communities from the Barrow Environmental Observatory site, Barrow, Alaska, USA - NGEE PermafrostAB12-B | ecosystem: Environmental > Terrestrial > Soil > Wetlands > Peat ... | reverse complement strand
CGCGATGACTGGGGACGCATCCGCGATGAATTGCTCGCCGACCGCGTGGACGTTTTGCTTGTCTCGCCAGAGCGATTAGGCAACGAGGAATTTGTGCAGACGATGTTGCAGCCGGTTGCTGCGCGCATCGGCTTGCTCGTGGTGGACGAGGCGCATTGCATTTCGGATTGGGGACATGACTTTCGCCCCGACTACCGCCGCATCACGCGCATCCTGAAATCGTTGCCGCCCAACATTCGCGTGCTCGCCACCACTGCCACCGCGAACGACCGCGTCGTGGCCGATTTGAAATCGCAGCTCGGCGCGTCGCTCACGGTCCAGCGCGGCAAGCTGGCGCGGGCAAGTTTGCAACTGCAATACATTTCTCTTCCCAGCGAAATTGCCCGGCTGGCCTGGCTCGCGCACATGTTGCCCAAAATTCCCGGCAGCGGCGTGATTTACACGCTCACCATCCGCGATGCGCGCACGGTGGCTGCCTGGTTGCGCGAAAATGAAATTGATGCCGAGTCCTATTGGGGTGGGCTGGATGAAGAACTCGGTCAGCCCGGTTTGCGCGAACGGCTTGAAACGCAGCTGCTCCGCAACGAACTGAAAGCGCTCGTCGCCACCACCGCGCTCGGCATGGGCTTCGACAAACCCGATCTCGCATTTGTCATTCACTACCAGCTTCCGGGTTCGGTGGTGCATTACTACCAGCAAGTGGGTCGCGCCGGACGCGCGTTGCCGGATGCGTTCGCAGTGTTGCTCGGTGGCGGCGGCGACAGCGACATCACGGATCATTTCATAGAGACGGCATTTCCGCCGCGCGAGTTGGTTGAAAAAATTCTCGAGCAACTGGATGCTGCGTCCGACGGACTGACGCTCGGTGAACTGCAAATCAAACTGAACGCGCCGCGTGGCCGATTGGATCACGCGTTGAAATTGCTTTCACTCGAATCGCCTGCGCCGCTGCTCAAGCTGGACAATCGTTGGAAACGCACCATCGCGCCACTCGCTCCAGCATTTTGGGAGCGCGTCGAGCGGCTCACCGAACTCCGCAAGCGCGAGCAAACCCGGATGCTCGAATACCTCCAGGCGCGTTCCTGCCTCATGCAATTCCTCGCCCGCGAACTGGACGAACACGACGCGCCGCCGTGCGGACGTTGCGCTGTCTGTCGCGGTGAACCATTGCTGGCCGAACAATTTCCTCCGGCGCTCGCCGAACGCGCCGCGCAATTTCTCCAACGCACCCATCATCCCATCAAGCCCCGCAGGCTCTGGCCAAAGGACGCATTCAGCACTTACCAGTTCACGGGAAAAGTTTCAGAATCGCTCCGCGCGGAAACCGGTCGCGTGCTGGCGATTTGGGGCGACGCCGGTTGGGGCGAGTTGGTGCGCGCGGGAAAATATTCCACCGCCGCCCGCTTCGACGACCGTCTGGTTGCCGCCGTCGTGGAGATGATCCGCGAATGGAATCCGCAGCCGCAGCCAGTGTGGGTGACCTGTGTGCCGTCGTTGAATCACACAACGCTCGTTGCTGAATTCGCCGAACGGCTGGCGAACCGCCTGAAATTACCCTTTCATTCCGTGTTGCAAAAAATTCGGCACTCGCTACCGCAGAAAGAAATGCAGAACAGCTTTCAGCAGGCGCACAATCTTGACGGCGTGTTCACGGTCAAGCCGGGCGGTGAATTCGCAAAGCCAGTGCTGCTCGTGGATGACATGGTGGACAGCGGCTGGACATTCACGGTTTGCGCGGCGTTGTTGCGTCAGGCCGGCAGCGGGCCGGTGTTTCCCGTCGCGCTTGCACAAACCAGCAAAACTGACGAAACTTGATTCGCATGAGCGCCAACACACCTTCACCCGCAACACAAGCCGTGTTGTTGCTGTGCTCGCCCTTGCGCGCCGGGCGGAACAAGGACGTGCAACCGTTGAGCATCGGCGAGTTCAACGAATTGGAAAAACAGTTGCAGCGCGTCGGCGCGGGACTGGAGCAGTTGCTGGAGACGGACGCGGCGGCGTTGCTCAAAAAGATTTCTCCGGCGGTGGACGGGGCAAAAATCGAATCGCTGCTCGGACGCGGCTTCATGTTGAGCATGGCGGTGGAAACGTGGCAAAGCGCGGGCGTATGGGTCACCAGCCGCCATGAAATGGATTACCCGGAACGCTTGCATCGCCTGAAACAAAACGCGCCGCCGTTGATTTACGGTTGCGGGGAGAAAAAACTTTTGTCGCGCGGCGGACTGGCCATAGTCGGTTCACGTGACGTGGACACGTTGGGCGAGGAATTTACCAAACGCGCGGCGGCATCAGCGGCGCGTGAAGAAATGCAAGTCGTCTCCGGCGGCGCGCGGGGTGTGGATCAATTCGCCATGCTGGCGGCGCTGGAAGCCGGCGGGACAGTCGTAGGCGTGCTGGCCGACAGTCTCTTGCGGTCGGCCACGTCCGGCAAAGCCCGCGAAGCGATTCAAGACGGACGCCTCACTCTGGTTTCAGCTTTCGATCCCGAAGCTGGATTTAATGTCGGCAACGCGATGCAACGGAACAAACAGATTTACGCCCTGGCAGATTTTGGGCTGGTCGTCAGTTCTGGTTACAACGAAGGCGGCACCTGGTCGGGCGCGATTGAGCAACTGGAAAAACTCCGCCTCACCCCAATCTTCGTGCGCGCTGGTGATGATGTGCCGGAAGGCAATCGCCAGTTGCTTCGGCGTGACGCGCTGCCGTTTCCGTCCGAACCGTGGCCGGGTTCGTTGCGCGAAGTTTTTGAAGCCGCGCCGCAGAAAAATCTTCAGCCCATAGAAACGGCAGACTTGTTCGCTTTACATGAAAAACCTCCGGAATATCGTAGCAGCCAACGTGAGGAGGCTCTGATTTCTCCGCGAAAATGAAAGCATTGAAATGAAAACTAAACTCAAACCCGTGAAACTTTCCGCCAAACGCGCTGTCGTCCGCCTTCGCTCCGCTTCGGCGCGACAAGCCAAACGCACTGTCGCCGCACCGCGCCACGCTCCGGTCGTCCCGCTCAATGACCGCCGCCTCACATTCGGCAGCCGGTGGGATTACGCGCCTGCGCCGGAGGAGTCGAAAAATTACGTCATCCCGCCGCAACACGAATTGTTCATCAACGGCAAGTTCGTCGCGCCGCATTCGGGCAAGCATTTTGACACCATCAACCCCGCCACCGAGGACAAGCTCACCGAAATCGCTCTCGGCGACGAAGCGGACGTGGACAACGCTGTGAAGGCTGCGCGCCGCGCTTATGACAAAGTCTGGAGCAAAATGCCGGGCCGCGAACGCGGCAAATACCTTTTCCGCATCGCGCGCATCATTCAGGAAAAGATGCGCGAGCTGGCCGTGCTCGAAACAATGGATGGCGGCAAACCCATCAAGGAAACCCGCGACGTGGATCTGCCGATTGTCGCCGCGCATTTCTTTTATCACGCCGGTTGGGCGGACAAATTGCAGTATGCTTTTCCCGGACGGACACCGCGTCCGCTCGGCGTCGTCAGCCAGATCATTCCCTGGAACTTCCCGTTGCTCATGGCCGCCTGGAAAATCGCGCCGGCCATCGCCTGCGGCAACACCGTCGTCATCAAGCCGTCCAAAACCACCAGCATCACGCTGCTGCGCCTGGCGCAAATTTTTCAGGAGGCGGAATTGCCCGAAGGCGTGGTCAACGTCATCACCGGTTCGGCCGAGACCGGCACGGCCATGGTGAAGCATCCGGACGTGAACAAGATCGCGTTCACCGGCTCGACCGAAATCGGCAAGCAACTGGCCGCGATGGTCGTTGGCACGGGCAAGCGGCTCACGCTCGAACTCGGCGGCAAGGCGGCCAACATCGTGTTTGAGGACGCGGCGATTGATCAGGCCATCGAAGGCATCATCGCGGGAATTTATTTCAACATGGGCCACGTCTGCTGCGCCGGCTCGCGGCTGCTGGTGCAGGAAAGCATTTACCCGAAAGTCGTCCGCAAGTTGCGCGACCGCATCCAAACCCTGCGCCTCGGCAATCCGCTGGATAAAAACACCGACATCGGCGCGATCAACAACAAGCCGCAACTGGAAAAAATCCGTGCGCTGGTGCAATGCGGCGTGGCGGAAGGCGCGGAACTCATCCAATCCAGTTGCGCACTGCCGGCGAAAGGCTACTGGTATCCGCCGACGTTTCTCACCGGCGTCACCGCGTCGCATCGCGTGGCGCAGGAGGAAATTTTCGGACCGGTGCTGAGCGTGATGACGTTCCGCACGCCGGAGGAAGCCTTCGAGCGCGCGAACAACACGCCTTACGGTCTGAGCGCGGGCGTGTGGACGGACAAAGGCAGCAAGATTTTCAAGATGGTCAACAAACTGCGCGCCGGTGTCGTCTGGGCGAACACCTACAACAAGTTCGACCCGACGAGTCCGTTTGGCGGCTACAAGGAGAGTGGGTTTGGACGCGAGGGCGGGTTGCACGGGCTGTCGGCGTATTGTCGGTTGGATTAAACCAAGATTAACTTCTGCGAACAAAATTATGAATCGCCTCGACGTCAAAAAAACCTACAAGCTCTACATCGGCGGAAAATTTCCGCGCAGCGAGAGCGGACGCTACCTGCCCGCGAAGTCAGTCAAGGGCGAACATCTCGACAATTTTTCCCACGCCTCGCGCAAGGATTTCCGCGATGCCGTTGTTGCCGCGCGCTCGGCATTTGACGGCTGGAGCAAGGCCACAGCTTACAATCGCGGGCAAATTCTCTATCGCGCCGCCGAGATGCTGCAAAACCGCGCCGCTGACCTCGTCGCTGAAATCGCGCGCTCAACCAGCTTCAACTCGGCAGAAGCGAAGCGCGAAGTGACGTTGGCGATTGACCGGCTCGTGCATTTCGCGGGCTGGACGGACAAATACTCGCAAGTTTTCAGCAGCGTGAATCCCGTGGCGTCGTCGCATTTTAATTTCACCACGCCCGAACCAACCGGCGTGGTCGTCGTGCTCGCGCCGGACGAGCCGTCGTTGCTCGCGCTCGTGTCACTCGTCGCGCCGGTGATTTTGAGCGGCAATACTGCGATTGTGGTCGCCTCCGAAAAATTTCCGCTGCCCGCCGCAACGTTCGCCGAAATTCTCGCCACGAGCGATCTGCCCGGCGGCGTGGTGAATATTCTCACCGGCAAGCGCGCCGAACTGGTTCCGCACATCGCCACGCACATGGACGTGAACGCAATTGTGGACGGCGCGGGCGATCCTGAAATCAGTGCCAAGTTGCAAGCGGGCGTGGCGACGAATCTCAAACGTTACGCGAATCACGCCGCCGCTGACTGGTTCACTGCGAAAGTGGAAGACCCGTATTGGATTCTCGACACCGTTGAATTCAAGACCGCGTGGCATCCGATTGGAATTTGATTCGTAGCAGCCGACGTGAGTCGGCTCAAAATTTTCCACCTTCCGCTTTCCCGCTTTCCGCTTTTATTTAGAGCCTCCTCACGTCGGCTGCTACGAGATTTTAAGCCACTTCCTGCGGGCCTTTGCCACCGTTGACTAAAAATAAAACCGCCATGCGCACGGCGAGGCCGTTCGTCACCTGCTCCAGAATCAACGAGCGTTTGCAGTCGGCGATTTCACTATCAATCTCCACGCCGCGATTCACCGGGCCGGGATGCATGATGAGCGCGTCGGGTTTGGTTTTCGCCAGGCGCGCCTTGTTCAGGCCAAAAAGATTCGTGTATTCGCCGATGCTCGGAAACATCGTCTGGCGCTGGCGTTCGTGCTGGATGCGCAGCAAATGAATGATGTCTGCGTTGCGAAGCGCCTCGTCCACATCGTAAATCACGCGGCAACCCATCTGCTCAAACGTTTTTGGAACGAGCGTTGATGGACCACAAAGCGTCACCTTCGCGCCGAGTTTTGTCAGCGCCCAGATGTTCGAGCGTGCGACACGGCTGTAAAGGATATCGCCCAGAATCGTGACGTTCAGCCCGGCAATTTTCCCTTTGTGTTCTCGAATGGTGAACGCGTCGAGCAACGCCTGCGTCGGATGTTCGTGCGCGCCGTCGCCGGCGTTGATGATGCTGGCGTTCACAACGCGCGACAAAAAATGCGGCGCGCCCGACGCGCTGTGACGGATGACGATGAAGTCGGCATTGAGCGCTTCGAGATTGCGCGCGGTGTCCTTGAGCGTCTCGCCTTTCTTGAACGACGAGGCGTCGGCGGAAAAATTCACGATGTCGGCGGTCAGCCGTTGCGCGGCCAGTTCAAAGCTGATGCGCGTCCGCGTGGACGGCTCGATGAACAAATTGACAACCGTCTTGCCGCGCAACGCGGGAACTTTTTTGATCGCCCGCTCGCCCACCGCCTTGAACGCTTTAGCCGTGTCCAGCACGGTGACAATTTCGTCCGCCGTGAGCGATTCGATGTCCAGCAGATGTTTGCGGTTCCAGCTCATATTATTTTGCCAGCACGACCTCGTCCGGCAGGTTTGGAATGTCCAGCCGCACGCGCACTTTTTCCGTAATGGCGGTCGGCACATTTTTGCCGACGTAATCTGCCTTGATGGGCAATTCGCGATGGCCACGGTCAATCAACACTGCGAACTGGATTTTTTTTGGCCGGCCAAAATCGTTGAGCGCATCCATCGCGGCGCGCGTCGTGCGACCGGTGAACAGCACGTCGTCCACCAGCACCACGGTTTTACCGGTCACATCGAACGGCATGACGGTCGGATGAATGGTCGGCGCGGCGCGCTGACGCAAATCATCGCGGTGCATGCTCACATCCAGAACGCCGACGGGAACGGGCAGTTTCCAGATTTCCGACAGAATTTTTCCAAGCCGGAATGCGAGCTGGTCGCCCACGAGCGGAATACCCACCAGCACGACCTCCGTGCCGACTTCGTTGCGCTCGGCGATCTCGTGCGCGATGCGCGTGAGCGCGCGCTGGATGGCGGTGGCGTTAAGGATGACGGTGGCTTCAGGCATAAAAAATCACGAACCCGCTCCGCCGGGCGGAGCCGATTCGCGTGGTGCGTTGGGCGTTCATATTTTCCTTCGCGACCTCGCAGGGCGGCGTTAAAGGAACAAATTTTATCAGTTCAATTCGTGGCGGCGTGCTGACGGTTTTTGCGCCAGGTCGAGCGGTGCTTGATGATCCAATCCGTCAGCGCCTGTTCGAAGCCGATGTCACGCCCGGCTTTCTCCGACTCGATCCACTTGTGCCGGAGAATTTCTTCGCGTTCGGCCTGAAACTCGCGGTAGAGCGAGGAGTTCTTCAGCAAATCGTTCGCCGATGGTGATTCTTTTGCAGCGTTCGACATATTCGTGAATTCCACATTAAATCTTCGCGGCCAAACGCGCAATAGAAAAATGAACCGCTAAAAAGCTCATGAATAAAGGCTTAAACTCGAACAGTTCACGGCCAAATTTCCAAAACTTCCGCCGTTGGATGCGATTCAAAATTTTCTATGTCCATAAAATTCGCGCGCAGCAACCGTTCCACTTCCGCGACGGTTGAATTGCCGCAACGCAGCCAGATGATTTTCGGCGGTGTGCCGCGCTGCAAAGCCAGTTCGGAAAAATCTTTGTCCAATGTCACGACGACAAAGCCATTTTCTTTTGCGTGCTGCCAGATGATTGAATCGTAGGAGGTGCTGAAATTCAGCAGGCGCGTTTGCGCGGAATCGGGAAAGAAGTCCGCGAGCCGCCGGACAAGTTTGTGGCTCAAATTATGGTCGAACAGCAGCTTCATGCGGCGTGAGCGCAATCATCGTGTGCTGTTCGCGGTCGGCGGCGTAGGCCAGGCACGCGCGGATGTCTTGTTCCGTCAGGTCGGGATAATCGTCCACGATTTCCTGCCAGTTCATCCCGGCGGCGATCCAGCCGAGCACGTCGCCCACCGTGATACGCAACCCGCGCACGCACGGCTTGCCGCCACGCTTGCCAGGTTCAATCGTGATGAACTTGCGATAATCCATAACCACAGTTGAAACTAACAAGAGTGGTGAGGTTTGAAAAGCCCGCAATGGGCGAATAAAATTTACGGCGAAAGTTTTTCGCGGTGCGGCTGGTGGTCGCGGTTCCAGCGGACCAAGGCGGCGTCGCTGGTGTCTTCAAAAAGAAATTGCAGCGTCGGCGATTCGACGTGGCCGTCGCAAAAGACCACGTTGGCTTTGCTTTGGTGGCGAGTGAAGGTATTTCCGGTTCGGCTAGATTTTCCTGTATAAATCCACATCGCCCGCTGGATGACGTCGTCCCCATCGAAATCATCACCTATTGCCATCATATCGCTTGGAGCGATTATTTCCGATTCGCCAACGGGAGGCGGAAGCGGACCTAAAGTTGAAATGTTGCGCCCGCCAAGACCAAGTGAGCCAGTATTTCCTGCCGAATTTAACCCACACCAGTTGTAGCCATAAGAAAACCAGTTTGTCCTAGCATCTGCTGACCCATCTGCGTGCCAACGAGCAGAAGGGCAAATCCAAACGCCATGTGTATAATAGGGTATTTTAGATTCTGCTATACCCAATTCTTCATAGCTCAACGTTTCAGCCCAATTGTAGTGTGCCGTAATATTGTGCTTTGAAATATTGAAATTTACATACAAAGGGTAAGCATGATTTTCTTGCACGAATCCATTCAAAGCGATTCCCAGTTGATGCAAATTGTTGACGCATTGAATTTTTCGCGCCTTGGCTTTGGCTTGAGAAATTGCCGTCAACAAAAGCGCGGCGAGAATTGCGATGATGGCAATGACCACCAGCAGTTCAACCAGAGTGAACGCAAAATCTTTTTTCTCCGTGTTCAATCTGTGTTTCATCCGTGACTGAAAATTATTTCAGAACCGATAAACATCCTTGCGATGCCGCACGCGCTGGATTTCAACCAACTTCGATTCCGTGACGACTTCATAAACAATCCGGTAATCGCCCAGCCGGATGCGATAGGCGTGTTCCGACCCGCTCAATTTTTCCACGCCATAGGGGAATGGATTTTCCGCCAGATTTTCAACCGCCTCGACAATTCGCTCCGCAGTGCCGGCAGGCAGTTTGCGCAAATCCTTGCGCGTGGATTTTTTCCACTCAATGCGAAAGGCCATTGCGCTTCAACCCCTTTTTGAATTCCGCGTGGGGAATCGTTTCCTCGTCGCGCCGTTCGGCAATCACGGCCAAGTCTTCCAAATCTTCCTGAAGTTTTTCGTAGTCCTCAATCGGCAGCACGACGGCGGTCTTCCGCCCTTTTTCATTCGTCAAAAATTGAACTGTTGCACTCATGTTTTGAAACTAACGGCTTTATGCGGCGGATTCAAATTTTTTCCGCAACGTTTCCGCGATTTGAATGAACGCCCTGCCCGCCGCGTGGTTCGGCGTGGAAACCACAATCGGCATTCCCCGGTCGCCGCCTTCGCGGATTTCCGTGAAGATCGGCACTTCGCCGAGAAACGGAACATCCTGCCGCGCGGCTTCCTCCTTGCCGCCGCCGTGGCCGAAAATTTCCACGCGCTCGCCGTTCGGCGCGGTGAAGTAGCTCATGTTTTCCACGATGCCGAGGATCGGCACGTTCACTTTCCGGAACATCGCGATGCCTTTGCGCACGACGCCAAGCGACGCCTCCTGCGGCGTGGTCACGATGACGCCGCCGTCGAGCGCCACCGTCTGACAGAGCGACAACTGCGCGTCGCCGGTGCCGGGCGGCAGATCCACGAGGAGAAAATCCAGGTCGCCCCACTCGACCGCCTTCAAAAACTGGTCAATCGTTTTCGCGATCATCGGTCCGCGCCAGATGACCGGCTGGTCGTTGTCGAGCAGCAGGCCGATGCTCATCACTTTCACGCCGTGCGCGACCGGCGGCACGAGCCGCGACTCCGCGCTGATGGTCGGTTTTTCATAAACGCCCATCATCAACGGAATGCTCGGCCCGTAAATGTCACAATCGAGCAAACCGACTTTCGCGCCGAGATGTTTCAAGGCGCAGGCGAGGTTCGCGGAACAGGTGGATTTGCCGACGCCGCCCTTGCCGCTGGCCACGGCGATCAGGCGTTTCACGCCGGGAATTTTGTTCTGGTCGGTCAACGGATTTTTCGGCGCGGCTTGACTGGCGGCGGGGTAGCGCACGTCAACATGGAGGTGATTCACGCCGGGCAAAGCTTTCAAAATGCGCTCCGCGTCGGCCTTGACTTGTTGCGCGGTGTCGGGATTGGTCGAAGGCAATTGCAGGATCACGCTGACCGCGCCGTTGGCGGCGGCAATTTCCTTGATGATCCCAAACGAAACGATGTCGCGCGAATAGCCGGGATACTTGACGGCCTTCAGCGCGTTTTGAATTTCTTCCTGTGACAACATGGCGGACAGGTTGCCAGCTTTGCGCCCGAAAACAAGCGCGCCCGGACTGGCACAAGCAACGAACCATGAAGAAATGGCTTTCAATTTGACGACGCCACCTCAAACGCAAACAATCTTGGCAATGAACGCCTGGCTGCATCTCCCGCGGATTCACGTCTCCATGAGTCCGGCCTCCACACCTTTGCCGCAGTTGCTGGATGGCAGTGTTGATTCGAGCGCAGCCGGTTGAATCACGACCACGAGTCCGATTATGAAAGCCCAAAAAAAAATCCAAAAAGCCGAACGATTCAAATGGTTGCTGCGGCTGGCGGTAGTCGTCGCATTGATTGGCACGACATTCGTCGCTGGCGCGCAAGACGCCACACCGCCCGCGACATCAACCAACGCGTCCGCCAGAGGGCCGCGCCAGCTTGTGCCAAGACTGGGGCAGCACCTGCCCGACATTCCGTTGCACGATCCGTGGATTCTCGCGCACGAGGAGAGCAAGACCTATTACCTCTACACCGCCGGACGCTCCAATGCGTCGGGAACGAACCGCTCCGCCACGGTGGCTTACAAGAGTAAAAATCTGCGCGATTGGGACGGGCCGTATGTGGTGTTCACCGTGCCCGACGGCATGTGGGCGAACCCGACGGAAGGCGCGTGGGCGCCGGAAGTTCATCGTTACAACGGCAGGTATTATCTTTTTGTGACGCTTCACAACTTGAACCGGATCATTGACCGCCCCGATGAATCCACCCGGGCGGGAGACCGTCCGGCGAATGTCTGGGTGGCGACCCACATGCGCGGCACGATCATCGCCGTGGCCGATTCGCCCGAAGGGCCGTTCGTCCCAATGAAAATGGACAGTCCCGTTCCGCCCGCCGACTTCATGACGCTCGACGGCACGCTATACCTTGAGGACGGCGTGCCGTGGATGGTCTATGCCCACGAATGGCTGCAAACGATTGACGGCATGATCGAAGCCGTTCCGTTGAAACCCGACCTTTCCGCCGCCGCTGGCGACCCGATCCATCTCTTCAAGGCGTCCGACGCGCCGTGGTTGAACGCGAGCATCAAGCCGGGCAAACGCCAGAACAGTTACGTCACCGACGGCCCCGAGTTGTATCGCACAAAAACCGGCCAACTGCTGATGCTCTGGTCGAGCTACGACCGTGGCAGTTACATGGAAACCGTCGCGCGTTCCAAATCCGGCAAACTCGCCGGGCCGTGGGAGCAACTCGATCCGCTGGTGGGCGACGACAGCGGGCACGGGATGTTGTTTCACACATTCGACGGCCAGTTGATGATGGTGCTGCACCAGCCTTTCCGCAACGCGCGCGGAAAATTGTTCGACATGGAAGACACAGGCGACAATCTTAAAGTCCTCCGCGCCCGCCATGATTTGGATGGGCCGTAGAGAGAAATCGAAAACCCAACAGGCGAAATCATGAAGCAAAAAAATTCCCGGTTCAGCCAATTGGCATTGCTGGTCATGCTGTCGCTTGGCCTCGCCGATTTGACTGGCCGCACGCAACCGGTCGCATCGCCGCCACCTTCCGGAAAACTCGCACCCAGGCCGCTCTATCGTGATCCGCCGTTCGACGCGCCGACCGATCCGGTGCTTTGCTTCAACGCCGAGCAAAACAAGTGGTTCATGTATTACACCGCGCGTCGCGCGACGGCGACGAATGCGCCGGGCACAACCTGGGTTCATGGCTCGAACATCTGCATGGCGGAATCATCCGACGGCGGCGCGACTTGGACTTATCGCGGCACCGCCGAAATCAACTATGGCAAGGATGTTCATACGAACGATTACACCTATTGGGCGCCGGAGGTCATCTGGGTCGCGGGCACTTACCATATGTATCTCACCTATGTGCCCGGAATTTTCAACGACTGGAATCATCCGCGCGAAATCGTTCATCTCACCAGCAAGGACGGCGTGAAGTGGGACACAGTTGGCCAGGTAGATTTGAAATCTGAACGCACGATTGACGCCTGCGTCATCCAACTTCCGAACGGCTCATGGCGCATGTGGTATAAAGATGAACGCGCGCCGAAACCGCTCTCTTATGCCGACAGCCCTGACTTGTTCAAGTGGGAAACCAAAGGCGTCGCCGTCACCAACTTCAACGGCGAAGGGCCGAAGGTCATTCACTGGAAGGGCGCATATTGGCTGATCGCGGACTGCTGGCAGAACGGGATGCCGTGTGGCGTTCGGATGATTGCCTGAACTGGAAGTTGCAGGACGAAGCTCTGTTCGGTTCACACGGCGATGTCGTCATCAGCGGCGACCGCGCGTGGTGGTTTTATTTTGGCGGTCCGGGTTCTAGGCGCGGCCGCACCACGACCATCAATGTCGTCGAACTCTCGGTGGCTGATGGCAAGCTCATCGCCGGCAATCCCGATCAGCCCACATACATTGACCTTAAGCTCGTCCGCGAGGACGAAAAATAAGCGCCCGCAAATTTCATATCACGAAAATCACAACTCCATTATGAAAACACAAGCCAGCCTCAAGCTCCATGTTTCAACGATAGTTTTCACCCTCGCGTTGCTGTTGTTTTCTTCGACGGTCGTCTTGTCCGCTGAATCGCAAGTCCGCCGCGTCGTTTTCGACGGCGTCAAGTCGGAACAAAAATGGCCGCTCAAGGAACTGAACGCGGACTGGCCGTCGGATTGGTCGGACTATAATTATCTCGTCATCGAAATGAAGACCGCCACGCCGGAGCGGTTCTCGCTCATCGTCCATACCGCCAACGGCCCAAGGCGCATCATGATCCAGCCGTTCGGGCAAAACGTCTGGCTGCGCGCCTCCGTGCCGTTGCGTTACTTCAAAGGCAAAGACCAATCGGGCTTTGACCTCGCGTCCACCAACAACCGGCGCACGCCTTCGTTCTGGATGTCGGTCTGGGGACCGTTCGGCGATCTCAAAAACATCGAAGCCCTCGGCGTCACGATGGATTATCCCATTGGCAAGCCAACGCTGGAAATCCGTTCCATCCAGCTCGCCAAGGAAGACTCCGGCTCGGATTTTCTCGAAGGCAAACCCGTGGTGGACGAGTTCGGTCAATGGGCGCACGCCGATTGGCCGCGCAAAATCAAGAGCCGCGAGCAACTGAACGCGGAACTTGCCGATGAAGACTCGGCGCTCAAGCCCGGCGATTTCAATTACGATAAATACGGCGGCTACAAAAACACGCAGGCGAAAGCCACGGGCTTTTTCCGCGTTGAACAGATTGACGGCAAATGGTGGTTCGTTGATCCCGATGGCCATCTGTTTTTGTCCACCGGCTCGAACGGCCTTGGCGGTCGCCGGGGAGCGACTCCAGCCCCGCAGACCAACAACATTGCCACGGCGAGCCGGACGGTGCGGCGGCTCGAAGCCTGGGGATTGAACACCGGCGCGGCTGGTCAGGGCAAACCTTACACAGCTTTCATGAACGCGCCGCGCGGCCAGAATACTTTTCTCGGACTGCCCGATGTTTATTCAGATGAGTTCGCCGGCAGCGTGGATCAAAATGCGGCCAGCCAATGCACACCGCGCAAAGATGATCCGCTGTTGCTGGGATATTTCATCGGCAACGAACCGCCGTGAGAAGACCGCGAAGGCGAAGGGGTCAACATGATTCTCGCCGGCCCGGCCACCGCCACGCAGAGCAAGCTCAAGGAATTTCTCGCCGCCGGTGACACGCCGCAGCGCCGGAAGGAATTCGTCATCACGGCATTTTCAAAACAACTCGAAATCGCCAGCGCCGCAATCCGCAAGTATGACACGAACCACCTGAACCTCGGCATCCGGTTCGGTGGCAGTCCTTCGGAAGACGTGTTGCGCACCGCAAAAGTTTTCGACGTGTGCAGCATCAACGTCTATGAATACGAACCCACGAAACAAATCGAACGCACCTACCGTGTCACCGGACGTCCGGTGCTGATCGGCGAATTTCATTTTGGCGTTCCGGCGGACGGCCTGGGTGCGGGTCTCGTGCAGACCGCCAACCAGGTTGAACGTGGAAAAGGCTATCGTTACTACGTCGAGCAGGCGGCGGCGTTGCCGGGCTTTGTCGGCGCGCACTGGTTCACGTGGCGCGATGAACCGGTGCTGGGCCGCAACGACGGCGAGAATTACAACATCGGCTTCGTGGACGTGACTGACCGGCCATATCCCGAATTGGTGGACGCAGCGAAGACGACAAACAAGCGGTTGTCCGACGTTCACTTCGGCAAGACGCCGCCGTTCGCCGAACGACCGAAGGCTTCTGAAGTTGGTTCTCTCTCATCGCCTTGGGCGAAGTAACGAATCCGTTGCGGAAAAATTTCCGTTTATTCAATGACGCGAGAATTCGTTTTCAATTTGACGACGCCACCTCAAACGCAAACAATCTTGCGCATGAAAGCCTTGTTGTCCCTCTCGCTGCTCGTCGCTTCTCTAAGTCTGGCCGCCGCGCAAACAAACGCTCACGTGTGGGAAAAAATCGAACTCACCTTCCACGCGAAGAACGCATATTCAAATCCCTACACGAACGTGGATGTCTGGGTGGATTTGAAAGGGCCGGGCTTCGACAAGCGTTGCTACGGTTTCTGGGACGGCGGCGATGTCTTCCGCGTGCGCGTCCTCGCCACGCAACCGGGCAAGTGGACGTGGCGCAGCGGTTCGAATCAAAAGGACTCCGGCCTGAACAATCAGCGCGGCACTTTCACCGCTGCGGAATGGACTGAAGCTGAAAAAAATTCCGTGTCCACCCGCCGTGGATTCATCCAGGCCACCGCCAACGGCCACGCGTTTCAATACGCCGACGGCACGCCGTTCCTCCTGCTCGGCGACACCTGGTATGCGGCAGCGACGTATCGCTTTCCGTGGAACGACGACAATCGCGAGCGCCCCATCGGGCCGGAAGCGGGCTTCAAGGATTATTTGCGCCTGCGAAAAAGTCAGGGCTTCAACGCCGTCGCCATCATCGCCGCGTTTCCGAACTGGGCGACGGATGAAAAACCGTGGGATGTCTGGCTGGATCAAAAGACTGACCTCGGCATCCGCTCGGCGTGGGTGAACCAGGACGAAATCGCCAATCAGTTGCCGCGCCCCACGTGGCACGCGAAGAACATGACGAACGAAGGCGGCCGCGCATTTTTCTTTCCGGGAAAAATTCCGGGCTACGAGCAGGTCTATCCCGATGTGAACCGCATCAATCCGGAATACTTCAAATACATGGACCGGAAGATTGACTGCCTGAACGCGCAAGGATTCATTCCCGTCATCGAAGTTGCGCGGCGCGACATCACGGCGGCGTGGGCGAAGTATTACGCGTGGCCTGAATCCTACACGCGCTACATCCAATACATCTGGAGCCGTTATCAGGCGAACAACTGCCTCTACAGTCCGGTGCATTACGACTACCCGCAGATGACCGCCAGCGCAAAACAACTCAACGCCGCCGCCAATCGTGTCATCGAAAAATTCGGCCACCCGCCGTTCGGCACGCTCGCGTCGTGCAACGCCTCGGTGTCGAGCCTGATGAATTTCGGCGGGACGAACGAAAACAAATGGCTGACGTTCCATCAGACCGGCAACCTGCGGGAACACGACGCCTATTGGTATCTCACGGAAATTTATCACGCCACGACCGCGCGGCCCGCGTTGAACGGCGAACCATATTACTCCGGCATGGCGGACAAACGCTATCCGCCCTACCGATACGGCGCCCCGGGCGGAACGGAAGAAGACGACCGCGATGTGCGTTCTGGAATTTACGGCAGCTTTCTCTCCGGAGGATTTGCCGGTCACATTTACGGATCGGAAGGACTTTGGGGCGGGGACATCGAGCCGGGCTCGAGTCCGTTCATGTGGGACGCGTTCCAATGGAATTCCGCCAACATGATGCAGCATTTGAAAACATTCGCGTTCTCCGAAGGCCGCCGCTATCAGGATTTGGTTCCCGACGCCAATCTGGTTTCGCCCAGCTCCACGCCCCAGCCAAAAAGTTTTGTGGGCTGGGCGTATTGCGCGCGCACGCCGGAACAAGATTTCTTCCTCGCCTACTTTGAAAAAGATTGCCCGAACAAAAGCACGATTCGCGGCGCGGTGTCCAACGCGGCTTACCAGGCGCAATGGTTCGACCCGCGCACCGGCCAATGGTCAAACACGGGCAACGGCCGGTTGACCGCGAACGTGTGGGGCTGGATCACCCTGCCCAATTTTCCATCAACAAATGATTGGGCCTTGAAGCTCACGCTCGTGAAATAAAGCCTCCGCCCGGAACGGAACAACCTTGCCGGTCGGGCGAAATCAGCCTTTGCATCCTTGGCGCAGGCTTGCGTTGCACCCTCGCGCATGGAAAACTATCTGCTCGGTTGAACAAAGTTATGGCTCAAGTCAAAAACAGACCTGTTACGAACGAAACCGGCCCGATTGTTGAAAAATTCCAGCAGTTCGAATCCGGCTCGCGCCAGCCGAAATGGCTCGCGCCTTTGCGCAAGGCCGGCATCGCCAGCTTTGCCGACCAGGGCTTTCCGACGCTGCACGACGAAGATTGGCGCTTCACAAACGTCGCGCCGATTGCGAATTTGCCGTTCCAGCTCGCGCGCGAAGCCGTGGTCAACGGCGCGGAAACCAAGGCGCTGGACGCAGCGGCGTTCACGAAACTGCCCGGCCATCGTCTCGTGTTCGTGAACGGATTTTTCTCCGCGAAACTTTCCAGCATCAAGCCGGTTGCCGGCGGCGCGCGGATTGAAAATCTTTCCGCCGCGCTGGCAAAGGATTCCGCGCTCATCGAAAAACATCTCGGCCAATACGCGCACACGGCGAACAACACTTTCGCCGCGCTGAATCAGGCGTTTTTCACCGACGGCGCGTTTATTTTTGTTCCCGCCGGCGTCGCCGTTGCCGAGCCGGTTCAGTTGATTTATATTTCGTCTGCGAAAAATTCAGGCGAAACGATTCTCCCGCGCAATCTCGTCATCGCGGAGGCGAACAGCAAATTGACGGTTGTGGAAAGTTACATCAGCACCGGCAACGTCGCGTATTTCACGAATGCGGTGACGGAAATTCTCGCGGGCGACAATGCCGCCGTCGAACACATCAAGTTGCAGGACGAGGCAGCGGACGCGTTCCACATCGCGACGATTGCCGGTGAATTTGGCCGCGCGAGCAATGTGACCGTCCATTCGTTCGCGCTCGGTGCAAAACTTTCGCGCACGAACATCCGCACCAAACTCGCGGGCGAAGGTCTTGAATGTATTCTCAACGGACTTTACCTGACGAAAGACGAGCAGCTTGCCGACCATCACATGATTGTCGAGCACGCGCAGCCGCATTGCGCCAGCCACGAGTATTTCAACGGCATCCTGGACGACAAATCGAAGGGCGTCTTCCACGGCAGGATTTATGTTCATCCCATTG
>Ga0075520_1000461_pt1 | contig 17701 bp, 11 predicted proteins | sample NGEPerB_FD_75100 | JGI IMG/M metagenome (GOLD analysis project Ga0075520, IMG submission 75100) | Arctic peat soil microbial communities from the Barrow Environmental Observatory site, Barrow, Alaska, USA - NGEE PermafrostAB12-B | ecosystem: Environmental > Terrestrial > Soil > Wetlands > Peat ... | reverse complement strand
GCGTGCCTTAGGGATAAGGGCAAGCTACAAAGGGCGCACGGTGGATGCCTTGGCGACAAGAGGCGAAGAAGGACGTGGACAGCTGCGAAAAGCTCCGGGAAGCCGCTAACAGGCCGTGATCCGGAGATCTCCGAATGGGACAACCCGCGCAGGGACTACCTGCCAGCCCACAGTGAATACATAGCTGTGTGGCAGCGAACCCCGGGAACTGAAACATCTAAGTACCGGGAGGAAGAGAAATCAATTGAGAATCCCCTAGTAGCGGCGAGCGAACGGGGACCAGCCTAAACCACTTCAGTGCAAGCGTGCTGGCGTTGTTGAAGTGGGGTCGTGGGATTCTTTAGGAAGCTCAGCATAGCTTCCAGCGAGTTACCAAGATTACTTCTAGTAGAACGGTCTGGAACGGCCGGCCATAGAGGGTGACAGCCCCGTATATGAAAGAACTAATCCTCGCTAAGAACACCCGAGTACCGCAGGACACGTGAAATCCGGCGGGAATCTGGGAGGACCATCTTCCAAGGCTAATCACTACTTGTCGACCGATAGTGAACGAGTACCGCGAGGGAAAGGTGAAAAGTACCCCGGAAGGGGAGTGAAATAGTACCTGAAACCGTGTGCCTACAAGCAGTGGAAGCACTATGCTGCCTTCGGGCGGAATGTGTGACCGCGTACCTTTTGCATAATGAGCCTGTGAGTTACGTTGCATGGCAAGGTTAAGCCGTTAGGTGTAGCCGTAGCGAAAGCGAGTCTTAACAGGGCGTGTAGTCGTGCGACGTAGACCCGAAACCCGTGCGATCTACCCATGTCCAGGTTGAAGGGCGGGTAACACCGCCTGGAGGACCGAACGCACCGCAGTTGAAAATGCGGGCGATGAGGTGTGGGTAGGAGTGAAAGGCTAATCAAGCCGGGAGATAGCTGGTTCTCGCCGAAATATATTGAGGTATAGCCTCGGGTGAATTGCTCCGGAGGTAGAGCACTGAATGGGCTAGGGGTCCTACCAGACTACCAAACCCAATCAAACTCCGAATGCCGGTGACAACTGCCCGGGAGTCAGGCAGCGGGAGATAAGTTCCGTTGCCGAGAGGGAAAGAGCCCAGATCGTCAGCTAAGGTCCCCAAATCTAAGCTAAGTGTCAAAGGATGTGGGAACGCTCAGACAACCAGGAGGTTGGCTTAGAAGCAGCCATCCTTTAAAGAAAGCGTAATAGCTCACTGGTCAAGCGGGCCCGCGCCTAAAATATAACGGGGCTAAAGCTTAGTACCGAAGCTACGGGTTCTCGAAAGAGAGCGGTAGGCGAGCGTTCTGATGGAGATACACGGCGGACGGTAACGACCGCTAACGGCCATCAGAAGTGACTATGCAGGCATGAGTAGCGATAAACCGAGTGAGAAACTCGGTCGCCGTAAGCCCAAGGTTTCCTGGGGAAGGATAATCCTCCCATGGGTTAGTCGATACCTAAGCCGAGGCCGAAAGGCGTAGGTGATGGAAAGCAGGTTAATATTCCTGCACCGCCAAGGATGGCGTTGAAGCAAGCGGGGACGAAGGAAGGTAGCTCAGCACGGCGCATGGTTGTCCGTGTTCAAGCCTGTAGATTGAACTGCTAGGACCCGGTAGGGACAAACGGCGGTTCTTAAGATCGAGAGGTGATGAGGTCGGATCCTAGATCCGGATACTGAGTGATCCTATGCTTCCAAGAAAATCCGCGTGTGGAGCCACTTTGGCGATCGTACCGCAAACCGACTCAGGTGGGCGGGGTGAATATCCCAAGGCGCGTGAGAGAACCCTGGTTAAGGAACTCGGCAAATTGACACCGTAACTTCGGGAAAAGGTGTGCCGGCGATGGTGATAGGGCTTGCCCCTTGAGCCGTTGTTGGTCGCAGTGAAATGGGGGTTGTGACTGTTTACTAAAAACACAGGACTCTGCAAACTCGTAAGAGGAAGTATAGGGTCTGATGCCTGCCCGGTGCTGGAAGGTTAAGGGGATATGTTAGGGGCAACCCGAAGCATTGAACCGAAGCCCCAGTAAACGGCGGCCGTAACTATAACGGTCCTAAGGTAGCGAAATTCCTTGTCGGGTAAGTTCCGACCTGCACGAATGGCATAACAACATCCCCACTGTCTCGACCAGGGGCTCAGCGAAATTGCATAGGGGGTGAAGATGCCCTCTACCCGCGGCAAGACGGAAAGACCCCATGAACCTTCACTGTAACTTGGCAGTGATTTTCGGGTTACTCTGCGTAGGATAGGTGGGAGGCTATGAGACCGGGCTTCTGGGTTCGGTTGAGCCAACGTTGAAATACCACCCTGGGTGATCTGGGAATCTAACCTACACCCGTGATCCGGGTGAGGAACACTGCCTGGTGGGCAGTTTGACTGGGGCGGTCGCCTCCAAAAATGTAACGGAGGCGTACGAAGGTTCCCTCAGGCTGATTGGAAACCAGCCGTAGAGTGCAAACGCATAAGGGAGCTTTACTGCGAGACTGACAGGTCGACCAGTTGCGAAAGCAGGTGTTAGTGATCCGGTGGTCCCGTATGGAAGGGCCATCGCTCATCGGATAAAAGGTACTCTGGGGATAACAGGCTGATCGCGCCTGAGAGTTCACATCGGCGGCGCGGTTTGGCACCTCGATGTCGGCTCGTCGCATCCTGGGGCTGGAGCAGGTCCCAAGGGTTTGGCTGTTCGCCAATTAAAGCGGCACGCGAGCTGGGTTTAAAACGTCGTGAGACAGTTTGGTCCCTATCTGCCGTGGGCGCAGGACACTTGAGAGTAGCTACCCATAGTACGAGAGGACCTGGGTGGACGTACCTCTGGTGTGCCGGTTGTCATGCCAATGGCATAGCCGGGTAGCCACGTACGGAACGGATAACCGCTGAAAGCATATAAGCGGGAAGCCGGCCTCAAGACTAGGTGTCCCTGCCGTAAGGCACTAAAGGCCCCTCGAAGACTACGAGGTGATAGGCCGGGTGTGGAAGCACAGCGATGTGCGGAGCTAACCGGTACTAATAGGCCGTGCGGCTTGACCTTATTCGCTAAGGCAAACATTGTAGTTCGCGCTCGGAGTTCGGGTGCCACGAGATTCAAAAGAGTCTCAGTGCACGCGAAGCCAGAGCAAATCAGCATTCGTAGCTTTGGGCACCCACCGTTTTCCGGTGGTGACGTCGAGGAGGCCATACCCGATCCCATCCCGAACTCGGAAGTCAAGCTCCCCGGAGCCGATGGTACTGCATGGTTAACTGTGTGGGAGAGTAGGACGCCGCCGGGTTAATTAAGCGAAAAGGCCTCGATGTGAAAGCATCGGGGCCTTTTTTTATGGCTGCCTCTACAGCGTGTTTACGGAACTGTGCAGTCTTCCCATCCAATTGGTTCCACGATTCCTGGGCTCACCACGGGCAAAGACGTGCCGCCGGACGCGATGATATCTCGATAGTGAAAAAACGAGTCTTTCGCAGTCCGAGTACCCATTGGAAAATCCACGTGCAGCAGGCCAAAACGTTGCCGATAACCTTCCGCCCACTCGAAGTTGTCGAGCAATGTCCAATGGAAATAACCGCGCAGGTCGACCCCCGCGGATATGGCTGAGCGCAACATGGTCAGGTGCCGGGTTATGAAGTCGACCCTGGCACCATCGTGGACGCCGCCATCAGTCGCAACTGCATCGAGGCAAGACATTCCATTTTCTGCAACGACGATTGGCAGCCCATATCGTTTGGCCATGAAACGGGGGCCCCAATGCATAATCTCGGGCACGATTGCCCATCCGAAAGCGGTACGCGGATGATCCGCGGGGTAGTTCCAGATCGCTTCGCGCCCTCGATGTGTCGCATCCACGCGCGGGCCCCAGTAAAGATTGAGGCCCAAGAAATCCAACGGACACGAGATCGCTTCCATATCCCCCGGTTGTGCCGTGGGTGAGGCTGCACCAAACATCTGGACCCCATCCGCGGGATAGCGACCGAATACAACGGGATCGAGCCACCACGCCATGTTCCAGATAGTTTCGTGAGTTACGGCGCAGCTCTCCGCGTATGCGATCGCAATATCGTCGGCGGTATTGTCCAATGGTAGCGACACGGGTCCCGCGGGTGCATATCCGACTGATGGCGACCGAACCGCACTCGAACGGATCGCGGCCACTGCATAGCCATGGGCTAATAGAGAGTGATGCCCGGCTAGCAATACTTCCTTCCACGGCAAGTGAAGCCCCGGCGCATGGCGTCCCCAATAATGGCCTTCACTAATAAATACCTGAGGCTCGTTGAAGGTAATCCATTGCGTGACGCGATCGGATAAACGACGTACCACCAATTCAACGTAGTCGGCAAACCAGCGCGCGGAGTCGCGATTGAGCCAACCACCGCGATGAAAGAGACTGAGCGGAAAATCCCAGTGGTACAGGCACACCCAGGGTTCGATGCTTTTGCTCAGCAGTCTGTCAACTAGGCGATCATAGAAGTCGAGTCCACGCTGTTCGATCCGGCCAGTGCCTTCCGGTAAGATGCGTGGCCAGGCCACACTGAGCCGATAGGCATTGACACCCAACTTTGCCAGCCAATCGATGTCCTCTTGCCAGCGATGATAGTGATCGCAGGCAACGTCCGCGTTGCCATTGCCGGCGATGACGTCCGCGCGACGTATGAACATGTCCCAGATGCTCTCACCGCGGCCATCTTCCTGAGTGGCCCCCTCGATTTGAAATGACGAAGTCGTGACGCCCCAACGAAAATCATCAGGAAAAGGATTCAACCTAGGCTCCTTGCGGACGAATGCACGACTCAAGGAGCTAGCACCAAACGGCGCCCCCGTCAGAAACTTTGGTCCATCTGGCCCTCGGCCAGGAGACGTTGCTTCAATATTTCGTGTAGTCGAGGAAATTACCGGTCATCATCAGCATCGATAACATTGTCCACGATTCGTCGTAATATTGTCCACCGCACCACAAGTTGTTTTGCCGGACTAGACCATACGCGTCATCCAAGAAGCTCTGGTAGGCACTGCTGTGCATAGCGCCCACACCCGCCGGGCCAATGAACGCCGCTGAAAGACCGTTATAGGTTCCACCTGGGTACTGCGGGCTCGGCGTGCCGTTGAGCTGATATCCATCGACAATCTTGGACGCGCCACCTTGTGAGCTGAAGAAGCTGCTGGTTTTCCCCACGTAAGTGATAGCTCGCGTTTCGTTGTTGAAACAGGCGTCCAGCCCAATGCGGAAGGGTGTACGGCAAGCATCGTACTGGTAATTATGGGGCTGCGCTGCCGAGTACTGGCCGCAATTGGCAGTTGCTCCCATATTCGTGGAAAAGGCCGGAACGAGCCCATTGGATAAATTGCTATTGGCCGTATTCAGACTCTGCGAGATGACCTGATAAACATAGGGGACCACGTTATTGAGCCAGCGCGGTTCATTGCCCACGCTCGCGAACACACGATAATAAGCTGGTGCAAAATACGAAATATTGAGACAGTTGTCATCGCCCCAGGTGCTACCATTCTTAGGTAGCTGATAGTTGATCGTCTCATACTGCCAAATATCGCCCAGCAACTGCTGCGCGTACGCAAGATAAGTCTTACTAAGGCTGCCCTTGCCGCCCATCCATTGCTTGTCTGCCATGATGAGCGCCCAGGCCATGTCCTCGTCGGCATCGGTGGCGGCCCCACTGCCGTCTTGGCCGCCATTGGACGTTGATGCAACATTGCCGTCGGCTGCAATGTACCAATTCATCAAGATAGTTGGAGTGCCACTTGCGGCGCCATACGGCCAATTCGTCCAAGTGTGAGCCTGCTCGTATCGCCATAGGTCGTCGAATAGCGGCTGATCATTCATGTAAACGGCGATGAGCATGCCGTAGCCGATGCCCTCGGAAACAGTGGAATTCGGCTGCAATCCGGGTTCACTGGGGCGAATGACCCGGCTGCACGTAGTTGAAGTGCAATTGGTCCCGAGCCCGTCAGTCTTGACCAAATCGAGCTTCCACTTGTCGTATACTTTCTGAACGTCCGCGTTATCGTACGCGGTCGGATAGATGCAATTCGGGCTCTCTCTATTTTGCGGGAATGGGAATTTCGCCGCGTTGGCACCGCCCACCGACGTTGTCGGGCCGCGAGAAAGACCGCCTGTGCCAAGCCCACCTGTCGCGGCGCCGCCCGTACTCGTGCCGCCCGTGGCGATTGCTGTCGTGCCTGCGGTGCTGCCCATGCCGCCGGTACCAACAGATCCTCCAACGGGAGCTGTCCCGCCCGCGGCTGTGGCGCGGACTCCGCCCGTACCAACTCCCCCCGTACCTCCGGATGTCTTGCCACCGACATTGACCACACCGCCGAGGCCGACAGCCCCGCCCGAGCTGGGTGTGCCCCCCAGGTTTTTTGCTCCTCCTGTACCAATGGCGCCGCCAACATTGGTAGCACTGCCGACACCGCTTATTGCGCCCGTGTTCGAGGCACCTCCAACGTTACTTGTTCCACCGGCATTCGTCGAACCGCCGACACTATTGGTGCCCCCCCAGGTTACTGCGCCGCCGTCGGTAGCATTCGCTCCTACAACCGAAGCGTTGTTGGAGTTGCAGGCGGTCGCTGTTGCAAAGATCCCCGAGCCAATCATCCAGAAGAAGCACGACCCAGATCGCATTTTCATCCTCATCAACCGGTCACGGATTCAGCTGCCCGATATATGTAGCACTCGGAGCGCGATTGCGACAGAGGGGCTCTACAACCAAGAAAGTTCAATGAGGACTAGAAAAACGGCGCTAAGAGACGTCGTTTTCCAAAGCGATGCCCAGCTGACGGCGTAGGTGCGCGTGGGCATCACTTGTCGCGAAGGCGATGAGATCACGAAACAGCTCACCCTGGGTTCCTTCTTCGGGCTCAAGCAACTCAGCGGTGGTCGTAAGATCTCCGCATAGAAGCAACCCGGCGCGACAGGCCGTTTTGTCAACGGCGGCTCCCCAGCGTTGAAGATTGGTTCGACCGCCTTCCTCGACAAAACGCAGCAAATATCCCCGTAAAGCATCAATTTGCCCGGGTTGAAGCAAGGGTTCAAGCGCGGCGGCGATCGGGACAACCCTCCGTTTGACATCAGCCGCCAAAGGTAAACTTGGATTCCCCAGTATGATCGCGGCAAGAAATAGATCCTCGAGATCAGGCACCGAGGGAAACAGAGCCCTCACATAATGCTCGGCACGGTACATCGTCAGGTGGCGCCCGGCCAAGAATGCCAGTTCCCGTTGTCCCCGCCCCGACAGGGCCGAACTTGCGACGAGCGTCATCGGCGGCAACGCGGGAGTATGCACAAAGGACCCCTCGCATTGCGGGTCGACTATGATAGTTGGAACGCCCACTCCCAGAATTGCTGCCGACCAGGCCAAAGCGCGCACTGCCATTAGCGTCGTTTTTTCTGGATCTTGGCGTTGCTCAGGTTTTGCCTTGTACAGAATCCCATCGCGACCTAGGGCTGCAACTTTTCCGAGCAGCACGGCGGGAGCAATCACGCCAAAAATCTGCCCCGTTGTCACCTCTTGGTCTGGGTGCAACAGCTGATCGTACCAGGCGGCTTGCGACAGTCCCGAGCGCGGACGCGGAAGCGTGTCGTCGTAATGGTTTGCCACTAAGCGTTCATCGTTAGCGTTGGCCGCGCCGAGTACGGTGAGCGCCTGGGCGACGAATAGTCGCCGATCTTTGTCACCCGTCGCGTCCAGCGCCTGTGCGAGGGCGCGCAAGGCTTCAGGATTGGCCGGATCGCGCCGAACACGGCGCCAAGCGCCTTCCACATCGGTAGCTATCTCCACCGCGCCAGACTCGATGTTCCCCAAATCAATCTCGACATTAATGTTTGACTGCGCGCGCCGCAATTCATCTTCGAGATTGTGTACCAGCGCTTCGAGCTCGCGAATCCGAGCCAATAATGGCCCCGAGTCTGCCCCAAGCGCCGGAGGTGCCTGTGAAGGTCGCTCGAACTGCTCCACCACACGCACTCGATGATGCGTTTCGAACGCCGCCAGCATCGCTTGCTCGAGTTTTGCCAAGCGCGCCCGATCGAGCCCCAGCCGTTCGGCGGCAGTCTCGAGTTGAATTCGCTCTTCAGTGGTGATCACACCATCAGCCAGTACATCGGCGAACAGGTCCTGATACGCCGTCTCGAGGGGCCCAAGCTCTATCCCCAGCAGGTTCTCGGAACCTACGAAACCCTCGGCATGCTCAAATGCAACGCTATTGGTCACTGTCATGGTGCGACTCCGGAGCGCACCATCATCGTCGAGCCGGCGCAGCGCTTACAATGATTTAGCCCGCGTCCGCCGCATTTGGCCAGTCGGCTCGGGCAATACCCAACAATGCCCGCACAATTCGAGGGCTTTTTGTGATTGTCTTACACCCACTTCAAGCGTTGATTGGGCGGCACGTCCCTAAGCTGCGAGACGGCTGCAGTGAAGGGCTAGGCACTGCGTCATTTTAACTCGATGAATCGGTCGAAGATTTGCATCGGCGTGCCAGGGCAATTCAACAAGTAATCGTGCCGCTACCGTGTCCCGATTGGACGGCCCCCGTTGGGCACGTCACCGAACAAGCGTCGACCGAGTTGAAATTCACGGTGCATGCTCCTGTGCATTGAATCGTGCACGTGGCGACGTGATCACAGGTCACCGTGCTCGTGGCTGCTACGCGCACATTGCAGCGTGACGTATTGGTGCACGTGTAATTGCAGCTTGCCCCGCAGTCGCCAGCGCACGAAGCCGTGCTGTAGCAATCGAGCGAGCAATTGTTCGCACACGTGAGACTGCAGTCATTGGTATCGTGGCAAGTAGAAACGCATTGGTTTCCGCAAGCAGAATTGCATGAATGCCCCGTTTGAGCACATGTAAGGTTGCAACCATCCGCATAGCAACTTTGAGAACAATCAGCGTTGTTTGCGCAACAGTTCACTCCCGGCGGGCAATACCCCGTTTGACTGCTGCTGCACCCGGGCGTGACGAGCACCCCCGCTTCCAAGATCGCTGCTAACGCGAGCGCAGTACGTAGCTTGGGCCTGAACCAAGAGAATGCTCGAACGATGCGACGAATGCGTTCCACGCGCGTAAGATACGCTACCCACGGGCTTCGAACAAACTGGCGCCCGGTGCAAATGTCCCCTAGACGACAAAAACCACTGTTCAACACCTAGAAATCGATGCCAGAAACTCGCTCACTGTGGACGCGCGCTGCGGATAGGCGGCAGTTCGATGCCTTCGGGTGCGGCTCGCCATTCGACAACCCCCACGCATCGCAATGCAACTCCACAGTCGGATTCACGCTCACTAGAATGTGAATAGAATCTGGATGCGTTCACACTGTATCAATAAGTCTTCTTACTTCACGGCTCAGCTCGACATCGGAGCGAGAAGGGCTCCCGGCAGCCTCGGAAAGACTTTAAAGTCATGTTGGAGGCTCCCGTGAGCCCCAGAGGAGACTTTCAAGTTAACCTGGAGGCTCACGGCAGCCCCGAGTAAGACTTTAAAGTCACATCGGAGGCTCGCGTGAGCCCCGGATCGAACTCAAAAAGTCCTGGGTGGGGCTCCCGTGAGCCTCAGTGATAACGTGTGACAATATATCCGAGGCTCGCGTGAGCCCTCGGGAAGACTTTAAAGTCCATTCGGAGGCTCGCGTGAGCCTTAGGACGAAGCGCGAGGATTTCTGGCCACGCACCGAGCACGGTGAAAACCGCGGACGGGATGTCCAGCGTGATAGCGACGAAATCCTTGTCCGGTGCGGATCGCCTTTCGTCAGAGGTGGTCTCAAAAGACTGGGACCATCCCATTCTCGCCTTCGTGCGAGATATGTCGGACAGCCCCCAATCCCAGTTGCCAACAATTAAAACAAAGTTCACGAGCCCATCGCCCCGCCGAATTCCCACCAGGGGACGCCCGATCAGCGCCCGCTCGTCGAACAAGACAGCCAGATAGCTTCCAGCCAGCCCGCGCGGGACCTTGCCGCGGCTTTTATGGCGTGACGGCACGAGTCGGGCGGGTGGATTCGAGAAGAAAGGCAGAAGGGCGGGCGGCGCGACGCAGTCGGGGAAAAGAGCCGCTCGCCGTTCCGCTTAGCTATCCCACTATTCCAGTGAGAGTCCGAATACCCAACTCACCGGACGACAAGTGGGTTTCGATATTCCGAATATTCAGTGACACTAGGTGGCAGTGGGTTTCGATATTCCGAATATCGCCAAGCACGACCCCCCTGTAGTTTTTTGAATTGGCAATATTCGACGGCGCGACGCGGGTGTTAACGCAGTATTAGTTTGGTTCGAGATCGACGACTCGAGCGTCGAAAATCGAAGTTTTTGACTCAGAAATTACGCTGTGGCTGTGGGTGGCGATATTTGGAATATCGGGATGCGCGGCGCGAGCGCGGGATTTGATATTGGAAATATTCAGGCACGCCTCGCTGCCCTAGGAAGCTCACCTGCCTGCCAATTTGCAGCACCAGGCCTCAACATGATTTGCAGAATCATCGGCTGAAACGACCGAGTCAAGGATGCCCCGGATCGGGACTGGCGGCGACGGGCAAGGTTTGGGACTTGTTCAGCGAAGGGCGGCAAACTTATGTGGTGACAATCGTGTCAAAGCGACGCAGGTGCGCTCAACTTGATTCAATCGCTTACTTAGATTGTGCGTGCGCACAACTTACGGCAGTGACAAGATGTTAGTGAGTGTCAGGACAGAAGTTATCATCAATAACCGCTATATCAAAGTCTGGTTATTCGTTGCGAAAGATGATCCTTCTAGCTTTCCCGATAACCTTTGGTCTATTTGAGGATGCCAGGGCGGCTGTTGAGAAGACATTTGTAGCCACAATTTGATTTGCGTGTAGACAAGTTTGTTCGAAAGAGCGTAGCGTATGCTGATTTCTATGCTCCTTCGATCATAGGACATTTGCACATGGAAAAGCGCTACCAGGTGTTCGTAAGGTCCACGTATTCCGACCTGCAAGAAGAACGCAGCAAAATCATTCAGACGTTAGTGGCGATGGACTGCATTCCGGCCGGCATGGAACTGTTCCCCGCTGCAGATGAAGAGCAGTGGACGTTTATAAAGCGAATAATTGATGACTGCGACTACTACATCGTTATTGTAGGAAACAGGTACGGAACACTTGCGTCGGATGGGCTGAGCTATACCGAGAAGGAATTCGATTACGCATTGGAGCGCAATTTAAAGGTTCTCGCTTTGATTCATGAGAAGCCTGATACGCTTCCAACAGACAAGTCCGACATCGATTCTACGGCTCGGCACCGACTTCAGGCATTTCGAGAACGGCTAAGGAACAAGAGGATCGTGAAATCTTGGATCAAGCCGGATGAATTACCCGCCTTGGTTGCTCTAAGTCTTCAAAGAACAATAAAAATGTCTCCGGCGATTGGTTGGATTCGGGCCAGTCATGAACCCCGTGAAGAGCTGCTTCAGCAGCTCAATCAGCTTAGGCAGGAAAACAAGAAACTTGAAACCAAACTTGCACAACTCCGATCCGACCCAATTCCGTCGATTATCGATCTCGCGGAAATGGATGACAACATCATTGTGCCCGGCACTTACGAATATAGTTATGCTGGAACTAATCCACAATGGGGCAAATGGTCGGTAACACTTACTTGGAGACAACTATTTGGACTTGTTTCACCATTCCTAATGGAAAGTTTATATGAGTGGGGCGTCGAGGGCAAAACCGCCGAGGTACTGTTCGCGACGACAGAACTGGCGGGAAAATCTCCAAAGATTGAACCGCAGACGTTCCAAACAATAAAGTTGCAGTTGCTTGCGCTAAGATTGGTGACCACAAGAAGGGCCAAAGCCCTTGACAGCAACTATTACAGTTTTTGGAGTTTGACCCCAATAGGGAGACAACTCATGTTTGAAATCCGCACGGTTCGAAAGGACCCCGAGCGGGATTACAAAACGCCACAGCCGGCTAGTGAAAGTGGCGAGCCGCCGCAACAATGAAAAATACGAGTCCCAGGATGAAGGCGATCCAGCAAACGAAGAACCCCTAGGTTGTTCTAATGACTCCAGCTGGAGTTACACCGTGAGGGTTTGAAACTGCGCCCGATATGCCACTCATTACCATTGGTGCTGTGGCAGCCGCAACGATTAGGCATATCAAGGAAAGTATTGGTAGCAATTGCCTAGCCCCGTTTGCAAATATGTCTCTACCAAGGGTTCCCATTGCCACAATCGAGCCTGTACTGAGGGTTGATATGTGTTTCATGGTGTCAAAAAACATCTTGCGACCTTCTACCCAAGCTCCGGATTCAACCATAGTGCCGCCAGATCAACACTCCTGGAAAGCGCTGTCAACTGGGCCCAGTCCCGCCGTAGTGCATGGTGATCGACAGGCAGTAGACTTGGTGTTGTGCTGTTTGCTCACATGAAAGGCAGGATGCATGGCACTTGCGGATCACGAATATGAGTCGTCGCCATCTGATAAGATCGTCGCCAAGGGTTACGAGAGAAGTTACCAACCGTTAGGCCGTATGGAAGCTCCATTGGTCTGCCCAATCGGTTTGCCACGCGGCGGTCCAGGTGTCTCTCGGTAAACCAGCTGAGGCTCCCGTCGACATGTGCAACAGTGGCGCCTCTAGCCATGCTCACACTGCGGCTGTGACAGCTCGATTGTGGGCTTGATGCGACAAGGGTGACCAACACACCTACAGCACTAAACTGTCTTACGTCTGTGCGTGCACGCGAATTTCAAAGATAATTGTTTCTATGAGGTCAGCCTCCGGCTTTGAAAAAATTGTCAAACAGATGGTGGGTGAGATTGAAAACGATCTTAGTCCAAAAGGCTACAATCCCCCTGGCATTCTTTATCATTACACCGATTCAGTCGGACTAGAAGGCATTCTCGGCAACCAGGAAATCTGGGCTACGCACTACAACTGTTTGAATGATACGTCCGAGCTAAGGTCGGGCGAATCACTTGTTCAACAGGTACTGACAGTATTACCAGAACAGCTGACTGATAACCTTGCTCGACCATTGGCCAAGACTATTCGCGATTGGTATCTGGAGAAGCCGCTGGTTTCAATAGTCGAAGTATTCGTGGCGTCCTTCTCCCTAGATGGAAATGATCTCTCGCAGTGGCGAGCATACGGAGCGAACGGACACGGGTATTCGATTGGGTTCTCGTTTGCTCCTGATTCAAATGGTGAAATTGCTGGGGGTCTTCAATTCGTGCTCCGAGGATGCCTGTACGATGAGACCAAGTTTCAATGTCGAATCGGTGACATCGTAAAGAGAGCATCGAACGCTTTTGCTCACTATTACCGCACGTACATGCCTGAAGACGAGAAGTCACGAGATTTGATAGTTACCGAGGCCGCCAAATCGGTAATGCCATTTATTGCTTATGAGGTAATGAGTTTCAAGAATGCACATTTTTTCAGCGAACGCGAATGGCGACTGTGCTTACTTCTGGAGCCTGAACTGATGTCCACATGCCAATTCCGCACCACACCAAACGGCAAAGTGCCATATTTGATCGTTCCGCTAAAGCCGGACGACCCTACATTTCAAATCAAGAAGATATTTGTTGGCCCTTGCGGTGAGTCGGCGCGACGCGCCGAAAACGCCGAGACATTGCTGACGAAAAAACGCTTTGAAAATTGCGGCGTAGTGCGCAGCACGATCCCCTACCGAGGGTGTTCGACTTAGTTTGCGGATAGGTTCCTCCGACAAGTCCCCGGCTGTCACTAACATCGTCCAACCAATGGCGAACCAGACCGCCGGATTCGGAGGTAACACGTGTAGAGGGCGCATCAATTTGATGTATTGGGTTTTGGTCCGGTGATTTGAAAGTCACATACTTTCCAATCGAGCCGGGTGCCACCCCATGGAGACTTTGTAAAGCAGACATCATCGGCATTCTTCCCCAACCATGGCACGCTTACCGTCTTGCTTTCAAATGGCGAAATGCGACCTGAACAAAGCATGGCAGAATCAACCGTTGCTCCTGCATTGTCCCGGCGCGTTAGGCGTCCAGCTGCGCATGTGGCGACATTCATTGCTGTCGGGTTAGTGAACGTGCAGCGAAACTCGCTTTCCCAGCCGCTGCAATAGTGCGGCACGTCAGACAACTGAAGTAATGACGGCAAGGCATTCGATTTCTGTAATTCGGCAAGAATTGAATCGCCTCGCCGCAGAGCAGCATTCGCACGAGACACTGCCAATTCATGAAGATGGTACATTTGCCAAGCTATCAGGCCGACACCAGCCAAAGCTAACGACGCGACAATGGTCGAAGTAATTTCCCAACCGGTCGCCCTCGGACGTCTCGCTCCGGCATGCGTTGCTCCGAGCTCAAGCAGTCGCTGAGGCGTTGGGAGTTGCGCCGCAAGCTGCGGGTGTTCTCCAATTGTGGCCCATTCCTCCGACCCTTCAACGCAGACCGTGTCGCTCGGCGCAATTGTACCTGCCTGGATCGCTTTAATAAGTTCCGTTTCTTCGATTGGACCTTTGGCAGTCCCTGCCTGATTGACATACCACCGCATAAATATCCTCCCGCTTGGAACCAGGCTATCAGCCGTCGCCAACCTATGAAAGACAAACCGGTCGATCGGATCCGTTTGAACGGCGATGGCACACCCAAATCATGGGGATTTCTTGAAATATCGGATTCAAACCGGCGGTGCCCTGAAGACGCCCGCCGACAAGCCCCATTCATCTAAGGCCAATCGCTAGCTGCTTCGTACAGCGCCGTTCCGGAAGTGCTTGTAAGACGACGGAGCGCAAAACCAGGCTGGAACGATTTCTGCTGACCCAACGGCAACTGTTGGAATGCAACGGCTACTGCTGAACTGCGCCGCTACTGCCAACAGGATCCGCTGGCGGTGGCCGAGTCAACAGTCGCCGTGGGTCGTCACGGGTCGCAAAGCCGTAGGCAGTCACGGCTTCGCAGTCAGCAGTTGCCGTGGCCGTTTGCGGTCAGCATTAGCCGCCCAATCAAGCGACACTCGAAAATCGACTGGCCCATGGTACTCCAGCTTTGGCCCGTTGAAAACAACACCGCAATTCGGCTGTGTCAACGCCGTAGCCGGACTGTCCGCTCTACAGAGGCGGGCCAGGCTACTATTCCGAGCGCGTTTCGTGTAGCATGTCTTCACATGGCGAGGATTGATCTCAGCAATTTGTCAGACGACCCGTGGGAAAGGCGTGCCCTGCTCGTTCTGAACGGTATTGAAGAGCGAGCCAAGGTAGCTGCCCGGTTTCTGCGTGAAGTGTATGCCCAGAAAGAGCTGCTCGAAACTTGCCGAATATTCGTCTCTTACGATTTACCTGACGCACCGAGAGCTGATGTTGGTTCACTACGCCGCCTCGGATTCTTTCCCTGGGTTGAGATTGAACGTGAATTGAGCGAAGCTTTGAATCTACTGCTCTTGTCCTCCTACAAGGCTGTCTACGATTGTTATCGCAGGGCTCTGGAACTTACAGTAGTAGCGATATATTTCACTCAGGAACACGTGCCCGAAGGTGAGGGGCGCCAATGGTATCGAGCAGATACGCCTACGCCATTTTTCGCACGAATCGTTCCCAGGCTCTTCGCAAATTCGCGCTTTGGAAAAATGGATTCCGAATGCTTGGGGTGATGAGATAAAGACATTCTATTGGAAACTCTGTGATGTCGTGCATGTGCGAGGACACGACGCCAGTTACGACGCAATACAACCGTCGTCTTTTCATTTCAACGATGTGTCGTGTCCGGAATACTCAGAGGAATCGCTTTCACTGGTGGTTGATGCGTTCATTGAGACTGTGAGACATATTGCGACGGCGGTCGCGATAGACAACCCAGTGTTAATATTTGGTCTGGATCTCGATGCAAGGTTTGGGCTTAATCCACCAATAAGCGGGTTCTTCCAAGATGTGCAGGCGGAACGTCTACGTGAATTGCTGCTACCTTCAGTTCGGACCAAACTACTCGAGCTTGGGGAGAGCGATGATGAGGTCGTCGGTATTCGTGAATGGATGGCCTCAATGCCCCACGTTACGGAGGAGCAGATAACCGGGCAGATTCAAGCTCAGAAAGAGCTGGCGCTACCGCGGAGGACTCGAGGCCCGCAAACAAATAATCGGTCTCGATAACTACAGCTGACTATGAAGACCACTCAACACACTGCTTATCAGCTTAGGGAAGCCCAGCGACTATCCAACTGTCCCAGCCCTAATGCCAGACGATTAGGTTTTATTGTCTACGACAACTTGGTCGAACTCCTTATTCGCTGGCGCTGCGAGCTTGAATTGACTCACGATCGTACAACCTGGTTCGGCGTTCGAGCGCATTCGCGTAGCGCGCGCAAAGGGATCGATCGCTACCATGCCCGCCTGCTCACATTTGCACGCGACCACAGCTGGATAGATGATGAGGAACTTGCCATTCTTTTATTTTGTCATCAACTTCGAAATGTCGCCTATCATGAAGGTGACATTGAGAAGAATGACTGTGAGTTGGGGACTTGTCTTCTCCAAGACTTCCTCAGACGATATTTGCCGCAGCACAAGACCGGGAAAGGAATGACTTGCTATACGTCGTCGGAGCACGTTCGGTTGGAGCAGATCGAAAATGATGCAGGTGGCGATGCAATCCTATTACTAGATGATGAGCCTCTCGAAACCGATTCTCGCCTGGTTCTCCCTCGAACGAACTGGCCGCTTCTTGTCAATACACTGCTGCCCGAGTCCAACTTGGCTCGATGCGCTGCCCTGATTGAAGACAAAATTGCGTGCCACTTTGAGACCCTGGTCAAGACTCTGAAAGAAATTCCGGCTGACCACGAAGTTGCTAACCTGCATCGCGTTGCTGAGTGGCGCTTCTTTCAAGCAAGCCCAGCCGCGAGCCTATGGAACGAAGACCATGATTTCTCAAAAACGGGAACTCTGAATTTCTATCTGGCGGTACTCCCATTCGAGGAGGACCTCCTAGATATAGCTGATCCAATCGAGCGGACAAGACGTTTTGGAGAGAGGCTGCAGTCACACCGCTTCGAAAGAGGTACCTTTCGCGTCGCTCGTCTCGAAGAGTGCTGCCGTCACGTGCTGAATGCCCTGAAAGACGGTCTGGGTCCAGGTATTCGGGCCTACGTTGAAACAATGAACGAATTAGAACAAATTGAGGCGGCTATAACCGAATTGTCTTGGGATGTGTTCGCGTACCAAGAGCACATGTACGACCTTGCTCGTGGAAAATGATGTGGACGTTTCTGCCATCACGCGGCTTTCATACCAATTGAAAGGCGAGATATTGGCGTGATGTGATTCAATTGGTAGGAAAGGTGCGCGGCCCGGCGTGCACAATTCAAGAAGCGGCGGTTGGTTACACTTGCTAAGCGACGTTGAGGGAAACCGGGCTGAGGCGTTTTCTGCTGACTGCAACGGCTACGGCAACTGTTGGACTGCAACGGCTACTGCCGAACTGCAACGGCTACTGCCGAACGGTGCTTGTCAAGATAGTTGTCGCATGGATTTTTCGGTTGGACTCCGATGGGTTCAGGCCGCGACCGGGGCTACTTGGCGTGAGGTTTCGATAGTCCGGTCAGGATTGAGCATGACTGTGGCGGGGCGGTGACATTGTCGGGAGTATCGAGACCAGCGGCTAGGATTAGCGTTCCTGGCGGCTTGGTATACCTTGCGACGATTCTCTAGGATGGCGATATCGCGGCCATCATGGCGTTGTTCTGGGGTCACGTAT
>Ga0075520_1000459_pt1 | contig 17706 bp, 15 predicted proteins | sample NGEPerB_FD_75100 | JGI IMG/M metagenome (GOLD analysis project Ga0075520, IMG submission 75100) | Arctic peat soil microbial communities from the Barrow Environmental Observatory site, Barrow, Alaska, USA - NGEE PermafrostAB12-B | ecosystem: Environmental > Terrestrial > Soil > Wetlands > Peat ... | reverse complement strand
GGCATCTACGCGCTCGGCCGCGCCGGCGGCGACCCGCGCGAACGGCTCGCTCGCGGCAGCGCCGTGCTGGCCGCCGCAGACGATGTCTTCACCAACCACATCCATGCCGACGACCTCGCGCGCGCCTGCGCCGCGGCGCTCAGCCGCGGCCTGCCGCAGCGCGCGATCAACGCCAGCGACGACACGGTCCTGCGCATGGGCGACTACTTCGATCTCGCCGCCGACCTGTTCGGTATGGCGCGGCCGCCGAGGCTGTCGCGGGCCGACGCGGCCGAGCGCTTTTCGCCGCTGCAGGTGAGCTTCATGGGCGAGTCGCGCCGTCTCGTCAACCGGCGGCTGAAGCGGGAATTGCGGCTGGTCCTTCGCTACCCGACGGTCGAGAGTGGCTTGCGCGCTTGCACCGATGGGCCCGCGCGCGCAACCGGGGCCTCGTCGCGCGCATGAAGATCCTGCTGCTGACATCGTCGATTCCGGCGTCGCCCTTCATCGAGGCGATCGGCGCGCTCGCGCCCGATGTCGATCTGGTCGAGTACCGTCCCGATCTCGGCGCCGCCGAGCTCGCGGCGGTCGACGTGGTGCTCGGCTGGCGCATGCCCGAAGGGTTGGCGCCACGCCTGCCGCGGCTCCGCTGGGTCTGCTCGGTGGCGGCAGGGATCGACAAGCTGCTGACGCCCGATTTGCCGCCGCATGTCGTCGTCTCCCGCACCATCGACACCGAGCAGGCGGCCGGCATCGGCCAGTTCGTCGTCACCATGGCCTTGCGCCACGCGCGCTCGCTCGAGCGCTACGGCGCGCAACAGCAGGAACGCATCTGGCGCCGCGCGCCGACCCTGCTGGCGACGCAGCGCGTCGCCGTGCTCGGCACCGGCGCGATGGGTGGCGCGATCGTCGAATGGCTGAACCGGACCGGCTTTCGTGCAAGCGGCTGGAACCGGCGTTCGACCGCGACGTTGCACGAGACGCTGGGGCATGGCGACATCGTCGTCTGCGCATTGCCGCTGACCGAGGCCACCGACAACATCCTCGACGCCAGGGCTTTCGCGGCGATGCCGCGCGGCGGCTACCTCGTCAACGTCGCGCGCGGCCAGCACGTCGTCGACGCCGACCTGATCGCGGCGATTCGCTCCGGCCATCTCTCGGGCGCCGCGCTCGACGTGCAGCGCCGCGAGCCGATGCCTGCCGACGACCCGCTCTGGGCGGTGCCCGGGATCACGATCACGCCGCACATCGCGGCGCAGTCGTCGACCGACGTGATCGCCCGGCAATTCGTCGATGCGCTGCGCGGACTGCAGCGCGGCGAGCCCATCGCGAACTCGATCGACCGCGGCCGCGGCTACTGAGCTGCCGTCTCGTCAGATGCCCTCTGGGCGGCGCAGCGTCGTCATGCGGTCGACTGCATGGACGTCGAGGTGCAATCGCTCGTTGCCCCGCTGGACATCGAGCGTCACCGCGCGCGCCGCCGGAGCCTGCCGCCAGAGCGTCTTGTAGAACGTCGCGAGATCCGAGACCTCGATGCCGTCGATGGCCGTGACCAGGTCGCCGGGCGCCAGACCGGCCTCCTCCGCCGGGCCGGAAGGCGCGAGACGGAGCACACGCAGGTGGCCGCCGAACTCGACGCAATTGAGCCCGAGCCAGGCGCGCGTGCTGTCGCCGCTGGCGCCACGCACGCGCAATTCGGAAAGGATCGGCGTCAGGAGATCGATCGGGACGAACATGTTGCCGCGCAGCGGCGCGGCGTCGCTGCCGGCCGCATCGGCCACCACCAGCGAGCCGATGCCGAGCAGCTCGCCGTCGGCATTGAAGAGACCGGCGCCGCTGTGGTCGGTGCGCGCCGGCGCCGTGAAGAGAGCGTCGTCGATGTGGTATTCCCAGTAGCCCGAAAAGGCGCGCCGCGAGACCATGCGTGCCACGCTCAGCTCGCCGTCTTCGCCGCCGCTGGCGACCAGAAGCGGCTCGCCGTCGCCGATCCGGGACGAGCGCCCGAGGGGCGCCGGCGCCAGACGCAAGGGCGCGAGCGCCTGCAACAGGCCGAAGCCCGACGCGAGGTCGTAGGCGACGACGCGCGCCGGCACCCGGCGATCGGCCTCGAGCACGAGGTCGACGTGGTCGGCCTCGACCACCAGGTAGCCGATCGTCAGCACGAGGCCGTCGCGATCGATGACGACCCCCGAGCCGGCGCGGGTGCGCCCGAGCGTGTCGGTCGAACGCGCGCCTTTCACTGCGATCACCTCGACACCGACCACCGCCGCGTTGGCGCGGGCCAGGGCTTCCTGGCGTGCGGGCAGGGTCAGGGCGGGGCGCGGGGTCGGTGTCGCTATCGGGGTCGACGCCGGCCCGGCCTCGGTCTCGGCAGCGGGCGACGCCGTCGCCGCTGCGAGCACGGCGCACAGGCCGATCACCAGGTCGACACCATGCCTGGTCGCTCGACGACGGAGCAGGAACAGGAAACGCTCGGACATTTCGGGGCAGCGCCAACGCTGATGCGCAGCATGGACCGCTTCGCCCGCCACGCGTGGCGCGGGGGCATTGTTTCCGACCGGAGGCGGTCAGCGTCGTCTGAACGGCAGCTGGCCGCGCCAGTAGCGAATCGTCAACAAGCCTCCGAGCATGCCGCCCAGGTGCGCGAAATGCGCGATGCCGCTGTTCATGACGTACGCACCCTGGTAGAGCTCGGCCAAGCCGTACAGGATGACGAGATACTTTGCCTTCATCGGAATCACGAAGAAGAGCAGGATGATGCGATCGGGAAAGATCATCGCGAAGGCGAGCAGGAGGCCGAACAGGCCGCCAGAGGCGCCGATCGTCGGGCCGCCGGAGCCCATCAGCCCGCTCACCAGCAGTTGCGTCAGGGCCGCGGCGATGACGCTGGCGGTATAGAACTGCACGAAGCGCTTCTGCCCCCAGACCTGCTCGAGCTCCGAGCCGAACATCCACAGGCCCAGCATGTTGAAGAACAGGTGATTGAAATTGGCGTGCAGGAAGGCGTAGGTGACGATCTGCCAGGGCCAGAACTCCGGGCTGCTGACCGGCCAGAGCGCGAAATCGACGACGAAGCCCGCACCGAGCAACTGGCCGAGAAAGTAGATGGCGACGTTGACGAGCAGCAGGGCCTGGGTGACCGGAGGCAAAGAGGGCATGCGAGGGCGGCTGGAGGACGATGCGCGGAGTCTACGGGCCGCCGATGGCCGGGCGCCTATGGCAAACTCGCGCCCCTGCTAGCCCCGCGGCCTCGGTGGCGAAATTGGTAGACGCGCGGGACTCAAAATCCCGTTCCGCGAGGAGTGTCGGTTCGATTCCGACCCGAGGCACCACCGATGCGGTGCAGGACTGTCCTCGTCATGCAACCCGCGGTTCCTGCGTCAGCAGCCAGCGCCTCGCTTCGTCGGTGCTACTGAAGATCACGTCATGGCTGTAGGCCAGAGCAAGTCCTTGATACGCGGAACTCATTTGGATTTGTCTGGGCGTACTGACGACAATCGCTGAGATCCAATCCCTGCCCTTCAGCATCGGTTCAGCGACTTCTCGTACGGCCAATTCAAGGTCTTGCGCAGAGAACAGAAGCGTCGAGCCTCGCAAGTCTGCGAGGCTTTTCCTGAGTGCCAGGGCTTTCTCATCGTGCAACAGCCTGAGCCAATGCTCTCTCAAGTCGGCAATCGAGATATCGCCGAGCCAGACCTCCGCAATGAGGCCGTCTGAGCCTGATATCTCGTAAGTTATAGGCACTGTCGCAGCCTCCACATCGCATGCTAGAAGTCGCGCGCCGAGCGATCCGGTGAATGCGTTGGGAGTACGCCATTCGTCACTGGTGACGGAGCTCGTCGTGGCATGGCACGATGATGCCATGGCAAGCCAAGTCCGAAGAAATCCAAGCTGCTCAGGTCAATCGCTCGTCGCGAAATCGACGAACCCGCGCTCGACGTCGGTGGCGATGAGCTTGACCCGAACCCTGCGTCCGACATCGAGCGTGGCGTCGTCGGTCACCAGCTTGCCCTCGACCGGCGGCGAGAAGACACGGACCCAGGTGTCTCTGGCCGAGCGGCCCGTGACGATCGCATCGAACCGCTCGCCGATGCGCGACTGCAGCAGCAGCGCCGCCTCCGATTTTCGGACCCTCCGCTCGACCTTCTGCGCAGCGTCTTCCTGCTGCGTGCAGTGCGCGGCCAGCGCGTTCAGCTCGGCCATGCCGTAGGGAGACGGCACGCCGGCAAGTTGTGCCTTGAGCATGCGCAGGGTGATCAGGTCCGGGTACCTGCGGTTCGGCGCCGTCGAGTGCGTGTAGTCGCGTACCGCCAGTCCGAAATGGCCGATCGGCGTCGCCGCAGAGCCCTCGACGACGTACTCGCCGCGGCCCATCAGCTTGACGATGACGAGCGAGAGGTCGGCAAAGGACTCGGGATCGGCCGTCCGGCGCTTGACGAGGAACCGCTCGAGCGCCGCCGAATCCGGCTCGTCGGGCAAGGATTCGCCAAGCTCGCGGGCAACCTGGACGATCCGCAACCAGCGCTCGGGCGATCGCACGACGCGCCGCAGCGACGCGCCTCCGCCGCTGGCGAGAAAACGCGCCGTGCATCCATTGGTCGCGATCATCAGCTCCTCGATCAGCTGGCGCGCCCGGTTCTGCACCTGCTGTCGAAGGTCGACGACGCGCTCGCCGTCGAAGACGGCGCGCGGCTGCAATGTCTCGAACTCGAGCGCGCCCTGCTCGCGACGACGCGCGCGCAAACGCTGGGCCACCGCGTCCTGGCTGCGCAGTTGAGAGTCGATGCCGGCCACGGCTCGGGCACGATCGGGCAGCGCACCCTGGCCGTCGATCCACGCCGACACCGAGTCGTACGCGAGCTTGGCCTGGTTGCGTACGCGGGCCCGATAGACGGTGGATGCGGAGATCGACGCGTCGGCCGCGACGACCATCTCGGTGACCAATGCGAGCCGGACCTGATCCTGGTTGAGCGAGGTCAGGTCGGTCGAGAGCCGCTCGGGCAGCATCGGAAATACCTTGGCCGACGTGTACACCGACGTCGTGTTCGTCCAGGCGTGCGTGTCGATCGGCGAGCCCTTGACGACGAGTGCGTCGACGTCGGCGATGGCCACGAGGATCTTCACGCCGCCATCGGCGAGCGGCTTGCAGGCGGTGAGCTGATCGAGATCGAGCGAGTCGTCGTTGTCGATCGAGCACCACGGGAGCGCCGTGAGATCGCGGACGTGCGGGCCCGGGTCGCTGGCCGGGCCCTTGATGGACCCGAGCTGGCGCTCCACCTCCACGGGGAAGGCCGGCTCCAGGCCGCGATCGCGCATCGCCTGGGTCGCGATGCGGACAAGATCGCCGCGTTTGGCCGGGTGGGGTGCATCCATCGGCGGCAATGTAGCCGACTCGATCCACGACACCGGCGCTGCGGTGGCGAGCGACCCGAGCCGCCACGGCGTCGCGGTTTCGCCTGCCCTGCGACAATGCCGCGAGGAGTCCGCATGAGCGATCCCGTACCCATCTATCAGACCATCGAAGACTCGATCGGCAACACGCCGATGGCTCGTCTCGTCCGCTTGCCGGGCAAGGAGAACGAGGCACGCGGCAACGTCATCCTGGGCAAGCTCGAGGGCAACAATCCGGCCGGCTCGGTCAAGGATCGGCCAGCGCTCAGCATGATCCGGCGCGCCGAGGAGCGCGGCACGATCAAGCCGGGCGACACGCTGATCGAGGCGACGTCGGGCAACACCGGCATCGCGCTGGCGATGGCGGCGGCGATTCGCGGCTACCGCATGGTGCTGATCATGCCGGAGGACCTCAGCGTCGAGCGGGCGCAGACGATGAAGGCCTTCGGCGCCGAGCTGATCCTGACGCCGCGCTCGGCCGGCATCGAGTACTCGCGCGATCTCGCCGAGCAGATGCAGAAGGACGGCAAGGGCCGCGTGCTCGACCAGTTCGCCAATCCCGACAACCCGCGCATCCACCACGAGACCACCGGTCCGGAGATCTGGCGCGACACCGGCGGCCGCGTCACGCACTTCGTGAGCGCGATGGGAACGACCGGCACGATCACCGGCGTCTCGCACTTCCTGAAAGAGAAGAACCCCGCCGTCCGCGTCATCGGCGCGCAGCCGAGCGAAGGATCGCGCATTCCCGGTATCCGCAAGTGGCCCGAGGAATACCTGCCGACGATCTACGACCCGAAGGCGGTCGACGAGCTCGTTCTCGTCTCGCAAGCCGACGCCGAAGAAATGGCGCGGCGCCTGGCCCGGGAGGAAGGGATCTTCGCCGGCATTTCGGCCGGCGGCGCCTGCTGGGTTGCCTTGCAGGAAGCTGCGAAAGTGGAGAACGCGACCATCGTCTTCGTCGTCTGCGATCGCGGCGATCGCTACCTGTCCACCGGAGTGTTTCCGGCTTGAGCTTCGAGACGACGTTCTGCGTCAACTGCGCGACGCATCTCGAGCCGATCTCGCTCGAGGAAGACGGCGGCGCCAAGACGCGGCTGCGCTGCCCGGCCTGCGGCTGGACGCACTGGAACAACCCGACGCCGGTGCTCGCGGCGGTGATCGAGCTGATGGACCGCGACGGGCAGGTGCTGCTTGCGCGCAATGCCGCGTGGCCGGGCAAGTTCTTCGGCCTGATCACCGGTTTCATGGAAGCGGGCGAAACGCCCGAGCAAGGCATCGCCCGCGAGGTGCTCGAGGAGACTTCGCTCACGGTCGAGTCGGTTTCGCTGATCGGCGTGTACGAGTTCCTGCGCATGAATCAGGTCATCATCGCGTACCACGTCGCCGCGCGCGGCGAGATCGTCCTGTCGCCGGAGCTGATCGACTACCGCACGATGGCGCCGGACAAGATCAGGTGCTGGCCGGCTGGCACCGGCAAGGCGCTCGCCGACTGGCTGCGCATGCGCAGGATCGAGCCGCAGTGGATGGAGCTTCCGCCGGGCAAGCGAGCCACGGAAGTCGACACGGAATAGTCGCAAGACAGGCAAGTCAGGATGCACATGGACGCCCAGAAAGAGCTCGACACCCGCGGCATGAACTGCCCGCTGCCCATCCTCAAGGCGAAGAAGGCGCTCGCCGACATGTCGAGCGGCGACGTGCTCAAGGTGGTCGCGACCGATCCCGGCTCAGTGCGCGATTTCCAGGCCTTCGCGCGGCAGACCGGCAACGAGCTGCTCGAGCAGACGAGCGCCAATGACGAGTTCGTGCACTTCCTGCGCCGGCGCTAGCGTGGCCGGGCACCGGGCCGCTCGACCGGCCGTGCCCCTGCGCGAGGCACAGCGAACGCAGCGAGCTTGGGGCCGCTTCTACAACTTCAGCGAGCGCAGATAAGCCCGGAAGTCGGGGCCGAGCTCGGCGTTGGCCAGCGCCAGTTCGACATTGGCTTGCAGGAAGCCTTCCTTGCTGCCGCAGTCGTAGCGCTTGCCGACGTAGCGGTAGGCGAACACCTTCTCGTGCTTCAGCAAGCCGGCGATGCCGTCGGTGAGCTGGATCTCGCCGCCGACGCCGCGCGGCTGGTTGGCGATCTCCTCGAAGACGCGCGGCGTCAGCACATAGCGGCCGGCGACGCCGAGCAGCGACGGGGCCACGTCCGGCGCGGGTTTCTCGACGATCTTCGCCACGTCGACGAGCCGATCGCCGACGGCCTTGCCGGCGACGATGCCGTAGCGGCGCGTGTGCGCTGCCGGCACATCCTGAACGGCGATGATCGAGGCCTTGCGCTCGTTGAACTGCTCGACCATCTGCGCCAGCACGGGAGGCGTGCCGATCATGAGGTCGTCGGGCAGGAGCACGGCGAACGGATGGTCGCCGACGATGTGCCGCCCGCACAGCACGGCGTGGCCGAGGCCGAGCGCACGCGGCTGGCGGACGAAGACGCACTCCATGTCATCGGGTTTGACCGCGCGCACGACCGCCAGCAGCTCGGCCTTGTTCGCCTTTTCCAGCGCGTCCTCGAGCTCGAAGGTGAGGTCGAAGTGGTCCTCGATGGCGCGCTTGTGCCGTCCGGTGACGAAGATCATCTCACGCACGCCCGCGGCGTAGGCCTCCTCGACGGCGTACTGCATGAGCGGCTTGTCGACGATCGGCAGCATCTCCTTCGGCAGGGCCTTGGTGGCGGGAAGAAATCGGGTTCCGAGGCCGGCCACCGGAAAAATCGCATGTCTGACAAACATCTACTTACAATCCTCTGAGGTCACGTGAATTCTTGCACGCGGCTGTTTTTCCACGAGGCTGCGCAAGCCATCCCCCCATGGATCTTCTTGTCGTCGATCCGCTCGATGCCGACGTCATGGAATGGCTCGGAGCGCGCCATCGCCTGGCCTACGCACCCGAGCTCGCCTACGAGACACGCGAGTTTCGCCGCGCGCTGTACAACGTGCGGTCGGCGATCGTTCCGGCGTCGGTGACAGTCGATGCCGAGACGCTCGAGTTCGCGCCTCTGCTGCGCGCGATCGGGCGGGTCAGCGCCGGCGCCGAGAACATCGACTTCGCCGCCTGCGAGAAGCGCGGCATCGAGGTCGTGCGCAGCCGGACGGCCAGCGCCCGCGCCGAGGCCGAGTTCACCATCGGTGCGATGCTGTCGCTGCTGCGGCGCGTGCCGGTGCGCAGCGCCGATGGCTCGTTCACCGGCCGCGAGCTCGGCGGCGCGACGATCGGCCTGGTCGGCATGCCGCCGGCGGCGCGCTCGATCGCGCAGCTTCTGTCCGGCTTCGGCGCGCGCGTGATCGGCTACGACCCGGCGCTGCATGCCAGCGATACCGTCTGGCCGCTCTGGCAGGTCGAGCCGGCCGGCCTGCGCGAGCTGGTCGAGCGCTCCGACGTGCTGTGCGTGCAACTGCCCTTTTTCAGCCGCTACCAGGGCCTGCTCGGCGAGCGCTTCCTGGCCCGCTGCAAGCCCAACCAGGTGCTGGTCAGCACGGCGCACTCCGGCCTCTTCGACGAGCGCGCGCTGGCGTCGGCGCTGAGGAGCGGGCGCATCGCCGCGGCGTGGCTCGACAGCCTCGAGCCGGGCGCGCTCGATCCGGACCGGCCGCTGCACGGCATCGACACCCTGCAGGTGACGCCGTGCATCGCCGCGACGACGCGCGAATCGCGTCAGCGCAGCGCATGGGCGGTGGCCCGGCGCATCGACGAGCTGCTCGAGTTCGTGCCGCGCAGCGCCAGCGACTTCATCGCGACGGTGCCAGGCGCGCTCGCTGATCTCGAAGCCGCGACATGGTCACCGTGAACTCGGCGACGCGCTTGCGCTCCTGATCGACCACCGCCGCCGGCGCGCGGGCAACGAACCCCTCGTTGGCGAGCTTGGCGTTGGCCCGTGTGATCTCGCCGTCGAGGCGGTCGATCTCCTTCGACAGCCGCGCGATCTCCGCGTCGGTGTCGATCTCCACGTGCAGGGCGATGCGCGTCGCGCCCGCCACCGCGACCGGCGCGTCGCGGGTCGCGGCGGCGAAGCCGGCGTCGTCGTCGAACACCGTGACCTCGGAGATGCGGCCGAGCCACTTCAGCAACGGCGTCGCCGAGGCGATGAAGGCAGCGTCGCCGGTGGCATAGAGCGGAACCCGCTCGCCGGGCGGCAGGCTCATCTCGCTGCGCAAGGTGCGGCAGTTGCCGACCAGCGCCTTGAGCGATGCCATCCAGGCATCTGCCACGGGATCGACGCGCTCGAGCTGCGCCTTCGGATACGCGGCCTGGACGATGCCGTGCTCGGTCGCGGCGGTTTTGCGGCCAGCCGCGACGGCGACGCGCTCCCAGAGCTCGGCGGTGATGAAGGGCGTGATCGGGTGCATCAGGCGCAGCACCGTCTCGAGCACGCGCAGCAGGGTGCGCCGGGTAGCGCGCTGCTCGGCGTCGCTCTCCGAACGCAGCTGCACCTTGGCGATCTCGATGTACCAGTCGCAGTACTCGTCCCAGACGAACGAATAGATCGCCTGCGCCACGTTGTCGAGCCTGTATTCGGCAAAGCCCTGCTCGACCGCCGCCTCGACGCGCTGCAGCTCGCCGGTGATCCAGCGATCCGCCTGGGAGAAGACCAGGTAGTTGTGGAAGGGTTGGCCGGGCGCGCACTCCGCCTTGGTGTGCTCGGCCAGGCCGCAGTCCTTGCCTTCTGCGTTCATGAGCACGAAGTTGCTGGCGTTCCAGAGCTTGTTGCAGAAGTTGCGATAGCCCTCGCAGCGCTTGGTGTCGAAGTTGACGTTGCGGCCGAGGCTGGCGAGCGAGGCGAAGGTGAAGCGCAAGGCATCGGCGCCGAAGCCGGGAATGCCGTTCGGGAACTCGGCTGCCGTGTTCGCGCGGATGAGCGGCGCCGTCTCGGGGCGGCGCAGGCCGGTCGACCGCTTTTCGAGCAAGGGCTCGAGCGCGATGCCGTCGATGAGGTCGACCGGATCGAGCACGTTGCCTTCCGACTTGCTCATCCGCTTGCCTTGCGGGTCGCGCACCAGGCCGTGGATGTAGACGTCGTGGAACGGCACCTTGCCGGTGAAGTGCAGCGTCATCATGATCATCCGGGCGACCCAGAAGAAGATGATGTCGTGGCCGGTGACGAGCACGCTCGACGGCAGGAAGAGATCGAGCTCTTCGGTCTGCTTCGGCCATCCGAGCGACGAGAAGGGAACGAGCGCCGAGGAGTACCAGGTGTCGAGCACGTCGGGGTCGCGCGTCAGAGCGCCGCTGTAGCCGGCCGCTGCCGCCTTCGCATGCGCAGCTTCTTCGCTGTGCGCCACGAACACCTCGCCGCCGGCACCGTACCAGGCCGGGATCTGGTGGCCCCACCAGAGCTGGCGCGAGATGGTCCAGTCCTGGATGTTCCTCATCCACTGGTTGTAGGTGTTGACCCATTGCTCCGGATAGAACGTCACCGCGCCGGTCTCGACCGCCTCGATCGCCTTGGCGGCGATGCTGGTGCCGTCGGCGCCCGGCTTGGTCATCGCCACGAACCACTGGTCGGTGAGCATCGGCTCGACGACCTGGCCGGTGCGCACGCAGATCGGCACTGCGTGCTTGTGCGGCACCGCCTTCTCGAGGAGACCCTGCGCTTCGAGATCGCGCAGCACCGCCTTGCGGGCTTCGTAGCGGTCGAGCCCCTGGTAGGCGACCGGGCCGTTTTCGTTGATCTTCGCGTCGAGCGTGAAGATGACGATCAGCGGCAGGCCGTGGCGGAGCGCCACCTGGTAGTCGTTGAAGTCGTGCGCGCCGGTGATCTTGACGCAGCCGGAGCCGAAGTCCTTGTCGACGTAGGCGTCGGCGATGACAGGAATCTGCCGGTCGCACAAGGGCAGGTCGACCATGGTGCCGACGAGGTGCCTGTAGCGCTCGTCGTCGGGATGCACCGCGAGCGCGCCGTCGGCCAGCATCGTTTCAGGGCGTGTCGTGGCGATGTGCATGCCGCGCATCGGCTGCCCATCGGCGCCGGTTTGCGGCCCGTCGCTGAACGGGTAGAGGATGTGCCACATCGTCCCGTCCCGCTCTTCGTTCTCGACCTCGAGGTCGGAGACGGCCGAGAGCAGCACCGGGTCCCAGTTGACGAGGCGCTTGCCCTTGTAAATGAGGCCTTCGTCGTAGAGCTGCACGAAGGTGTCGGTGACGACCTCCGAGAGGCGCGAGTCCATCGTAAAGTACTCGTACTTCCAGGCCACCGAATCGCCCATGCGGCGCATCTGCCGGGTGATCGCACCGCCGCTCGTTTCCTTCCAGTCCCAGACCTGGGCGACGAAGTTCTTGCGTCCGAGGTCGTGGCGGCTGAGGCCTGCATCCTGGAGCTGGCGCTCGACGACGATCTGCGTCGCGATCCCGGCATGGTCGGTGCCCGGCACCCAGAGCGTGTTCTCGCCCTTCATGCGGTGGTAGCGGATCAGCGCGTCCATGATGGTGTGCTGGAACGCGTGCCCCATGTGCAGCGTGCCGGTCACGTTGGGCGGAGGCAGTTGGATCGCGAACGACTTTCTCGTGGGGTCGAGCGTCGGCTCGTAGATGCCGCTTTCCTCCCAGAGCGGCCCCCAGTGTTCCTCGATGGCGGCGGGGTCGAACGATTTGGCGAGATCGGTCATGGACGGCGTTCGGGCTCTCAGCGATCGAGGCGGATCGTGCAGGCGCCGACCGTCGCCGGAATGTCGCCCAGCAGGAACACGGTGTAGACGCTGCCGGCGTTCAGTGTCACCAGGGTCGAGAGGCACAGCTGCCTGCCGCCGGAGCTCGCCTCGAGCCGGGCCAGTGCCGAGGAGGCGGCGACCTGCGCGTAAGCCGTCGCCGTGCCCAACGGCGCGCCGTCGCCGACGTTGTCGAAGTCGTCGGTCAGGATCGCCGTGCCGGTTCCGCTCATGCCGTTGACGAGCCGGATCTTGACCGGGTTCGTCGTGCTGGTGGAGACGGAGTTGTCGTCGGCGATCAGCGCCGTCGCCGCGGATCCTGCGCTGCCCGTCACGAGCAGCGTCAGGTCGGCGCCGGGCGCGGCCGTGAGCCCGCTGGCGCTCGCCGTCGTCCCGCCGACGGTCAGGTTGACCACCAGCGCGCCGGCGGGCACGACCTTGTAGTTGCCGACCGCCGGCGCGCTCAGGCCGGTCGCCAGGGAGACGCCATTGATGCTCGCCGTCACCGCCGTGGCGCTCGACGTGCCGACCGCCAGGCGGACCCGGGCCGACGTGTTGGCGGTCGCCGTCAGGCTGCCTTGCTGGTCGAGCAGCAGACCGTTGAGAAGTACGCCGCCGGGGCTGGGCGTGAGGACCAGCGTTGCGATCTCCTGGTCCTTGAGCGTCGCCGCGGGAATGTCGAGCCGCAAGTCGGTCTTGTCGCCCGTCGCCGTGACGCAGATGTGATACGCCGTGCCGCCGCTCGACGCATTGACCTGCGTGTACGTGCCTTGCAAGGCCGAGATCGCGGTGGCGAAAGGCGCCGCCAGCGACGTGCTCAGGTTCGAGCAGGCCGTCGTGACCACGTAGGCGTCGACGTTGCCGACGCTCGTCGACGCGGTGTTGAACAGGCGCAGCTTGGCCGTGCCGGAGCTCGGCGAGGGCTCGGCATCGGACAGATAGGTCGCGGTCAGCGTGCCGCCGCTGGCATAGGCGACGATCGTGAAGTGATCGCCCTTGGTCACGGCGCCGGACACCGTCGCTGCGGTTGCGCCGGTGCCGCCATCGGCCAGGTTGAAGGTGTGCGTTCCCTTGGCGAGCTCGACGTAGCCGCCGGCCGCATTGGAGGCGACGCCACTGGAGATCTTGCTCGATCCGTCGTAGAGATCGAGCGTGGCGAACTGGCTGGTCGCGTTGACCAGCCGCACGTTGCCGTCGAGGGCCGACAGGCCGCCGCCGCAGCCGCCGAGAGCGGCCGACGCGGTCGCCGCGCAGAGAAGGAGTTTCAGCTTGTCGCGCACGTCGCTTCCTTGTTCACATCAACAGGTGCTCGCCGGCGTTGTCGCCGCCGAGGATCACGTAGTTGACCTTGCGGATGTCGGCCAGTTTCGTTCCGCCCGAGTACGAGATCGAGCTTTGCACGTCTTCACGCATCTCGCGCAAGGTGTCGGCGAGCGTGCCCTTGATCGGCTCGAGGATGCGCGTGCCCTCGACGTGCTTGTACTCGCCCTTGTTGAAGTCCGAGGCCGAGCCGTAGTACTCCTTGAAGAGCTTGCCGTCGACCTCGACGGTCTTGCCGGGCGATTCCTCGTGGCCGGCGAACAGCGAGCCGATCATCACCATGCAGGCGCCGAAGCGCACGCTCTTGGCGATGTCGCCGTGGTCGCGGATGCCGCCGTCGGCGATGATCGGCTTGGTCGCGACGCGCGCACACCACTTCAGCGCCGAGAGCTGCCAGCCGCCGGTGCCGAAGCCCGTCTTCAGCTTGGTGATGCAGACCTTGCCCGGCCCGACCCCGACCTTGGTCGCGTCGGCGCCCCAGTTCTCGAGGTCGATCACGGCCTCCGGCGTGGCGACGTTGCCGGCGATGACGAAGGTCGTCGGCAGCTTGGTCTTGATGTGCTCGATCATGCGGTGCACGGTGTCGGCGTGGCCGTGCGCGATGTCGATGGTGATGTAGTCGGCGCCGACGCCGTCGGCGGCGAGCCGGTCGATCACCGCGTAGTCGGGCGCCTTGACGCCGGAGCTGATCGAGACGAACAGGTTCTTGCTCCGCATCTTTTGCGCGAAGGCGACGTTGTCGACATCGAAGCGGTGCATGACGTAGAAGAAGTCGTTGGTCGCGAGCCATTCGGCGATCGGCTCGTCGACGACGGTCTTCATGTTCGCCGGCACGACGGGCAGGGCGAAGCGGCGCGGCCCGAACTCCTGCGACGGATCGCATTCCGAGCGGCTCTCGACCCGGCATTTGCGTGGCAGGAGGAGAACGTTGTCGTAGTCGAAGATTTCCATGGCATCGGGCCGATCCGCGCAAGCGAAAACGGGCACCTCTGTGAGTGCCCGTGGCCGCATTCTACGCAAGGTGCGGCTCCTAGAATGCGTCGATGAACCTGTCCCCCACGGGCGTGCGGCCTTCGCCGCTGCTCGAGCACCTGAATCCCGAGCAACTGGCAGCCGTGACGCTGCCGCCCGAGCCGGCCCTGATCCTCGCCGGCGCCGGCTCCGGCAAGACCCGCGTGCTGACGACTCGGATCGCCTGGCTGATCCAGACCGGCCAGCTCTCGCCCGGCGGCGTGCTCGCCGTCACCTTCACCAACAAGGCCGCCAAGGAGATGCTGGTGCGTCTCGACGCAATGCTGGCGATCCCCGTGCGCGGCATGTGGGTCGGCACCTTCCACGGCCTGTGCAACCGCTTCCTGCGCGCCCACTGGAAGATGGCGGCGCTGCCGCAGGGGTTTCAGATCCTCGACACGAGCGACCAGCTCTCGGCCGTCAAGCGGGTGATGAAGGCGATGAACCTCGACGAGGAGCGCCACGTTCCCAAGCAGGTGACGTGGGCGATCGCCGGCGCCAAGGACGATGGACTCCGCCCGAAGGACATCGAGGTGCGCGACGAGCAGAGCCGGGTCATGGTCCAGGTCTACGCCGCCTACGACGCGCAATGCCAGAGGGAAGGCGTCGTTGATTTCGCCGAGCTCATGCTACGCACCTACGAGCTGATGCGCGACAACACGGCGCTGCGCGAGCACTACCAGCGGCGCTTTCGCCACATCCTGGTCGACGAGTTCCAGGACACCAACAAGCTCCAGTACGCCTGGCTCAAGATGTTCGCCGGGCCGCCCGAGCACGGCTGCGCGCTCTTTGCCGTCGGCGACGACGACCAGAGCATCTACGCCTTTCGCGGCGCGCAGGTCGGCAACATGGCGTCGTTCGAGCGCGAGTACCACGTCAAGACGGTGATCAAGCTCGAGCGCAACTACCGCTCGTTCGGCAACATCCTCGATGCCGCCAACCAGCTCATCTCGAAGAACTCGCGCCGCCTCGGCAAGAACCTGCGTACCGAAGCGGGCCCGGGCGAGCCGGTCCGCATCCACGAGGCGCCGAGCGATTTCGCCGAGGCGCAATGGTTCATCGAGGAAGCGCAGCAACTGCACCGCGAAGGCACGCCGCGCCACGAGATCGCGCTGCTCTACCGCAGCAACGCGCAGAGCCGGGTCATGGAGAGCGCGCTCTTCAACGCCTCGATTCCGTACAAGGTCTACGGCGGCTTGCGCTTCTTCGAGCGGGCCGAGGTCAAGCACGCGCTCTCGTACCTGCGGCTGATCGAGAACGCCAACGACGACACCAGCTTCCTGCGCGTCGTCAACTTCCCGGCGCGCGGTATCGGCGCGCGCACCATCGAGCAGCTGCAGGACGCGGCGCGTGACAGCGGGCGCAGCCTTTACCAGAGCGTCGGCTCCGTGACCGGCAAGGGTGGCGTCAACCTGTCTGCGTTCGTCGCCAGGATCGAGGCGATGCGCGACGCGACGCGCGGCCTGACCCTGCGCGAGATCATCGTCCACATGCTCGAGGCCTCGGGGCTGGTCGACTTCTACAAGACCGATCGCGAAGGCAAGGACCGGCTCGAGAACCTCGAGGAGCTCGTCAACGCCGCCGAGGCGTTCGTGACGCAGGAAGGCTTCGGCAAGGACGCGATCGCCTTGCCGGTGGACGAGGTCGGCGCCAGCAGCGGTTTCGCCGCGTTTGCCGCAGCCGCATCTGCCGACGCCGCGGGCCGCGCCGAATACACGACGCCGGGAGCGGAGACCGTGACGACGGGCGAGATCGTCGCGCCGCCGCGTATCGTGCCCGACGCCGAGACCGGCGAGATCATGTCGCCGCTGGCGGCGTTCCTCACCCATGCGTCGCTCGAGGCCGGCGACAACCAGGCGCAGGCCGGGCAGGACGCGGTGCAGCTCATGACCATCCATTCCGCCAAGGGCCTGGAGTTCGACTGCGTCTTCATCTCGGGTGTCGAGGAAGGTCTCTTCCCGCACGAGAACTCGGCAACCGATCTCGACGGGCTCGAGGAAGAGCGCCGGCTGATGTACGTCGCCATCACACGGGCCAGGAAGCGCCTCTACATCAGCTTCTCGCAGACGCGCATGCTGCACGGGCAGACGCGCTACAACGTGAAGAGCCGCTTCGTCGACGAGCTTCCCGAAGCGGCGCTGCGCTGGATCACGCCGAAGAACCAGGGCTTCGGCTCGGGCTTTTCACGCGAGTACAGCAACGCCTGGCAGCGCGGCACGGGGCTGCATTCGATCGTCGGCGCTGGCCGCGTCACGCCGTTCGGCGCCTCGCTCGCACCGTCCGCGGCAGCGACGCACGGCTTGCGTTCCGGGCAGGGCGTCTTTCACGCCAAGTTCGGCGAGGGCGTGGTCCTCACGCTCGAAGGCAGTGGCGACGACGCGCGGGCGCAGGTCAACTTCAGCCGGCATGGCATGAAGTGGCTGGCGCTCAGCGTCGCCAAGCTGACGCCGGTCGATTGAGCGCCGCACGCCGGCACACCATTTGCCTGTGAGTCGCATGAACCGGCCTGTGCCCGACAGCGTCTTGCCTCGCGGTCGCTTCCGGCGCGCAGCGCTGGCGTCCGTCGCCATCGTCGCGCTGGCCGCTTGTGCGAGCGGGCCGCCGGTCGATGCCCAGTGGACGGATGCGCAACTCGGCGCCCGGTCCGGCTTGTTGCACGGCGCGCGCGTGCTCGTTGCCTGCGATGCGTTCGATCTCGTGGTTCAGCGGATCTGCCAGGACCAGGTCGCCAGCGAGGTGGTCGCCCGCGGCGCGACGCCGGTGTTCGTCGCGGCGGGAACACCGCTCGCGACCGATCGTCCAGTCGACGCGCAGCTGCTCGACGCGGCACGCAGCGCCGGTGCGGCGGCCCTGCTGGTCGTCAGCGTCGCGCCAGCGGCCACCGAGGTCAGCCCGGGCTTTTCGCTCGGTATCGGCGGCTTCGGTTTCGGCAGCCGAAGCGCCGTCGGCGTCGGTGTGGCCGCGCCCATCGGCGGCGGCAAGGTGACGACAGGCTATGCCGCGAACGGCCGCATCACCGAGGTCGCCGGCGGGCGGCTGGTGTGGACGGCGCGGGCCACCTCAGCGCCGACGGCCGATGTCAACGCTCAGCTGGGCGAGTTGTCACGGGCCGTGCTCGACGCCGCTGAGCGCGCCGGCCTCTTCTGATCCCGCCGCGCCGCCGCGTCCTCCCATGAGAAGGCGTCGGCGCCGACAACCGGTGCACGAGCGCCGTCGACGCGATCGGTCAGACGCCGACCTCGTCGAGCTCGCGGTAAACGTCGCGCAGCCACATCTTGACGCGCTGCCGGTCCATCAGGCCGAGGCCGCTCGAGTCCTTCTC
>Ga0075520_1000457_pt1 | contig 17735 bp, 18 predicted proteins | sample NGEPerB_FD_75100 | JGI IMG/M metagenome (GOLD analysis project Ga0075520, IMG submission 75100) | Arctic peat soil microbial communities from the Barrow Environmental Observatory site, Barrow, Alaska, USA - NGEE PermafrostAB12-B | ecosystem: Environmental > Terrestrial > Soil > Wetlands > Peat ... | reverse complement strand
TGGGCACACTGGGCAAAGCGGTGGGCGCCGCCGGAGGGTATGTCTGCGGGTCGCGAGCGCTGATCGACGTGCTGATCAATTGCGCCCGAAGCTTTATTTTTTCGACAGCTCCCGTGCCGGCCGCAGCCGCAGCGGCAGCCGCCGGCGTGCGTTTCATCGCGTCCAAAGCCGGCGCGGACCGCTGTCAATTGCTCTGGCAGCGCATCGAGGAATTTGCCTCACAATTCCCCGCGCCCGGCATTCGCCCACCCGGCGCGATCATTCCTTTGAGAATGGGCGCCGAATCCGCAGCAATGGACGCAGCCGCCGCGCTCCGCAAAGCGGGCATTTTCGTTCCGGCCATCCGGTATCCGACAGTCGCGCGCAACCAGGCGCGGCTGCGGGTGACGTTGACCGCGGCGCACAGTGACAACGATATCCAAAGTTTCGCGCAGGCATTAACTTCATTAAATTTGAAATTTGAAATTTGAAATCTCAAATCCGAGCGCGCACCCGCTGGCCCGGCTGGATCAGCAATTCGTCTGGCACCCGTTCACGCAAATGCGCGACTGGCTCCGGCGCGAGCCGATTGTCATCGCCGAAGGCAAAGGTGCCGTGCTCCGCGACGTCAAAGGCAAGGAATACCTCGACGCCAATTCATCGATCTGGACAAATCTTCATGGGCATCAGCAGCCCAGGTTGAATGCCGCCATTCAACGGCAATTAAGAAAAATTGCGCACTCCTCCGCGCTGGGCCTGGCGAATGAACCGGCGTCGTTGCTTGCGGCAAAACTCGCGCTGGCGGCCAATCCCGGACCGGGCAGGAAACGGCCTGAATTGTCGCGGGTCTTTTTTTCCGACGACGGTTCGACCGCGGTTGAAGCGGCCTTGAAGCTGGCTTACACATTCGCGCGCAGAAGCGGGCGCAGCAGAAATCCCCGGTTTCTGTCGATCGCCGGGGGCTATCATGGCGACACGGTTGGAGCGGTGGCCCTTGGCCATATTCCATTATTTCACAAAGAGTACTCCGGCTTGCTGTTCAAGACGGATCAGGTGATGGCGCCTTATTGCTACCGCTGCCGGTTCAACCGGGCCAGGCCGGAACGGGCCGACGCCCGTGAATATCGCCGATGCCATTGGGAATGTGTGGACGTCTTCGAGAAAAAGATGCTGGCGCAGAGCCGGCGTGGAAATCCCTACTCGGGCTTCGTCGTTGAACCGCTGATGCAGGGCGCGGCGGGAATGATCCCTCAGCCACGCGGGTGGTTGCGGCGAGTGGCCGGCATCGCGCGGTCTCAAGGGGCGCTGCTCATTGCTGACGAAGTGATGACCGGCTTCGGCCGATGCGGCGTCCCAAACGATTCCCTCTTCGCCAGTCACCAGGAAGGTGTGCGGCCGGATTTTCTGTGCCTGGCCAAAGGCTTGACGGGGGGTTATCTCCCGATGGCGGCCACGCTGACCACAAGTGCGGTGTTCGAAGCGTTTCTTGGGGAGTATGAAGAATTCAAAACTTTCTTTCATGGCCACAGCTACACCGGCAACCAACTCGGAGCGGCCGCGGCGCTGGCAAATCTCGAGCTGTTGGAGGACCCTCGTTTGATGGACAAACGCGTTCAACTCCAGGCGAGCATGCATCGCGAGTTGCAGCAGCTTTGGAAGCTGCCGTCCGTCGGAGATATCCGACAGGTGGGATTGGTCGCCGGAATCGAGTTGGTGCGGGATTGGCGCACGCGACAGCCATTCCCAGTGCGGGACCGCGCAGGCATCCGCGTGTGTGAAGCCATGGCCAAACGCGGAGTGCTCACCCGGCCTGTCGGAAATGTCGTGGTCCTCATGCCTCCTTATTGCACAACACCTGCCCAGGTGCGGCGGATGGTTCAAGTTCTGTCCCAGTCCTGCCATGAAGCGCTGCATTGATGGCGGCGGCGAACGTCCAGGAGCGGGAACGCCGAACAAAAGGATTGGCCCGTGGGATTTTGGAGAACTGGGCCACGAAGGGATGCGCGAACCGTAGCCGCGTTTCGTTAGAACGCGACTAATACAATTAACAATCGTCTTGCCAGGGAATTACTCGAGGCGTAAGAACCAACCCATTGCATCCTGGAAAAGACAGGGATACCACCGGAAGTGGTAATCATGAGATTAATTAAGAAAGTGCTGCGAATACTTGCGATCCCCTTTGCCGTGTACCTGGTTCTCGTCCTTGTTGTCTACTTTCGCCAGCGGTCGATGCTCTTTTTTCCGTCGCATGCCTCGATTTCCAGCAGGCTGGCGCCGTGGTCGGATGGAAGCCGGACGATTGGATACTGTCGAGAGGTGCCACACGCTCGCACGGTTTGGCTGATGTTACACGGAAATGCCGGCCAGGCTGCGGAACGAGATTACGTTCTGAGCCGGATGTCGGATCAGGACTCTCTTTACGTGCTCGAGTATCCTGGATACGGCCTGCGCGAGGGGAAGCCTTGCCTGCAATCGATGAATCAATCAGCCTCCGAAGCGTACCGCCTCCTGCGATCGCAGAACCAGAACACCGCCGTTTGTGTCCTGGGAGAATCCATCGGCAGCGGCCCGGCCTGCTCACTTGCTGGAGAGACTATTCCACCGGACAAGATCGTGCTGGTCGTTCCTTTCGATTCCCTGGCGAGCGTCGCCTCCAGCAAATTTTACTTCCTTCCCGTCCGCCTCATGCTGCGCGATGCCTGGGATAATGTGACAGCGCTGAGGCGCTATTCCGGTCCGGTTGAAATCTTTGGAGCAATCGATGACGACATCATCCCGATTAATCACGCCAGGGATTTGGCCACACAGATCCCCAGCGCTCATTTTGCCGCGATAACCGGCGGGCACAATGACTGGTCGCAAAACAATGAGGTGAAGATCACCCGATAATCACCCAAGCGATTTTGCAGGCCTCTTGCCAACGTTGTCAGTGACCCATTTTTTCGGATCAAAAACATACACGACCACAATGAAACTCACCCTGACACTCACGATCCTGATCATCGCAGCGGCGCTTCTCCCGGGCCTGTGTGCGGAGGAGCAAACCGGACAGCCGAATCCAGAAAGCGAGGCCATGGCCGGACAGCGGCTTGATGTCAAACAGGCAAGCGATTTGGAATCGGCTCTGACAATGCATCCCGATGACTTGCCTTCTCGAACGAAGCTTTTGGGTTATTACTTCATGATGCGGTTGTCCTCGCCTGACGCGAAGGAGAGGGACCGAGAGCATGTACTATGGATTATCCGAAACCGTCCCGAAGCCGGAATTGCCGGACTTGCTTACTGTCAGATCGATGCCATTCGGGACGGAGATGGTTATGATGAAGCCAGGCGGCTCTGGCTGGAGCAGACCAAATCCAATTCACAAAACACTGCAATTTTGGGTCATGCCGCCGCGTTCCTTCTTATCCACGACAGAGACCTGGCAGAAAGTCTTTTAAAGCAGGCGCAAAATATTGAGCCAAAAAATCCGCAATGGCCGGAGCGATTGGGACATCTTTACGCGCTGCAAAATGGAAAAACCAACGCCGCCAGGTCGCTGGAGCAGTATGAAAAGGCTCAGACCGGCGATAATTCTGAGAAGTCCAGATTTTATCGATTGGACGAACTGGCGAAATCGGCCATTGAAGCAGGAGAATTGGAAAAAGCTGCTCAATATGCCGGTGATTTGTTGAGAGAAGCACAGAAATACCCTGGAGATTGGAACTACGGAAATGCCATTCACCACGCAAATATTGTGCTTGGCCGGATTGCCCTGAAGCAAGGGCATGCCAAGGAGGCAAATGAGTATTTATTGAAAGCCGGCCAGACTCCAGGTTCTCCCCAACTCGGCTCATTCGGTCCGAACATGAGTTTGGCGAAGGAACTGTTGGAGGCAGGTGAGAAGGATACGGTCCTGAAATATTTTGAGCTCTGCCGGAAATTTTGGCACATGGGCGGCCAGGAGCTTGATGGCTGGGTCAAGGAAGTGAACGCTGGAAAGGTCCCTCAGTTTGGCGCCAACCTCGTTTATTGACTTCAGCTGTTGAATCGGTCCAATCGCCGCAGTTCTCTGTAATCTGCCGCTACGGCAGGCGTTGACGGGTGTTAATGTTCAGCCGGCAGGCTGCGCACACAGGGAAAACGGCACCGCGGCCTCTAAGCTCAATCGCATTTTGGATGCGATCAAGCCCGAGGCCGCCTACTTCACGGAACAAAATGGACAGCGAGGAGCGATCCTTATCGTCAATGTGGCGGATCCCTCGAAGGTTCCGGCCTTGGCCGAGCCATGGTTCCTCGTTTTCGAGGCTGATGTGCAGTTTCACATCGTTATGACACCGGAGGATCTCAAGAAAGCATCGCTGGATGAGATTGCCAAGCAATGGAAGTGATCCAGACGCAGTTCCTGTTGGAGCGCACTTCACAGAAGAAGAGCGAGACCGTAGCACAGCCCGGTCTGTTGGGCGTCCTGGGCCCATGGCGGCAGTTTATGTCTCGCCCGTGGCGGCTTCTTTCCGCGCCCAGTCGTCAGCCAGCAGGATCTGCTCGAATGCGGGATGGGAGATGACGTTGTGTCGATCCATCGTTCGACGCACGGTGTCGGTGATTTGAGGGAAGGTGATTTGGCGCTTTAGAAACCTGTCCACTGCGATTTCATTTGCCGCATTGAACACGGCCGGCAGCGTGCCGCCCGTGTCCCCTGCCCTGCGCGCCAGGTCCAATGCAGGGAACCTGTCCGGATCGGGTTCTTCGAAGGTGAGACTCCCCAATTTCGCGAGGTCGGTCTGCACGCGCTCGCTCGGCGCACGTTCGGGATACGTCAAAGCATATTGAATCGGCAGGCACATGTCCGGTGTCGACAGTTGCGCCATCATCGAGCCATCCACAAATTCCACCATCGAATGCACCACGCTTTGCGGATGCACCACGACCCCGACTCGCGGCATCTCCACGTCGAACAGCCACCGGGCTTCGATCATCTCCAATCCTTTGTTGAAGAGAGTCGCCGAATCAATGGTGATTTTTCTGCCCATCACCCAGGAAGGATGCTGCAGCGCCCGCTCGACCGTGATGTCGCCAAACTCGGCTTTGGGCGTCTTGCGAAACGGGCCGCCCGATGCGGTCAGCCACAGTTTGCGAACCGAACGGGAAGGCCTGCCGTCCAGGCACTGGAAAATCGCGCAATGCTCGCTGTCCACAGGCAACACCCGCACGCCATATTTGCGGGCTTCACTCATCACAATCTCCCCGGCCATGACCAGGATTTCCTTCGAAGCCACGGCAATGTCCTTTCCCGCGCGAATGGCGGCCAGCGCCGGTTTCAACCCTCCGATTCCGACGATCGCCACAAGGACAACGTCCGCCCCGGGAAGCGTCGCCATTTGGACCAATCCTTCTTCGCCGCAGAACACCTGTGTCGTGGCGCCCAGCGCGTTCTGAAGCGCCGCGGCCCTGGCAGGGTCCGCGATGCAAATGGCCTGGGGCTTGTAACGGAGGGCTTGTTCCAGGAGCAGCTCCGCATTGTTGCCGGCAGCCAGTCCGAGCAGCCGAATCCAGTCGGGCAGATCCTCCGCCACTTTGACCGTGCTTGTGCCGATCGATCCGGTGCTGCCGAGAAGAACGACGTTTTTCATGCGCGGGCAACCAGGTGAAAAGGAAAATGAGTTTGCATTTAAAAATTTCGGGTGCTCGTCAGCACATGCCGCAGGTAGAGATACATGATTGGCGCATTGAATAAAAGACTGTCCAACAGGTCCAGGATACCCCCGATTCCCGGAAACACCTTGCCCGAATCCTTCACCCCCGCCTCGCGTTTGAAGAGCGATTCAATCAAGTCGCCGATCACGGCGCAGACCCCCAGAATGACGCCCAGGACGACGGCGTGTTTCCAGTTCATCCCCGCCATGCGGCTTCCGAACCAGCCGGCGAAAGCGAGGCTTGCGCCTGTGGAAAACAAAATCGCGCCGCCAAAGCCTTCCCAGGTCTTGCCGGGGCTGACGCGCGGGATCATTTTGCGGCGCCCGATCAGGGAGCCCACGACGTAGGCGCCTGTGTCGCTGAACTTGGTCACCAGAATGAAATAGAGCACGTAAAGATTTCCGGCGCCTTCCCACGGAGGGCGGAAGCTGAAGAACTGGATTTTCTGGACGAAGTTGAGCAGCCAGGGGACATACATCAGGCCGAACAATGTGGTGGAAATGGCCGTGATTCCCGCCAGGTTGGAGCGCGAGAACAACTGGCGCAAACTCAACCCGAGAACGAAGAGGATGATGAAAATGGCCTCAAAATCATTGACTCGCGCCGGGGAACCCTGGGTTCCGACGTGGCCTGTCAGTTGGAGGAACGTGCCGACTATCAGGAGCAGCCCCCCGAACATTCCCAACGGCTTGAAACATACCAGGCCGCGCTTCTCGGCGATTCCATAAAATTCGGCCAGCCCGGTCAGGGCAAGAAAACTGACGCTGATCACGAACAATGAATCCGAGAGCCACCGTTGCTTTGAGAAAAGCGCAAACAGGACGATCCCCCAAAGCACAATCGAACTGGACAGCCGTCGCACCAGCGTGCTGGCCTTGGAAGGCCCTGTCGGGGCGGGCGGCGGCGCATCAGGCATGGCACAAAGAATGGAAGCAGTGGAAAACAGTGTCCAGAGGGAATTACGAAGTGAGAAGTGCGAAGGACGAGCGGCGTTCGTCCTTCGCACTTCTCACTTCGTAATTCCCTAGTCTCCCAGGCACGTCCCCACCCGGCGGGCGCTTTCGATCCATGGATGCTCCAGGGGCACCGTTTTCAATTTGCCGGCGACTTCGGCGATCGGGACGGGTTTAACGCCATCGCCTCGCGCAGCGACCATGACTCCGAACACTTTTTCGTGGACCAACTCCACGCATTTGGTTCCCAAACGCGTCGCCAGCAGCCGGTCGCCGGCCGACGGCGTACCGCCCCGTTGCACGTAACCCAGGATGGTGACCCGCGCCTCGAGGTGTGTCAGTTCCTCGAGTTGCGTTGCCAGGCGCATCGTGTTGCCCGCATGACGCACGTACAGGACGCTCAGTTCCGTTTTGGCCCGCTGCTTCTGGCTTTTGCTCGTCGCCTTTTTCCGTTGCTCCTCAGCTCTTGAAAACGCCTCGGCATCATCCTTGCACATGGCCCCCTCCGCAACGGCTACAATGCTGAAATTAGTCCCGTGCCGGCTTCGCTGCCGGATCGCCGATGCAATATGAGCGATGTCGTAGGCAATCTCGGGAATGAGGATCACGTCGGCTCCGCCGGCAATTCCCGCCCCCAGGGAGAGCCACCCGGCCCGGTGGCCCATGATCTCGGCAATAATGATCCGGTGATGGCTGTGAGCAGTGCTGTGCAGCCGGTCAATCGCGTCCGTGGCGATACCCAATGCCGTATCGAATCCGATCGACGAATCCGTCATCGCCACATCGTTGTCGATCGTTTTGGGCAGCGTAATAATGTTGAGTCCTTTCTCAACCAGCCGCAGAGCGTTCTTATGCGTCCCGCCCCCGCCGATGCAGACCAGCGCGTCGAGCTGGTTTTTTTTGTAATTCTTGATGATGACGTCGGTCATGTCCCGTTCCTGGCCCTGAATTTCCATCCGGTGCGGTTTATCGCGCCCGGTGCCCAGGATCGTGCCGCCGACGGTCAGGATGCCCGCGAGCGCCCGCTTATCCAGGCGCAAGCGCAAATTTTCGGCGAGCCCGCGAAATCCGTCTCTGAACCCGATGATTTCCATTTTGTAGTTCAGGGCGGCCTTGCCGACGCCTCGAATCGCGGCGTTCAGGCCGGGGCTGTCGCCGCCTGCGGTGATGATTCCGATTCGTTTCATGTGCTCAGAGTGCGCCAAACCTGCGATGGCGCCGATGATATTCCTCGAGAGCTTCGAAGAACTGGGGTTTTCTAAAATCCGGCCAGAGAGTCGGTGTGATCACCAACTCGGCATACGAAATCTGCCAGAGCAAAAAATTGCTGACCCGCATCTCGCCGCTCGTGCGAATCAGCAGATCCGGATCGGGCCAATTGCGCGTGTAAAGATGCTCCGCAAAAACTTTCTCGGTGATGTCCGCCGGGTCCAGCTCGCGCGACATTACCTTGCCAGCAACAGCGCGGGTGGCGTCGACGATTTCGGTCCGGCCTCCATAGCTCAACGCCATGATCAGGGTCAAACCATTGTTTTTGGACAGCGTTGTGATGGACTTCTCAAGATGGTCCTGAACTGTGTCGGGCAGGCGGTAGATTTGGCCGATAACTTCGAGTTTGACGTTGTTCCGGTTGAGCTCGGGAGTTTCCGTCTTCAGATAATGGACAAGGTACTTCATCAGAGCGTCCACTTCGTCCTTGGGGCGATTCCAGTTCTCGACGGAGAAAGCGTAGAGCGTCAGGTACCGAATGCCGATTTCGCCGGCCGTCCGAATGATGAGGCGCGCCGATTCGGCCCCCATCCGGTGTCCTTCGATGCGCGGGAGATGGCGTTCGCGGGCCCAGCGCCCGTTGCCGTCCATGATGATGGCGATATGCCGTGGCAAATTAGCCCTGGCGTCCTTGCTGAGATGAACCGCTGCTGCGCTCATTGCCGATAATCGAATGCCGGTGATTGCCCATGATGCGCTTCACCCACCGCCATTTTCGATTAAATAAAAATAGTTTGCTCCCGCCCAGGCCCGACAGAGGCAATGCTGATCCGGGCGCCGCTCAGGGAGGCCAGGGCCTTTAAATAGGATCGCGCCCTGGCGGGAAGCGCCTTCCAGGACCGCGCCTTGTGAGTGGGAACCCGCCATCCGGGAAACTCCACGTAAACAGGCACACACCGGGACAGCACGTCAATGTCATTGGGGACGTAATCGTACAGCCGCTTGCCATCCCGATACGCCACGCAGACCTTGAGTGTCTCCACCGTATCCAGGCCGTCGACATTGGTGATCGCCAGTTCGTCGATGCCATTGACCATGGTCGCATGCCGCGTGGCAACGGAATCGAACCATCCGCACCGGCGCGCGCGGCCGGTCGTTGCGCCAAATTCGCGCCCCATGCCGTGCAGCATGTCCGCCACTTCGGCATTTTCGGTTGGCAAAGGCCCTTCGCCGACCCGTGTGGTATAGGCTTTCATCACTCCCACGACATGATCCATGCGATGCGGGGCGACGCCCGACCCGGTGCATGCCCCCCCCGCCGTCGTGTTCGACGATGTGACGAAGGGGTAAGTGCCGTGGTCAATGTCCAGAAACGTGCCTTGCGCGCCCTCGAACAAGATGTTCTTGCCGCGCCGAATGGCGTCGTCCAGGAGAATCACCGTATTGGCAACAAAAGGTTTCAGGTAAGCCCCGGCTTCCCGGTAATCATTAAAAACCTTGGTGAAGGACAGCGGTTTGGCCCCAAATGCAGCCAGCACCTCATTGTTCTCCCGGATCCTCAAAGCGAGCAGCGTCTTCAGGCGGTTCGGATTGACAAGGTCGATCACCCGCAACCCTGTTCGGGCGGCCTTGTCTCCATACGCCGGGCCGATGCCACGCTTGGTCGTGCCGATCTTGTTCTTGCCCTGAAGCGATTCCCGTTGAGCGTCGATCTCGCGATGGTATGGGAACACCACATGAGCCGTTTCGCTCAGGCAAAGATTGGAATCAATTTTGACTCCGATTTTTTTCAATCCCCTGATCTCCTCGACCAGGCCGACGGGGTCCACTACGACACCGTTGCCGATCACGCACAATTTGTTTCGCCGCAGGATTCCGGAGGGAACCAGGTGGAGCACGTATTTCTGTTTGCCGATGAAGACGGTGTGGCCCGCGTTATTGCCTCCCTGCGTGCGGACAACGACGTCCGCCTGTTCGGTCAGAACGTCAATGACTTTGCCTTTGCCTTCATCGCCCCATTGGGCGCCCACCAGGATTGTGTTGGACATGAGTTCTCAGTGAACCGTTGTTGTCATTGTCAGGCGCGCCGGTTTCGTTGCGCGGCAATAAAAATCCCCGAATGATTCATTCGGGGCAAAGCACGCTGTCTTTGCCAGCGAAAATTAGGGAAACAGCAATCCAGTGTCAACCGCCTTCCTCACTATTGATTCGACACTGGGAGCGCGACCAAGGACACTCCGCCGCATGGGACTACCCGCAGATTATCACATGCACACCCCGTTGTGCCGTCACGCCACGGGTGACCCCACCCAATACGCCGCCCGCGCGGCAGCCATAGGCCTGGACGAAATCGGCTTCTCCGACCACTCCCCGATGATCCGCGATGATTTCGATGATTGGCGAATGCGCTTTGATCAGGTGGATGAGTACGTCGCAAGCGTGCGCAAGGCGCAGCAGGCTTTCCCAAAACTCACCATTCGCCTGGCTCTCGAGGTGGACTATCTCCCCGGACACGAGAATTGGATCCGCAAACTCGCGACGATGCATCCGTGGGATTATTTCATCGGCTCGGTCCACTACGTCTCTGAATCCTGGGCGATCGATGATCCCCGGCGGCTGTCGGAATGGAACCAACGCGACGTGTGGGATGTGTGGTCCGCCTATTTTGAGCGGCTGTCCGAGGCGGCGCAGACGGGTTTCTTCGATATTATCGGCCACGCCGATCTTCCCAAAAAATTCGGCAAACGGCCTGATCGCGATTGCACGCCGCTTTACGAAAAATTCCTGGATCGCGCCGTCAAACACGGCTGTGCCATCGAGTTGAATACCGCGGGGCTTCGGCAGGAGTGCCGGGAAATCTACCCTGGAGAACCCCTGCTCAAACTGGCGCATCAAAAGGGCGTGCCAATCACGTTCGGCTCCGACGCGCACGCGCCGCAGGATGTGGGGATGCAATTTGAAGTTGCCGTCGGGCAGGCGCGCAAGGCCGGATACACCCATTGGTGCCGGTTTGTCCGGCGCAAACGCGAGATGGTAAAGCTCTGAGCCGTCTCCAAAAATGCCGCTAAAGACCGCAGTAAAAGGCTGAAAGAAACCCTCACCCTGACCCTCTCCCGTCCGACGGGAGAGGGAAGAGCGTCCCACGATTTGGATGGAATTGCACTATGGTTTACAACCAACGCGTCCATCCGTTCTCCCTCTCCCATCGGATGGGAGAGGGCCGGGGTGAGGGTTCGGGAACCTTAATGGATAAGTGCCCCGACGATGTTGCGGCGGTGAATGGGACCGTACACACGGCTGTCGTAGCTGTTGTTCCTGTTGTCCCCCAGCACGAAGTACTGTTCCCGTCCGCACAGGATGAGTTCTTCGTCCACCTTCGAGTCCGTATACGTCGGCATCCTTGGGGCCAGGTAAGGTTCTTTCAGTTGACGTCCGTTGACATAGATGCGGCCGTGTTTGAGGTACACGGCGTCGCCGGACAAGGCCACGACCCTTTTCACGGCATACTCCCCATCTGATGGATCCCGGAGCACGACCACATCTCCGCGGATTGGAGGATGCAGGTAATAGACCCAGCGATTCAGCAAATAGCGTTGAGCATCCTGCAGAGTGGGCGTCATGCTCTGGCCTTGCACCTGGACCACCTGGAGGACAAATCGGCTGAGCAACAGGTAGGTGAGGCTGGTCAGCAGAATCAGCGTCACCCATTGGCGAGCCTGCTCCACAAAATCCGTGTCCGGCAGCGCTGCAGGTCTGACACGCCCCGCGGCGCCGGTGCCGGCGGGCTTCAGAGCGGAGGATTGCGCATTCATCCTGGATTGTTTCTGCTCCGGGAATTATGCAGCCCAACCCCTTCCGCCGCAATCGAGGGAACTACTTAACCGGCACCGGGGCAAGTACGGATCGGCGCCCCCGACGCATCCTTGCGCAGCGGAGGCAAAACTGGGCGCAGTGGAAAGGCAAAGGAGATCCACCCGGTCGGGGCTGGATCAAACGCTCGCGGGGCGAAGAACTTTCACAATGGCTTCGCGCAAGTTCTCCAAAAGAAACGGCTTGCTGATGACAAAATCGACGCCAGGAAGCGGGTTGCCCGCTGCCTGCAGCATCTCCGCATACGCCGTAATCATGACAACCGGCTGACCCGGATCGCGAGACTTGATCGCGGCCGCCAGCTCGTCGCCTTTCATTTCGGGCATGGAAAAATCCGTGATGATCAGGTCGTATTTGCCTTTTTCGAAAACAGACAAAGCGTCTTTGCCGCTATTCACTGTTTGCACCTGGTGGCCGTCAAAGACAAGCATCATGCGGACGGCGTCGCACACGAAGGGTTCATCGTCCACCACCAGAATCCGCTTTGTTGAAATCTTTGGCGCTGCCATTAAATCGATCGCTGATAGTACGCCCGTCGAGACCAAAGGCGAGTTTTTATTGTTCACGAGAAATCAGAAACTCAGACACCGCATACGGTTTTTGAAAATATTCGGTTTCAGACGCAAAGAATATTGATTGAACTGTACTATTAATCAGAGAGCGTCACCAGCAAGGGAGGTGCCAATGGAGGATGGGTCTCAGGAGCGACACTCCCCGTGAATGATCGGGTCTTTGCGCCAACCTGGGTCAAAGAAGCGTCATTAAGCCCCCGCCCGTGGTATCCGGCTTTTCGGCCCATGCTTCCGCGCTTCGGTTCACCGCGTTTCGGTTCACCGTTGACAACAACGGCTGTTTGGTTACCGTTTCCGGCCCGGGATAGAACCGGATAACTCAAATATGCCGAATACGAAGTCAGCCGAACGCCGCATGCGGAGCACTGCCCGCCGGCGCCTGCACAACAAAGCCATCAAGTCACACCTCCATTCTCTCGAACGGAAATACATCACACTGATCAGCGCGGGAAAGAAAGCCGACGCAGCCACAGCGCTGAAAGAAGTGATTTCGGCTTTCGATAAAGCAGCCAAAACGGGGATCGTCCACAAGGCCACAGCCGATCGAAAGAAGTCCCGGCTGACCACCCGCCTGAACAAGGTGCCGTAACAGCCTATCTCCGAACCCGGCTTGGCTGCGCCAGGGTTTGCCCGGCAGGCACCGGGAAGAGTTTGGAGCGAACCAAACCGGTTTTTGCCAGCCTGTACGTCGCAGCCGTCCTGAGACAACCGATTCCGTAGCGAATGCTGCGCGGCAGATTAATGGAGGAAGCTTCGCGGAAATAAAGCGTCGGGCAACTCACTTCGGCAATGGTAAACCCATGCCATAAAATCTGCGCCAGCATCTGGTTGTCAAAAACGAAATCATCGGAGTTCTGCATCCAAAGCACCCGCTCGAGAATGTCGCGTGAAAATGCCCGATACCCCGTGTGATACTCAGAGAGTTTCCCGCCCAGCAGAACGTTTTCCATGAACGTCAGGGACCGATTCGCCACATACTTCCAAACCGGCATCCCGCCCTTCAACGCGTAACCGCCCAGAATTCGGCTCCCCAGCACGCATGGATGCAACCCATTCGCGATGATCGAAACCATGGCCGGCAACAGTTTGGGTGTGTACTGATAATCCGGGTGAATCATCACAACCACATCCGCCCCGGCTTCCAACGCCAGGCGATAGCAGGTCTTCTGGTTCCCGCCGTAACCCTTGTTCACATCATGAACATGCACGGCAATCCCCGGCAAACTGCGCGCCAGCGACACCGTGTCGTCCGTGCTCTTGTCGTCCACCAGGATGATCTGATCCACAATTTGCTGCTCGCGGATTTCGACATAGGTTTGACGCAATGTTTTGGCGGCATTGTAGGCGGGCATTACCACTACAATTTTTTTGTCTCGATACATAGGTTCCGAAACGCAGGCTGGCACTGTGCGGCACGGCAGGCTGGCAGCCTGCGTTCTCGCCGCACAGAGTGCTCAAGGACACCGGGCCTGAGAAGTTCAAAATAGCGCGTTTCCAAACATTCGAAGACAGCGTGCCCTTGCCCGGAATAACCGTCCCCGTGCTGCGACACTGGTGAAACTGGGGTCTTCACTCACAAAGAGGACGCTTGCATGCCTGTTCAACTTGGCCTATTTTGCCCACCAGTGAACAAACGAACGCCATCCTATGTCGTCCTCGAGGGCAAATGCGCCGGGCCGCTCGTTTGTCCCCTCAGCCGAGTGCAGGCAGGAGTGGTCGTTTGCATCAAGGAATTGGCCGCTTCGCCCGAAATTCGGGAGCGCTTGCGCGAAATGGGCTTTTGCGAAAAGCAAAGGATCAAGTTGCTCAGCCGGCACTCCAACCTGATCTGCCAGGTCTGCAACGCGCGCCTCGGTATCAGCAAACGGCTCGCCGACTCCATCCTCGTCGAACCCCTGCCCGTCCAACACCAGGCGGCTTGAGCCATGCCCGCCGTTCCGCAGCCGCTGACCTCCGTCACCGCCGGCACCAAAGCCACCGTCACCGAAATCCATGTCCCCCAGGGCAGCCGCGCCCGCCTCATGGAAATGGGACTCCTCGTCGGCACAGCCGTTGAACTGGTCCGCTTCGCACCCATGGGCGACCCGGTCGAAATCAAAGTCCGCGGGTATCACCTCACGTTGCGCAAAAGCGAAGCCGAACAAATCCTGGTCCTGCCAAATACCTGATGTGACCGCCGAATGAATCCCCCAGCCGCATTGGGCGAAAAAGCATCTCCCCGCAAGAGTTCCCGGAAGCCCTACGTTGTCCTGACCGGCAATCCGAATTGCGGCAAAACCACCCTCTTCAATGCCCTGACTGGCCTCCGCGCCAAGGTCGGCAATTACGCCGGCGTCACCGTCGAACGCAAGGAAGGCAAACTCCACGGAGTCCCGCCCGGCGCCGACATCCGAGTCCTGGATCTTCCCGGAACGTACAGCCTGAGCCCCCAATCTCTCGACGAGCAAATCTCGCGCGACGTGCTTTTGAATCGCCTGCCCGAACTGCCGCAGCCGGATTTGATCGTGGTGGTCGTGGACGCGTCGAACCTTCAGCGCAATCTTTACTACGCGACGCAAGTAATCGAGCTGGGGCACCCCGTCCTGCTTGCGCTCAACATGATGGACGTCGCGGAATCCAGCGGGCATTCCATCGACGTATTCAGGCTCTCCCAACTCCTGGGCGTGCCGGCGCTGCCCGTGGTGGCCAGCACTGGGCAAGGCGTGCCGCAATTGCGCGCCCGTATCCTGGAGATGCTCCAAAATCCGCCCGCGCCGAATCCAGGCCTTTTCTGCCAGCCGCCCGGACCGTTCCAGGTTGAGGCGAGCACGCTGGCGGATCTCCTGGCTCAAACTTACGAGGAGCGCCGGGCCCAGGCCACTGCCGAGGCGCTGCTCCTGCTGAGCAATGAAAAGGCGCTGGCCTCCAGCACCACCCACTATCCAAAAGCCATCCAGGACGCCGTCGTCGCAGCCCGCGCACGGCTGGACTCCCTGGGCGTGGACTGGAGAGGCGCTCCGATCGAATGGCGCTATGCCCGCATCGCCGAAGTTCAGAACGCGGTGGTAACCGAACTCGCCCCGCCCGGAGAAACTTTCAGCGACAAGCTCGACCGCATCCTGACGCATAAAATCTGGGGCACACTGGTTTTCATCCTGATCATGACCCTGATGTTCCAGAGCATTTTCACATTTGCCAGGCTGCCAATGCAGGCTTTGCAGGCGGGGGTCGACTGGGGTGGAACGCAGGTGGCCAGGTTGATACCGCCCGGCGACCTCAACAGTCTGCTGGTGTACGGTGTCATCGCCGGCGTGGGCGCGGTGGTTGTCTTTCTGCCCCAAATTCTCCTGCTCTTTCTGTTTATTGGGTTCCTGGAGGACACCGGGTACATGTCGCGAGCCGCGTTTCTCATGGACCGGCTGATGAGCAAAGTCGGGCTGCATGGCAAAAGTTTCATCCCGATGCTCAGCTCGTTTGCGTGCGCGATTCCCGGAATCATGGCCACCCGCACGATCGAGACCCCCAAGGACCGCTTGGTGACCATCCTGGTGGCGCCCTTGATGAGTTGCTCGGCGCGGCTGCCGGTTTACACGCTGTTGATCGCCGCGTGCATTCCTGACATCAAGCTGTTTGGATTCCTCAAGCTGGCCGCCATCACGATGCTCTCGATGTATCTGCTGGGGATCATCGTGGCGCTTCTCATGGCGTGGCTCTTCAAGAAGACCCTGCTTCGGGGCGACACTCCCATGCTCATCATGGAACTGCCGCCCTACAAACGACCGCTGCTGCGGATCGTGCTGCGACACATGTGGGACCGGTCAAAAATCTTTTTGCGGCGGGCGGGCACAGTGATCCTGGGAATCAATATCCTCCTGTGGTTCCTCGCCACTTATCCCCGCAACGCGGCAACGGAACAGGAATTCACCCGTCAACGAGCCGCCCTGCAACTCTCCTCAAAATCCCCGCAGGAACAAAACGCGGCCGCCGCCGACCTCGACAAGGCCGAATCCGGCGCGAAACTCCGCGACAGCTTTGCCGGCCGGATGGGCCGGGCCATCGAACCTCTCATCGCGCCGCTGGGGTTTGACTGGAAGATGGGCATCGGCATCGTCTCGTCTTTTGCCGCCCGCGAAGTGTTCGTCAGCACCATGTCCACCGTCTACAACGTGGGCGCAAAGGAGGACACCGGGACGCAGCTTGTCGAAACCCTGCGGCAACAAAAGCGGGCGGACGGAAAGCCGGTTTACACCGCGCTGACGGGCCTGACGCTGATGGTGTTTTACGTCTTTGCGATGCAATGCGTCAGCACCGTTGCCGTTGTTCGCCGCGAGACCAACTCCTGGAAGTGGCCGCTTTTTCAATGGATGTATATGGGTGTGCTGGCCTGGACCCTTGCCTTTGCCACTTTCCACCTCGGGCGTGCCCTGGGTTGGGGTTGAACCGGATTGCCTTCTGCCGGCCCGGTTCGAAAGGCATTCAACCGCAGGGCATTTCGACAAATAGCTCGCTGGACCGCCGAGTTTTATACAAATTGCCCGCCTTTGGTGTCTATCCATTGAAATCGTGAGCGATTGGCGTGAAGACCTGTACCAGTCTAAAGCGGCGGAGTTGATTCTCTATGGCCGCGCGTTAGGCCTCACCCATGGAGAGGCCGAGGACGTTCTGCAGGAATTATTTCTCGTCCTCATGCAGCGCCCGGATCCGCCGCAGAATCCTGAACATTACTGCGTCAGAAGCTTCAGGAACCGCACCCTCAACTATCGCCGGTCGCTTTGGCGCCGCCTCACACGCGAACTGGAATCTCGGTCCTGGTTCGACAAGTCTGCTTCGGAAACGGCCACGGAACGCGCCGCCATGCGCTGCCTGGCTGACCTGCCAGTCGACCAGCGCGAAGTCATCGTGCTCAAAATCTGGCACGAATATACCTTTGAAGAAATCGGCGAGCTTCTCGACATTTCGCCGAACACCGCGGCGGGCCGCTACCGTTACGGTTTGCAGAAATTAAGACTCCGCCTGGAAGGAGAATGCTATGAAAGAGATGAACGTATTGGAGATGCAATTGCGATCCTGGGAGCTGCGCCGCCCCTCGGCCCGTCTTAGCCGGCGCATTTTCGGCGCGACGCCTGGTAGGGCTGCGCTGCGCGCAGCCGGACCCCGCGCGTGGTGGCGATCGTTTTGCAGCCGATTCCGGCACGAAGCTCAGAGCGCCCGCCTCCAGGCCGCAACAATGGCTCTGCGCTGGCTCGCCCCCGCCGCAGCATGCGCATTTCTTGCCTTCACCATGATCAGCCAGGAAAGCGGCCTGTCCGCCGGCGGCCGTCACATCCAACCAATCTCATGCCTCGTCGCGAGCAATCAAACTGCTGCCGCCGGTTCCTCAACCAACATCTCCCGCACATCCGGCCCCGTGTCCAACGTCCTTTTTGATTGGACAAACCGCAGCGAATCCACTTCTAGTGTAGGTTCCTTTTTGCCGGCCAGATAAAGCCTGATCGCA
>Ga0075520_1000456_pt1 | contig 17749 bp, 17 predicted proteins | sample NGEPerB_FD_75100 | JGI IMG/M metagenome (GOLD analysis project Ga0075520, IMG submission 75100) | Arctic peat soil microbial communities from the Barrow Environmental Observatory site, Barrow, Alaska, USA - NGEE PermafrostAB12-B | ecosystem: Environmental > Terrestrial > Soil > Wetlands > Peat ... | reverse complement strand
GTATGAGCTGAATTATTCATCTGCTTCGGTAGCTGGCAGCAGGCTTTGAAACGGTATGGCTGAAGAGGCTGCTGAAGAACTCTGTGAGGACCGTTTGGTGGAAGCCCCCTGCTTTAGCAGGGGGGAGCTGGACTTTAGTCCAGCGGAAAAGGCGATGAGTTTGAAATGGGCTTCAGCCCCGGGATTTCTCGATCCCAGCGCTAAAGCGCGTCATCAAAGCGAACTTTTCCCGGAGCGCTGAAGCGCTCCTTCCCCCGCATAAATGCGGGGGCTTCCACCAAGACGACTGCGTCCTTTCCTACTTCTTCAGCAGGATCCCTGCCAGCATCGCCGCCGCCGCTCCCAGCAGCCATTCGATCCTCCAGAATTGAAGGGCTTGCCATTGCACCAGAGTTTCCGACTTGTAGAGGAGGCCGACGCTAGCGACGATAACCAGGCAGAGGATGCCCAGGATAAAGAACCCCACCGAGGGCCAGGAGAGAGCGAAGCGCTCACGAAGCATGGCCACATCGAAAAAGTCCGCGAAGCTCATGGAAGTGGGGGGAGCGGCGGGTTGCCGATTGCGTTCCTTTCCGCAGATGTGACAAAAACGCGCCCCCTCGGAGTAGTCCACGCCGCAGCCAGGGCAGAGGCCTTCTGCCAGAATTGGTCCCGCGATACGCGCGGTTGCGGGGTCGGCGGGACGCCAATATTCCTGGCTCGCGCTGTGCGCCGCTTGTAGCATGTGGGTGGTCTCCTGCACCTATACTGCGCAAGCGGGCAACCAAAGTTGAAGTCTGGCATAAGCACAGGTATCCACAGGGGTTGCAGCCGTCCGCAAGTTTATCGAAAGGCCGCGCCTTACGAAGGATTTACCTCAACTGGAAAGAATTGCTTCCCAGCACTCGTGTACGGTTCACTTCCGCTTGGGCATTTGCAGGACTTTCCGTGCGGGTGGACGGACTTTGCCGTTCTTGTTCCAGTAGCTCCTTTTTGCGAATTGCCATATCGAGTAAACTTCTCAGTAGCCAAGGGTGATGAAACCTTACCGACTGCACTTTTGCTTCCTGGTTCTGTGCTGCATTGCGGTGGCCAGCCGTGGCCTGTCTCAATCTGCACCGGCCCCTGTCCCCATGCGTTCGGACAACGACCCGGCCACGCGCAAGGGTTTCGACTACTTTTACAACCTGGAATACGACAAGGCGGTCCGTGAGTTCGAGGCCACGCAGCAAGCCCATCCTGACGACCCCTTCGCGGTCAACCACGTTCTAGCCGGGGTGATTTTCAAGGAGCTGTACCGCATTGGGGCGCTCGACACCGAGGCCTATGCCGCCGACAGCTTTCTTACCAAGAAGCATCCCGAGCCGCTCGATCCCAAGGTGCATGATCGAGTCAAACAGTTAAGCGCCCAGGCGCTGGTGCTGTCGCAAGCCGAGCTCGACAAGAATCCCGACAACGTTGATGCCTTGTATGCGCGCGGTATTACGCGAGGCCTGCGCGCCACCTACATGGGCATGGCGGAAAAAGCCTGGTTCGCCGCCCTGCGTAGCGCCGTGAGCGCGCGCCACGATCACGAACGGGTGTTGGAGCTCGATCCTAAATACGTGGACGCCAAGCTTCTGATCGGCACTGACCTCTACATCGTGGGCAGCCTCAGTTGGCCGGCCAAGGTGGCCGCGTCGGTGGTGGGGATCAGCGGTAACAAGCGAAAGGGCCTGGACTATTTACGCGAAGTGGTGGCCGGTGCGCACAGTGAAGTGGCCAGCGACGGCAAGATCGTGCTGGCCCTGTTTCTTCGCCGGGAAGAGAAATATGACGAGGCTTTGAAGGTGGTCAGCGGAATGCAGTCCGAATTTCCGCGCAACTTTATGGTGGCCTCCGAGTACGCTCACCTGTTGAATGCCGCGGGACACGGGCCGGAGGCGATTGCAGCCTACCGCAAAGTCCTGGCGGGCTGTCGCAGCAATGCTTATGCGGGATGCCGTATCGAGGTGCCGGCGTATGGATTGGGCCAAGCGCTGCGCGGTCAGCGCCAGTACCAGGAAGCTGCCGAGGCTTACGATCTGTCCGCCAGCCACGGCAACGATCTGGAACTGCGCCAGAAGGCGACCCTGGCTGCCGGTCAAATGTATGACTTGCTGCAGAAGCGCGACACCGCGCTGGAAAAGTACCGGGCGGTGATCGCCGAGGATTCCACCTCCGGCGAGGCCGACTCGGCCCGTCACTATCTGAAGCAGGCCTACAAGAGCCCGTGAAACTTTGTCATCCTGAGCGAGGAGCGAAGCGACGAGTCGAAGGACCCCTATAGCTACCCGAAGGTTTGGGCGGCTATAGGGATGCTTCGACTCGCGTTTGCCAACCCCGGTGAACGCTCGCTCAGCATGACACCTCAATAACGCGAGAATCGCCGCGCACTGAATCCCGACAGATCAATGTGCGAGGGCTGTCCTAATGCCTGCGCGGCAAGCGCTTCGCCTAACGCCGCGGAATGCTTGAAGCCGTGGCCCGAGCAGGCGGACGCGAAAACAATATTCTCATCGTTGCGAAACTGATCGACGATGAACCTCGCGTCGGGGGTGACGGTGTACAGGCAAGTCGCAGTGCGCAGGCATTCGCTGGCAACGTCGGGAAAATGCGGCGCGATGTACTCGCTGTACATGGCGGAGACCTCCGCGTCGCTCACTGCGCGCGGGACTGCATCCGGATCGACCGTGGCGTCGTATTGCTCGGCGGCAATCTTGATCCCGCCGTGCGGCCCATCCACGGCAGGGAAGCCGTACATCATGTCGCGCGGCCGGTTGCCCGCGATCCAGATGAACACCGGAAAGCGTTCTGGCGTGTACTGCTCGGCGTGCCCCGCCAGCGCAAACCAGTACATCACTTGGCGATAGACCTTGAAGTACGCGGCACGGCTCTCGCCGAGCAGCTTTTGTATCTTCTGTATCCAGGGGCCCGCGGTCACGATGACCTTGGCGGCGGAATAGGTATTGGCGCCGGTGACGACCTCGACCGTGCCATCTTGCATCGGCTTGCAATCGACAACGGTTTCTGAGGTGCGGATTTGGGCGCCCAACTTCCGCGCCAGCGAGAGCTGCGTTTCGATGCAAGCCTCGGGACGAAGAAATCCCGCGCCCGGTTCGAAGTAGCCGATCTCATCGCCGCGCAAACGGAATTGCGGATAGCGATGGCGCAGCTCGTCGGTGCTCAAGACTTCATGCGCGATGCCGAACTCGGTAGCCGCAGCGATAGTGTCCTGGATGAACGAAGTCGAGCCGTGATGATTGCCGGGCATGGCCGGTGAGGCGAGGACCAGGCCTCCGTTGCGGACAAGCAGGCTGCGGCCGGTCGCGGCCTCCAGTTCCTGCCAGATCTGGTTGGAGCGCATCACCAGGGGCACGAACTCGCGGCCCTCGCCGATGGCCTCGCGGGTGATGCGCGTATCGCCGTGCGACGAGCCTTGGTCGTGCGGCGGATGGAAGCGATCAATACCGATCGCGCGGGCGCCCAGCTTGGCGGATTGATACAGCGCCGCGCTGCCGACGGCGCCCAGTCCGATCACCAGCACATCCGCAACCTTGGGCATACGCGTCATGATAGAGCACCGGGCGCGCTTCGTCGGGACAGTGCCGAAATTTTCAGTCGCGTCCCAGCCACACTGGTGTAGAATGCCCGAGTATCCCAATCCAAAGCAAAATTGCGAATTGCAGCTTCCCCGGGGCAGTTGGGCGGCCTTCCTTGCCGCTAGCGTTTGCAGAGGTTCCGGAGTGACGGGCCCCCACGCTTTACCGAATTCAACTTCAACCATGTGAAAAAAATTGGAGGACAGATGAGAACGAAAAAGCTGTTGGCAGCTTTTGCTGTGATGTTGTTCGCATTTTCGGTGGTCGCGCAGGAGAAACCAGGGACCCTAGCCGCCCTGGAATTTCAAAAGCCCAAGAACGGCATGGTGACGCAATATGAGAATGGGCGCAAACAAAAAGCGGCTTGGCACAAGCAACAGAACGACCCCCAGCCTCTGTTGGTATGGGAGACAATCACCGGCCCGGACACGGGGACTTACATCGTAGGCCGGTTGGGTCAACACTGGGCCGATTTCGACAAGCCGGCTGTTCCCGATCAGGCTGACCTGGCGGAGTATCAGAAGGTGGTGGGCAATTACGTGGAGTCCATCGTGGCTCGCTACTATGAGGCGATGCCGAAGGTCAGCAATCCCCCCAGTCCCGGTAGTGGTCCGAAGTTCAGCGAAATCGTTACCTTCCATGTGCGCTATGGCAAAGGGTCGGATTTTCGCAGCGCCATTTCCCGGATTTACGACGCCGCCCAGAAGACCAAGTGGCCGGTGAATTTCGAATGGTATGCGTTGGCCAACGGCGGCGACACCGGGATCTTTGTGCTGGTTCTGCCGCGCAACAGTTGGGCCGACTTCGAGGAAAAGTCTGACGTGAAGCCTTTCCGCGACATGTTGAAGGAGGCTTTCGGGCAGGCGGAGGCGGATTCCATCGTCGATCGAATTGACCGCTCCGTGCAGAGTGAGACGACCGAGATCATTCAGTTTCACCCGGAATTGAGCTATCTGCCGGGTAAGTAGGGAAGAAGCAACTAGCGAAGAAGCAACTAGCAACTAGCAATTAGGTAATGCCGCAGGACTAACTGCGAATTGCTGAGCACTAATTGCTAGTTGCTAGTTGCTAGTTGCTAATTGCTAATTGCTAATTGCTTTTCAATCAGGAGAGACTATGAAAACCAGAACAATTGCACTGACCATGGCGCTGTGCTTTTTGGCAGCGGCGGCGTGCCTCGCCAGCGATGTCAATATGGGCACCTGGAAGCTGAATGAGGCCAAATCGAAGTTCCCTCCCGGAGCGACGAAAAACCAGAAGGTTGTTTACGAGGCGGCGGGCGACCAGGTGAAAGTCGCGCTGGACGGCATGACCGCTGACGGTAAGTCATTGCACATCGAGTGGACGGGCAAGTACGACGGCAAGTTCTACCCGCTCACCGGCGATGCGGGGGTTGACGAACGGGCGTACAAGCAGATTAATGCGCACACAATGGAGATCACCAGCAAGAAAGGTGGCAAGATCGTTAGTACCAGTCGCATTGTCGTGGCGGCCGATGGCAAAAGCCGTACCGTCACCTCGAGCGGAACTAACTCGAAAGGCGCAAAGGTCACGACCGTCGCGGCCTACGACAAAGAGTAGCGACCTTTGCCAACGAGTGTAGAGTTGCCATTACGAGCGCAGCGAGGAATCTGCTTTTGTAAGCGCTGTAATGACTGCTGACGAAACAGCAGATCCCTCGCGGGCTGAACTTCACCCCAACAAGCGCAAACCCGGCGCTCGTTGGGGACCCCGGTTCGCCCGCTCGTGATGACAACTCAAAATGGTGAAGCTGTTGCCGGCTGGTAGTTGCTAGCAGCCAATTGCTAGTTGCTAGCCGCTCCTACTGCTGCACCGCCTGAATCGCTTTTGGCCGCACTTGCTCGTTCTGGATTTGCGAAGCATCCCAGCCTCCGCCCACGGCCTTCACCAGATAGACGGAAGTCACCATCTCCTGACCGAGTAGCTGGGTCGCCAGGCGCTCGTTGGTGAGCAAGGCCGACTGTGCGGTGATGACGTCGAGGTAGGAGGTCACGCCGCCGACGTAGCGGTTGTTGGCGATCTGCAGGGCGCGGCGCGCGTCGGACACGGCGGCGTTCTGGCTGGTGGTCGCCTGCGAAAGCGCGTTCAGTCCCGACAGCCCGTCTTCCACTTGCTGGAATGCGGTCAACACCGCCTCGCGATAGTTGGCGACCGATTCGTCGTAGGCAGCCTTGGTGGCCGCCAGGTTGGCGCGATTACGTCCGCCTTGAAAGATGGGCTGCAACAGGTCTCCACCCACCGACCAGATTGCGCTGGGCGCGCTGATCAGGTTGGCGATGCTGGTGCTTTGAAAGCCGCCGCTACCGAAGAGGGTGAGTTGCGGATAAAACGCGGCGGTGGCAACGCCGACTTCGGCGTTTTCGTACGCCATGTTGCGCTCGGCGGTCGCCACATCGGGCCGCCGTTCCAACAGGTCAGAAGGCACGCCCAGCGGAATCGGAGGCGGGGTCGTGTGCAACGGGGCCACCGGCACGCTGAAAGTGGAAGCGGCATTTCCGGTCAGCACCGCTATGGCGTGTTCGTACTGCGCGCGCTGCTGCTGCACCAGGGAAAGTTGCGCGACCGTGGAATCAAGCAGTGTCTGCTGCTGGGCCAAGTCGAGTCCGGAGGCGACTCCGCCGGTATGACGATTCTCCACCAGTTGCAACCCCTTCTGCTGAATGGCAACCGATTGCTGCACGACCTGAGTTTCGGCGTCAAGCTCGCGCAGGCTGAAGTAGTCGGCGGCCAGCTCGGCGGTCAGCACCAGATTGACGTTGTACATGTCCGCGGCGGTGGCTTGCAGAGTCGCATTCGAAGCTTGCAGAGTGCGCCGATATTTTCCAAAGAGGTCAGGTTCGTAGCTGAGCAGAAAAGGAATATCGTAGGTGCTCTGCGTGAGCGGCCGCCCAAGGGTGACGACTTGCGGCCGATGTCCCGAGTAGCGGTTGCGCGATGCATTTGGATCGGTGCTGGCTTGCGGGAAGAGTCCGGCCGAGGCCACTCGCGCCAGAGCACGCGCCTGGTTCAAGCGGTCTTGCGCCGCGACCAGCGACTGATTCGCCTTCAGCAGTTGCTGCTCATAGTCGTTCAACTCGGCGTCGTTGAAGATCTCCCACCATGCGCCTTTGGGAAGCGAATCCTTCGGCGCGGCGACACGCCACGGGCCTTCCGTCTTGTATGCCGTGGGGGCCTGGACCGGCGGACGCTGATATTTCGGTCCCACGGCGCATCCCACCAGCAAAGCGCTGACGGCGACACCGACCGTCAGGGTCAGCCACTTCATGACGTTTTGCCTCCCTGGTTGGCGGGAGCGATGTTGACCTGCTGACCTTCTTCCAGTGAATCGGCGGGATTGATGACCACCTGGTCCCCGACATCCACGCCGCCCAGTATTTCCAGCGTCGAGCCGTAATCGCGGCCGATGGTGATGGGCCGCAGTTGCACTTTGTTGTCGCTCCCCACAACGGCCACCCGCGGGCCTTCCTGGCGGAAGAGCATGGTGTTGACCGGCAGCGTAACTTTCTGCCCGCTGATGCCCGGCCTGAAATGAACTTCACCGAAGGAGCCTGGCAACAGGCGTCCATCTTTGTTGGGCACGTCAACTTCCGTCAGCAACGTGCGCGTGGTGGGATCGATGGATTCGGCCGTGCGCGCTACCGTGCCTTTAAACTTCTGTCCCGGCAACTCCTGCAGCGTTACCCAGGCCTCCATTCCGTTCCTGATGGCGGGCGCGTAAGTTTGCGGGACGCTGACGTACACGCGCAGCGGATCGACGCGAGCAACGTCGAACAGTTCCTTGCCGGTGCCGCCGGCGTTGATCAAGGCGCCGGGATCGACGTTGCGTTTGGTCAGCACTCCGCTGAACGGCGCGTACACATGTTTGAACGCCTCCAGTTCTTCCAGACGGCGAACGTTGGCGTCATTGGCGTCCAGGTTGGCCTTGGCTTGTTGATAGCCGCTGGCCTGCTGATCGGCCTCCTGCTGCGAAACCGAATCGGTCGTGCGCAGGCTGAGATAACGGTCGGAATTGATTTTGGCCAGGTCCATCTGCGCCAGGATCTGCTGGCGCGTCGCCCGGGCCTGCATCAATTCCTGGTCCACTTCCGGAGTATCGATGTCGGCCAGCAACTCGCCCTTGGTCACCCGGCTGCCAATGTCTTTGTACCAGCGCAGCAGGTAGCCGTTGGTGCGGGCGTAGATGGGAGACTCTTCGAACGCCAGCAACGAGCCGGGCAACACCAGTTCTTCGTCGGGCTTCTCCGAGGTGGGATGAATCACGGCCACAGTCGGAACCGATTCGCGCTCCGTTTCCTTGGCCAGAACATCGCTGTCGTGCCGGCGCATCAGCATGGCGATCACCGCCCCTACTACCAGCACCAGCAGGAGTACGGCGATCATGAGCAGCGCCTTGCGCGGCGTCGCCGGAGGAAGCTTGGGGGGCGCCGTGATTTCGGCGGCGTGATGCTCGGGTTCTGCACCGTCAGTTTGATTTGAACGCGAATCCATGTGTATGAGTCCTTCGGAGTAGCAACTAGCAACTAGCAATTAGCAACTAGCCAAACCGTGCAAGTCCGTCGCTAGTGCTGGCGCCGGCTGTTTTCATCCCTTCGAAATAATTGCCCTCGATGTTCCTATTATTAGGTGCAACCTGTTTGCTCAACGCTGCTGAAATACTAGTTGCTAGCTGCTAATTGCTAGTTGCTAACCCCTAATCCCTAATCCCTGCCCCCTGACCCCGCCTCGCCTCGCGATGGCCGTGAATCATGGCAAAGATGGATGGCACAAAAAACAAGGTGGCCACCGTGGCGAACAACAGCCCGCCGATCACCGCGCGTCCCAGCGGCGCGTTCTGTTCGCCGCCTTCGCCCAACCCCAACGACATCGGCACCATGCCGATGATCATGGCCAGGGCAGTCATCAGCACCGGACGGATTCGAGTGTAGCCCGCTTCCAGCGCGGCTTGGGCCGCAGGTATGCCGAGGTTCATGCGCTCGCGCGCGAACGAAACCAGCAGAATGGAATTGGCCGTGGCCACGCCCATGCACATCACCGCGCCGGTCAGCGACGGCACGCTCAACGTGGTGTGGGTCAGCAGCAGGATCCAGCAAATGCCCGCCAGCGCTCCCGGCAGGGCGGTAATGATGATGAACGGATCCAGCCAGGACTGAAAATTCACCACGATCAGGAAGTACACCAGCGAGATCGCCATCAGCAGTCCAATGCCCAGGCCGATGAACGACGACTGCATGGTCACCACCTGCCCGCGAACGATGATTTGCGTGCCCCGCGGTAGATGCTGCTGGAACGGCTGCAAAACTTTCATCGTGTCCTTGGCCACCGCGCCCAGATCGCGGTCCTGGGTGCTGGCGTAGACGTCGATCACCGGTTGCACATTGTAATGCGAGACCACCAGCGGCCTGGCCGCGGGAGTCAACTGCACCAGGTTGCCCAGCACCTGCGAACTCTGCACGCCGGGATCGTTCACCGGCATGTTCATCAGGTCCTGTACCGAGGTCATGCGGTATTGCGGGGACTGGACCGCCACCTGGTAGGTCACGCCGTTCTTGGGATTCAACCAGAAGTTAGGCGCGGTCTGGAAGCTGCCGCTCAACGCGACCAGCACGGTTTGCGCCACGTCGCGCGCATTCATTCCTACTTGCGTGGTCTTGTTGCGGTCAATCTGAAGATGCAGTGTCGGCAAACTTAGCACCTGTTGCACATGCACGTCGGCGGCGCCGTTCACGTGTCGCAGGCGATTGGCGATTTGCTGCGCAATGACGTAGTTGCCCTGCATGTCCTGACCGGTGACCTGGATGTCGATCGGCGCCGGCAATCCGAAGTTCAGAATCTGGGTCACGATGTCGGCCGGCTGAAAGAAGAACTCCACGCCGGGGAACTGCCGCGGCAGCTCCTCGCGCAATTTCCGGATGTAGCCCTGGGTCGCGTGATGATGCTCGGCGTTCAGGCCCACCAGGATCTCGGCATCGCTGGTTCCCACCACGCCGGAGTTGCTGTACGACAAATTGATTCCCGAATACGGCAGCCCGATATTGTCGAGGATGGTGACCAGCTCATCCTTGGGAATCTGCCGCCGCAGATAGGCTTCCACCTCATCAGCCAGGCGAGCCGTTTCCTCCACGCGCAGGCCGGGGCGAGCACGCATGTGCAGGCGCATGGTGCCGGCGTCAACGTTAGGGAAGAAGTCTTCGCCGAGGAAGAAAACCAGCCCCAGCGAGAGCACGCAGAATGCGAGAAAGCAGGCGGCAAACAGCTTGCGATGCTCGAGGGTGGTTTCCAGAAGCCGGTAGTAACCGTTGCGGAAGTTGTCAAACCCGCGCTCGAACCCGCGCTGATAGCGGCCGAAGATGGTCTTGGGCCCATCGGCGCGATGCTCGTGCCCGCGCATGATGTACATGACCAGGGTCGGAATCAGGGTGCGCGAAAGGAAATAGGATGCCAGCATCGCGAACACCACGGCTTCGGCCAGCGGCACGAACAGGTAGCGGGCAACGCCAGTGAGGAAGAACATGGGCACAAACACGATGCAAATACAGAGGGTGGAGACGAACGCCGGCACTGCGATCTGCGAAGCGCCATCCAGGATGGCCTGTTTCATTTCCTTGCCTTGGGCAAGGTTGCGCTCGATGTTCTCGATCTCGACCGTGGCGTCGTCCACCAGGATGCCGACCGCCAGGGCCAGACCTCCTAATGTCATGATGTTGATGGTTTCGCCCAACGCGCTCAGCAGAAGCACCGAAACAAAGATGGAGAGCGGAATGGAAATCGAAATGACGATGGTGGGACGCCAGTCTCCCAGAAACAGCAGGATCATGACCGCGGTGAGGGCGGCGGCAGTGATCGCCTCCTTCAATACTCCGTTGATGGAAGCGCGCACGAACAGCGACTGATCGAACAGCGGCTTGATGGTGATGTCGCGGGGCAGGGACTGCGCGGCAATGGGCAGCACCCCCTTCACTGCGCTCACGATACTGAGCGTGGATGCGGTGCCAATCTTGTAGACGGACATCAGCGTGCCGCGCACACCATCCTGGCGCACGATGTTGGTTTGCGGCGCAAAACCGTCGCGGATGTGGGCCACATCGCGCATGTAGATGGTCGAGCCGTTCACCGTCTTGACCGGCAGATCGTTCAACTCGGCGATGGTCTGCGGGCTGCTGTTCATCTCAACCTGGTATTCCAGCGGCCCGATCTTGGCGGTGCCGCTGGGAGTAATCAGGTTTTGCGTGTTGATGGCGTTGACAATGTCGCTGGGAGAAAGACCGTTGGCCTGCAGCCGCGGCAGGTCAAGATCGACCTGCACCTGGCGTATCTTGCCGCCATAGGGATAAGGCATGGCCGCGCCATGCACCGTGGCCAACTGGTTGCGCAGAAAGTTCTGGCCTAGGTCGAACAGTTGCTGTTCCGGCAAGGTTTTGCTGCTGAGTCCCAGTTGCACCACCGGCGTGGACGATGCCGAGTAGGAGATGACCAGCGGCGGCGTGGTCCCAGGCGGCAGGCCGCGCACCGTGGTTTGCACCATCGCAGTAACCTGGGCCAACGCAGTCTGAATGTTGGCTTGCGGGCGGAAAAAAATCTTGATCACGCCCACGCCGGCGACCGACTGCGATTCGATGTGCTCGATGTCGTTGACGGTGATGGTGAGGCCGCGCTCGGAGTTGGTAACGATGCGGTCGGCCATCTCCGAAGGCGCAAAGCCCGCGAAGTTCCACACCACGCTGATGACCGGGATGTTGATGTCGGGAAAAATATCGACCGGGGTGCGCAACACCACGATGGGCGTCAGAATGATCAGCACCAGCGCCATTACGACGAAGGTATAAGGACGCCGGAGTGCTAGGGCAACAATCCACATTGGTCGGGCAGGACTCCAATCAAAGCGAAACCGGCATGTCGCTCAGGCGGCAAAGCCGGGGAACATAAAAAATCGGATTCGATACGCTACGTATTGGATTCAAATATATGCTACCGTGGGTCATGCCGCAAATGCCTTCTTCTGCTCAAAAGCGGTTGCCGGAAAGCAACAATGGCGCCAAGCGCCTGCCCGGACGGCCCCGCAGTGAACAGGCGCGCCAGGCCATCCTGCGGAGCACCAGCCGGCTGCTGCAGCGCACCGGTTTCGCGGAGCTCTCGATTGAGGCCATCGCGGCCAACGCCGGCGTGGGCAAGGCAACCGTCTATCGCTGGTGGCCCGATAAGGGCGCGTTGGTGGTTGACGCCTTTGCCTCCAGCGCGGAAGAGGAATTGCACTTCCCCGACAGCGGCTCGGTCTATAAGGACATGAGCCGGCAGATGAACCAGTTCCTGGCGATACTGCAGTCGCGGCGCGGTCGCATTGTGTCGGCGGTGATCGCGGGCGGCCAGTCCGATCCCGGCCTGATCGACGCCTTTCGCGAGCGTTTCCTCCGGCCCCGGCGGCAGGAAGCCTACCAGACCCTGCGGCGGGGAATGGAACGCGGGGAACTGCCCCGCAACCTGGACCTCGATCTGCTGCTCGACATTCTCTACGGCGCAATCTATATGCGCTTTCTCATTCGTCATGACCAACTGAGCGAGGAGTATATCGCGGACGTCTGCCGCCTGGTGCTGAATGGCGCGGCGAAAAACGGCCGCCACTCCGAGCACGCCCGGAAGCGAAAAGTCGCTGCACACAATGGCAGGCCTGGCAAGGGTAGTGCGGTACAGGCCTAGAAGAGATTGGGCGCCCAGCGCGTAGGATTCGTCATCCCGAATCGACGCGAAGCGTAGTGGAGGGATCTGCGGTTCTGAGGATGGGCTACTGCGGAGACGAACGATGGGCACTGCCCATACGGTCATTATGTCTTCTTGTTTTTCCGGGTCGCTTTACGGGTAGTTTTCTCGGGAGCCAATTTTCCGTGGGAGCCGAATGCCTCGCTCATGGCTTGCATCCGCTCCGCGTCCTTACGCACCTTGGCGGCGTACGCCAGCGGATCGACTTTCTTCTTTTTCATGTCCCACAGCATGACACAAATCTGGATACAGTCAACTAACGCGAGTTCTCAGGTAGCCGCGCCCGCCTACCGTGACCAGGATCTCAAAACCGAGACTCTTGCCCGAGATTGACAGGCTTCTCTCCTGCTGAGTACGATTCGGGCGCTGCCCATGCCTACTAAAATTTCATTCCTATCGCGCGCCTTCCTGTCGAAGCCCTCTCGAATCCGCCGCAGCCTGCTTTGCGTGGTGCTGGCTTTCTCACTGCTGGCCACGGCGGCGGGGCCTTCGATTGGGTCCGCCGATTCCACCCGCTACCTCAACGACATTAAGACACTCTCGGCCCCCGACATGGAGGGACGCGGCGCTGGAACCAAGGGATTGGAACGCGCCACGAAATACCTCGAGCACCGTTACAAGAGCCTGGGACTTCAGCCGGCGGGCACCAACGGTTACTTGCAGCCGTTCACCGTGACTACCGGCGCAAAGTTAAAGTCGGACAATGAATTCATGGTTGACGAAGGCGGAAAGAAACAGCCGTTGACCTTGAACCAGGATTTCGTGCCGGCCAGTTTCTCTTCGTCAGGAGCGCTCACCGCGCCGGTGGTCTTCGCCGGCTATGGCGCCTCGGCCGAGGAATTTGGATACGACGACTATGCCGGCCTCGATGTGAAGGACAAGATCGTGGTGGTGCTGCGTTACGAGCCGGAAATCTTTGGCGTGAAAAGCGGCCAGCACGGCTTGACGCAGCATTCGCAACTGATCAGCAAGGCGATCAACGCGCGCAACCATGGAGCCAAGGCGCTGGTGTTGATCAATGGCAAGCTGGCCGACGGGGAAGAGGATCTGCTGATGCGTTTTGGCGGCGTGAGCGGGCCGCAGGACGCCGGCGTCATGCTGCTGCAGGTGAAGAACGCAGTCGCCGATAGCTGGCTCAAGGCGGCCGGCAAGTCGCTCACCGACGTTCAGCAGCAGATCAACCACAGCGGCAAACCTGACTCGTTCGCCTTACCCGCAGCACTGCGACTGTCGCTGAAGGTGGATATCGAAGCCACCCACGCGCGGGTCAACAACGTGCTCGCCTATCTTCCGGGCAAGACCGCGGAATACGTCATCATCGGCGCGCATTACGATCACCTCGGACGCGGCGATTCCAACTCGCTGGCGCCGTCGCAGGTCGGGAAGATCCATCCTGGGGCCGATGACAATGCCTCGGGAACCGCCGGCGTGCTGGAACTCGCGCGCTTGTTCGCTCCCATGAAAGGGCAGCTCGACCGCGGCATTCTGTTTATGTCGTTCTCGGGAGAAGAGCTTGGCCTGCTGGGTTCGGCGGAGTGGGTGAAGGACCCGACGCTGCCGCTCGACAAGTGTGTCGCCATGCTGAACATGGACATGATCGGGCGCATCAAGGACAACAAGGTGTATATCGGCGGCGTGGGGACCGGTTCGACGTTCAAGACAATTCTGGAGCAGGCGCAGAAGCGGGAACCAAATTTCAAAATCGAATATTCCGCGGGCGGATATTCCGCCAGCGATCACACCTCGTTCGTCGGGAAGAAAATTCCCGTGCTGTTCTTCTTCTCCGGACTGCACTCGGATTATCACAAGCCCTCCGACACCTGGGACAAGATCAATGCGCCGTCGGCGGCGCAGTTGCTCAATCTGGTGGGCGACGTTGCGATGCAGTTGGCCGAGTCGCCATCGCCGCCGGCTTTCATCACCGTGGTGGAAGATAAGCCTGTGAGCGGCGGTGGCGGAGGCTACGGGCCGTATTTCGGCTCCATTCCTGACTTCGGCGAGGTTAAAGACGGCGTGCGCTTTTCCGACGTACGGCCGGGATCGCCAGCGGCGAAGGCAGGACTCAAAGCGGGCGACATCCTGGTGCAGTTCGGCGGCAAGCCGATTCACAACCTCTACGATTTCACCGACGCGTTGCGCCGCAGTAAGGTGGGCGAAGTGGTGGAGGTGAAAGTCCTGCGCGACGGCCAGTCCATTACCGCCAGCGTGAAGTTGGAGCAGAGAAAATAGGGTCCCGAGGATGCCGTTTGGCCCAGGTAAAGCCGCAGTTGCTGTAGCTGCAAGGATCGAGTCCCACGCAGTGGGACGAAATAAGAAAGCCCACCGCTTTAGCGGTGGGTAGGCGTCGGCGATAAGAGGAGTGCCTCGGGCACGGCACCCGCAACGCATGTGCGAACATCTGTGCCGTCCCCGAGGGACTGCGTTCGCTGTTTACACTACCCACCCCTGAAGGGGTGGGCTATCTTATCTCGTCCCGCAAAGCGGGACTTGTAGATTGGGTCGCTGACGCAGTTGGATGGACCCTGCTTGTGATGCAATCCCATTGGAGCGCTCTTTTGACCTCGCCGAATTCCGTTTGCAAATTCCTGGCTGTGCTGTCCCTGTTTGCCGCCATGGCATCTCTGCCGCTGCATGCCCAGCAGCCAAGTGAAGCCTCCAACGCTTCCCCTGCACTGCTGGTGCCGGCCGAGGAGAAGCACCTGCGCAATCTTCGCCAGCTTACCTTCGGGGGACAGAACGCCGAGGCCTACTTCTCCGCCGACGATAGCATGCTGAGCTTTCAGCACCAGGGCGAAGGCGTTCCCTGCGACCAGATCTACACCATGCCGGTGGACACGCCCGACGGCAAACCGGCTGCGCCCAAGCTGGTCAGCACCGGCAAGGGCCGCACCACGTGCAGCTACATTTTCCCCTCGGGCGATCGCATGTTGTATTCCTCCACCCACGCCGCCAGTCCCGAGTGTCCTCCCAAGCCCGACTACTCGAAGGGTTACGTGTGGCCCATTTACGACACTTACAAGATTTACACTGCGAAGCTGGATGGCAGCGACCTGCGCTTGCTGACCGACGCCCCCGGCTACAACGCGGAAGCTACCATCAGCCGCGACGGTAAACACATTGTGTTCACCTCGACGCGCCACGGCGATCTCGATGTCTACACCATGAACGCCGACGGCAGCCACGTTAAACAGCTAACCCACGAACTCGGATACGACGGCGGTGCGTTCTTTTCACCCGACGGCAAGAAGATCGTCTATCGTGCCGAGCATCCCAAGACTGCGGCGGAGATTGCCGATTACAAGGCGCTGTACACGCAGGGACTCATTCGTCCGGGCAATCTGGAAATCTGGGTCATGGATGCCGACGGAAAACACAAAATTCAGGTGACCCACAACGGCGCCGCCAACTTCGCGCCCTTCTTCCATCCCGATGGCAAGCGGATCATCTTTGCTTCCAACCAAGCCAATCCGAAGAGCGGCCGCGACTTCGATCTTTACATCATCAACGTGGATGGGACCGGGCAGCAGCGCATTACGTTCTATCCCGACTTCGACGCTTTCCCCATGTTCACCTCCGACGGCAAGCGGCTGGTGTGGGCGTCGAACCGCAACGGCAAAGTCCCGCACGAGACCAACATTTTCATCGCCGATTGGGTGGAGTAGGCACGGTCGAATTCGTAGGTGTGTGGTTCAACAGTAAGCTTCAAATGGCATGCCGAGATCTGGAAGGAGCACTGGCTCCCTGTTTTCGAAGCTCGTCGAGCATGCGCTGACGCAGGAGAAGATTTGCCCGGGTTTGATAGCCTTTCCCCGGTCTTTTCAGCCATGCCACCACGTCTGAGTCCAGACGCAAAGACACGGCCTGCTTAACGGGCCGATAGAACCTGCCCCGGACCGCATCCTTCCACGCACCCGCTGGCAATTCCGGAATGTCTGACGTGTCAATCTGGTCGTCCGGCAGGGCAGCCAGCGCTGCCAACTCGCGCTTCTGCCTGGCGGTGAGGGGCTTCTCGGGCGTTCTTTTTCTCTTCACTATTCTAGTTGCCCTGCGCATAAATACTCCGTTCCTGCGGCGTGGCTTTTCGCGCTGAGATGATGTGTACGATCTCTTCCTCCCCGGATTCCGAGAGGGTGTGAGCTACCAGGAGCACTTGAATTCCTTTCACCATTCCGATTGTCTGCCATCGCAATTCGCCCTCGACCTCCCGGTCCAAACGGGACACCTGGTAGGGATCGTCAAAAGCCAACAGCGCTGTCTCAAAGCTAATGCCGTGCTTTCTGCTGTTGATTCGGTTCTTTCGTTCATCCCACGTAAATTGCAAGGGCAGCCTTATCCAGACATTTACGTATATACATTAACGCCATTGTATATGTAACGCAAGCTGTTAAACTCGGCGCCGTAATACGGGCAATTTCGAAAAGCAATTCGCCCTCGAATCCTCCGCAGCACACTGGGCCGCGTTGCACGCCCTAGAAAATGCTTCCATCCAGCCCGGCAATGAACTGAATCCCTTGGATTATCAGTTTCTTTAGCCGCTGGTCATTGGTCAGGTAAACATCCACCTGCGCTATGGAAGCACAGGCCAAGTGGATTGCGTCGGCCGGGGAAATATTGTGCTGCGCCCGTATTTTCGCGTAACGATCCGCAGCTTCCACAGTAAAGGGGAGGAGGCGCACAGCCGGGCTGTCAAAAAAAGCGCGGATCTGCCCTGCTTCTTTGGTGCGGCCTGTTTTGTAGGCGCCAGTCAGGATCTCACCCACCGTGAACATGCTAGTGCAGAGCTGATCGCCACGGTGGGACATTCGCTCATGGATTTGCTCCACCTTCTTTCCTTGCTGCGGGTGCGCCTCCAGCCAATAGATAAACAGCATCGTGTCCCAATAAACCAGGCTCACTTTTTCTCCCCCGGCCCCACGGCATAGAAGCCGTTCCGCTCACGCTGCAGGAAGGACTCGCCACCACCGAGTGAGTGCAATGCCTCCTTCAGCAGTCCTCGCAATTTGTCGAATGCGGGGACCTCCGTGATTGCGCCTGGCTGTTCGTGCTCACGCCCGAGCAATCGATAGGTGTAGGTCATCCGGGTACCCATTCCCGAAGGGGGGCCAGACTCCTCCTCAATCACCAAATTGTTATCGCGCAGAAAACTCTTCGAAGTGAGGGCGTTGCATACATTGGGAACCCGGTTCTTCAGTTTGAGGGATCGGTGCACGTCTCCAGCAACAATGCGGACGTGCTTTAGACTTTGGCGTCGGGCCGGTTCAAGATATTCCCTGCGTACAAACGAGCGGATTTCGTCTGCCGAACTGGCTGTCATAACATGTCCTTCCTGGCCTGACCGATTCTGGCAATAACAAACATAACATAACATACAATACAAG